>OLPY01000159.1_pt1 | contig 62793 bp, 47 predicted proteins | sample 1672481 | NCBI WGS metagenome assembly OLPY01 (sample SAMEA3136691, study PRJEB25190) | human gut metagenome | biome: human gut; feature: human-associated habitat; material: faeces | place: Austria | collected 2013 | reverse complement strand
AAACAACAAAATTCTCCGGCAAAAATTATAATATCTATTCTTCATGGTCATCAGCTAAAACAACTGTAACAAAGTAGTGTAAAACGGAATTCTACTATTCATATTAATTCCTTAAAGATAATCCTCATCATTATATGGTGGGGATTATTGCTTTTAATTTTAATTATTAATAAAAAATACTTGCTAATGAAAGAATTTTATAAATTGAAAATATTCAATTTTTCATCTAAATTTACAATTATTTTAGCTGAAATTTCGGTTTTGAAATGTGAAAAAATACAACAAAATAATTTCAAAACGTGTAAAAAAAGAGGCTTTTAAAGTGTGAAAAATAATGCATTAAAAAAAGCCCTTTTTTACAACTTTTGAATTCGCTGAAAAGCCAGATATTATCTAGGCTACTGCCCTGTAAAATTTTAAAAAAGTTACCTGACTAAGACTAAATCGGCTTTTTGTCTTTTTTATTTTATGTTTTTTGTGTTGTTAATACATATATTTTTTATGTACCAAAAAGTCGATTTTGTCTTAGTATAATTTAACGATTAATTTTATAATTGACTTTTTAGATTGCAAATTTTGTTATATTTCAGAAAATTTTTACTTTATAAAAACTAAATCCAACTGTTTTATAATGAATTTTGTTGTGAATAATAGTGAGATTATTATCAGACCTTTGCAAGAAATATTTAAGAAAATTATTTTTGAGTAGTGAATAAAATGTTTAATTAAAATATTGATTAAGTGTAAGTGATGAATATTTTTTCTTAAGAAATCTTGCATAAACTAAAAAATTTCATATTGTAAAATTTGATTGCAATAATTATTTAAAATCATAATTCTAAATGTCATAATACAAAAATTTTTTCCAATTCATTTGCATAAATAGGGAAGTCCTCTGTTTTAACCCATTTTATGTTCATTAAAATTAAAGCTCAAATCAGATAAATAATGTGAAAAAAATATAATATTGATGGTAAAAAATCATAAAAAGTGATACACATGTGTATCACTTTTGTTATCTGAGTTCACATTTTGTAAATAATAGGCACGTATAATTGCCATATTTTTTATTTATACCTAATACATTGATGTATTTTATTTCTATTAGTTCTACAGAAAGACAATCAAAATTATTATACCTACAATTTTCTTTCAGCTTTTTGGCTGATTATTTACAATAGATAAAATGATATACCTGTAATATGCTCTAAAATCCTCTGTATTCGATTTTATGCTTAATTAATATACATTAATGTATTCTATATAAAAACCTTTTATAACTAAAATATAAGCAAATAAATGGCATATCAGTTGAAACAACAGAACTAATGTTCGAAAATCACCTTTATTTTGATTTTTAGTGTTAAAAATAGAAATAACATTTGGCAAAACATATTTTATATTAAGTAGTAATATCTAAACAACACAAATACTTAAAGCCTGTGATTTCTTTCCGATTTCATAGGCTTTATTTTTGCTGAGTCGCTATTATGTTTGAATAAAACTAAATAGTGTTTATTAGTGATTTTTACCAATAATTTAATGAAAATGTTCCATATGTATTGCATAATTTAATTAAATATGATACTATTAGTGTAGAAATGTTGTATAAAATGTAGAAAATTGTAGCGAAGTCCCATTTTTGGGACAGATGATTTGGTATAATATTATCAGTAGAATTTGTTTGGAAAATATATAAATGTATATTTGTTTTTTATTGAATTGAAAAAGTGATTTGGAGAAATTTAATTTATGTGGTGCAAAAAGTGTAAGAAAGAAATATTTAATGAGAAATGTGATGTTTGTGGTACAAAAGCATTAGATAAGGCACCATTTGAAGTGTATTGGTGCGATAGTTGTAATGTGCCTATTATCAAACAAGCAAATGATATAGCAAAAGAAGTTTGTCCTGTATGTGGTGAAAAAACTCATTATTTAAGTTCTGACTTACGCCCAGTATTTTCTGAGGAAAGATTATTAGTTGAAATTCTATTTGATTTACCACTAAAATTTATTAATTCATCAGTTTGGGCATTTAATAATAGATATTTTATTGATGGAAAAGTAAAAGTTTTGCCTACAAAAAAGTTCTTAGAGTCGGATGTATCAAAGATTATTGAAAGTTTAGAAAAGTATAAACCTCAAAATAACTATGACTCATTTAACTTAAATATAAAAAAATTTGTAAATGCCAATATGGATAGACTAAATTATATTAAGTCAGAGGCATATGATTTCATTAGAGAAACTGCCGGCAAATATCCTCCTGAAAATACAGTTATATCTTTTTCAGGTGGTAAGGATTCAACAGTAGTTGCAGACTTAGTAGTTAGAGCGTTACAAAATCCAAGTTTGGTCCATATATTTGGAAATACCACTTTGGAATTTCCTTTAACATATGAATATGAAAAAAGATTTAGAAAGAATAATCCTAAAGCTATTTTAAAGATAGCAAAGAATAAAGAACAAGATTTCTATAAAGTGTGTGAAGATATAGGACCACCGGCTAGAATGATGAGATGGTGTTGTTCTATGTTTAAGACAGGCCCTATTACCAGAGTCTTAAATAATCTTTATCGTGATAAGCAAATTCTTACTTTTTATGGTATTAGAAAATACGAATCAATTAGTAGAAGTAAATATGATAGGGTTTCCTCTAATAATGAGTCTGTTAAGATACAAAAACAGACAGTTGCAGCTCCGATATTTGAATGGAAAGATATTGATGTGTGGCTGTATATGCTAGCAGAAAATGTAGATTTTAATGATGCCTATCGTTTGGGCTATGATAGAGTAGGTTGCTGGTGCTGTCCAAATAATAACACCAGAGCTCAATTTCTTGCTCAGATTTATATGCCTGAACAGTATGAAAAATGGCATACTTTCTTGGTTGATTTTGCAAGAAAAATCGGAAAACCCGATCCGGAAGTTTATGTTGATACAGGTAAATGGAAAGCCAGACAAGGTGGTAATGGTGTGGCAGCAGCTGAGGATATTAAAATTAAATTTACAAATTGTACAGCAGAAGACCATGCAAAGATTTATCAACTAAATAAACCTATAGATGATAGCTTCTATTCATTGTTTAATCCTTTTGGTATAGTGTCAAAAGAATTGGGTAGAAAACTGATAGGTGAAGTAATCGTTATGGATATTAAACATAATGTTCCTATTATTTCTCTACAACCGTTTAAACAAGAAGGATATGACTATGCAATAAAAGTTAAAACAATGAATGTTGCAAATCATGATGATATTCAGAGAATGGCCGGGTACCAAATTAGAAAATATAATGCTTGCAGAAAGTGCTTGAAGTGTGAGTCTTTGTGTAAGTTTGGAGCAATAAGTATATTTGGTGATACTTATAAAATTGACGGAAATAAATGTAAGAGATGCAAGAAATGTGTTACTGCAAAATATTTAGACGGTGGATGTAAAATGGCAAGTTACTTGGCCACAAAATTATAAGGTGATTATATGAAATTTAGAGCCCATGATACCTTTGCAATAAGAAAAGGTTGGTTACACAAGGGTATTAAAAATGTTATAGACAATCCTAGGGTATTTGTAGATAAAAATATTAATAAAATGGACTTGTTAGGTATTGGTGCTAATATGGTAAAAGCACTTAGATATTGGTTGCAAGTAACCGGTTTGACTGTTGAGGGTACCGGTAATAATAGAAGTCAAACTTTATCTGATTTTGGACAGATAGTATGGGATAATGACCCATATTTTGAGGAGTATGGAACATTATTTTTATTACATTATTTTTTGGCTTCATCAAAAGATATGGCAACTTCTTGGTATTATTTTTTTAATGAATACGAAAGTTCAGAGATTACTAAGGAAAACTTTTGCTTTAACCTAAATAATTATGTAATAGAAAAAAGCGACCAAACGGTTTCTGACAGAGCAAAAGAAGATGACTTTGATTGCATAATTAAAACATATTGTAAATCAAATAATAATGTTGATCCTGAAAGCAATATAGAATGTCCTTTAACTGATTTAGGGTTGATTAGAAAAGAAGATAAATTGTATGTAAAACAGATGCCAAAGGAAGATATTTTGCATCCTATTATTGTTTTGTCTGTTATGGTCAATGAGTTTGAAAAAAGTAATAATGATATAGATGAAATAAAAATATCTACTTTAGAAAACGCAAAATGTAACATTGGCAAAGTGTTTAATTTAGATAATCTAAGCATTGCTAATTATTTAGATAAGCTACAAGCACTAGGTTATTTAAAAGTTGTTAGAACAGCAGGACTTGATTATGTTAAATTTACAAATAATTTAACTTTTGAGTCTTGTGTTGAAAAGTATTATGCTACCATAAATGAGTGATTTGGAAGGAATAATAGAAATAATGAATTCTCAAAATGATTTGAATAATATAGGTGTATTATCAGATTTTCAGTATTCAATTAATTTGGAATATGATTTGAAGTCGGAAAAGAAAATTAAAAATTATATTCCAACTTCAAGTGCTATTGAAATAATTGAAGATGTAATGCTAAATACAGTTCCTAATGCAACTGATAGATCAAGAATTTTTGTGGGTGCATATGGTAAAGGTAAATCACACTTAGCTTTGATGATTTTATCTCTGTTATGTAATAAAAATAAAGATTTATACTCTAATCTATTATCAATAATATGCCAAACAAAACCTGAGTTATGTACATTAATAAGTAACTATGTTAATAGTGACCAAAAAATGTTACCGGTTATTATACAAGGAAGTAGTGTTGGACTACGCCAATCTTTTTTACAAGGCTTAAGAAAGGCTTTAGAGAGAAATCAACTTGAAAATTTAATGCCGGATACTTATTTTCTAACAGCAGTAGAACGAATAACAGAATGGAAAAATGAATTTCCAAAAGTTTACGATGAATTTAAGAAAAATATCAATATTTCAGTAGATGATTTTATAGCCGGTTTAGTATCATATAATTCAGAATATTATAAAATATTTAATGAAATATATCCTAAACTTACAGCAGGTAGTGAATTTATACCTAATAAAGGTTTAGATGTAGTCGAACTGTATAATGATGTAAACAAAAAAATAAAAGAGTATGGTTATACCGGTATTTTTGTAGTGTTTGATGAGTTTAGCAAATTTTTGCTTGGCAGTGCAAAGAAAACCGGCTCTGATGAGATTGAAATACTTCAATATTTTGCAGAAAATTGCAATAGAAGCGGAAAAAATCAAATGCATATTATGCTAATTTCTCATCAGTCAATTTTAAGTTATGTAGATAAAAATCAAACAGAACAAGTAAAAATAGATTCATGGAAAGCAGTTTCTGAGAGATTTAAAACAGTTGAATTAAAAACTACTGCATCTCAAATGTACGAAATGATTTCTCATGTTATTAATTACAGAGAACTATGGTATAAAGAATTTAAAGAGAAAAATATAGATAAATATAATAATATTCGTAATAGATGGAAAGACAAAAGAATTTTTAGTGATGTTAGTACAAATGAATATGATAGTGTTGTTTATGATTGTTATCCGCTTCATCCTGTTACAACATTTATTTTGCCAAGAATTTCAGAAAAGGTTGCACAGAATGAGAGAACCTTATTTACTTTTTTGTCAGCATCGAATCAAGAAAATACTTTACTGAATTTTTTACATAACCATAATAGTGAAAAGTTTGAAGTTATTACTCCTGATTATATTTATGATTATTTTGAACCTTTGTTTAAAGCAGAAGTATATACAAGTCAGATTCATCAAATATGGAAGTCAACAACAGTAGCTTTGTCAAAGTTAAAAGATAACCAAGATATTGAAAGAAAAATTATTAAAATTATTTCTTTGATTAATATTCTTGATAGAATGGATTTGTTGTCACCTAGTACAAGTGTTGTTATGAACATTTTAGAGAATAATTATTCTTCTAAAAATTTGACAACTGCTCTAACAGATTTGACTGAACAAGGGATTATACGAAAGTTAGATAATCAAAATTCTTTGAGAATAGCAGAACATACAGATGTAAATATTGATGAATTAATAAAGGACAAAATATTTCAGAGAAAAACATTATTTAATCTGGAAGATACTTTAAAAAGTGTTATAGGAAATAGGGCTATTTATCCTAATGCTTATAACGATGATAATTGTATCACAAGATACTTTGACTTTAATTTTATAGATGAAAAGAAATTTTTAGATAGTTATAACTTTAAAGAAAAATTAAATAATACAAAAGCTGATGGTATAGTCTATGGGGTTATCACAACTAATGAAAATTATAAAAAAGTTGTTGATGCACTTAAAGTGTTTAAGATTGAAAGAGTTATATTCATTGTTTCAAAAAGTGATATTAGTATCAATGAACTTTGTATAAAATACGATGCAATTAAGAACATTGTAGATATAAATGATGATGAAATTTTAAAATCTGAATTATCTTATACACTTAATGATATTAAAGAAAGTATTGATAATTATATTGATTCTTTCTTGCGACCTGAATTAAATCAATCTTCTTATTTTTATATGGGAAAGATTAAGAAAGTTAAGAGACATTCCGGTATTTCAAAACTGGTTTCACAGATTTGTAATGATGTTTTTTATAACTGTCCTATTATTAATAATGAGGTTATTAATAAAAATGTTGTTTCAACTCAAGCAATTAATAGTAGAAACAAAGTTATCAGACAGTTGCTTTTAGGTAATACCCAGCATAATTTGGGACTTAACGGTTCCGGACAAGATGTAAGTTTTATGAGAAGTACACTTGTAGTTAAAGGACTTCTTGTAAACGGTGATAATGAATGTAAGCTGAATTTGGAAAATATTCAAGATAAAAATTTACAATCAGTTATAACAATAATAAAAAATTTTGTACTTTCTACATCAGAAAAAGGTAAAACAAGTTTCAGTGAATTATATGATATTTTACAGAATCCTAATAATCATATAGGTATGCGTTTAGGTGTAATTCCCGTTTATCTTGCAGTTGTTTTGCAAAAGTATAAAAAGTGTTTAGTCATTTATAAAGGCAAAAATGAAATAGATATTTCAGAAGGACTATTAAGTGCTATAAATGATAAGCCACAAGATTTTCAGTTGTATTTAGAAGAATGGAACAATACAAAAGAAAAGTTTATTGAAGACTTAGAAGTACTGTTTAATGATTTTGTTAGAACTGAAGAAAAAGAAAAAAATAATTTTGCTTATATTGTTCACGCAATGCAAAGGTGGTATTTGCAGTTACCTAAATATGTAAAAGAAATCAGTAAGGTATATTTAGGTAGTAATGAACGCAAAAAAGTAAATAAAAAGTTTATCAAGTATTTGAACTCGCTCAAAACTCCGGAAGTGAATTCAAGAGAATTATTATTTAATAAAATACCTAAGATTTTTAACATTGATGGTGACTATGAAGAATTATTCGAGGCAATAAAAAAGACAAAAATGTTTTATGATAGTGTAAAACATAATTTAATTATATCATTGTCAAGTGATATAAAAGTCTTGTTTACCAATGACAAAAATGTTGAAGAAATGTCTTTATTTACATTAGTTAAAGATTGGACAGATTCATTATCTGATGAAGTTGAAAAGCATATGTTTAACGATGGTGAAAATGCACTGTTGTCGGTTTGCTATTCCATTACCCCTAATGAAAATGAGTTTATCCAACAGTTGTGCAAAAATGCAACCGGATTGAGAATTGATGATTGGGCAGATATTACTATTGATGCATTTATACAAACTATGGATAGTTTTGTAGCTACTGTTAAGGAATATAATAATAATTTATCAAATGGTAATTCTAATATTTCTGTTGGTAGTTATAAGATTAGTATAGTAGATGATGATGGTAATGAACATTACAAAACATTTGACAAAACAGAATTATCTGCCAATGCAAATTTAATGTTTAATGACCTGGAATCAATTATCAATGAAGAGTATGGAGACTCCTTGTCTGCTAATGAGAAAAGGCAAGTATTGTTTGAACTAATACAGAACAGTTTTAATTAAGGTGATTTAATGTATTATTTTGATAATGCAGCTACCACTTTTCCTAAGCCGGAAGAGGTATATACTAAAATGGATAATTTCTATAGAAATTATGGAGTGAATGTTGGTAGAGGACAATTTAAAGAAGCATCAACAGCTAATAAACTTTTGGAAGATACCAGAATGATGATGCTTGATTTAGTTTGTGCAAATAGTAGTTATGATTGTGTTTTTACATCTTCGGCTACAGAAGCAATGAATATTATTTTGCAAGGAATTCAGTGGTCAAAAGATATGAATGTGTACATAACTCCTTTTGAACACAATGCTATTTTAAGGACTTTGCATTATTTGAAAATTAAATATGAAATCAATGTTATTACTTTATATCCTGATAAAGAAACTTTAGAATATGATTTTGATAATATTAGAAATCAGTTTGAAAAGTTTAAGCCAAATGTAGTTGTAATGACTCATGCATCAAATTCTTTCGGAAATATAAATCCTATTGAAGAAATTTTTCAATTAGCTAAAATTTATGATGCACTGACAGTTTGTGATATGGCACAGACAATGGGACTATTAGATTTTAATATTGTATCAAGTAAAGCAGACTATACTGTATTTGCGGGCCATAAAACACTTTATGGTCCGCTTGGTATAGGTGGATATATCACCAACAAAGGTTTAAGTTTGTCTCCACTTATTTATGGAGGTACGGGCCTTGATTCTCAAAACTTAAATATGCCGGAAGTTATGCCAACAAAATATGAAGCGGGTAGTCATAATATTCAAGCAATTTCAGGGCTTTATGCATCACTTTTATGGATTCGAAAAATAGGTATTTCTAATATAAGAAGAAAAGAAAAAGAAACAACTGAAAAATTATTATCAATTTTGGATAACTATACTAATATTGAAATTGTTAGAGGTAACAACGAAGATAACAACATAGGAGTAGTATCTTGTTTGTTTGATGGTTACAGCAGTGATAATATAGGCCAAGTCCTGTCTGATAATGATATAGCAGTTAGAACAGGATTACATTGTGCCCCTAATGCACATAAATTTATGGATACATTCCCGGCAGGTACTGTTAGATTTAGCATTAGTTATTTTACAACTGATAAAGATTTGTCAGCACTTGATGATGCACTTGAGTATATAGAAATTAATTCATAAGAGGTATTGTATGTCATTTAAAGATTTATCTATCAAGAAAATGTATCGAACAAAAAAGTGTAATATTGTAAATGAGTTCTTTATTCCGGTTTTGGATAATGCTACAAGCTATAAAAGAGCTGCAGGGTTCTTTTCTTCGGAAGGTCTATACCAATTAGCTGAAGGAATAATAGGCTTAGTAAATAATACCGGTTGTATTCAGCTTATTGTTTCTCCCAGACTTACTAAAGAGGATATTGAAGCTATAAATGACGGTTATAATAGGAGAGAGATAATAGAAAACAGACTTATCAATGATTTTATAGAACCTACTAATAGAAGAAATGAAAATCATCTTAACCTTTTAGCTAATTTAATCGCAGACAGTTATTTAGATATAAAAGTTGCTTTTATGAAAGAAGATGAATTGTATCATGAGAAAATAGGTATAGTTCAGGATTTGTATGGTAATAAATTAGCTTTTAATGGTTCTATAAACGAAACATATAATGCTCTTTGTAAGAACTTTGAATCATTTGATGTGTTTGATAATTGGAGTAATGAAGAAAATATTGAGAGAACAGAAATATTGGAAAAATCTTTCGATGATTTGTGGGCTGATAAGGATGATTGTGTTGATATAATACCTTTTCCTAGGATACTTTATGATAAAATTGATGAATACAGAAAATATCCAACAGATATGGTTATTGATATAGAAAATACATATAAGAAGGAAGAAAAAGACAGTACTTTCTTTGTTGCACCCAAAAATGTGAATTTTTATGATTATCAAGAAGAAGCCGTTGCTAATTGGATGGATAATGGTTCAGTTGGTATTTTTGATATGGCTACCGGTTCTGGCAAAACATATACTGCACTATATGGCTTAAGCGAGTTATCAACAAAACTTGAGAATAGATTAGCAGTTGTAATTGTTGCACCCTATCAGCATTTGGTTGAACAATGGGTAGAAGATATAAATAATTTTGGAGTATATCCTATTGTGGCATATTCAGCCTACAAGGATTGGAACAGTAAATTAAAAAATGCAGTAATCGGATATAATCTAAAGGTTAGAAGAAACTTTTGTGTAATAACAACTAACAGTACTTTTTGTTCTGATAAATTTCAAAATACAATTAGTAGAGTAAAAAGAAATTTATGTTTAGTTGCCGATGAAGCACATAACCTTGGTGCCGAGAAAATTTCAAGTAAGTTGTTGCAAAATGCAAAGTATCGTTTAGCACTTTCTGCAACTATTGAAAGATATAGGGATGAGGCCGGTACAAAACGACTTAAAGATTATTTTGGTAAGGTGTGTCAATCTTTTACACTGAAAGATGCTATAAAAAGAGGCTTTTTGTCAAAATATTATTACTATCCTATTGTGGTGAACTTGACTGAAGATGAATTAGAAAAGTACGGAGAACTTTCTGAGAAAATCAGTAATATATGCAAGAATAGTAGTGAAGAAGACTTGAAAGACAATAAAGCCCTTGAAGTTTTGATGATTAAAAGAGCTAGAATAGTAGCAGGTGCAAAAAATAAAGTTAATGCATTAATGGACGCTATTGAAAAGTATAAAAACGATAATCACATCTTAGTTTATTGTGGTGCTACAAAGTATGATAATGAAGATATTAGTGATGATAGTGAAGTAAAGCAGATAACTAAAGTTACAAAATTACTTTATGATAATTTTGGCTTTAAGGTTAGAAAATTTACTTCGGAAGAGAATAAACAGGAAAGACAGAAGATTAAAGAGATGTTTGTAGATGGAGATGATTTGCAAATAATAACAGCTATTAAATGCCTTGATGAAGGTGTTAATATTCCTTCCATCAAAACTGCATTTATTATGGCATCCAGTACAAATCCTAAGGAATATATCCAAAGACGAGGAAGAGTATTAAGAAAATCTCCTGATAAGGAATATTCAGAAATATATGATTTTATTACTTTACCAAAACCTATGGGTGAATATAGTTTTGCAATAAAGAACTATGAAATATCATTGGTAAAAAAAGAAGTGGAAAGAATGATGGATTTTGCTGAAACAGCAGAAAATCCTATTGTTGCCGATAACCTGAAGGACGAACTTTACAGTGATTATGGAATTTATAATGAGGGTGAAAATTATGGCTATTGATGAAAAAAAGTTAACTAGAATGAAGAACAGAATATATGTTTTGGAAAGAAAAAATGCAATGTCAAAGGAATATTCTAATACCGATATGAAATCGAGGATTAGAAATATTATCAAAGAAGAGGAAAGAAAAAACTATTAAGGTGATATTATGATTCTTAAGTCTATTAAGTTCGAAAATTTCAGACCTTTTTATGGTATACAAAAAATGGATTTTACTTGTGAAGATGATAAGAATGTAGTGGTGGTTCTTGCTCAAAATGCTTGCGGTAAAACAACTTTGATTTTGTCATTTATATGGTGTCTTTATGGGAAAAGTAAATTTGAAAATAAAGACGAAATCCTTAATCGTCATGTTGAAAGAAATATGCAATCCGGTGACACAAAAAAAGCATCAGTAGAAGTAGTGTTAGTTCATGACGGTAAAACTATCATAGTCAAAAGGACAAATTCATACCAAAAAGGTTTTTACGGTAACATAAAATTAAACAGTGAAAATTTTAGTGTTACAAGTATTGATGAATCAGGTGAAGTAAGAGAATGTGGCAAGACCCATAATGAAATGCAGAATTATATTAATGCAATTTTACCGGAAGATTTATCAAGTTATTTCTTCTTTGAAGGAGAAAAAAATAACTCTATTGAAAATAAGGATATTAGTAATTCTGTAAAGAAATTGTTAGGACTTGATGCCTATACCAATATGATGTCTCATTTATATGGTGATACTACAACCAGAGCAGCAAAAGACAGTGTTATGGGTTATTATGAAGGCAAGATAAACCAATCTGCTTCCAATGATGTGCAATATTTATATAATAGAATTCAAGCAGAACAGGAAAAGCAGAATAAGTTATCCGAAAAGTTGGAAGAAGAGAAAAGTTCTTTAGCTGAATATGAAGCCAAGGTAGAAAAAATTAATCAGCAACTTCGTGATGCTGCTCCTACAAAAGAAGTTCAAAAAGAAAGAGATAGTTTAGCCATCTTTATTGAAAAGAATAAAAATAGAATTAACAATTTGCAGAAACAGATTTTTAGAGATTTTTCAGCATGTTCCTTTGACTTGTTTTTAACTCCTTTACTTCCAAAATTAAGTGACAGACTTGATGAAATGGAAATATCCGATAAGGGCATTACAGGTATTGATATTCATGCTATAAGGCAACTTTTACAAAGAGGATATTGTTTGTGTGGAAACGATTTGCACAAAGGTACACCGGCTTGTAAAAATGTTGAAAAGTATATTGACCTTGTACCACCAAACAGTGTGGGTACATTGGTAAAAGGGATGAATGATAAAATACAAAGCACAAAATTACGTGGCGAGCAGTACTATCAATCATTTAACTACGCTATGAAAGATTTGTCACAATGTCATGAGGATATTGAAGAAGATCAAAGAAAAGAAGATGCTTGTATTGAAAGATTAAAAAATATGCCGGACTCTAACATAGGAGAACTTGAAAATAGTTCGTCTATTTATAAAAGAAGAAAGAGTGAATGTGAAAATAATATCAATTCCCTTAATAGAGAAATTGGTTCTCTTGTTCAACATCTTGAAACTTTGAATAACAATCTAAATATGCAAAAAAGCAAAACAGATGCATCTGATAAAAACCAACTATATTATGAATATGCTGAAGAAATTTATAAATGGGTAAAGGAAGACTACAAGAAAAAGGAAAAGCTATTGTTAGTTGAATTACAGGAGAAATTCCAAAGGCTATTTAATAATATCTATGTTGGCGATAGAGAAGCAAAGATTGATGAAAGATACCAACTTCATGTATATGCTGATGGTGATGAAATGTCTTTAACAGGTGGCTTACATATTATAAAGTACTTCTCATTTGTGGGTGCTTTAGTTCAACAAGCCGGTGAAACAATTAATAAGGATAAATCTGATATTTCAGCAGAAGAGGATTATCCGCTTGTATTAGATGCTGCTTTCTCTCACACTGATGATGACCACACAAAAGGTATTGCAAAAGAATTGTCTAATGTTACTAAGCAATTAGTATTGGCAATTATGGAGAAAGACTGGAATTATGCTAAAGAGGGCATTAATAACAAAGTTTCAAAAATGTATAGAATTAATAAAATTTCAGAGGATCAATCTGAAATTGTTTTGGCATAAGTAGGGGTTAGTTATGGGTTTGTTTGAAAAAGAATTTGAATTTAAAGGTAAACATGCTACCTATTGTCGTTTCTTAAAGGACAATGGAATAATATCAACTTTTCGAGATGTGTATTTGATTAGTTCGGTAATAGGCTTTTTAAACGGCACAAAGGCCGATGTTGACAATGAGAAAGATGAGAATAAAAAAGTGCAATCTGCGTCCATAATGGCTACAGAACTAACACAACAACAAGAAAATCTAACTTTTATGTATAGAATTATTATGTTGCTTGATGATAAACCGGGTTTTAGTATTCAGGATTATCAAAATAGAGCATTTCGTGATGACGCTGATGACGAACATCCTGAAAAACTAAAGGAGAATATGGAACTTTTTAATTCTTATGTTAGAGGTGGCCTAGAAATTCTTTACGATAAATTTAAAGATTGTGAAGATGTAAATGAATATTCCAATACCCTTTATGAACTTGTAAATGATTTTGCAGAGGATAATGGGTTAACTATTGAGGATTTATAGAAATATAATTATTTTATAAAAATATATTTCTGGTTTGGCAAGAGGTAAAAAATGGCATATGATTTGAAAGATAAATTGACTATTGCAGTAACCACAAGAGCTCTTTTTGATTTGGAATTTGAAAATAAAATTTTTGAAGAAAAGGGTGAGAAAGAGTATGAGAAATACCAGATAGATAATGAAGATAAACAATTGGCAAAAGGCGTTGCTTTTAATCTTATTGAATCTTTACTATCTATTAACAATTTTGAAGAAACAAAGGATAAAGTAGAAGTAATAATTGCTTCTCGTAATAGTGCTAATACAAGTCTTAGAGTTTTTAACTCTATAGAAAAATATGGATTAAATATTAGCAGAGGATTTTTTACTGGCGGAGATGATTTAACAAAATATTTAGAAGCATTAAATGTTGATTTGTTTTTGACTGCAAACCAAAATGATGCACAACAAGCTATTGATTTTGGTATACCTGCTGCAGTTCTTTTAACTAACAATGTTCCTGAATATAGTAATCAAAATAAAGGAGAAATACGAATAGCGTTTGATGGTGATGCTGTTATTTTTTCTGAAGATTCTGAACTTATTTACAAAAAGGAAGGTTTGGAAAAATTTAAGGAAAATGAAAAAGAAAATGCAAATAGTCCGTTAAAAGAAGGTCCATTTGCGAATTTCCTGAAAATTATTTCTGAATTACAAAATTCTTTAGGAGAAGGTAATAAACTAATTAAAACAGCATTAATAACAGCTAGAAATGCACCTTCACACAAAAGAGTTATTAACACTTTAAGAAAATGGAATGTAAAGATAAATGAAGTATTCTTTCTTGGTGGTATTTCTAAGAATCCGATTTTGAAAGCGTTTGGAGCTCAAATATTTTTTGATGACCAAAAAGTTTATACTGAACCAGCTTCTGAATATGTTCCGTCCGGTACTGTACCATACAAGTCAAATAGTGAAATTAATAAGTTTCAACAGTAAAATAAACTTTAGGTTGAATTTTGATTATAATTCTATTTTATGTGATTAATATTTCTTATATACAATAGAATGAAGTATCAGCAGTTTCTGATTTTTTGCTTTTGGTTTTATGTTGATAGTTTGGAAATGTGATAAATTAGTTAGACAAGTGATAGTATTATACTGTCACTTGTTTTTTATATTCAAAACAAATGAATATCCACAATTTATTTATAACTTTGTTTAAATATTGCAATGAATAATTCTAAAATATAAATAATAAACAACAACCAAAGTCCCAAATATGGGACTTATCTATTATAAAACACTATAATTTTACTTTTTCTATTGTGTTTCTAAAAATAAGTATGATATAATGCATAATATACAGAAACTGATATTGATTATTAATTATTTTATATAAATTTAATTGTTTAAGGAGGATATTATGGATTATCAAGAAATTATGAGAGATATTGCAAGTGGTTTAACCGGTGAAAATGAAAAAGATATACAGTACTTAATGGAACAAATGGAAAAGTACAAAGACCATGAATTTGGAAAAGAGATTATCAGGGCTTGTAGTAGGCTTATAAGTGGAATGTTGCCTGAAGAAAAGGTCAATGAATTTGCTGATGCTTTTGAGAAAGATAATGCAGAAATAGAAAATGAACTTGATGATTTGTTTTCTACCCTACAATCAGGTGATTATAATTTAGCACTTAATAAAGTAGAAAAATTAGTGGAAAATGCTGAAGAGTTAATTTCTGCCGGTATGTATCAGAACGATTCAGTCAGTGATTATTTTTGTTTCATTAACCCTATGCAAGAATTACTTTATGGTTATAGACATAGAGATAGTGAGAAAGATATTAGACCATCTAATTTTCCATTTGCTACAGTATATTTCTTTTATGGAAATATACTGTTTGAACTTGGTCGTTATACAGAGGCAAATGTTGCCCTTGAAAAAGCAAAAAGATGGAATCCTATGGATGCCGATATTGCCTTTGAATATGCAGAAACATACAAGGCTATGGGGGACATTGAAACATTCTTTGATTATACAATCGAAATTTTCAATTTTGCTTATAAATCTGAGGATTTAGCCCGTTGTTATAGAAATCTTGGTTATTACTTTATAGAAAAGAAACTGTGGCAAGAGGCTATTGCTTGTGAAGATTATAGTTTGAATTTTGATTCTAACACCGATGCAGCTTATGGTGAGTTGTTTTATATTGAACAAACCACACATTTGGAAATAAAACCTGCACCTATTGAAACAATGAAGAAGTTTAGTAGGAAATACGGCTTTCCATTAGAGCCTAATGAGGATGTTGTAGGATTAGCTATAGCTTATGGCGAGAATAGTGCAGAAAATGGCAATGATGAATTTGCAAAATATTTTCTTAATATTGCCTATGATTTAACTCACTTTGATGAAGTAAAACAACTTCTTAATGAATTAGAAAGGAAAGATAATGTACCATACGAACAGTAATAGTTGTTTGGAGTATAGAATAGTGTTTTATTTAGAAATTGATAGTACAAATTACTATTAAAGATGGTCTATATGTACATTGATTTTCTGCGGAAACTTATAAAAAATGAAACTTTTTGTGAAGATAAATAGTGTTATATATAGAAGAGGATTTTTATATTTTATTTGAGATGAGTGTGGTAATTATGAAAAGAACAATTAGTTTATTATTATCTTTATTAATGATATTTAGTACAGTTATGATTTATAATGTATCTGCTGAAGATGAATTTTATGATTGTAAATATTCTTTTAACAAAAAAGATGGTGTGCTTACTATTTCCGGCTATGGAAAAATGCCGTTTTATTATTACGAAATTGATGGCTATACAGAAGAAGCCCCTTGGGATTATTATAAAGAGTCCATTAAAAAAATCGTTATAAAAAATGGTATAACCTCAATATCTGCTTCTGCATTTTCTGATTGTGAAAATCTTACAAGTGTACAGTTACCTAATAGTCTAAAGACAATTGATAGTGCTGCTTTTTGGGGTTGCAAAAAGTTGCCATCAATCAAAATTCCAAAAAGTGTAAAAACTATAGCATCTAATGCTTTTAGTGATTGTTTCAATTTGCGTGTATTAAGTGTTGATAAAAATAATATCAATTACTCATCACTAAAGGGCATTTTATATAACAAAAAGAAAACTGAAATTTTAAGATATGCAATTGGTCGAAAAGATAGTAAATTTGTTATTCCTAACAGTGTAAACAAAATAGGTATAAATGCTTTTTCAAAAGCTAAAAATTTAACCGGTATTGTGATTCCTAACAAAGTTAAAGAGATATGCGGTTCTGCATTTGCATTTTGTGAAAAATTAAATAATATTAACTTACCAAATTCCATTAAAACAATAGGTGTTAATGCCTTTACTGATTGTGATAGTTTGTCAAAAATTAATTTGCCAAATTCTATTGAAACAATAGGTGATAGTGCTTTTATTAATTGTGACAGTTTATCAAAGATTGTTATTCCCAATAAAGTAAAGAAAATCGGTGATAATACCTTTGAAGAATGTAAAAAACTTTATTGCATAAGTGTTAATAGGAAGAATAAGTATTATTCATCACTAAATGGTGTTTTGTATAATAAAACAAAAACTATACTTGTTAAATGTCCTATGAACACTAAAATAAAAAATTTTGTTATTCCAAAAGGTACAAAAAAGATAGGCAATAGTGCTTTTTATTATTGTAAGGGGATTGTTAATGTAACTATTCCATATGGTGTACAAGAAATAGATAAATATGCTTTTTCGTTTTGTATAAACCTTGCAAAAGTTAATTTTCCTGATAGTATTAGAAAAATCGGATATGAATCTTTTGCTTTATGTGAAAGTTTGGTAGAAGTGAAATTTCCATTTGGATTAACTACAATAGGTGAAAATTCCTTTGAATATTGTAAAAATTTAAGAAAAATAACTATTCCTAATACCATTAAAAAGATAAGAAGAGAAGCATTTGTGGAATGTGATAATCTTAAAAATATTATTTTTATTGGCAATGAAAAACAATGGTATAATGTAATCATTGACATATATAATGATTGTTTGATTTTTGCAGATGTTACATATGTTAAAGATACCAGACAAAGTCAAAATATTGTAGCAAAATCTTTCACAAAGTATTTGGGTGCAAAACCATTTAACCTTGGTGCAAAAGCAAAAACAAAATTAAGCTATTTCTCCAATAATAAAAAGGTAGCTTTAGTTTCTGCTAACGGCAAAGTAACAATAAAATCAGTGGGAAAAACTATTATTACTATAAAGGCAGAGGATAATACAAAATATAAATCTGCTACTAAAAAAATAACAGTTACTGTAAAGAGAAAATAATTTCGCACTTTGTAAAATGAATTGCAATAGTAATAAAAAGAATATTCATAGTGAAGTTCTTGTGGTAAAATAAGTATCAGATGATAGAATATTTATGTAAGGTGTGATTTTATGAGTGACAACAATAAGAAAAATAAGTTTATAGAAAGTAAAACAGAAACTTTATCAGATGTTTTATGTAGTTCAAAAAATTTTAAAATCCCGGCATATCAAAGACCTTATGAATGGGGAGAGAAAGAAATTAATGGATTTACCAATACTATTTATGCAAAGTTTTGCGATTATTTAGAGAATGAAGAAAATGTTCAATTCTTAATGTTTGGTATTTTACAATTTGGAAAAAGTGAAAACGGTTCTCTTAGCATTATTGACGGTCATCAGAGAATTACTACCTTTTACATATTGAAAAGTATATTAGCAGAAAAGTTAGGTGAAGAGAATAATTTGCCTAAGGTGATGAATCAAATCAATAATGCTGATATAGTTAACGCTATCAATGATAATTCTACAAATTATGTGAAAAATAAAGAACTTTTAGATAAGTTTGTGTCCGGTATTGATAAGAAAAATTTAAAGAGTTTACAAGAATTTATAGATGAAAAAATTCTATTTGTTTCAATTTTTGTAAGTGAAAAATCATCTATTTCTACATTATTAGAAATTTTTGATTCTATCAACACAACAGGTCTAAAGCTAGATGTTAAGGATATTTTCAAGATAAAATTTTGTGATTATATTTGCAAAAATAGCAGTGATAAAAATAGTACCCTAAAAAAGATTAATGATGCTTATCAACAAGTTAATTCTTTGGAAGAAAATTATGCTATTGATGAAAATACACTGCTTGATACTTTTAGGTTTTATCTAATTTCAAAAACCGATAAAAGTGGTGATTACCTTAGAATGAGCAACAATAAATTCTTTTTTGATGAAAAAGGATTTTTCAATTTACCATTGCCTGAAAAACTTAATAATGTGAATTTACTAAAAGTTTTTGAGGATATTTCTGCTTGTATTGTTGAAACACAAAACTATCTAATGAATAATAGAGATAACAGTAGTGGTAATTTAATTAATGGTTGTTCAAGAGAATTACTAGGAATAAGTGGTTATGGCAACTTAAAAAATATGTATTTTTATCTTGTATTTATTCAGTGTATAAATGGTAAAAAGATAGATAATACAGTAATTGATAATACAGTAATTGATAATACAGTAATCGATAATGCAGAACAGTTGACAAAATTACTATGGCAATACTGTTCATTATACAGTGCCTCATATTCAAGAATTGTCTATCGTGTATTTACAAATATTAAGGAGATTTATTTTAGTGAAAACAATAACCCTTATAACAATATTGAAGAAGTAAAAGATGATTTGATTAAAACTTTAGAAAAAGAAAATTTTGATTTTGTCGGTTTTAAGAATGTACTTGATAAATCGGTATTTGATAATCGTACAAAAAATCTGTTTCTTTCACTTAGTTACATTGATGATTGTAAAAGTACTAACGAAACTATTTATAATGTGAAAAATACAATTTTCTATTCTTCAAATCAAGAACCTAAAAAAGCACTTGATATTGAACATATACTTTCACATTCATTGTATAGTGATAATGAGTATGTGGATAGTTTAGGAAACTTAATGTTCCTTGAAAGAACTATAAATAGACAATTAGGTGCTAAAACTAAAAATTTGAATGAAGTCAATAAACAGAAAGATATAGAAATTAAATTAGATTTTTATAAGAAAAGTACCTTGCAATCTGTTGGAAATTTTCTTAGCAATTATGATAAAAACCATAACATAGAAGATTACATAGCAGATAGAAATATCGCTAAAACAGAATTCTTAAAAAATCTATATGACGATTTCTATACAGTAATAGAGAAATAATAATAAATTAAAATATATGCAATAATGTATTTTATTATTAATATACCTATTGTTTTTTTATAGTTGTATGTGTTAAAATTCCAATATAGACAGAATACTATTATGAAAAATTTGAAATATTAAAGGTGTTATATGAACGATAAAGAAATTATTAAAGAACTAAAGAGTGTAATGACCGGTGACTTAGAGAAAGATACTGAGTTTCTAGATAGTATAATTGAAAAATTCGAGGGCAGTAAAGAGGATAAGGATACACTTTACGCAATAGGTTTGCTTATTAGTGAAGCTGTTCCTTTTGCCGAAAAAGAAAAACTTGTGCAATCTTTTGAAAAAGAAGTTCCCAGAGTAAATGAAGAACTTGATAAAATTGCAAATAGTATTGGAAACGGTGACTATGATATAGCACTTTCATTAGCTGAAAAGCTGATTGAAGAAGGAGAGGGCTATATCAATGATGGTACATTTAAAGAAAATTCCAAAATGGTATTTTTCAGCTTTGAAGAATCTATGCAAGAGGCACTTTACCGTTCTTTGCATAGAAAAGAAAGAAGAAAAATATATGCAGTACCATTTCCGTATGCAACAATATATTTTATGTATGGTTCTGTACTATGGAATTTAGAAGAATTTGAAGAAGCTCAAACAGCCTTTGAAAAAGCAAGAAAATGGAATCCTGTATCAGCAAGCATCACATTACAATATGCTGAAGCTTTAAGTATTAATGGTAATATTAGTGGGAAAAAATGTTTAAAACTTATTAAGGAAGTTTTTAAATATACTTTTGAACCAAGTGAATTGGCTTATGTTTACAGAACCTTAGGAAAGTTTTTTTCTGAAAATGAATTGTGGAAAGAGGCTTATATTTGTTACAATACCAGCCTAAAGTATGATGACAATTCCGGAGACGCTTACAATGAACTTGAGTTTATTCAGGATGAAAGTGGTATAACTGAAAATGATATTTCATTTGGTGATGAGATGAAGTTTACTAATAATTATGGTATCTCACTAAAGCCAAATCAAAAAATTATAAAATTAGCAGTTGATTGTGGTGAAGAGGCTTATGCTGAAGAAGATTTTGAAATGGCAAAGTATTTCTTGGATATTGCTTATAATCTATCTCCTAAAGCTGAAATCAAGAACCTGTTGGATGAAATCGAAAAAGAATTAAACTCTTGATTAAAACTTAATAAGTATAGAACCAACCTATGAGTAGTTACTTGTAGGTTGGTTTTTGTATACTCAAAAAGTATAGTCACAATTTATTTGGAATTTTGAATTATATGTTGCAATAAAAGGTTTTGATATATAAATTGAAAACAGTAACTAAAGTCCAATATTTGGGACTTATCTATTATAAAATACTATAATTTTACTTTTTCTATTGTGCTTATAAAAACAAGTATGGTATAATGCATAATATACAGAAATAGATGTTTATAGCTAGTTGTTTTATATAAATTTATAATTTGAGACGATGAATTTGCAAAAATATTTTCTTAATATTGCCTATGATTTAACACACTTTGACGAAGTAAAACAACTTCTTGATGAATTAGAAATGAAAGATACTGTATCATACGAACAGTAACAGTTGTATAGAGTATTGAGTAATATTATTTTGTAATAAAAATATTTAAAGTTTTAGGTCATTGTAGAATTAACAAAATTAGAATGTAGTAAAACCCCATGAAGTAAAACTCTCACAGGGTTAATTACTAGAATTTATTGAGTTATACATAAAAATATGGTATTATACAACAAATAATTTATATATAACAATATATTTGGAATTACTGTATATAAGTTAAAAAGTTTCACGTATGGGACAATTAATGTGTTCAATTATGATATGATTAATAAGATAATAAAAAAAGAGCAATCGTTAGATTGCTCAGTGTGGTGTTTTGGGTTTCCACTACCCTACGGCATTCTGCCTTGTCTTAGAACTCTGATGAACATTGATAAACTTATAAAAGCGGTTTAAAGTGTTGATTGATGAATATTGATAAACCTATACATCGATTTCTAAGTTCTTTAACAACATTTTATTATATAAAAACAATTTTGTCAACAGTGAAAGGAGAAGTTTTATGATTTATATTATTGGTTTAGATGTAGGTATTAGTTCAGTTGGTTGGGCAGTAATAAGAGTAGATAAAGATTGTAGGAGAATAGAAGATTTTGGAGTTAGAATTTTTGATTCAGGAGAAACTAGGGATAGAAAACAAAGCAAGTGTCAGGAAAGAAGAAATTTTAGAGGTTCTAGAAGACTTATCCGTAGGAGAAAACATAGAAAAGACCGATTAAAATATTTTCTTAATGAGATTTCTTTTGTAACTGAAAAAGAGATGAAGGATTTTTATGGACATAATAATCATGATATTATTGATTTAAGGGTAAAGGGTTTGGAAGAAAGATTAACACCGGAAGAATTGACTGCCTGTTTATTTCATATTGCAAAATTTAGAGGTTATAAACCTTTTTATGATTTGGAAAAGGTTAATTTAAAGACTGAGGACGGAAAACTTCTCCTACATATGAATGAAACCAATAAAATAATCGAAAATGGTGGTTATCGTTCTGTTGCTGAAGCAATTCAAAAAGATTCTTATTTTAAAGAAGAAACAACTGGAAGATATAGATTCCATAACAAAAGTGATAAGAACGATATTTTGTTTTCTAATGGTATGATTAAAAAAGAAGCAGAGACTATCTTGAATTGTCAGAAACAATATTATTCACAATTAAGTGATAAAAATATAGAAAAAATTATTGATATTATTTTTTCTAGAAGAGATTTTGAAGATGGCCCTGGTAATTCAGACGATAAGAATAGAAAATATACCGGTTTCTATGATTCAATTGGAAAATGTAGATTCTATAAAGATAAAAATCGTGGTTGTAGATTCACAGTTCTAGGTGATGTATTTGCATTGATTAATAAGTTATCTCAATTCAAGTATGTTTCAATTGAAACCGGTGAAGTGGATAAGATGCCCAAAAATTTGATGCATACAATCATAATGAAAGCTATCAAAGATGCTTCTCTTACAAAGAAGGGTATTATTAAAATTGCTAAAGAACAAGGTTTTACATTGGTAAGTGGTAATGAAGAAAAAGATGATAATACTGATATAACTAACTGCTTAAAGTTTGTAAAACCTATGAAAAAAATATTTGATGCAGATGATAGTGGCTATGAGTGGGGAAAGTTAATAAATGAAGATCCAACAAATATGGATAGTTTATTAAACAGAATAGGTGTGTTGCTTTCTTACAATATTACTCCAAATAGAAGATTAGAAAAACTTAATTCTATTTCTGAAATCAGGGATAATGCTATTGTCGAAAGATTATCAAAAGTTAAGCTTTCTAGAACTGCTAATGTTTCAAATGAGTATATGATTAATGCGATAAACGCATTTAGAGAAGGACAATTGTATGGCGATTTTCAAGCCAAAGTAATTAAGGTTAATTTTTCTTCCAATAAAAATGCTACAAAACATAAAAAGTTACCACCTTTCACAAAAGACTCTGAAATTTATGGCAATCCGGTAGTATTTCGTTCTGTAAATGAATGTAGAAAAGTGGTGAATGCTATAGTCGAAAGGTATGGTACTCCTAGTGCAATAAATATTGAAGTTGCAAGTGACTTAAATAGAAGTGCTGAAAATAGGAAAAAATTAGCTAACAATCAAAAGAAAAGACGTGACAATAATGCATCGGTTTTGAAAAAAGTTGCTGATTTATTAGGCGTTGAGGAATCTGAAATTACAAAGTCACAACTTGACAGATTTAAATTAGCTGAACAACAGGGCTGGCGCAGTATGTATTCAGGAGATAATCTTTATTCAGATGATAAAGGAAAAATAACTGACAAAGATAAAAAAGCTATTATCCTAAATACTAATAAGGTGTATGAAATTGATCACATTATTCCTTTTTCAAGAATTCTTGATGATTCATTGAACAATAAAGTTCTTGTCTTTGCAAAGGAAAATCAAGATAAGTCAGATAGGACACCACTGATGTATCTTGAAGGTGATTCGAGAAAGGAATTTATTAAGAGGGTTAATTCATTTTATCAATCAAAAAATGAAAACAAAGAGATAGGCTCTATAAGCAAAATTAAATATAGCTACCTAATGTTAGATAGCTTAACTAGTGAAGAAGCTCTAAAGTATCTTGAGGAGTGGAAAATAAGAAATCTTAATGATACAAGATATATTTCAAAATACTTAGTGAAGTATTTTAATGACAATCTTTTATTTGAAGAGAATAAAGACAGCAGAAGACCACCTGTGTATGCAGTAAAGGGTGCAATTACCTCAATGTTAAGAAAACAATGGCTTAACAAAAAAACTTGGGGTAATCCAGACAAGAAAAAACTAAAAAGTGTTACTAACCTTGACCATGCTATTGATGCTATAGTAATTGGCAATTGTCTTCCGGCTTATGTTGAAATTGCAGTTGAGAATATCAAACTTCGAGATATTTATTATTCCTCAGGTAAAAAGAAAACTGAAGAATATTATAGGAGTAGAGACACATTTATTGATAATCTATGGAAGTTTTATGGTGTTCCTAAAAGTGAATCTGCAAGATTACTTAAGAAAATGACAGAAACCCCATCATTGATAAATAACCTTCGACAAGAAGTGGAATGTAGAGTACAAGATTATGGTACTATGCAGTTCTTTAGTAAAGATGATAATGGAAAAACTAAAGAGGAATGGGATGAAATATACAGAAGAAATATAACTAATTTCTATGTAGGTCAGAAAGACTTTGTGGATTCTATTCAAATGCCAATTGTTTCTCATAAACAAGATAAAAGATTTAGAGGCAAAATTGCTAATAGTAATTTTGTTAAGACAACAGACGATGTTTCTAAATTTTACAAGAAACAAATCGATGAAAACAATTTTGCATACATGGATGATAGAAGTTATTATTGTGTTGATGTTTATAAAAACCATAAGGGCAACACCAAAATTACTGCCTTAAAATATAATGACATTATAAAGAAAAACGGTAAGTTATATCTTAAGCAAGATTATAAATTTCCAGAAGATTATCGAGAACATTTGATGTACCTATATTCCGGAGACTTTATTAGTGTTGAAAATAAGAATAGTAAGTATTATGGTTATTATGTATCTGTAAAAAATATTAATAGAAATTTGCTTAATATAGATGAATGTTTTTATGAGAATAAAGTGATTGATTACAAAAAACGTATTGAAAGAGCAATAACTGAAAGATCTATTGTAAAAAAATACTACATAGATATTTTAGGGAAAATTGGTGGTGAAATTTATAAATGTGGAGAACCGTTATCATATCTTCCGGAGAAAGATTGAATATTAAAGATAATTGGCTTATTGTTTATTCGCAAAAGGGCGAAACAAAAGTACCGGTTGATGATTTATATTCAGTAGTAATTGAAAATAGATCTGCGATGCTCAGTGTAAGTGTATTAACTACACTTACACAAGCAGGTACACATATAATATTTTGTGATGCTAATCATCTGCCAACAACAATTTCATTACCACTAAATAATCACTATAGACCTTATAGTGTAGTGAAAAAACAAATTGAAATGTCACAAGTTTTTAGGGATTGTCTATGGCAGAAAATAGTTGTTCAAAAAATTAAGAATCAATCTTTATGCTTGAAATATGTTGGTGTTGAAACAAAACGTTATAAAGAAATTGAGGATATTTCTCTTAAAGTGAAGGTAGGAGATATAACTAATAGGGAAGCAGTTGCTGCAAAAAAATATTTCCCATATTTATTCGGTGTAACATTTAGAAGAAGTGATGATGACATTACAAATTCAGCATTAAATTATGGTTATGCTATTATCCGTTTTTCAGTTGCGAAAACACTTGCAAGCTATGGATTTAATGGTGCAATAGGTTTACATCATATTAGTGAAACTAATCCTTTTAATCTAGCAGATGATATTATGGAACCGTTGAGACCTATAGTTGATATGTGGGTGGATCAAGAATGTGAAAATCTTTTTGAAACACTTACATATCATAATAGAAGAGATTTGATAGACTTACCCAATCAAATCATATGTATGAATAATAAGAAGATGAAGATAAGATATGCAATAGATATTTATGTGAAATCTTTGGTTTCAGCTATTAATAAAAATAAAGTTGAGCTACTTGAAATACCTATGTTAATTCCTTTTGATGAATTTTTTGAGGAAACTAATGATTAATAGATTTATGAAAGTAATAGTGTTTTTTGATTTACCAACAAGTACAAAAGAAGAAAGAAAACAGTATTCTTGGTTTAGAAAAAATTTAATTAAAAATGGTTTTGTTATGATGCAGTTTTCTGTATATGCAAGAACTACTAGAAATAATGATGATGCAAAGAAATATGCCTTGTTGATTAAAACATTTTTGCCACCAAAGGGTTCGGTAAGGGTTCTGACCATAACTGATCGTCAATATGATACTATGGAAATATTGTTAGGAGAAAAATATGCAGAAGAGAATTACCTTGACAAACGTGATATTCTTGAATTATAATTTAATTGTGTTGATAAGGGCAATAAATCACAAATTATACAATATGTTGTGGTTTTAGCTCTCTGATGAATATTGATAAACTTATACCAGGATTTACAAGACGAAGATTTACCATTTGTTTTAGCTCTCTGATGAATATTGATAAACTTATACAGACTGTCACAGGAGTCAATGGATAAGTTAGTTTTAGCTCTCTGATGAATATTGATAAACTTATACTTGAAGAAAATGATAATCGTATAGCTATCGTTTTAGCTCTCTAATGAATTTTGATAAACTTATACCTATCAAATTAAGAAGATCTGAAGAATTAAGTTTTAGCTCTCTGATGAATATTGATAAACTTATACAAGCATAGTACCTTTAATTAGGTACTATGTGTTTTAGCCTGCTGATGAATATTGCATAATTATATTTATAATAATCAAATTTCAAAACAGAAAAGTGCATAGTGAAAGATTACTTAAATATTGATTGAATTATGCACAAATTTATAAAAATGTGCATTGTATTATTAAGGTAACTGTGCTAACATCATGCTATAAGAAAGAATCAAAATCGAATAAATTGTATTAGAATATAAGAACTGAATTAATCGAACAAAATAAAATAGCATTTGCTAAAGGTTTTATAGCAGTAAAGAAGTTAGCAAATATTATTTGTCAAATTAAATACTATAGTTCTTTATAAGAAATAAATTCTTGTAAAGAATAAAAATTTAACTCCATTTTGTTTGATAATTCAATGAAACGAAGATACAGATTATTCGTTTTTGATTTAATATAACAAAAAGGAGTTTTTATTTATGAAAAAAACTAAAAATTTAATTGAAAAGTCAGAAAATAAAGAAGATATTGTATTAACAATTCCTGCATTGTTAGAATTGCAAAAACAGATTGAAGAAATATCTCGTAACATTAATAATCAAGTAGTTAATAACTTGTTCTTTAATATTGAAGATGTCATGAAGATGACCGGCTGGTCTAGGAAAACAGTAGAGGAGTTGTTTCGACATCCTGAATTTCCTTCTACAGATTTAGGCAAAAAACAACTTGTACTAAAAACTGCTTTCATTAATTTCTTTTCAGTAAAGAGAAAAAGTAGTGAAAGAAATACTTGGATTAATAATCAATAAGAGGTGTTTTTTATGGCAAATAAACCTAAGAGAAAAGGTAACGGCGAAGGCACAATTTTTTATGATAAAAGTCGTAAGAGATGGAGATGCCAAATAAGTTATCAAAAGTATAGTGGAGAAATAGCAAGAAAAAGTTTATCAGCATCAACTAAAACAGAACTTATTAAAAAGAGAAATCAATTATTAAAAGATATTATGGAGCAAAAAATTTGTGAAACTACAGATGCTACAATAGTTGATTTGCTTAAGGAAGATGCAGAGTATGACCACAATATGAATAGAATACAAGATTCTGCTTATAACAGAAGACTGCTGACTGTTAGAATTATAGAAAAAGGAAGTCTGGCTAAAATTCCAATTACAAAGATACAAACAAATCAAATTAATGATTTTTTATTTTCGATAAAGCACTATTCTAATAGTGTAATTAATAAAGTATATTCTTCAATGTCTAAAGCTTATAACCTTGCTATACATAAAAGATTAATGGGATATAACTTGATGGATAGTCCGTTTATTAGAAAGCCAAAGTCAGATAAACCAACTAAGAAAGTAGTAGCCTTTACTGTTGAAGAAGAAAATGATTTTCTTAATTATCTTAAAGATATGAAAATCAATAAAAATGCTATTGATTACAGACCTATGTTTTACATTGAACTTTTTGCCGGACTTAGAATGGGAGAAATTTGTGCTTTGACTGCTAAGGATATTGATTTGAGAAATAGACTTATACATGTTAGAAATACCGTTACAAGAGGTATAAATTATGCAATAAAAGTAGGGGACAGAACAAAAACTCAAAAAGGTTATCGTGATGTACCAATTCAAGATTGTTTAGTGCCTATACTAAAAGAAGTTTTGGCAAACTATAAAGAGAATGATAACGGACTACTGTTTTATAATTTTAAAAGCAATAGACCAATATCCACCTCACAAGTGAATAGTTCATTTACCAGAATATGTAAGAAGCTGAATATAGAAATCAGTGGTGGTCAGCATCTTCTAAGACATACCTTTGCAACCAGAGTTATTGAGTCAGGAATATCGGCAGAAGTATTGAAAAACTGGATGGGACATACCGATATTTCTGTAACTATAAATACATATTGTGATGTTTTTGATAGACTAAATAACCCTGCAATGGAACAGTTTAATACCTATTGTCAGCAGAATTTAAGTATATAAAATTTAATGAAAATCTTTTGCTACTGCACCAGAACTGCACCAGAGAAATTTTTTCACAAGAAAATGCCTAGTTTTTTAAGAAATTACTAGGCACTTTTTATGCTTAAAAAGAAAAATAATTAGTTGAAATTTATAATCAATAGATATTTATAAAATACTTTTTTATCGCCAAAACCTCATTAATAGGCTGTTTTTGGGGCGATTTTCTGTGTTTTTATCACTTTTTAAATATTTTTGCAAAAAAGTGTTGACTTTTAGGACATCATAAGATATAATAAATATCGTTGTTGAGAGACAACAAAACTCAAAATAAAATATATGCGGGTGTGGCGGAATTGGCAGACGCGCTAGATTTAGGTTCTAGTGTTCACCGACGTGCAGGTTCAAGTCCTGTCACCCGCACCAAGAAAAAGAGAAGTACACTAGTACTTCTCTTTTTCTTTATACAACAAGCCATAGGGTGACAGGACTTGAAAGTGTGACGAGAACGACTGCTGCCGGTGGCAGAAGAAAGGAGTTCGAGGAAGAGCTACAACAGGAAGTTTGAGGAAGTGCATTTATGCGCAACGCTAAACGACCATGTTGTACTTGGAGTTAAGAAAACAATTCGATAAATTGTTTTTAGGGAGGGCGTAGATGCCTCTATCCTTTCGTATTTGTGCTTAATAAGCGAGGTAGGCAGTAGTGAAAGAAGAAAGTATGTCACCCATAACCAAAAAGAGAAGTACACTAGTACTTCTCTTTTCCTTTATACAACAAGCAAAGGGGGACAGAACTTGAAGGTGACGAAAGAAACTTGAAAATCATGGTGTTAAGATTGAGTATGGTATGGATGTTAAGAATGTTATTATTGAAAACCATGGTCATAAAAAGGTAGCAAAACAGATTGTATATATTAAGAACGATATGGAACAAACTATTGACCTTATTGAAGATGACCTTGTATTTATTACAAATGGTTGTTGTACAGATACTTCTTGTTATGGTGATCAAAATACTGCACCTGACCTTTCAAAAATTAAGAACGGTTACGGTGAGTTATGGGATATGTGGAAGAATATTGCACAACAAGCTATTCACGGTGAGTTCGGCAATCCTGATGCTTTTTGTAGTGATATTGATGCAACAAACTGGATGAGTGCAACAGTTGAAACTTCTAATGAAGAAATCATAAGACATATTATTCATGTTTGTAAGCGTGACCCAAGAAAGGGTAAAGTAACTACAGGTGGCATTGTTACAGTAAAGGACAGTACAGATAATTGGTATTTGTCTTGGACAATTAACCGTCAACCACAATTTAAGTCACAGAACAAAGATACAGTACTTGTTTGGCTATATGCACTTAACACAAATACAGAAGGTAACTATGTAAAGAAACCTATGAGAGAATGTACAGGTGTTGAGGTTTGTGCCGAGTGGCTATATCACATTGGTATTGATGAAGACAAAATCTATGACTTAGCAGTAAAATTATGCAACACAACAACCTGCTTTATGCCATATATTAATGCATTCTTCCAGCCAAGAAAGTATGAGGACAGACCAAAGGTTGTACCTGACGGTGCAGTTAACTTTGCATTCCTAGGTCAGTTTGCAGAAACTCCAAGGGATACAATTTTCACTACAGAATATTCAATAAGAACAGGTATGGAAAGTGTATATACACTTCTTGATATTGACAGAGGTGTACCGGAAGTATGGGGCAGTAAGTATGATGTAAGAGAGTTACTTCGTGCATGTTACTACGCAATTGATAAGAAACCACTTGAAGAAATAGATTTGTCATTAAAAGAAAGATTAATGCTAAGTACAGTTCTAAAGAAGATTGAAGGTACAGACCTTGAAATTCTTTTAAAAGAAAGTGGACTGATTTAATGATGGTGTGACTGTAATAGTAACTAAACTTTAGTTATGATTATTATTACTAAAAATTAAATATATAATAGAGGTAAGTCCCATTATTGGTACTTACCTCTTGCTTTAAGCAGCAATTTCCCTAAAAAGCCTTTATTTTACCGTCACAAATGATAAGATAATTGTAGTAAATAAATTTTAGGTGATAATTATGATTGAGAAAATTTACGAATGTTCAGCACAAACCTCTACTAATAAAGTTTTTTATATTGACTATGAAAATGTTGGTAGTAGTGGACTTGAGGGAATAACTGAATTGAAAAGTAGCGACAAGGTTTTTGTTTATTATGGAAATGACCATGCAACAATGACCTTAGATGCTCATATGAATATTAGCCTTTCTAATTGCAAAATGATTTTTAAGCTAATTCAAATGCCTGTGAAAAATGCTATTGATTGCAAAATTCTTTTTGATATTGAAGAAGAAATTGCAAAGATAAAACCAATTGAAATTTGCATTGTGTCTAAGGATAATGACTATGACAAAGCAATTGAAATGTTTAATTCTGTAACTGGTGTAAAGATTAGTAGAGCAGTAACTATAAATGAATATTTCCATCCATCCACAATTCTAACTGAAATTGTGGAAAAGTCTACCTCAATAGATAGAAAAACTTTGATTACCGATTTTTGTAATGAAAATCTGAAAAGCCCTTCAGTGGATGATAGGAAAGAGGAAATTATCCAAATAATGATAAGCTCCAAAACTAAAGTGGATGTTAATAATAAATTATCTAAACTTTTAAGAGATAGTAAAAAAGCAAGTGAAATCTATAAATTACTAAATCCATTTGTAGTAGCATTACCGAGTAATTAACAATTTCACCTAACAAAACCTACTAGTAGATAAAAACTAGTAGGTCGATTTTTTATAAAAATATAAATTTTGCAACACTTTTGTGTTTTGAAAAGTATTAATAATAGAAACACTTTTGGAGGTAGTTATGAAGAAACTTATTTCCCTATTATCAATTATTTCTATTTTACTTTTAGTTGGTTGTTCAGAAAGTAAAAATACTAATCAAACAGTTAAAGAGACTACATCACAAAAATTAACAGTTGCAACAGAGGTTGGGAGAAACCAAATTAATTTTGTAAAAGATAAAAATGAAAGTATAGACAGCGTTTCTGTCTCTCATAATTTAGCAAAGAAAATTTATGATGTATTGTGTACACAAAGTGGTTATGATGATATGTCAGGACGGTTTACCGTAAAGCAGTTTAATGAATACTATGGAGTTACTGATTTTAGGGTAACTACTGATAATATGTGCTATTGCAAATTTGTTGATAATTCTACAAAAGAAAAATATTATGTTTTCTTTGGATTAAGTAAAGAGAATGCACAGTGGGGTAGTGCCTTTATTCTAGATAAGAATAATAAACAAACTAAGAAAACAAATAAAGCTGATATTAATAATCAAAATTTGATTCAATTGATTAATAAAAATGATTTATAATGTTTTATAATGATATGAATATGAAAAAGCCCGTTAGTACTTACTATCGGGTTTTGTTTTTTTAAAAGATAGTGTTTACTTTGCGATAAAGTATGTAACAGTGGTGTCGGGAAAATGATTTTCAGCATAAATCAGCATTTCCTTGCGACCTTCAATGTTGCTGGAATGAATGTTAATGTGTGGTACAGTAACATTGTTTTTGTACATCCATTTTAATATGTCCAGACCGGTTTTTTCTTCCTCTAAACTGTAGTCAAGGTCAATAAAATCGAATGGCATAATGCCTAGTAACATAATTGCTTGGCTATATGTACCTACAGATTCATAGCCTTTTGATGGGGCATCCCTCTTGTCATCAACAAATAGTTTCATTTATTTCTCCTTTCTAATATTGTTGTTTATATATTAATTATTTTCTAATTTTACACCTTAAGTATAACATTGTTTTATTTAAAATGAATGAGTAATACACAAAATATGACGCGAATATTCACGCAACTATAGGTTGCAAATCTAATGAAACCTGTAGTTTCTTGTATAAATAAACTTTCCACTTTATAATGTAATCAAAGTTAAAACAACTTAAATTAAAGGAGGAAAAATTTATGAAAAAGAGTAAGATTATCATTGGTGTATTATCTGTACTGGTAGTTGGATTGGCAATTTGTATAGGTGTGTTGGTTTACAATAATCAACCAACCAAAGATAACAACACCCAAAAGACATCAACATCCGACAAGGTTAAAGGTGTTTATTTCCGTAAACTGTATGGTTCTATTGGTGTACTTAAAAGTGAAAATACAACCAATGACCAATCTACATTTAGAACAGAAGTATATGCTTTTAACAGTAACACAAAGTTTTTAGATGATATTAGCAAACTAAGTTTTGATAATGATAATGTACTTGTGAAAGATGTTATTGTTGCTGACCATCCGGAAAAAGATAATGATTTAACAAAGTATGTAGTGTCATTTAAAGTTGGATTTTCCACTGAGGGTAAATATACTATTACAAATTTAGTGTATAAAAATGGTGGAAAAACTGTTAAGTATCCTATTGGTAAAGTATCATTTAATTATGTAAATGGTCAGTCTGTAGATATTAAGCAAGGTATCAGTGCTGAGATTACCAATAATGAAGCTTGTTATTCTTTTCTTTAAGCTAACAAAAAAACTTTTACAGTAAAGGGCTTAGTTTCCGGTGATAATGACCAATTTAAATATACTTACAAAAAGAATGTAAAGTTCACTCCGGGTAAACAGCTTGATTATTACATTAAAATTAATAGTAATGCAAGTAGTGCAGACAGTATGGTATTTAGCCCTATATTTGAAATAAAAATGGACAACTCAAATAAGGTTAAGTATCTGGTTCCGTTTACTCAAATTTATGGTGGAGATAATAACCTAAACTATGACCAAATCGAGGAGTATGTTCAAAATCCATAATCAAAAAGTTAAATTGTAGTTTGATTTTTATTCCATAATATTTGTTGTGTAATCCCTTCCTATAATGTTTGTAATTATTACATAACAATATAGAATTATTAAAAATTATTCCTTTATAACAACCAAATTTATTCCCTGAAAACCTACTTAACTTTTTGTTGAGTAGGTTTTTTCTTGTAGAAAAATATTTGTTTTTATAGTATAATATCCTTATCGTGTAGTAAAATATTATGTTCAAATCTAATTGCATCTGAAAGGAAAATACAATGACAAAGATAATGTTTGTGTGCCATGGTAATATTTGCAGGTCACCAATGGCAGAGTTTATATTTAAAGATATGGTAAAGAAGAAAGGTCTTGAAAGTGACTTTGTAGTTACTTCGTCAGCTACCAGTACAGAAGAAATATGGAATGGTGTTGGCAATCCGGTATATCCACCGGCAAAAGAAATTTTAAATTTACACAACATTGATTGCAATGGAAAAAGGGCAGTACAGATTAAAAAATCCGACTATGATAAATATGATTTGTTAATTCCTATGGATAGTAACAATGTACGCAATATGAGCAGAATTTTAAAGGGTGATCCGGATAATAAAATTCACAAGCTAATGAGTTATGCAGGTAGTGACAGAGATGTGTCTGACCCATGGTATACCGGAGATTTTGAAAAATGCTATAATGATATTTATAACGGTTGTAAAGCACTATTGGAGTCATTAATTTAAAATGATACTTAATACAGGAAGTCGTACAGATATACCGGCATATTATAGTGATTGGTTTTACAATAGAATTGATGATGGTTATGTACTTACCAGAAATCCATACAATCCTCAACAAGTATTAAAATATATCCTTGACCCTAGTGTGGTGGATGTGCTTGTGTTTTGTACTAAAAATCCCAAACCGATGTTTAGTAGAATTGAAAAGTTGAAAGAGTATAGGCAATTTTGGTTTGTTACCCTTACACCATATGGAAAAGATATTGAGCCAAATGTACCAAAGAAAACTACTGTAGTAGAGAGTATCAAGAAACTGTCAAGTTTAGTAGGTAATAAATCGGTAAGTTACCGTTATGACCCTATATTTATTACAGAAAAATATTCTATGGATTACCACTTAAGAGCTTTTGAAAAAATAGCTAGTGAACTTAGTGGATATGTAAATTCTTGTGTAATCAGTTTTATTGATTTGTATGAGAAAACGAAAAGAAATTTTCCATCTGTAAGACAGGTTACACCATATGAGCAAGATTTTTTGGCAAAGAATTTTGCTTTGATAGGAAAGAGGTACAACATACCTATTAGGTCTTGTTGTGAGAATGTTGAATTAAAAAAGTACGGTATTGATGTGTCAGGTTGTATGACTAAGGAAGTTTTAGAATATGCAACTAATTGCCGTCTTGTTATTCCAAATAATAAAAAACCTCCTAGGGCAGAATGTAATTGTCTTTTAGGTGCTGATATTGGTGCATACAACACTTGCCCTCATGGTTGTCTGTATTGTTATGCAAATTATAATAAAGATGTTGTTAAGAAAAATTATTCTCTTCACAACCCTAATTCACCATTTTTGATAGGTGATTTTAGAAAAGAGGATATTATTGTAGAAGTTAATCAACAGTCTTATATTGATAATCAGTTAAGGCTATTTTAATTCTATAAAGCAAAAATAAAGCTAGGTTAATTCTCAAATTAGCCTAGCTTTTGTGATGTACGGGTTCAAGTCCCATTGCTCAGTAAAAAATTAGGAGCAACTTCAGCAGTTGCTCCTTTTTATATGGATAAATAAAAAATTAAATTTCTTTCCCCAGTGTTTTAAGTTCGTTTATAGCACTTTCATTCTTTAGTAGGTCATCTTTTTCACTTGCAAAGAAAGATTTGTGAAATTTAATATCCCAAGCTAAGTAATCGCCAATACATTGAAACTGCTTTTCAATCAGTTCATACTGAACATTAGTTGTAGGTGAACCACCGATTGCAATAACTCCAACTTTCTTATTCTTTAGCAAAGCACCTTTGCAGTAGCATTTGTCAATTACTAACTTTATCTGTGCAGTAATTCCCCACCAATATACAGGTGTGGCAAATATTATCATATCAGCATTTACTAATTTATCAACAGTAGGGTTACTGTCATCTTTTGCTACACAACCCTTGTAACATTCACAAGTACCACAAGCTATACAAGGACTAATCTTTAGCTTGTATGAGTCGATAATTTCAATGTCGTTGTTATCCTTTGCACCTTCAACAAATGCGTTAATAGCTGAGTAGGTGTTGCCTTTTCTTGGACTGCCGTTTACTATTACAATTTTCATATCTTTTCTCCTTAATATGAATATTATTTCTTTTTCTTGTTAAAATTTTTAACTCTTTCAGATAGAGCAGTAAGTTCTTCCTTTGATAATTCAGGTAGTCTTTCTAGGTCATCAAGAAACTTTGCACTACTTTCTTTTTCCCTTAATTTTGTACTTTCTATGTAGTAACTGGTGATAATACCCGGTACTACTGCAATAATCAGTATTGAACATATTGAAAGGAAAATTGAGAGAATTCTACCTATTAAAGTAACTGCAGTTATGTCGCCAAAGCCAATAGTTGTTGCTACACTAAATGAATACCATAGACTGTCAATAAGTCTGTTTATGTTAGGTTCAACAATCATAATGCCAATGCTTACTGCAACAAAAACTACAATATAAGAACATAGTAGTTTGAGCGCACCTGTCCTTTTCAGAACAATTTTCAGTAACCTAGTTTTCTTCATAAAACCACCTCATTATCTAATAAAATTATATCAACAGAAAAATTATTAGTCAATGAAATATAACTTTTTCCTAAAGAAAAACAACCTATACTTTTTTGTATAGGTTGTTTAGCTAACTTTTATCCTGCCGGTTCAAAAGGTGTAATTGTAGAAATCTTTTTAGCCAGATACTTTTGAATTGCAACTGCGTTTTTAACTGTCAATGTTTCTTCACAACCCTTTACCGAACAGTTGTAAAGTTGTAAATCATTTAGCTTAACTTTTTTAAGTAGATACTTTTGAATCAGTGATGAATCCTTAACATTAATATAACCGTCAAGGTTAACATCACCTCTCTTAGGATTAGTAATGTTAAAGTTGTATTTTGTTGTAATAGGTTTATTTTTGCTTAAATCATTAAAAGTAAAACCGTTTTTCTTAGCATAATTTTTTACTGCATCAGTATATCCATTGATGATTACTTTAGGAAGTCTTACTGTTCTGTAATTTTCCCATGGAATACTTAGGTTGGTATATCCTATTGAATCAATACCAATCTTAGTAACATTTTCACCTAATGTATAGTTTGTGATACCGGTTTGTTGGAATGCGTTTTCACCAATTTTCTTTAGTGAATTTGGCAATATAATTGACTTTAAGTTTGAGTCACCTAAGAATGCAGAGTCACCGATTTCTTCAACACTTGTACCTAATTTTACTGAACGAAGATTAGCTTTGTCAGAAAAAGCTGAGTAAGGTATAACCTTAATACCGTTACCTATTGTTACTGTTTGTAAACTACTTAACTGCACAAAACAGTCATTACCGATGAATGTGTAGCTATTAGGAATTGTAAGGTTTTGTATATCATATGTGAATTCACTATTTTCAAAAATTCCATCCTCAGTACCAACAATTTTTTCACCACAAATATTTTCAGGTAATGCAAAGTTGATTGTTGAGTCTTTAAGCTTAACTTGCTTTAGTGTAGCCTGTCTGGTTTTTAAATCAACCCTATATAGATATGCTGATTCTTCTTTACTGTAGTTAGTTGTTACATTAACACCGGTTCTAGCACTGATTTCATCAATGTTAATGTAGTAGTAACCGTCATCACCTTTAGTTAAAGCCTTAGGACAATCGTCATCATTTATTGTGAAATCATCAGCATAAACCTTAATTCTTGTTTTGTTATCAGTAGTTTTTTCACAAACATAATTTTCTGAAAAAGAACTAAAGTTAATGTGAATGTCCTTTGGTTTGTCAGCATTATTGTCATATACACCTATTTCATAGTAAGATGCAATCTTGTTGTTAGAAGCATTGTTGTTTGAGTAGATACAATCATCACTGCTGTCAACTGTTTCAAATACATTATAACCATAAAATTCACAATCGGTTACAGAACAATTTACTAGGGAAGATGAGATAAAGGAATATGCAATACCTGCTGAATGTTGTTCAGTTGTATTTTTGTCTAAATTGATTTTGCAGTTACTTACTGTTACATTGTCTAACTTTGAGTTGATAATTGAGTTAGAAACAATAGAAACACTATTTGTACCATCAGCAGCAATGTTCTCAAAGTGCAGGTCTGTTACACTTGAAGACTTTAAATTACCGAAGAAACTTTGATACATATTTTTTTGTATATCAGAAAATACAGGTAATTTACCATTTTTGATTGTATGATTATTACCGATGAATTGAACAGTTAAGTTACCTAGGCAGTTAGATAAAGAATCTTTAATATAACTGCCTTCAAAGTCAAGGTCTGTATTTAGAATAATTTTACTAGGTGAAATATTCCCTGAACGAAGTCCTTTTGTCAATTCGTTGTAGTCATCTATACTGTTAATGTGATAAACACTGTTAACTAAGTTTTGTAATCTGTAGTTAATTAAGGCAGTAGAATTATTAAGGTCAGAAGCACATACATTTTCTTTACTTAAAAGTTCCTTGCCCTTTTCAATTTCTGTATTAAGTGCAGTAACATCTTCCTTTAGAGCTTCTTCAGGATATTTTGTATTCTCAGCCTTGTTGATGGTTTCTGAAAGTTCATTCTTTACCTTTGCATTATTATCAAGATTTTTAGTAAAGGCTTTTATTGAAGAGTAGTAAATTCCAAGTGAAGGGGTTGTAGAGTCAACCCACTTGTTGCCAACATAGTAGTAAGAATTTTTTCTACTATGTGGTTTATCTTTTATATCATCAACAGTAATATAATATTTACCTTTGTTACTGACTACAACAGAAAATTTATCACCTGCATTTACCTTTACACCACTAGGTAGGTCAATGTAGTGAATACCAATGTTGTCAGCTTTACCACTTGTTTTAGCAATTACTGTACCGTCAGTAGGTGACTTGTAATTTTTGTTTAGCTTGTAAACAGAAATATCGTAAGTGTATGAACTACTTGTGCCAAAGCTAACCTGAGTGATTTCTTCATCACTTTTAGCAGTAAATATATTTGCTGACTTATCAACATTTACTGCAGCTCCATAGTAGTAACCTAACTGATATTCATTGTCATAGGCTGAGTTGTCTTGCATTATAAATTGAAAGAATTGAGTGTCTGTACATTCATATGATAGCCAAAAATATCCCTTGTCTTGATTGTCAGTACCCCAACTGTTTTTGCAAAGCCAAGCACCGTTGTTCTTAGGCTTTACTGCACCGTCAAACTTGTTACGACTATAATTATCGTCCCAACCAACAATTGCTACAACATGAGGTTGTTCATAGCCTTTTTCGATTTCTTTTTTGCTATCACAATAAGAAAATGTATCTTTAGAGTAACAACGAGATAAATTGTAATAATATACTCCGATAGCACCGTTATTTATAATGTTGTCTTTTAATGTATTAGCATCATTGCTAAGCTGATTATATTCTTTTAGGTGATAATCAGAATAATATTTAAGTGTATCGGAATATCCAAGAAGTGAATTTTCATAAGGCATCAATGTTTCAGGATAAGTACCGAAACCACAGTTTAGTCCTTGTGCAACATAAACAGGCCAACCACCATATGAACCTTTGTACTCATCATAAAAATAGTCATTATAAAAAGGTGAATTTTCATCATCAGTATTTGTCATAATGTAATAAGGTGTTGCAGTTTGTGCAATGTCAAGCTTTTCTGATGGATTGTCACCAATCTTTTTTGATAGGCTAGGGTTTGACAGAATGTTAGATTCAATAGATGCAGCAGAACCAAATGACCAGCAGTAACCATCATCACCTTGATCCTTTACTTTAGTAACTCTTTTATAATCTCTTAAGTCATACTTTTTTGGATAAGTAGCTTTTGTACTTTTTGTATCATTAAGTGACTCAACAGATACTTCTTTACCGTTATCCTTTATGTAACTGATACTACCATCATCATTTAATTTGCTTTTTATAGTAGAAACCTTTTCAGTATCAACTGTAGCCATATTTGCCGATATAGCAGTAAAAGGTAATGAAGATGCAGTTGCAGTTATTGCCAGTAATATTGACAGTAACTTTTTACTATGTTTCATTTTAAATCTCCTTTTCTATAATGTATATTATTATTTATTATATTTTATCATATGAAATTTTTGCGTTCAATTAAATATAATTTAAAAATAGTATCATAAAAGTTTAAAATAAATATACCCTTATTACGGTAGAAGTAATAAGGGTATTATGCTTATTTATCAGTCTTATTTAGTTTGAAAATTTTTGTAGGAACTACACTACCGATAAAAGCAGAAAGTAATACCCAAGGGATAACATTAACATCAAAACAAAGTAACAGTAGCATTGTAACTGCCAAAGGCTTTTTCATTGTTACACCGAGTAAACCGGCAGTAACAACAGCTGAACAAAATGCAACATCAAGACCTGTTAGCATACCGATACCAAAGCCAATACTAACACCACAGAAAATTACAGGGAAGAAGTGACCACCTTTCCAACCTGACTTTATGCAAATGTTAGTTAAAAATAATTTTAACAGTCCACTTCCAATAAGTACCCAAGGTGCAAATTTTATATAGCCATCTTTAAGTACATTGATACTTTCTTCACCTGAAAACATTGACAAAGGAAAATATGTACCAACAACACCTAGGATAATACCACCGAGAGTTGTGCTGACTATAATGCCACACTTACCTTGAATTACTTTGAAAATTTTTTCACTGAACTTTTCAGCCATTACAAATATAAAGCCACAAATTATCCCAACAATAGAGAGAGGTATTGCAAGTAAATATTCAGCAGTAGAGATACTTTCACCACCAAGTTTAGGCAATCCCATACCACCACCGAATATTGAGTTTAGCACTAGCAAAGTACCACCGGCAAAAAGTACTGCAACAATATTTGAAATGATTTTTGTTGACCGTACAAGGTCAGGCTTGTCTTTGCTGTCAAGTCTTTCTTCACTGACAGATGCAAGACCAAATAAAGGTGCATAAAAAACTGCACTAAGGGTAGCACTGATTCCAACTTCCATAAGTTCAGGAATTTTGCTTTTTGCATCTTTCATATGACTACCTGCCCAGTAACAAAGACCCACAATAACACCGGTAAGACCGGCTTCAGGACCAATACTGCCACCAAAGACTAAAGGCAATAAAGCAGAAACACATAGGAAAAGAACTCTGTTGTAAGGATAGAATTTGTCTTTCTTAACTTTCTTCATAACTTCATCAAGTTCATCAGGTATAGCGTTAGTGTATTTTTGCCATATTCCAAGAACTATACCACCTACTGTACAAACAATAAGTGTGTAAAACTTAAAGTCAATATTGCTAGGTACAACATTCCACAGTAAATGAATACCGTAGTTCATCAGCTTTAAAAATAACCATACTATAAGAGAAACTACTGCACCACTAAATCCACAAAATAAGTAGTACAGAAAATTATTAGCTATTGTGTGCTTTTTCATTCCATCTCCTCCAAACTAATTATAAAATTATTATACTATAAAACAATATATAAAATCAATATTTTTGTGCAAAAAGTATATAATTTTATTTATTCTTATTTAAATTATCAATATGGAAGATAAGTACCATATTTGGGACAGTGAATGTGGTATTATATTAATATGAATTTATATAGATTAGAAAGAGTGAATTGCTATGGTTGGTTCGGATAAAAATTTTTGTCATGTTATTATAGTTTGTATGGAACGATATACAGAAAAATTAATGTGTGAACTAGTAGATGGTTTGTTATCTTCTGAAAAAAGAATAAATGAAATATTAGATTTAGTTAATCAAAATCTAGATGAAAAAGAAATGATGAAAGCATTAAAAGAAATAAGATACAGAGATAATATACCGTATGAACATCAATAATTTTAATATAATTTATAAAAAGTCTTGCAAATCACAACACTTTTCGGTAAATAAATGATACAATGATTATAAAGTGAAAATTATTTAAAGGAGAAGTTCTATGAAAATAATGCACCTAAGCGACTTACATATTGGTAAGAAAGTAAATGAATATTCAATGCTACAGGACCAAGTATATATTCTAAAAGAAATTTTACATATAATAGACGATGAAAAGGTAGAAACTGTCATTATTGCAGGAGATGTATATGATAGGTCACTACCACCTAATGAGGCATTAGAACTTTTTGATGAATTCTTATATCAGTTGTCCAGTAGAAATGTAAATGTATTTGTTATTAGTGGCAACCACGACAGTCCTGAACGCATATCATATGGTGGCAGAATGATGACGGAAAATAAAATTTTTCTTTCACCTGTTTATGATGGCAATGTTAAGCCTATTTCATTAAATGATGATTATGGAGAAGTTAACTTTTATCTATTGCCATTTGTTAGACCGGCTGATATTAGAAGATATTTTCCTGATGAAAATATTGAAAATTATACCGATGCAGTAAAAGTTGCAATTGACAATATGAATGTAGATTTTAATGAGAGAAATATTCTTGTTACTCATCAGTTTGTTACAGGTGCTGAACTTTCTGAGTCTGAGGATATTATAGTAGGTGGTACTGACAATGTTAGTGGTGAAGTATTTGATGGCTTTGACTATGTGGCACTTGGTCATATCCACAGAGAACAAACTGTAGGTAAAGATAACATTAGATATTGTGGCACACCACTAAAGTATTCTTTCTCAGAGGCTAAGAATATTAAGTCAGTTACTATCCTGGATTTTAATGATAAGGGAAATATAGAGTATTCCAAAATCCCACTAACACCATTGAGAGATATGAGAGAAATTCGTGGTACTTATTATGAACTAACTCTAAAGAGTAGTTATGAAAGTACAAACACAGAGGACTACCTACATATCACTTTAACTGATGAGGAGGATATTCCTGATGCAATCGGTAAGCTAAGGTCTATTTATCCCAATATTATGAAACTTGATTATGATAACCTACGAACAAGAGGTAGTGGTACTGTTGATGCTATAGAAAATATTGAAAGTAAAAGTCCCTTTGAACTTTTTGCCGATCTTTTTAAACAACAGAATAATCAAGATATGAGTGAAGAACAAGAAGAAATTATGAGAAACTTAATTGATAAGATTTGGGAGGAAAACTAATGCGACCATTAAGTATTACAATATCAGCCTTTGAGTCCTATGCAGATACAGTTACTATTGATATGGAAAACCTAGGCAAAAGTGGACTTTACCTAATTACAGGTGACACAGGTGCAGGTAAAACCACAATCTTCGATGCTATTCATTTTGCCCTTTATGGAGATGCCAGTACAGATGGTCGTGAAAACAAAACCCTAAGGTCAAAGTATGCCGACCCTGAAACCAAAACAGAGGTTCAACTGAAATTTGAATATGGTGGTAAGGTTTATCAAATTAAGAGAAACCCTGAGTATTTGCGACCTAAGAAAAGGGGAGATGGCTTTGTAAAAGAACCTACTAATGCTGAGCTTGTTTATCCCGATGGTAGTGTGGTTTCTTCCAAAAATGCAGTTGATACCAAGATAAAAGAAATTATCGGTTTAGATAAAAATCAGTTTTCACAGATTGTTATGTTGGCTCAAGGTGAATTCAAAAAGTTACTTACTTCCGGTACAACTGAAAAGCAGAAGATTTTTAGACATATTTTCAAAACGGAAAAATATGAAACCTTACAAAGAGCCTTATCTGCCCAAAAGAGTATTGTGGACAGTAAATTGAAACAAGAGAGGTTAAGTGTACAGCAGTATATTGACGGTACAATTTGTGAAGAAACAGAGGATAATGTTGCCTTAATTGAAAAGGCAAAAAGTGTAGTTCCAAATATAGAAGAGATTGAGAACTTTCTAACTAACCTTATTTCTAATGATGAAAAAGAATTAAAAGCATTAGAAGAAAAGAAAGAGAAATTAGAAAGTCAAAAGACTTCTTTGGATAAAAGTATAGAAAATTATAATTCTTATGTAGAATTATCTCGTAAGATTAAAACTAATTCCGAAAACTTAGTTAATCTAAATACTGGTTTGAAAAGTTCAAAGGCTGAACTACTAGAAAAGAACAAAGAAAAGCGATGGACTGAACTTGGACAAGAGATTGGCAAAATCCAAAATACCTTGCCTAAGTATAAGGATTTTGACTCTCTAAGCAGTCAGTTACAGAATAAAAGCATTGAGAAAAAGAGGAATGAAAATTCTGTAAAAGAATTATCAGATAAAGCTGAAAGCCTTTTACTAGAGGTTGAAAAGAATTCTAAGGAACTTGAAACAATGGGTAATGTTCAAGTTGAGATAGAGAAAATTTCTAATCAAAAGGAAAGCATTAAGGAAAAAGGTAATGTACTTGGAGGTATAGAAGAGGAAATTAAAAACCTACAAAAACTTCAAGAAAAATACATTACTGTCAAAACTGATTTTGAAAATAAGTTGAAGGTTGCCAATGGTTACAAGGATGAATACGACAATTTAAGTATAGCCTATCTTAATGACCAAGCCGGTGTTTTGGCTGATAGTTTGGAAGAAAATAAGCCTTGTCCTGTATGTGGTTCAACAGTCCATCCTCATAAAGCAGTTAAGTTACCTAATGCACCAACTAAAGAAATGGTTGAGTCAGCAAAGAACAATTATGAAAGGTATCAAAAAGTTGTTGATGCTGAAAGACAAAATGTTTTTAGCAAACATGGTGAATTAAAGGAAAAGGCAAATTCCCTTGAAACAAAGGTTCATGAAATATTAGGTGATTACAAGTTGCTTGATGCCCTTGAAATTATTAAGAAAGAGGTTTCTGATTTAGCAGATAATTATGTTAAGCTAGACAAAACCTTAAAAGCATTACAAATAAAGAGTAACAGAAAGCAGGAACTTGAAAGAATTATTCCTGAAAAGAATAATGAAATCAATGAACTGAATAAGCGAATTACTGTAGTAAAGATGGCAGTAGCGTCTTGTGAATCTGCTATTACTTCTTATGAAGAGCAGTATAATTCTCTAAAGAAAGAATTACAGTTTGGTAGTGAAAGTGAAGCAGTTAAGAAGATTAACAGTATTAATGCAGTTATAAATGCTGAAAAAGCTGATTATAATTCTGTATTAGAAAAATATAATCAGTATGAAAAATTGATTTCAGCAACCGATGCATCAATCAAAGCATTAAAAGGTCAACTTGAAAAGATAGATAAGGTACAGGATATAGATAAGGTTAAACTCAAGAGAGATGAAACTGAAAAGGCTATCAGTGATTTATCTAATGAAACTAAAGCCATTAATTATAGATATTCTGCTAACACAAATGTTTTGGCTAATGTAAAGAGAGAAAATGAAAATCTTATCAAAGCCGAAAGAGATTTTAAGCTGATTTCACCACTTGCAAGTACTGCTAATGGTGGTATCGGTGTTAACAAGATGGAACTTGAAACATTTGTACAGTTAAATTACTTTGACCGTATTCTTGCTAAAGCAAATAAGCGATTAATGGAAATGACAAGTGGTCAGTATGAGTTGGTTCGCCAAACAGAGTCAAGTGATGGCAGAACTAAATTCGGACTTGACCTTAATGTATATGACCATCATTGTGGCAGTGAAAGAGCAATTAGCTCACTTTCCGGTGGTGAGTCCTTTAAGGCAGCACTTTCATTAGCTTTGGGTCTTTCTGATGAAATTCAGTCCTCAGCCGGTGGTATTAAAATTGATACAATGTTTGTTGATGAAGGCTTTGGTTCACTTGATGATGAATCATTAAGACAAGCAATGAATGTACTTATTAAACTTTCCGGCAGTAACCGACTTGTAGGTATTATTTCCCATGTAACAGAACTAAAGGATAGAATTGATAAACAGATTGTTGTTACCAAAACCCCTAATAAAGGTAGTAAAATTGAAATAATTTGTTAAATTACTGCAAATTATATATATATTAGTTGACTTTAACACTAAGGTTGCAAAGATTGTTTCAAAGGCTAACACAACTTCTATTAAGGTTAAAGCACTAAAGAAAGGCACAACTACTCTAAAGATTAGAGTTAACGGTGTAAATGTGCTAAGACTAAAAGTTAAAGTAAAGTAAAATTTTAAGTGATTTATAGAAACATACCTTAATTAGTATTAGGGTATGTTTCTTTATTTTACAGTTGACAAAATTCTACATTTAGTAGTATATTAATAGACAGGGAGTTTGCAAATTAGCAATCTGAGAGGAAGTTGACAACTTCGACCTAGTACCTGATTTGGATAATGCCATCGTAGGGAAATAATTGACTTATTTGACGGGTATGCCTTTGGTATGCTCGTTTTTGTATGTAAAATATTTTAATTTATATGTTTGGAGGTAACAATTATGTTAGGTAATTGCCTTGATAATGTTAGAAAAAGTGTTCCACTTGTACACAACATTACTAACTATGTAACAGTAAATGATGTTGCAAATGTACTTCTTGCTTGTGGTGGCAGTCCTATTATGTCTGATGAACCTGATGATGTAGCAGATATTACATCAATCTGTGGTGGTCTAAATATTAATATCGGCACACTTAATAAGCGTTCAATTGAGGGTATGTTTATTGCCGGTAAAAAGGCAAATGAACTTAACCACAAGGTTCTTCTTGATCCTGTAGGTGCAGGTGCATCTGCACTTCGTACAAATACTGCAGTTAAGCTAATGAAAGAAATTAAGATTGATGTTGTTCGTGGTAACATTTCAGAAATCAAAACTCTTGCCTTAGGTGGTGGCACAACTAAGGGTGTTGATGCTGATGTGGCAGATACTGTTACAGAAGATAACCTTGATTCATCAGTAAAGTTTGTAAAGAATTTTGCAAAGAGCATCAACTCAGTAGTAGCAATTACAGGTGCTATTGACCTTGTAAGTGACGGTGAAAAGTGCTATGTAATCCGTAATGGTGAAGCTGATATGAGCAAAATCACAGGTACAGGCTGTCAGCTTTCAGGTATGACAACTGCATTTATTGTAGCTAATCCTGACAATGTACTTGAAGCAGTAGCATCAGCAGTTTGTACAATGGGTCTTGCAGGTGAAATTGCAAAAACAAGAATGGTTGAGGGTGACGGTAACTCAACATACCGTAACAGAATTATTGATGCTATCTATAATATGGATGGTGAAACATTAAATAAGGGAGCAAAGTATGAATTGCGATAAGAAAGATTTACTTCTATATGCAGTAACCGATAGACATTGGTTAAATGGTGAAACTCTTTATAGCCAAGTAGAAAAGGCTCTTAAAGGTGGAGCAACATTTATTCAGCTAAGAGAAAAGAATCTTGATGAAGGTTCTTTCCTAGAAGAAGCAAAGAAAATTCAGAAACTTTGCAAAGAATACAATGTACCATTTGTAATTAATGACAATGTAGAAATTGCAAAGGAAATTAATGCTGATGGTGTTCATGTTGGTCAAAGTGATATGGAAGCACAGAATGTAAGAGAAATTCTGGGTGATGATAAAATCATCGGTGTATCAGCTCAAACAGTAGAACAAGCACTACTTGCTGAAAAGCATGGTGCTGACTACCTAGGCGTTGGTGCAGTTTTTAAAACCGGTTCAAAGGATGACGCTGAGGAAGTTTCTCACGATGAACTTGAAAGAATTTGTAAAGCAGTTTCAATTCCTGTAATTGCAATTGGTGGTATTACTCACGATAATGTAAAAGAACTTGCCGGTAGAGGTATAGTTGGTATTGCAGTTATCAGTGCAATTTTCGCTCAAAAAGATATTGAAAATGCTACAAAAAAATTAAAAGCAGAAACTTTAAAAACAGTAAACAATGATTAAGGGAGCAATATTTGATGTAGATGGCACTATACTGAATTCTATGGGTATATGGAATGATGTAGGTGCAATCTATCTTAGAAAAAAGAACAAGATTCCAAAGGAAGGTTTAGGAAAGATACTTTACTCTATGAGTTTAACTGAGGGAGCAAAGTATATGATAGACAATTACTACCTTGATAATTCTGTAGAAGAAATAATTGAAGGTGTGCTTTCTATAATAAATGACTTTTATCTTCATGAAGTACAAACTAAGAATGGAGTAGTTAATTTACTTAAATTTCTTAGAAAGAATAATATCAAAATGATTGTTGCCACTTCAAGTGACTATAACCAGATTGATAAAGCCTTTAAAAGGCTAAAGATTCGTAATTTCTTCATAGATATTCTAACTTGTGAAACAGTAGGCAAGAGTAAGTCTTATCCTGATATTTACCTAAAATGTGCAGAAATTTTAGGTACAAAACCGGAAGAAACTTTGGTATTTGAAGATGCATTATTTGCCATCAAAACGGCAGAAAAAGCAAACTTCAAAGTAGTAGGAGTATATGACCCTGCTGAAATGAAAAATAAAAATAGTATACAAAGCCTTGTAAAATATTACATACAAGACTTTAGTAACGTGGCAGATTGGGGGCACCACCTTCTGTCACTATAAATAATTAATGCGAAAAAGGAGATTATTATGAGAACAGCATTAACAATCGCCGGTAGTGACTCCGGTGGAGGCGCCGGTATCCAAGCAGATATTAAAACAATGATTACAAATGGAGTTTTTGCCACTTGTGCAATCACTGCTTTAACTGCACAGAATACTTTAGGCGTAACAGGTATTATGGATGTGGATGATGAATTTTTGGGTAAAGAACTTGACGCAGTCTTTACAGACATTTATCCGGATGCAGTAAAGATAGGTATGGTTTCTTCATCAGTACTTATTAAGAAAATTGCAGAAAAGCTAACTTTCTACAAAGCCAAGAACATTGTTGTTGACCCGGTAATGGTGGCAACAAGTGGTTCAAAGCTAATTAGTGATGATGCTATTGAAACTCTAAAGAACAATTTGTTTTCTTTAGCTACTGTACTTACTCCAAATATCCCTGAGGCAGAGGTTATCTCTGATATGAAAATCACTAATGAGGATGAGATGATTGAGGCTTCTAAAATTATTAGCGAAAAGTACAACTGTGCTGTCCTACTAAAAGGTGGACACAAAGTAAATGATGCAAATGACTTGCTATATAGAAATGGCAGTTACAAGTGGTTCTACGGTAAAAGAATTGATAACCCTAATACTCACGGTACAGGTTGCACACTTTCAAGTGCTATTGCCTCAAACCTAGCTAAGGGTTACGACCTTGACACATCAGTTTCTCGTTCAAAGGAATATATTTCAGGTGCATTAGGTGCAATGCTTGATCTTGGAAAGGGTAGTGGACCTATGAACCATGGATTTGATATTTCAAGTGATTATGTTTTAGAGAAGGAGAATAAAGATGAATAAAAAGGGTACAAGTTTATTTGAAAATGGGTTAATTTGGTTTGGTGCAGGCGTTTCATTAGCAGAAATTCTAACAGGAACATATTTTGCACCGCTGGGTTTTCAAAAAGGCATTTGGGCAATCATTATCGGACATATCATTGGATGTTTAATGTTGTTTTTTGCAGGTTTAATCGGTGGTAAAGTAAGAAAAAGCTCGATGGAAACAGTTAAGCAGAGTTTTGGCTCAAAGGGTGGTTTACTTTTCTCAGTACTAAATGTTCTTCAGCTTGTTGGTTGGACAGCTATTATGATTTATGACGGAGCAATTTCTGCTACTAGTATTTTCAATACAGGCAGATGGGTATGGTGCTTAGTTATCGGTGCATTAATTGTGCTATGGATTTTAATTGGTATCAAGAATTTAGGTAAGGTAAATACAGTTGCTATGTCAGCACTGTTTATCCTAACAATTATTCTCTGCTTTGTTATTTTTAATGACGGTACATTTACTTCAACAATCAGTGACGAAATGACATTTGGTGCAGCAGTTGAACTTTCTGTTGCAATGCCACTATCTTGGTTACCACTAATCTCTGACTATACAAGAGAAGCTGAAAAGCCTGTTAAGGCTACAGCAGTAAGTGCTATTACATACGGTATCATCAGTTGTTGGATGTATGTAATCGGTATGAGTGCAGCTATCTTTACAGGTGAAAGTGATATTGCTCAGATTATGATTAAAGCAGGTCTTGGTATTGCAGGTCTACTAATCATTATCTTCTCAACAGTTACAACTACTTTCCTAGACGCTTATTCTGCCGGTATTTCAGCTGAGTCAATTTTCTCAAAGCTAAAGGGTAAGTATATGGCAGTTGCAGTTACCGTTATAGGTACAATCGGTGCAATTATTTTCCCAATGGACGATATTACAGATTTCCTATATTTAATCGGTTCTGTATTTGCACCTATGATTGCAATTCAAATTGCCGATTTCTTTATCTTAAAAGAAGATAGAAGTAATAAACAGGTTTCTATCGTTAACCTACTTGTATGGGTAGTTGGCTTTGTAGTTTATAGACTACTAATGCAGGTTGATATTATTGTTGGTAATACTTTACCGGATATGCTTATTACACTAATCCTATGTGTAGTGGTAAACTTAATCGTGAAAGCAGTTAAAAAGAAAAATTGATTTAATTAGTGTTTTTTTAACTTAATAAGCTGATAATTTATCCCCTAGAATTCTAGGGGATTTTCTTTTATATGATTATTTCAAAAAGAAATTTTAAGATATAGTGTTGTTTTCACACAGAAATCTATCACATTTTACATAATTAATATTGAAAATTTAATAAAGTAATAATATAATAAAGGTATACAGAAAGGATGGTCAATATGGAAAAGATAAGATTTCTACAATGTTTGTCAAAGCAATATCCTACAATAGATAGTGCAGCAACAGAAATTATTAACTTGCAATCTATACTTAACTTGCCTAAAGGTACAGAACATTTTTTGTCTGATATTCATGGTGAATACAGAGCTTTTTCTCATGTACTTCGCAATGGTTCAGGTGCAGTTATGAAGAAGATAGATGATGTATTTGGAGATACTCTATTTGAAGACCAAAAAGAAGATTTAGCATCTTTAATATATTACCCATCCGAAAAGCTAGATTATGTTAAGTCACAAGGAAAAGCTGATGACAGTTGGTATCGTACAACTTTATACAGATTGGTTTCTGTATGTCAGATAGTTTCTTCCAAATATACTCGTTCAAAGGTTAGAAAGGCTATGCCTGATAACTTTAGATATGTTATTGAGGAACTTATTACAGAGAAAAAGGAAGTCCTAAACAAAAAGGCTTACTATGACGAAATCATCAATACAATTATAGAAATTGGTTGTGCTGATGAATTTATTATAGAAATGTCAAACCTAATTCAGCAACTTGTAATTGACCATTTACATATTATCGGTGATATTTATGACAGAGGTTACGGTTCTCATTTTGTAATGGATAGTTTGCTTAACTACCATAGTCTTGATATTCAGTGGGGTAATCACGATGTATTGTGGATGGGTGCATCGGCAGGACAAACTGCTTGTATTGCAAATATTGTTCGTACAAGTATTTTGTATGATAACCTATCTGTACTTGAAAATGGTTACGGTATCAGTATGATGCCTCTTGTACTTTTTGCTATGGAGCAATATGCCGATGACCCTTGTGAGCAATTTGCCATTAGATTTAGACACAATCAAGGTATGACTACCCAAACAAAACTTGCAATGAAAATGCAAAAAGCCATTACTGTTATTCAGTTTAAACTTGAGGGACAGCTAATTGCAAAACACCCTGAATACAAAATGGATAACAGAAGATTACTTGATAAGATTGATATTAAAAAGGGTACTGTTTTGTTAGATGGTAAGGTATATGAAATTCTGGACAAAAATTTTCCTACTATTAATTTTGACAATCCTTATGAGCTGACTAAGGAAGAACAATCTGTTATTGCGAAACTTAGAAATTCATTTATAAATTGTGGTAAACTAAAGAAACATATTAAGTTATTACTTAATAAAGGTGGACTTTATCGAGTTTATAACAACAACATTCTTTTCCATGGTTGTGTGCCAATGAATGAGGACGGTACATTTAGAAAGATAAATCTTTTTGGTGAGGATTTGTATGGTAAGGCTCTTTATGATGAGATTGAGCGTTGTGCCAGAAAAGCATTTTTCTCAGTAAATGAAGATGAGAGAAGAACCGGTAGGGATATTCTATGGTACTTATGGAATGGTCCTGATTCTCCACTTTATGGTCGTGACAAAATGACCACATTTGAAAGATACTTTATTGAAGATGAATCAACCCATAAAGAAAAGAAAGATGTTTATTATAAACTAATTAATGATGATGAAATGGTTGACAGAATTTTTGCTGAATTTGGAGCAAAAGGTGAAAATGCCCATATTATCAACGGTCATGTTCCTATTCATCATACTGAGGGTGAAAGTCCTGTTAAGTGTAACGGTAAGGTTATTTTGATTGACGGGGGATTTAGTCAGCCTTATCATAAGGTAACAGGTATTGCCGGTTACACATTAATTTATAATTCCTATGGTTTAATGCTAACTGCCCATGAACCTTTTAAGTCTGTAGATGCTACAATTAGAAGTGGCAGAGATATGCAGACAAATCAAGTAGCTAAGGAAGTTAGCCAAAAGAGAATTCTTGTAGGTGATACTGATAACGGTAAAAGGCTAAGAGAAAATATCAAGGACCTAAAGGAACTTATCAAAGCATATAGAGATGGTACAATTCGCCAAAACCAAAAGAACTAATGAAAGGTAGATTTTATGACCTTACAACAACTTAAATATGTTGTAGCAGTAGCAGATAAAGGCACAATCAGCAAAGCGTCAAAGGAACTTTTTGTTTCTCAACCTAGCCTTACAAATGCTATTAGAGAACTGGAAAAGGAAATGAATATTTCTATTTTTAATAGAACAAATAAGGGTACTGTTGTTTCGCAAGAAGGTGAGAAGTTCCTGCGATATGCTCGTCAAGTGCTGGAACAAGCAAGTTTACTTGAAAGTGCTTTTAAAGGCAATGTAAAGCAGAAGAAAAGCTTTTGTGTGTCAACTCAGCACTATTCCTTTGCAGTCAATGCATTTGTTGATTTAATCAAAAAGTATGGGGAAGATGAGTATGATTTTTCTCTGAGAGAAACAGAAACTTATGAAGTTATTGATGATGTTGCCAAGATGAAAAGTGAACTGGGGATTGTATATCTTAATTCTTTTAACGAAAAAGCATTGGGGAAAATCTTCAAAAGTAATAACCTAAAGTTTACAGAATTATTTGCTGCCAATCCTCATATTTTTGTCAGCACAAGTAATCCATTAGCAAATAAAAAGTCTGTAAAAATGAAAGACTTAGCACCATATCCATATTTGTCATACGAACAAGGTGAGCATAATTCTTTCTACTATTCAGAAGAAATTTTCAGCACAGAAGAACGACTAAAGAATATTAGAGTAACTGATAGAGCAACTCTGTTTAACCTATTAATCGGTCTTAACGGCTATACAGTTTGTAGTGGTGTTATTGACAGTTCATTAAATGGTGAGAATATTGTCAGTATTCCTCTTGATAAAGAGGGGGTTATGCGTGTAGGTATCTTAACCCATAATGATATTATCCAAAGCGAAATGGCTCAGTATTATATTAGTTCGCTAAGTAAGTATATTAATGTAGAATAAAGATATGAAATAACGGTTAGCTATAGCTTGAAACTATAGCTAACCGTTATTTTTATGTATTTTACAACAATTATTTTACCTTGTATAATTGAAACATAAAATGAAATGCGAGGTAATTTAAATGAGTAATTTACATATTCCTTTTAGATATGATGTTGTAGGCAGTTTTCTAAGACCTGCAAAATTAAAAGAAGCAAGAGCAGATTTTGAACAAGGCAAAATTACTGCTGATGAACTAAAAGCAGTTGAGGATAAGGCTATTATCGACCTAGTAGAAAAGCAGAAGAAAGCCGGACTAAAGGTTATCACAGACGGTGAATTTCGTAGAGCAACTTGGCATTTGGACTTTATGTGGGGATTTAATGGTGTTGAACACAAGAAAACTGAAAAGGGTGTTCAGTTCCATGGTGAACCGGCACTAATTGACGATACATGGTTAAGTGATAAAATCACAGTAGACAACCACCCATTTGTAGAACACTACAAATTTGTTAAGGCTTTAGAAGATGAAAATACTGTTGCAAAACAGACAATCCCAGCACCGGCACAGTTCTTCCAGCAGATGATTATTCCGGCAAATATTGAAACAACAAGAAAGTTCTATCAAACAGATGAAGAACTAATTGAAGATATTGCAAAGGGCTATAGAAAGGTTATTAAGGACCTATATGATGCCGGTTGTAGAAATGTTCAGTTTGATGACTGTACATGGGGTGTATTAGTAGCAGAGGGCAGTGTTGCTCGTTATGGTGAAGGTGCTGACTTTAAGGAAATCAGCGAAAAGCTACTAAAAGTAAACAACCTTGCTATTGAAGGTAAACCTGAAGATATGGTTATTGCTACTCATGTTTGTAGAGGTAACTACCACTCAGCTTACTTTAGCAGTGGTGCTTATGATCCTGTAGCAGAACCACTATTCGGCAGAGAAAATGTGTCTGCTTATTATCTTGAATTTGATGATGAACGCTCAGGTTCATTTGAACCATTAAAGTATGTTTCAGGTGACAAGAAAGTTGTTCTTGGTCTTATTACTTCTAAGTCACCTAAGTTGGAAGACAAGAAGGTAGTAATTGACAGAATTAAGGAAGCATCAAAGTATGTTCCACTTGACAGATTATACCTAAGTCCTCAGTGTGGTTTTGCATCATGTGAAATCGGTAACAAACTTACTGAAGAAGAACAGTGGGCAAAGATTGCTCTTGTTAAGGAAATTGCAGAAGAAGTTTGGGGCTAATCTAAATATAAAACAAAGGTTCAGCAGAATGTGCTGAACCTTTTTGTATATATAAAGAATAATTATACATAAATTACGGTTTTGTCTATTAAAAAAAGTAAAAAGAATGTTAATACTTTCACAAGATTGTTAAAATTTCGTCAATATGCACAAGGTATTGTTAAAATATTATCAAAAACTGTATTCTTTTAAAGAATAATATTTGTTGACTTTGCATAATTATAATATATATCTTTTGTACAAACCTAAACAAACTTCAAATTTTCGTTGTGTTATTATACAAAAATATTTTTTAATCTTCTGTTATTATTACACTATACGCACAAAAAATAAAGTTGTATAATATAACCAAAGCAAAAGAGCTTTAGGTGTTAAAATCAAATTTGAAAGGATGAATTTTATGAAATTTGAGAAAGTTTTAGCTGAAAGAAAAGACAAAGTCATTTACAAAGACGGCGACAAGTGTATCAAAGTTTTTGATGAAAATTATAAAAAATCAGATATTCTAAATGAAGCTCTTAATCAGGCTCGTGTAGAAGAAACCGGTCTTAACATACCAAAGATTCACGAAGTTACAAAGATTGACGGTAAGTGGGCAATCGTAACTGACTTTATTGAGGGTAAGACACTTGCTCAGTTAATGGAAGAAAACCCTGACAAGGAAGATGAATATTTAAATCAGTTTGTTGATATTCAACTTGAAATTCTTGGCAAGAAAGCTCCTCTACTAACTAAGCTATGGGACAAAATGTCCAGAAAGATTGACGAAACTACTCTTGATGCAACAACAAGATTTGAACTTCAAGCTAGAGTTTCCGGTATGAAGCGTCATCACAAGGTTTGCCATGGTGACTTTAACCCAAGTAACATTATTATCACACCTGATGGTGTTCCATATGTACTTGACTGGTCACACGCAACTCAGGGTAATGCATCTGCTGATGCAGCAAGAACTTACCTAATCTTTACTTTAGCCGGTAATGAAGAACTAGCTAAGAAGTATCTAAAGCTATTTAGCAAGAAAGCTGATATTCCAATTCAGCTAGTACAAGAATGGATGCCTGTTGTTGCAGCATCTCAGTCAGTTAAGGGCAACCCTGAAGAGAGAGAACTACTTCTATCTTGGGCAGATGTTGCTTCTTACGAATAATTAATAATAGTTAATAATCTATTTCCTTTTTTATAAAATCTAACCTAAGTAAAGGGACTACCAATGGTAGTCCCTTTATGTTGTAATTATATGTATTTTCTATATTAGAATTACAAATCAATATCAAGTTCAACAGGACAATGGTCACTACCCATAATGTCTGTGTGAATTTTACTATCAATTATTTTGTCTTTGATAGAGTCTGATGTGATAAAGTAGTCAATACGCCATCCGGCATTGTTCTTTCTGGCATTAAAGCGATAACTCCACCAACTGTAAATTCCTTCTTTATCAGGATATAAATAACGGAATGAATCGGTAAATCCTGAATTAAGCAATGTGGTCATTTTTTCTCTTTCTTCATCTGAGAAACCTGCATTCTTTCTGTTTGTTTTAGGGTTCTTTAGGTCAATTTCGTTGTGTGCAACATTAAGGTCACCACAGAGAATAACAGGCTTTTTCTTGTTAAGTCTCAGTAAATATTCCCTAAAATCATCCTCCCATTTCATTCGGTAATCAAGTCTTTTTAACTCATTTTGTGAGTTAGGAGTGTAACAAGTAACAAAGAAAAAGTCCTCAAATTCAAGGGTAATTACTCTGCCCTCAGTGTTATGCTCATCAATTCCTATGCCATTAGTAACTGCTAATGGTTCTTTTTTTGTGAAAATTGCAGTGCCTGAGTAACCCTTTTTCTCAGCATAATTCCAGTATTGATAGTATCCCTCAAGTGGTAAATCGATCTGTCCTTCTTGTAATTTTGTTTCTTGTAAGCAGAAAATATCTGCATCAAGCTTATTAAAAATATCAACAAAGCCTTTAGTAACACAGGCTCTTAGTCCATTAACATTCCATGAAACCATTTTCATAACAATCATTCCTTTCTATATAGAAAAAACTTTGGCAAATAAAAACCAAAGTTTTTTATTTTATTAAGTTATTAGTACCTTTCTTTTTGCTTTTTGGTTTGTCAAAGAGAGGATTAACCTTTTTAATTCTAACCTGTAAAGACCTATCAATACTTGTTGATACACTAGGAAGTTTCACCTTGTTTTTGTCACTTCTAACAACAAGATTTTTGTCAATGCTAGGGAAAATTTTGATGATATGTGATTTTTTAATTTTCTTAGTTTCTTTCTTTTCTTCCTTAGGTGCTAATTCCTTTGTGTTGTCATTAGGCTTAGATTCTTTAGCTTGGTTAATATTTTTAGAAATTTCCTTAGAAAGAATAGGTAGCTTAATCTTTACACCACAAGTGTATTTTTCTAAATTAGAAAAATACCACTTAGGTTGCAATGTACTGTCAATGCTTTTCTTAATATTGCCAATCTGTAAAATAGGTTCAATACTTCTTTTTATTTCTCTAAAAGAAAAAATATTGTGCTTTTTATGAAAAGTATTTTCTTTATGAGAATTAACATCATTTTCGATTTGTGAAATATCTTTGATTTTAATATTGTGCTGAATAGCAATTCTTTCCGGAATACGAACATAAACTTCCGGTGGTACATCATATTCAGTAATAACCGGTTTAGGTGTTGCAACAGTTAGGTAGTATTTTTCATAGTCCTTTATAGCACTTGTATTATTCTTTAAAGGAATTTCAGCCACTTCATCAACAGTAAAACCGGCATTGTTCAGTAAAAATTCTTCACTGCAACTTTTTTTGTTACCACATTTGCTCAGGGTAATAACTTTTCCATCAGTAGCAACAAGCCTTTTAATTTCAGAAAGAATGTGAGTTCTCTTTTTGCCACTTTCCATTGTGTATAGAGGACCCAGTAGCAGAACAACATCTGCTTTATTTTTTGTAGGAATTTTCCTACTGTCGTTTATAAAGTTGTTGTAAGCCACAAATGGATTTTCGTGGTCAATATGTTCCAAATCTTTAGGGGATAGAGGAACAATTTTTCCTAAGTTATTCTCCTTAATCCATTTAGAAAAGTAGTCATAACCACACCTTAAGTCCATAACCCTTGTATCTTTTGATAGATATTGGGATATTATATTTTGAATGTGACAATACTCGTTTTTGTCCATAAGTAAATATCCCCTTTCATCAAAATATACAATATCATTATAACAAAAGTATGGTGTATTAGCAAGACAAATAAACATATATACTTGCTTATTTGTAAAATTGTTGTTAATTATTACTTATTAATCTCATTGACTGTAGATTATAGTTTTAAATTTAGACTATTGAATATAATTTGTTGTTGAAAAAGAAAGTGATATATGATAACATAATCAGGATAAATCTTGTGTGGTAAATTTATAAGAAAGCAAGGTAAATGCAATGACAAAGTCAATATTGATGATTGGTCAATCCAATATGGCAGGTAGAGGATTTGCCAATGAAGTTCCTATGATTTGTAACGAAAGAATACAAATGCTAAGAAACGGTAGATGGCAAACTATGACAGAACCTATTAATTATGACCGTCCTGTTTCCGGAATTAGCCTGGCAGGTTCATTTTCTGCAATGTGGTGTATGGAAAATGAAAATGATAACTTAGGACTTATTCCTTGTGCTGAAGGTGGCAGTGTAATTGATGATTGGTCTGTTGATAAGGTGTTATTTCAACACGCTGTAAGTGAGGCTAAATTTGCACTAAGAGACAGTGAACTTATAGGTATATTGTGGCATCATGGTGAAAGTGACAGTTATGGTGGCAGTTACAAAACTTATTATGAAAAGTTGAAAATAATTATTGACACATTAAGGGAAGAACTTAATGCTGAGAATATTCCATTAATTATCGGTGGACTGGGTGACTATCTTGGTAAATCCGGTTTTGGTACAATGTGTACTGAATATAATTTGATTAATGATGAATTAAAGAAGTTTGCTAAAAATGAAAATAACTGTTACTTTGTTACTGCTAAAGGTCTTGATTGTAACCCTGACGGTATTCACATTAATGCAGTATCTCAGAGAAAATTCGGTGTAAGATACTATGAGGCTTTTGCTAAAAAAGAAAGTGTATTTTCTCCATTAGAAAATGAAGAAGAATTGCTCGATAAATGTATCAACAATAAGGAACTTACCAAAAATGAAAAGTCATACTTGAATATGATGGATTTTGCACTTGGCAAAATTGACTATGAAGAATTTATGAAAAGATTTAGTATGTAGAATTTATTAACCTAAACAAAAAACTACTCTCGTTATTATTTGAGAGTAGTTTTTCTTTTACAGAATTATATTTTTAGTTTAATTGAATTTTAAATTTTATTTTTAATTCTCAGTATTGCCTCAATGTGCATTATATGATGACGGGAAAAAGGCCTTTTATAATAATCTTCCCATGATATATTATTCCTTAAATCAATCAGTTGTTGAAACAATATATTTCTCAAAGAGAATAATGTTTCAATCCCTGATTTAAAGGTTGCTTTACTGTTTATTTATTGTTGCATTTGCTTATTAGTATTAGACCACTGTTTATTCATATTTCCCTCTTAGAAAAATAGCACTTACATTTTCAGTAAGTGCTATAAATTTACTTTCGGTTTCTCTTTGAAAAAATACAACCACAATAATTTTGCCTGTAAAGTTCAAACTCCTTTGAAAGTTCAATACTTCTCTTGTAGCCTTCCTTTTTCTTAAAGTCAGAACATAAGTACTGTGATTTACATTTTATATTTTTGCCTATTTCGTTTATCAAGTGTGCATTCTTTAGTGGACTTAAAGTTAATGTAGTAGCAAAATAATCTGCACCGATTTGCTCAGCAACTTTACCTGTGTAATTAAGTCTTAATGCAAAACAGATTGCACATCTTTTGCCTCTTTCAGGTTCATTTTCAAAACCGTTTACTGCATCATAAAAGTCCTGAGGGTTATAGTCACCATCAATAAACTTTACTTCATACTTAGTTTTCATTTTAGAGATTAACTTCTTTTGTTCATCTCTTCTTTTTAAGTATTCTGACTTTTCACCAATATTAGGGTTAAAGTACAGTACAGTAATCTTAAAGTAGTTTGATAGGTATTCTATACAATAGCTACTGCATGGTGCACAACAAGAATGCAAAAGTAGGGTAGGCACTTCACCCTTACTTTGATGATAGGCAATAAGCCTATCCAACTTTTTTTGATAATTTATTTTCATAGTGAAAATTTCCCCAAAAATTCATCTGCATTGTCAATAACAACATCAGCACCGGCTTCTTCAAGCTCTTTTCTGCCTCTAAATCCCCAGCTAACACCACAACACTTTACACCGGCATTCTGTGCAGTATAGCAGTCAACATTACTGTCACCAACATAAATACATTCTTCTTTTTTAATATTAAGTTCTTTTAGCATTGCATATAGTGCATCAGGACTAGGCTTAATATCAAATTCAGGTTTTTTGCCCCAAGCAAAAGCAAATTTGTGATTAGGGAAAATCTTTGCCAAAATCTTTGCAACAAATTCATCAGGCTTATTGGAAAGTACAGCAGTCTTAATGCCCTTTTCTTCAAGGTCGTTAAGTAGCTTTTTTGTACCCTCATATGGTGTTGTTTTGTCTATTGAATGAGCATTGTAGTAATAGTCAAAGCCACCCTTTACAATGTCAAAAATCTTTTCATCAGTTTCAGGTGACATTGCTCTCTTTACTAGGTTTACAATACCACTACCTACCAACTGTTTGTAATCTTCAACAGGATATGTCTTTAGTCCTGCCTTTTCAAGTCCGTAGTTAGTAGCATTTGCAAGGTCCTCAAGCGTATTTGCTAAAGTTCCGTCTAAATCAAAAACAACTAGTTTATACATAATATCCACCTTCTATATATTATTCTACTTACATTATACACCACATTATTTATATGTCAAAAGAGTTTTACAAAGAAAAATAAGAAATTTGTAACTAATATACTTCTAAAAATCTTGACATAATTCTAGTTAAATAGTAGTATTAAAGGGTAAGTCTTTAACTATAATATGGAGGCACAAAATGGATAACAAAGCTAAAAAGATTGAAATGAAAGATTTGGTAGATTACTGTAATAATTACGGCTTTATTTTTCAGGGCAGTGAAATTTATGGTGGTCTTGCAAACACATGGGACTACGGCCCACTAGGTTCAAGACTAAAGAATACTATCAAAGATGCTTGGAGATATTTCTTCATTCAAAAGAGAGATAACGCATATGAAGTTGATGCTGACATTCTTATGAACCCTAGAGTATGGGAAGCAAGTGGTCATGTTCAGAGTTTCTCTGACCCACTGGTTGACTGTAAAGAATGTAAGACTCGTCACAGAGCAGATAACCTAATTGATGATTTTGACGAAAATGCTCATGCTGATGGTATGACTCAGGAAGAAATGATGAACTACATTAAGGAACACAAGGTTCCTTGCCCAAATTGTGGTAAGTCTAACTTTACTGATATTCGTCAGTTTAACCTAATGTTCGCTACTCAGAGAGGTGTTACAAATGACTCTGCTAACACTGTTTATCTAAGACCTGAAAATGCACAGGGTGAATATGTAAACTTCCTAAATGTACTAAGAACAACAAGAACAAAACTACCTTTCTCAATCGGTCAGATTGGTAAGGCTTTCAGAAACGAAATTACACCTGGTAACTTCACATTCAGAACAATTGAATTTGAACAGATGGAATTCCAGACATTCTGTAAGCATGGTGATGATGAAGATATTTATGAATACTTCAAGAACTATGGTATTGAATTTTTCAATATGCTAGGTCTTCCAAGTGAAAAGCTTCGTCACCACGACCATGAAAAGTTAGCTCATTATGCAAAGGCAGCTTGTGATATTGAATATCTATTCCCATTTGGTTGGGGTGAAATCAATGGTACTCATAACAGAACTGACTTTGACCTTTCAAGACATGCTGAATTCAGTGGTAAGAAGCAGGAATACTGTAACCAGACAACAGGTGAAAAGTTCACACCATACATTATTGAATCAACATATGGTCTTGACAGAATTACTCTTGCAGTTCTATTTGAAGCATACAGAGTTGAAGAACTTGAAAATGGTGACACAAGAGAACTACTAAAGATTTCTCCTGCACTTGCTCCAATTAAACTAAACATCTGTCCTATTAAGAAGAAGTTCCATAGTGAAAAGGCTAAGGAAATTCTTGCAATGTGCAAAAAGCACTTTATGACAAGCTATGATGAATCAGGTTCAATCGGTAAGAGATACAGAAGAGCTGATGCTATCGGTACACCATGGCAGATTAGTGTTGACGAAAAGACAGTTGAAGAAAACATTGTTACTCTTCGTGACAGAGATACTATGGAACAAATTGAACTAAAGGTTGAAGAACTTGTACCATATATCGAAGAAAGAATTCAGTTTGAAAAGTAATTTTTAATAACTACTTTTGTTACGATTTGTTGAGTGTTAAATTTATTCAGTAAATGTACTTAGTAATGAATTTATTTAGTGATGCATTTACCAAGTGATATATTACTGAGTGACATATTTAATTTGTTCATCAATCAATAAACATAAATTTAAGGGAATGGTTAGTACCATTCCCTTTTTCGCATTTATATTTGTTTTCAATATAAATTAGTTTTATAAATAAGGGTTTGTGGGGATGTAAAAATATAAAAAGTGCAAACTATGTCCTTGTATAAACTGTAAATTATGTGTTTGTATAATTCATAATACAACAATATTTTGTGGTATAAACAATATTGATTTTTATATCATATTAAGGCTTACAGTCGTAGGGGCGAACAATGTGTCAAGAGTAACAAAGTTTACAAACTATACAAGGACATCGTTTACACTTTTG
>OLPY01000151.1_pt1 | contig 65097 bp, 54 predicted proteins | sample 1672481 | NCBI WGS metagenome assembly OLPY01 (sample SAMEA3136691, study PRJEB25190) | human gut metagenome | biome: human gut; feature: human-associated habitat; material: faeces | place: Austria | collected 2013 | reverse complement strand
TTTAACCTCAACAAGGTTTGTTTTTTCATCCATGCAAAATCTTCTTTGTACAACAGATTGTTAGATATAGCAATCCAGCAAATAATCTCATAAATAATTGTCCCAGTCGCAAATATGCACTTCATCCGATTTGATATTGGTCTGTCACACTCATTTTCGCATGACAGAAACCAGGAGTCCACTCATAAACACGAACACCATGTTTAACTAATCCATGATAAAAAGAACGAGTTATATTATAAATGAATTTTTTATCAGGGATACCAGGTGTGATAATTCTTACGTCTACCCCTCGCTTAGCAGCCAGACATAACGCATGCTTAAAATGGAATCATCTTCACTTAATACCCGGATAATCACCGGTACTTTTCGGTATCCCAGTTTCTCCGCAGCATATTTTCTTCTGTGGCCGGATATGATCTCATAGTATCCATCCAGTACCGGTCTGACAATCAGCGAATTTAAAATACCATACTTCTCAATGCTTTCCTGCAGAAGAAACATTTCCTTATCATCTTTTATCTGAAACGAGGGCTCTTTGAACGGCCGAAGACGCTCAATCTCAATTTCTATGATTCTTTCTTCGTTTTCTCCTGATTGTCTGTTTGGCTCAGTCATCTTGACTCCTTTCCTCCAGGATTCAGGAAATAAAAAATGCCTGCCTGGAACTTTTATAGATAGTAAAGTTCCAAACAGACATTGCTGTTTGACCATTAGCTGTAGCTAATAGAATTGAATACTGTTTCAGCTAATTTATGTTTGCAGGTTTGGGAGAGATTGTTTCTTTTCCCGCCTTTTCTCTGATTTACATCCCCGAATAAGGGGTGACAACGGAGCGGAATCCAAATGTTGTAAGTACAAAATATTGCTACGTTACTCATGAATTACGCTTGCACCAAAATGATAGATGCAAGCGTTTTACTTTATTTTAGTTTTGACAGTTCGCTTTCGCAGTCTCGCTCCATGGAGCAAGTTGTTCCAGCTGTTCATCTGACATTTTATCGTTTGGCCGTTGTGATAAGAGATATGTCAGATATTTATAGATATTCAGATCATTCGCTTTTGCCATCTCAACCATTGTATACACAATAGCACTAGCAGTAGCTCCTTTCGGACTGGCTGTTTTCAACTTCTACTAAAGGAGCTGAAGCAAGTGCTGCAGTCTTCAGCTTGATTGAAACAGCTAAATCCAATAAACTTAATCCATATGATTATATTGAATTCATTCTGGATTATTTACCTCAACAAGATCTGGTTGAAGATCCAAAGAAATTGGATTGGTTCTTACCATGGAGTGAAGAAATAAAAGAAGAATTTGAAATAAAAGCCGACTAAATTGATTATTATATCAATTCAATCGACTTCTTTAAATACACTATTTTATTTGGCGCTTACTTTTCCTCTACATAATATTAAAAATTTTAATGTTTAATATTTTCCCTATTAAACATTATAAATATTATAATAGACATAATCATAAGTAATAACCAATATTCAGGATTATAATAATCTCCTGTTTTTAATTTTTGATTATCCTTGTAATTAGATGTTTGACTGAAATTTTTTTCTTTCTTAAAATTCTCATCATTACTAGGAATTTTATCATCTGGTTCTTCATCAATTCCAGGTCTCATTCTTGAATACTTCGGTTCAACATCTACATCATAATCCTTTTCATATGATCCGTCATCTTCTTTTTCAAGAAGTGGGATTGAAATAATAAAAGGTTCCATCTTATATGCAAATTCACTTTCATTATGTTCATAGATTATATATATTCCATAGTCTAAATCTCTAAAAGTAGCTTCTCCTCTTTGATTGGTTATTAATTCTTCATCATAATCAATATTATTTTTTTTAATATAATCCATCAATTTAGTAGTAACTCCATTTTGTTCAGAAGCTGACATATCTTTTTTAATTGTAACAAGTTTAGAGTATTTATCTAAAACTTGATAGTCATTACCATCATAATCAGCTATTTTTATCAACGCAATATGATCTTGACTAATATTAAAAATATGGTTGTGTACATCTAAATAATGACAGTGAATCGTTAAAGAACCATGATTTTGAGCATAAACATTATTAATTGAAAGAGACAATAAGCATGTAAATACAATAATAAATATTCTTTTTGCATTTATCATGTTATCGCCTCCTCCAAATAAATATAATAATTCCTATAATAATAAAACTTAAAAATGCTAATTTTACCTCATAAGGAATATGTATATCATTATTGACCTCATTTGGTGTTTTCTTTATCGCTTCTTTATAATCTGTTCTTTTTCCTCTTACAAGCAATCTATGCGTATTAACAGAATAAGGTGTACAAGTAACAAGCGTAACATAATCTTCACCATCTACAATTTCAATATCATCCGTTTGAGAGGGTAATACTGTTTTAATTTGATCTACTTCATAAGCTAACGTATCACCTAGAACAGAAATATAGAAAATATCTCCAACTTTCATCTTGTCAAGATCTGTAAACAGCTTTGAATTTGGTAATCCTCTATGCCCAGATAAAACAGCATGCGTACTTGTTCCACCTATAGGCAAAGAAGAACCTTCCATATGCCCCACACCTTTTTGTAAAACACCATTATTTGTTGAATGATATATAGGCAATTTCACATCTATCTTAGGTATTTGAAGATATGCCATCATGCCATCTTTAGAAACATTGAGCAGATTCATATACTCTTTACTCGGTTTACCTGTTGTAGAAAATGGATCATATAATTTAGTATTTACTAATGATTGATTATATTCCTGTGCTTCTTTTAACATTTTATTTTTTGTAGCTTTATCTATTCCTTTAACTTCATCATTGTAAGAAGTTATAGCTTTCGAGCTATGTATTCTTCCTAGGTAATCACTTACTGTTGGATAAAGCAATACACCTAGGAAAAACATTAATAAAATAGCTCTAATAACATCAAATAATTTGATTTTTCTTAATATATCTTTCATATATTTAATATCTATGAGATACTTTAATTAATAATTCAATTAAGCTTCTTCTTTTTTACCTTTTTTAAAGTAAGTTGAAAGAATAACTAACACACCAACTACCCCTACTACTGTAAAGATAACTGTACCCATACCACCAGTTTCTGGTAACCATGATTCTGTGCTGTTTTCTACAGTAATCTCATTACCGCTTACTGTTACGTTTTCACCATTATCAGAAGATTCTACTTTAATATTAATTTCATTTGGTGATTTTAATTTGTTATAACCTTCTGGTGCTTCAGTTTCAACTAATCTATAATCTCCATCATCTAACCCTTTAACATTAATAATACCAGTACTTGGTGTAACTAATTCAGTAATTCCATTTTCATCTGTTGTTACTGTATAAGTGCCATTATCACCTTGAACAAAATGAATTGGCTCACCTGATGTATTAGTTCCTTTATAAAGATTAAATTTTGCACCAGCCAATGGAGTTTCTGTATTTTTTTCTACTTTAGTAATTTTTAAATTATGTGTTTTAATAATAGTTGTATCTGTTTTTGGATCACTTAATGAATTAACATCATGACCATATTGAATTGTAGCCGTATTGGTAGTTTTATCATCTGTTACAGCATTAGAATTTAATGTTGCTTGATATTCGAATTTTAAAGTTTCATTTGCATGTTCTTTATATTTAATAAAATCACCAAAATCAACTTTAATTTTTTGATTTTCAACAGTTACAGTATAATCATTACCTGCTGTTAATTCTGTATCACCCATGGTAATTTTCATATTTAAATCAGCTTCTGATACAGTTAATCCTGATGACATTTCATCAGTAAATTTATATACATAATGATCAAACCCTGTCATATTTGGAACCATTGAATCAACAGTAAAGCGAACAGTTTCACCAATTTGTGCTGAAGTCCAATTTTTACCATCTGCTTTTTTATCAACATCTGGTTCTAAACCTTTTAAATATACTGTTTGGTTACTATTTGATAAAGTTGTATACATTGGTTTATATGTATCAATTGATGGAATAATAGCATAATATCCATATTCTAAATTATTAGCTTTCAAATTACTTTTTGACAAAGTAACTTTAGAAATATTCTTACTAGCTACATATGTTTTTAATTTAGTTGTAAAATCATCGTTTTTAACATGATCCTTTATATAATTGTATACCTCTTCATCATCTTCTGAATTTGCTACATCAGTTTGTTTAAAAAATTCTTTGAAATTGCTATTTACCGTATAAGCAATTTTATCATTAGCTGAAGTTGCATCCATTAGTTTATATACACTAAATGTTGTAGCACCTATATCGTGTTGAGCCACATTTAATGTGATACTGCCTGTACTTGCTGCAGATACTGAACCAATATTCATTGCTGACATAGTAAATAACATCATGAACGAAAGTACATATGCTACTACTTTCTTTAATTTGTTTTTCATTTTCATATTCCTCTATTCTTTAATATTTTTCGCTTTTTTACTTTTTTTGTACGATAACAAAACTGCTAATACACCTACTATACCTACTAAAACAAATAACATTGTTCCTTTTCCACCTAAGTTTGGTAAAAGAGGCATATCTTTATTTGTTATCGTAAACGTATATCCATCATCAGATTCTTCAATAGACGTTATATAATTTTCTACTTCGGACTCTGTAACTGAATAAGTATAATAAGCTTTACTTCCATCATCTAATGTTGTATAGGCATCTAATCCTTTAATAATTGTTTGCCAAGTGTTTTTAGAATCAGTTACATCATTAGCTGATAAAGTATAATCCCCTACTTTCTCTAATATTTCCTCACTTCCTTTCATATATGTTCTTGTTAACGTCACTGTAATAGTATCTGGACGTTCTTTTTGTTTATCACTTAAATCTTTCCATAACTTATTGATGGTAATGTTTATCTTTTCATTACAAGGATCTTGTGTATCTGAAGGAATCGGTGTTGTACCATCTTCGTTATCAGATACTTCTGTATCATCCATCAATACAGCTTTTGCTGGAGAGACATAGGCATTTAAATCAACGGTTTCACTTTTTGATTCATCAGATAATTTGGCATCTTTTAAATCATCATATTTTTGTACCTTATCATAATGCCTTATTTTGAAGATGTTCCAATTATCAAAATCTGAATCCTTTTTACTATACAAAGATGAATTTTTTATAATATCAATCAAGGAATCACTTCTTGTTCTATAAATCCTGTACGTATTATCTTTACCTTCAATATTCTTCTTTGTATTAAAGTCATAACTAGAATTTAAAGACGTTGTTCCAGAAAAAGGTCCTATTTGATTGCTTGTTCCTCTAATCGTATCAGCTAAATACATTTCATTGTTTTCAATCAATCCTTCATTGTTATAACCAATAAATCCACCTGCTTGACCATTTTCTTCACTGCCATCATGTGAATCATTTGCTTTTCCACCAAAAACATCATATCCATCATGAATACCTGTTATCGAGCATCCATCTACTTTTGTTCTGTTTGATTTGATAAGTCCTACTTTAATATTTTCTTTCTCACTGTCAGCAATATGATTTCCATCAATATTTGAACATGGGATTTCTATATAAGAATCACCAATTGTTATTTTTGCCAGGTCACTTGTTCCATCTCCTCTATCTTTATCAAGTACTACTGAAATAGTTAATCCTAACAAAGTAACTGATAAAGCATTTCCTTTAGCTAAAACTTGTAATTTTAATAGTGAACCTAAATTGATATCTATAAGGCCAACATTTTCTAAATCTCCCACATATAGAATATCTAGAAGTTTATTGACGATTGAAAGTATCGGATCCAATAAATAGCTAGAACCTAAGTCAATATTAGCTAAATATTCAAAACTTGTTTTACCAACAAAGCCTCCTGCTATTTGATCACTAGCCACTTTCTTTATGTTTTCTACATTGCAATTGCTCATTCTTCCTAAATCAGCATAACCAACAAAACCACCAGAAATAGGTTCCTTACCACTTTCACTTGAAATAGTAAATCCAACTGGAATACCAATAACTGAACAGTTGTCACTATGAGAACCAAAAATATCTAAGACACCAGCTGTGGCATTTAATAATTTTCCTGTACCAACACCAGCTTCATCTAGATCAACCACACCACTCTTTCCCATGTGACCAACAAAACCACCGGCATAGTTTTTAGCTTTGACTTTATTTAATCCAGTAACACTCGAATTTTTTATTGAACCATCTAGCAAGCTTCCACCAAATCCACCTGCATTTCCTGTCTGTACTTTACTGTCCAATGTTCCTTCCTGACTTTCATCATTTGCACATACTGAAAGTCCATTATCATTTGATCCAGTTACTTTTGCTTGATAAACATAAGTTCTAAAGGCATCTAATACATCAATATTTCCTAATTTAATCAGATTTAGAATTTGATCAGAATCATCATTTCCAACTTGAGCAACAGAAGAAACATCCGCCAATCCAAAGAACCCACCAACATCTCTTCCACCAACAACATTTCTAATATTATTTACCTCAACTCTCACTGAAGTTGCATCTTTATCACCAAAAATTGCTCCTCCCGCATTACCTACAAAACCACCTACTTGTTTTGCATACTTTGTAGTTTCATCGTTTTCTAATGTATATGAACCGTTAACACTTAATCCATAATCATTCCATGCATCCACCTTAGCATAGTCAACTATTGAAAGAGTTGCATTCAATACTTTGGCAAGATCTCCTGCATTGCCTAATAAATACTTAAGCAGTTTTGATAATAATCCTGTATTGGATGAAGTATTCAAAGTCACAGCACTTCCTGGTTGAATATTACCAGCAAAGCCACCGACATTTTGACTACCGTTGATTACTTTTAATTGATCAGCCAAACAATATTGATCTTGTGTTCCTTCTATTTTTCCACCAACAACTTTTCCAACAAAACCACCACTGTTGCCTTCATCATTATCAAAATCTGTCCCTGTTGTAGATATCGTTGCTCCAGACTGAAAGCCTGTAACAGATGAAGTTTTTACTACTGGAATGAAACTTTGCAATATTGGAAGTGAGCCTACCACATTTAATTTATTACCTAAGTTTATATCTCCAACATTCGCAACTCCTGCTGAAATCATTTCACCAGCAAAACCTCCACTGCTTTTTAAAGCTGTAACATCTTTTAAATCTCTAGCATTAGCAAAAGTTACTTCTCCTCCATTCATTTGACCAACATAACCACCAGCAATGCCGCCTTGATAATCGTTTGAACCAGCATTTGTTCTTCCAGCTTTTACTTCATAGCCATAGGCATATTGATCAATAATTTTATCTAACTCGTCTTGATTATCAACTTCTCCAAGTTCTTGGAATTTTTTACCATAAGCACCATTGACTCCTACTGCTTTTACCCAAGAATTCCATACTTCAGTTGTTAAACCTCGAAGTGGTCCATAAGTTGCTGTATTCGTTTCAGTTGGATAAACAGCACTCAAAGCTGATAATGGATTATCTAAATTAATGAGTCCATAAAGAACACTGATATTTCCCGTATCAACTGTATTGGCACAATCCGTTCTGCCACTAAATCCTCCAGCATATTCATATCCATAAACAGCTCTTAATCTATAGACTGCACATTCTTTTTGAACTGTAGGTATTTCACCATTCCATTTTCTTGTAGAATTACCTTCAATACGCCCACCAAGGTTATATCCTACATAACCACCTGCACATCCTTTTAATGATTCATTACTTATGGCATCTGCACGAACTGCTCCACCACAAGGAATACAAGTAGTTTGAGAGTTATAAATCATAGGAATAAATGATTGTAGAACACTTGTTAAACTATCTACTGAAATTAATCCTTTTAAGATTTCCGTTTTACCTAATACATCTGCAACACTTCCTGGTTGAATATTTCCTGCATAACCACCAGCAGTTTCTTGACCTATGATGTAAGAGAAATTATTGACATTACTATTTTGAATTTGTGAACCATAATCAGTTCCAACAAAGCCACCTGCATTACCAATTGTTTTATTTTCATCCAAACCATTTGCTTTAACAGAAAAACCACCAACCGCACCAGTTACATCTGAATTTTCAATTTTAGAAGCTGTTACATCTAACGCAGATAAAATATTTGCCAAATTTATATTTGTTCCCAATGCCTTCAATCCACCACCAACAGATGCCGTAGAACCTATATCTAATTTTCCTACATAGCCTCCAGCATTTTTAGGTGCTGAAATGGCATAACTTGAAGATTCTCCAAAATAAGAAGAACTGTCTGTATCATTAATATTTGCATTAGGTGTTTTTACTGTTGTATGTTTTAACTTAGTTACACTACTATTAGAAACTCTTACAGCACTACCATAACCTATATATCCGCCAGCACTACCTGAATTTAAATCCGTTGACTTATATGTATCACAGCTAACGACCAATCCATTAGATTGAACACCAGCATTTTTAATAATAGGAATATAAACCTGTATTAAACTCAATAAATCAGAGATTTGAATATTCAAATCTGCTAAACCGCCTAAAATACTTATTCCTTTTGTTGAATCTGCTAAAGCTCCAGAATAAACCTTTCCACCGAAGCCCCCTGCATAAGTTTTTCCTTTAACATATGAAATATTTTGTATTGCATAAGCATTATTTTCATCATTTTCTACAATACCACTTTGGAAATCTCCAACAAATCCTCCTGCAATATCTCCTCGTACACCACCATTATCTACATAACTTACATAACATTGTTGATATGACGGAATTAAATATCCTACAGCATTTAATAATCCATTAGCCGAAATCAATTTTTTTATTTCTGTTTCATCTCCAACTTCAGCTAAACCGCCTGTTTTTGAAATACCAATAAATCCGCCAGAGTAACCTCCATCATCTGTAGAAGTTACTGTTTTCAAATTATTAACTTTTGCATCATTTATTTTTGTACTATTACTTTTAGCAACAAATCCAGCTGCTACATAATCAGTTGTTGAATTATCTTCTCTTGATCCCGTAGCTTCTACAGTAAATCCAGAATTAATACCACTTACAGACGAAGAATCTATATTGACTTCAACTGCTTGTCCTAAAGAAAGAAGATTGCTTAATTTTAAAATATAATTTAATCCTAAAAGATTTACTGTCAAACCATTATCAGTTCCTGCAAGATCACCTGGACCAGATACGCCTATAAATCCACCTACAATATTTTCTCCTGAAATATTATTTAAATTTGTTACTGTAACCGAACTAATAGAACCACCGATTGCTTCACCAAAAGCACCACCAACTCTTTTTCCTTTACCACCAATAGTTATACCTTCTGTAGAACCAGTAAGTGAAATAGAATTAGCATTAAATCCTAAATATTCTGCAACACCTAAAGTTGTATTTAAAAGTCCTGCTACACTTGCTGTTCCCACTGAGCCAGAAATACCACCAACACAATTTTCACCATCCACGGATTTCAAACCATTAATAATGATATTTTTTTCTTCGATTCCATCCATTGAAAAGATATTATTTTTAAAATATGAAACCTTACTTAAATTATCGGTATTAGATTTTGTAAGATAAACACCATCACCTCTGCCTATCAATCCACCTGTGTAATTTTTTCCTTCAACACTGCATGGAGCATTTATTTGACATCCTAATATATGAGAAGGACTCACACCAGCAAGAGAAAGTAATGATGATGTTGCATTTTGATTACTGCTTAAAAGTTTCACAACTAAGTCAACAACTCCACCTAATAAGTTATCTTTCGTATCACCTTTTCCTAAATCAGCAGCCCATCCAATTGTTGCGATTCCAGCAAAGCCACCAGAATTATCTCCACCGGAAGATACCGTTAATTTATCACTAACATTAACATTACAATTTATAGCCGACGTGTTGGCCATTGCTCCAGCAAAACCACCTTGATATCCATTGCCCGAAATTGTCAAATCACTCGCAGATACTGAACAATTTAAAAACAAACTTTCAGGATTCATTTTAGGCAATTGAGTTTCTATATCTAAAGCACCCGATAAAGTACCTTCTATGACATCATCTCTAGCTAATCCTACAAATCCGCCACTATAATTATTAGCTTTGACATTGAAGTTGCTGTTTGTAATTTGGCAATCTTTTACGACAGTTCCTTTTTGTTGACCGATAAATCCACCAGAATTTTCAATCTTATCATTATTTGTTCCTATATTTCCTGTTAAATTATTGATTGAACAATTTTCAACATAAGCATTGATATACTTTGTAGGAATCAATTTATCTACTGGAATAGCGTTTCCTAAAAGAATAGTAATCAAATCACCTAAGCCAAGACCAGGAATCACATTTAAAATTTTTGCCAATAGAGTAGCCGTTCCACCTAATCCTTTTGATAAACCATCATACTCCGTCTTTCCTGAAATATATCCAATAAATCCACCTGTATTACTATTGACATTTGTTACTTTCACATCATCCAGTTCACAGTCAGATATTGCTACATCCCCCACTACACGACCTGCAAAACATCCCGTAGCTAAAGCTGTTGGGTCATCCTTACGAGCATTTAAAATACTGCTGAGTGTTTTGCTTAATCCAGCATTAACAGTTCCAAAAGTAAGTAACCATGTTAATCCATCTAATAGTGCTCCTAATGTTAATCCTAAAGTTGAAGTTAATCCACTTATTAACGTTTGATCAAATTTTGTTTTTGTTGTTTCATTATCAACATTTATTTTATTGAATTTAAGGTTTTTTACTGTTACAGTTCCTTTGCTCAATCCTAAATCACTGTCACTTGCTTCATTTGATAATGTGGCAAAAAAACCAATTCCCATTTGTTCTCCAACATCCAATTCAGATGTTTGACTAACATTCACATTAGAAATAACTGGTTTGTCTCCTATATTTAAATCAGTTGCTTTGCTATAATCCGTAACGCTAGTATCATTATTCCATAACGTTGATTTACCATCGCCCTTTGAACCAATCATTGTTCCTTGAAACATCAACGGTGTCCAATTATCACTAGATAAATCAATATTTCTAAAGATAATGTAATTAGCATTTGAAGAATATTTTTGATTAGTAGCTTTATCTATATCCAATGTTGGATCAATTTCACCAGTAGATTGATTGACTCCACATCTTCCCCATGCATATAAATGTGAACTATATTTACTTAATTTTTTATCCTCTTTATGTATATTCTTTTCTCCAAATCCAAAATCTTCATTACCATTTTGAGATTTTTCTAAATCGGCATCTCCACCGTATAGCATTATCGGATTACCATTTTCATCTTCATCTACATACCATTTGGCAGCATGTAAATAAACTTGATAAACTGCACCATAAACAGTTTCATCAGATCCTATTTTTCGTAACTGTTCTTCATTGCCTATAAGAATATAAGTTTTGTCACCAATCGTTTTAACAACTTGACCATTAAAATCTCGTCCTTCACAATTTTCAGTACTTATATTTGATATTTGATTTGCTTTAGTTTCTGGCATCTCACCTGTAAAGTTTTTCGATAACACATAGTTATGTGATTTGCTATAAGTTAGATAATTAGAACTATTATCTGAATAAACAGGTTGTCCCATCCCAACACACTCTGGTAACATATCTTGAGACATGACAGGTTCATTTTCAGAATTATCCGATTGAATAATTTTTAATTGATAATCATTATAAATAAAGATTGTATCTGTTGATGAATCATACAATGTTGAATTTTCATCTACAGTTCCATGATTAAATGTGCCTGTAAAGTCGCTTGGTAAAGTCCATATGTCATTTCCATTTAATGAAATATCTTTCATAAGTTGATACTTGGAAGAAAGAGAATATGTTATATATTCATCATTTACTGAAATTTGTTGACCAGTACCGTAATTACTTTCATCATTATCTGTAGATGTAACAATTGAATTTGAGCCAATTGCTTGAAGCTGTTTTGTATTATAAATTTTTATTACATTATTTTCATAAATATCACTGATATCTATTGAATCATCTGATTGTGAGCTTGTGTTATTTTCAACAATAGTTTCCTTTGAAATTGAATCATCAGATGAATTTAACGCATAGACAACAACAGTTTGTAAAAACAAAGAGATAACACATACCCAAACCATTATGTCTATACAAATTATTTTTTTAATTTTGTTTAACAAACAAATCACCTTACTTCCTGAAACTAGAAAACTTTTAAAATTTTAGATATCTTCGTTTTTCTACAATAAAGTGATTGATGATTTAGTTATACGCTACCTCTTATATCGGCTTTTTTATAAAATTGCAAAATTTATCTTAAATAATAATTATTTCTTGATAGTATTCTAATATATTCACAATCTTTTTATAATGCACAGAATAGGAAAAGAATTCATACATTTTTTGTAAACTATGTGTAAAAAGCAATGTAATAAAAAAAGCAATCATAATTTACAAAATTAGATTACTCTTTAATATTTAAATTATTTACTTACTTTTTCAATCCATGTTTTATTCATAGAAGCAATAATAAACGAAAGAATAACTTTTGGTGAAAAACTTCCACACTCACCATTAACAATCATTCTCACAGCCTCACCATGATTAATTTTTCTTTTATATGGACGTTCACTGATTAATGCATCATAGGCATCAGCTAGTCCAACTACTTGTGCACAAAGAGGAATTTCATCACCAATAAGTCCTTTAGGATATCCTTGGCCGTCATATCTTTCATGATGATACAAACAAATATTATATGCATATTGGACAAGTTTACTTGCTTTTCCGCATTTAGGAAGTTTTAATGCCATGTTTGCACCGTTTAAAGGATGCTTTTTTATAATATCCATTTCATCTTTTGTTAGTTTACCTTTTTTATTAAGAATTTCATATGGTGTGAAAAGTTTACCAATATCATGAATAGTTGCTAGTTTAGAAACATTTTCTATTTCTTCATCTGATATATTTAATTTGGGATAATTTAATTGCACCTCTTTATAAATCTGTTCAGTGAAATAAGAAATATTATGAATACTTTGAGGTTCTTCCAGTTTATTATGAGCCAACACTAGTTCCAACAATGAAATCATATTCCAAAACTCATTTTCAATCATATCATTTTGTTCTGAAGAAGACTTATTAATTCTAGTATCAATTGTTGTAAAAATATTTGCTGTTTTAAACGTAAGAAACATAATATTTTGATTGATGTGTTTATTGATATTCATACATGAATTATTATTTGTTTTAAATCTGATATCAATATCTTGATAATCAAAATTATCGTTCATTGATTTTAGTAAAAAATCTTTAACTAAAAATTTATCTTCTCTACAAACACATTGCTTAAGAAATTCAGTCACGAACTCTGTATATATTTTAATATCGTCAAGAAAATCATAATCGATGTTATTTCTATTAATAATTTCTATTTTTTCTGTATTTAAATCAATTTTTAACAAAAGATACTGATTTTGTTTACTTTCATCATTTAATATATTTCTAAATGTTATACTTTGAAGTTTATAATTAAATGATGTTTGTAAATTAAATAGTATTTTTCTTATTCGACATGTACCAATACAATTTCTTGAACACACACCATTGGTTTCTAAACATTTATTTATTGCCATTGTCACCTCTGTCGAAGATATGACATCATATAAACTGATTTCATCGAAAGATTTTGCTAATGAATAACCTCCCTTCATGCCTTCTGTTGCATTAATCAAATGATTATTTTTTAAATTTTTTATTATTTTTGGAATATAACTATTTGGTATATTAAGTTCATCCGATAATTCATTAGCTGAAGCACTTCCGTTTTTTTCAGTAAGATAACTTATAATTCGAATAGCATAATCTGTTGTACTTGTTAATTGCATAATTTTTACCTTAAATTAAGAATTTATTTTCTTAATTACATTTTCTTTCTTTTTACATTTTTTAAATAGAACAACATAACAAAACATAAAACTAAACCTACAATCATCATAGCTAAATATTCTTTTTCATTAGATGAAATTCCTGTTTCTGGTGGTGCGATTGTTGAAGTATTAATAAACTCAACCGTCATCTTACCTGTATTATCCATAATGCAATCTACAGTTTTTCCTTCGGATTTTGAACTATCATTAAGCTTATAATAAACTTTAAAATTAGAGCCAGGATCTGATTCAGTAATTGTATAAGTCCACTTTATTGGTAAACAGTTTAAATTAATTGATTCATCTTTTTTCAAAGCAAATGTTGCTTGATTGTTTGTAAAAGTAATTTTTTTATCTTGACCTATATAAATATCTGCAGAATCTAAGCTTTTTCCTGAATCATTTGAGGGAGGAGTAGCTTTTATAATAAAGTTGTAGGATTTATTTTCATCTAAAATATATCCTTCAACTGATTTTTTTATCGTCAATGTAGTAGGCTTATAATAAAGATTCAATTTAATCGTTTCAGTTGAGTCATCATTAGTAACTTCTTTTTCTAATTCATTTCGAGTATCATCCTTATCAAAGACATAGCCCGGAAAAGTTCCATCATTTTCAGGAATAGAAATTGCCGTTACTGTTTCATTATCTTCAGCAAATGTAATTGACCCCTCTGTTGTCTTTTTGAGTTTTTCATTTCCATCAGGTGTCTTCAAATAATGATTAACAATAACATTCCTGCTTCCTATTTTCTTCCATTGTGCAACGAATTGATAACCTTTCTCATTATTTCTTGAACAAAAAGGAAGATTCGTATTATCAGCAAATTCAATATTATCCAACGAAACCGTAAATACATCTTTATTTTGATAAGTTTCATTACTTAGCGTTCCATCTTTTTTCTGTAATTTCCATCCTAAAAACTCATATCCACTACAAGTCGGTTCCTCATTGCCTTCTCCTACTGTAAAGGATACACCTATTTTTCTTCCTCCTTTGGCTGTTGACGGATTATTACCATAGGAATGCATTGGTATTTTATTGTATAATTCCTGATTATCCGGAATATTACTAACATCTAAATCATCTTCCAAGCCTGATTTGTAATGTACATAATAGTTTATTGCATATGTAGTAAAAGATACTACATACATTTCCCAATCCGTATTGAGTGTCTTTTCTCCTGCAAATGCTACATATTCCGTATATCCTGCAGCCTGTGCAGCATTTTTTGCCTCTTGCCATATCTTATCATAAATTTCAAGAGTACCTGTTTTCCCCATTGTGGTAGCTGATAACTGAGCAACCTTTCCTGTTTCCGCAATTACTTTTCCACCTGTTGAGCCCTCATTCGCAAATGCCTTAGAAGCTCCACTAGGAGATGAATATCCGTTTTTACTTTTCGCAAAAAAAATTCTTACTTGTCTTTTATGAAGTGTTTCAGCGCCACTTCCAACAGAATCCATATTTACTGTGTCACTGTCTTGAATCGGATCCAGTTTTTTAGTGTCAGGATTCCACATTGCCACATCTAGTCCATCACCACTTCTATGTCCATCTGTATATAGTTTCGCAGTTAATACTTGTTCCCCTATTGCATACGGAACCAGATTTAAATTTATATCCTGCCAGCTTCCTCTTCTAGGTTTCACTTTAATAGAGTATGCGTAAGAACAATTTTTTTCATCACCAAATTTCGTAGTATAACTATCCTCCATCACCACGGTTACAAGATAAGACGTGTTACCACAATTTGCATCCATTGTTATCCCATGACCAATCCCTTTTTCAGTTGGAATTTCTCTATGGTTGTCTGTTGTTTCTGCTAAAGTTGTACCATTTATCGCCATATTTATTAAACGATATCCTCTTTTTGTATGAATAACTGGTATTCTAATTGCACCGTCAGCATCCAAATCCTTTTCTGTAAAAGTAAAATTCAGTGCATCCTTGCTATGTTCTTCATTTAGATATTCTGTTCCATCATTTGCTGTTTTATTTATCGTTACACGATAGACTCCTTCACTACTATAAGCAATTGTTATTACATCATCTTTTTGAAATTGAATTGTATATGCTGCTCCATATTCATCTCCAGAACTTCTATTTATTGTTGAATTATTTTGGGATTCAACCGAAGAAATTTTATATCTTATTTTATTTACTACTGCCGGTGTAACCGTAATATTCAAATCATCTCCAGCATTTACACGTACGGTTTTTGAAGTATCCAATGTTCCTTCTTTTGTAGTAATCGTTCCAGCAACTCCACCTTCTGGGATATTTTCTTTAACTGTAATATTATAGTATTCTTGGTATTTCATGATTAGATTTTGTTCATCTTCCAATTTTATACCTATTTTTCCATCTGTACTGTAATAGATTGTGTTCTCATATTTTCCTATATAAACGCAATTTTTACCTTTTACTTGAGCGCTTATAAATTCATAATTCTTTCCAGAAATTGATAATTCCTTATGTTCGTCAATATACCCAAAATCTATTTTTGATGGTGCATTTTCAATAGGATTTCCTTTTACATCGACATATTCTACTCGATCTGTATTTGTTTCGTTTGTTGCTGTTTTAAGTTCATTTTCTAAAGTTTGAACACTGACAGTCTCTGGAGCATTCAAAACATCAACATTATCTGCATAAACTGTTTTAAACATAGAAAAAACGAGTGTAAAAGTCAAAAAGAAGATGCAAATCACTTTTAAATGTTTTTGTTGTATCTTATTCAACATTATTTAACATCTCCTTTCTTCTTATTTGAAAACTTTATTATAAATAGAATCAAAATAACACTTGAAACAAGAAACATACACATATAACTTCCTGTCAAATAAGAATCTCCTGTTTTTATTTTATTTTTTAACATATATAATTCTTTATTTTGTGTATCTGTATCAAATGATTTAAATTGATTTTTAAAAGTAACATTTGCCACTTTCTCACCATTTTCATTTGTTACGGTTGTAATCGTAATCAAATCATTCTTATCATTATTTGCTTTAATACATAATGAATAAATATGATGATCGATAACATAACTATTTATGTCTTTTGTTTCTTGATATATCTTATAGTTGAATGATCCCTCTTGATTGACATTTATGGTTAAATTAACATGAGAATCATTTCTCATTATCCATTTATATTCCTTACCCTCACTATTTGCTGGCATAGGACTTCCACTTTTTTCCGCCTTCAGAACATATGTAAACTCCACACTATTATCTTTGTCATTTGTATCAAGTACTTGTTTTATGGGTATTAAAACAGTATGGTCATTTTGCAAAGCATATATAGGATTTTGATTATTTAATATCATAATCATAAATCCAAAAATTGCGAAAAATAGTAAAATTACTTTTTTATAATGAGTTGAACACATTATTTTTTTCATACTATCCTTCCTTTCAATTATTTTTTCTTTTCTTAACAAAAACAGCAATTATCAAAGCAATTAGTATTAATATCAATTCTAAATAAGTATTATTATTTAAAATATCAATTCCAATTCCTTTGTTCTTTTTTATTTTTTCTGGATATGTCTTATTTGTTATCTTTCCTACCAAAACATTTCGTCCATTTGTCATATCTGAAGTACAAGTTGTCAAAATAACAAGGTGATCATTTGGACTTATTTGTACATTTCTTTTGTAAAGTGAATTATTATCAATTAATTTAATATATTCCTGTTTTGCTTCTTCACTAATACAGATATTAAATGCTCTTTCGTTATAAGCATCCAATTGCATAATCGCAACAAATTCAATACCATGATTTATGCCATCATAATAAAGATTTCCGTAATGATGTTTATTGAAAAAATTTTGATTAGTAAATTCTCCAATGTCTCCAAACATCATATGTTTTTCCATATGGTGTCCATAAATAATATTATTGAAATCTGTAAAATGCGGATTGTTTTCTGCATGTAAAAAAATAGATCCACTTAATGAATAATTGCCTTCTGCATCCGTATTCATATATTTATCGTCATTTTCACATTGAACGAGCGGATAATTAATATGCGTATTATTTACCTTTAGCCACCCAATGACATCATTATTAATTTGTTGTAGTTCTTTAAAAGATTTACTATGATTTCTTGTTGGCATGTAAGGTTCATAAACTTTTGCATCAGCTTTTTCATATACCTGATTTGAGTCCCATAACATGTACCCAGATAAAGACATCATTGAAAGAATAAGAATCAAAGCGATAAGATCTACGAGATGATCAGTTATTTGGATAAAATTTTTAATCATTTTTTTTAATTTATCCATTGCTTATCTTCCTTTCCTAATTGTAAATATTGAAAAGAGGGATGCAGTTAAATAAACTGTCATCCCTTCATTTTATTTAATCGCTATATTTTTTATTTTTTAAATAAATATATCCTACTAATGCAACTCCGCCTAAAGCAATCATCATCACATATGGTAAAGTATTCATGATGATACCTGTAGTTGGTACATTATTATATGTATTTGTTACATATACAGTATTTTTCTTTTGTCCTAATTTTTCATTTTCTACCTCAACAGATTCATTATATTTTGAAGCTGTTTTACTTTGGGACTCACCACCATTAATAACGTAGCTGGCACTTCCTTTGTAATTTGGAGTATTAGATTCTGATACTGTCATAGTAGTTCCAACAGGTAATCCAGTAAACTTCATGCTTTCACCATGTTTCAAATTAAATCCATATTTTCCATTTTCTAATTCAATTGCAATATCATTACCTTTGACGTTACCTAAAGTATTAGCGTCAGTTCCTTTAGGAAAATCAAATTTTGCGGTGAATCTAAATGATGCACTTGTGTTAATAGTACCTCCATTAGGATTTACTGTTTTTGTTACTTTTAAAGAACCATAATTTTCATAGTCTTCACCTGGATTAGTAGGATCAGTACCAGTACCTGCTTCTTGAACATAAGTATTAGTAAAACTAAATCCATTTGTATCACTATTACCTATATCAACTTTACCAGTTTCATTATCAATAACACCCTTATCGTCTTTTGTTTTGTTTACAATTATTTTTGTAATTTCATATTTATTATTAATATTTGAAACATAAACGTCCATCTTATACTCAGCTTGTGACATGATCATTTTTTCATGTTCATTATTTGTTACAGCTGGATTAGCAGTTTGTGATTCAGTCACTGTATATTCATATTTACCTTCTTGACTAAAAGTAGGAAATGTAATTTGAGCTCTCTTTTTTGTTGTTCCAGTTTCATCAGCAGTAAATGAAATACTTGGCATTGTAGGATTTACTGGATCACTTACAAGTCCTTCCCCAGTTACTTGTTTTGCTGTAAAACTAAATGTTTCTCCTTTTCCTACTTCAGTATTATAAATTTTACTGATATACGCTTCTTTAGCATTATTTGTAGTATCATCTGCAAAAGCAGTTGGCATCGTTAAGCATAATGTCATTGCACTTGCCGTTGCACAGGCAAGTATTTTCTTAATCGATTGTTTGATATTCATTTTTTTGTCCTCCCTGTTTTTCGATTAATGATTAAAGAACTTTTATTTATATACCTCTAGTTCTAATAACCGCTATGGCTTTACCTTTAATATCATTGATGTTAAGGCACCCATAGATTCGACTGTCCGAAGCAACAGTCCTGTTGTCACCTAATACAAAAACCTGTCCTTGTCCTACTGTAAGAGGAAAATCAGTTCCATCTTTAAACTGAGTAGTATCAGAATAAATATCTTGAGATATTTGAACAGCTCCATTAATCAGCAGACCATCTTTAGTGATATCAACCTGATCACCTGCAACTGCAACTACCCTTGACATCATTATTCGATCATTCTTTTTAAAAACGACCACATCTCCAGAAACAAAGTTTTTATCAAGTCGATAGTATAAAACTAAATCACTATCTTTAATTGCTGGTTTCATCGATATATCATTCGTTCTAGCAATGCCATAAACAAATGAAAATATCAAAAACATTACACAAATTATTAATAAAATTTTAAGGAGTAAAAAAATTAAATCTTTTTTGAATGAATATTTATTTACCTTTTTTATTTCTTGAATCTTATTCATTTCTTGTTTTGTTTCATTCATAGCAACCTTTCTTTCTAATAAACTTGGATATGTAAGGTTTTATTTCTTTGACGCTATTATTGTATGTCCATACAATAAAAAAAGTAATGCACTAAATAGGCAAACCTTTTACTGCTATTTTGTCAATTTAGTGTAATAAAAAACAACGAACAATATTTTTGTCCATTGTTTTTTTTACATGTTATGTATTATATCAAAAATGATTAATCCATTCCATAATGAAAGTAATTCTATGTTGTCATCAAAATTAATATTTGTAATCTCTTTTATCTTTTTAATGCGATAAGAAGCTGATCGATATTGAATCATTAAATCTAGAGATGTCTTTTTAACACTTAAATTATTTCTTATGTATGAATTTAAAGTATGTAATAACTCTGTATTATGTTTTCTATCATAATTATCGAGTTTAGTAATTGTGTATGGTACATATTTTTTTAATTTATTTATGTCATCCAATTCAATAAAGGATTGGAATATTCCTAATTTTGAATAATAAACAATTGATTTATTTATATCTCCAGTAATCCTTCTAGCTATTTTCATAAATTTCATTGCTATTCTTGATTGTTTATATGAGTTTTTTAAATTTCTATATCCTTTAACGATTTCTCCTACACCAACATTAAAATTTGTGTTTTGGTCTCTTTTGCTGATACTTTTCTTTACAATATCTATCAGCTCATTTAATCGTTTCCTACTATCATCATCTTCTTTATCAGAATCCATTTTTTGTAACATAACGATTTGAGATACATTTTTATAGATGTGATCTTTAGGATAAAACATTGATATTTGATCAGCAATAATGTCAACTTCATCTAATTGTTTCAAAGAATACTTTTCCTTTTGATCTTCTGGAATAGAATGAAATGATACAACTCGATAATAAGCATCCTCTTTAAGATTTAACATATTGGCTGCTTCAGTAGTATCATCATAATTTAATTGACTATTTACTAAATTAAAGAAAATATCTCGATGATACTTTTTATGGATTTCGTTTTTTGCAAAGTCAAATGTGAATGAATACCTTAATGCATCAATCGCATTTTCAATCGCAACAAAATCAAAATTTGTTAACTTTCTATTTTTTTCATCAATCACAATTTTAATAGGTATATTTCCTATAAAAGTAATAGGTATAATATATTGATTATATTTTCCAACATCTTGTTTTAAATAATTATACCTCAATCTTATCTCTGGACTATATTCTTTAATGTTATCTAATAAATCAAAACTACTTTTTTCTTCATATGTTGTAGCAAGACAACTCAAATTTTCATAATACATTGAAATTGGATTATCAATTATTGTATAAAGAAGCTCTATAATATTTTTAGGTGTTGCCTCCTTATGGAAAATATATTCTTTAAGGTTATCATTTGTAACTTTGTGATACTTTAATAATGCCATTTCTTGATCAAAAACATTATCTAATATATATCTAATAATATCCCAATAATAATTTTGTCGAAGTAATTCAAACAGGGCAACCTCATTTTCAATACATAATCTTTTAAGTATATCTAGTTTGATATTAAAATTTTTTATGTTTCCACTATTTTTTATAATAAATCCAGATACACCTTTATCTATCAAATTTTGTATATGTGTTTCATACTGAGAAATTGTACAACTTTCATATATGAAAAAACTTGTAAGAAGTATTTCTCCTCCTTCTATGTACTTTTCCATATTTTCAACTTCTATGATTTTAATACCTTTTATTTCATTATCCAATCCTTTTTGTTCACTTAACAGTTTTAAATGGAATTTTCTTTGTAAATCTTTCATTTCTTGTACCAATAATACCATCTATTCTCTCCCCCCCCCCCCACGAATTTTATGATATTCTTTTCATCATTAATATTGCGTTATTTAATAATTGTATTTATAGACCATGCATAATGTAAATAATTTTTTTATGATTTATATAAAAAATGCATTTTTTCATTAATAACATGATACTCTATAACAGACAAATTAAATTCACAATATAGTAATATATATAACATATTATTAAAAATAACTATAATTATTTTCAATAACTGCAAAAAAATTTCTCATAAACAACTACTGTGTTCAAAAAATAGATTTTTGTTGATATTAAAAAAATAAGCAATCTTTTTCAGATTACTTACTTAATATGATGTTTCTCATTATAAACTTTTAAAATAAAATTACTAATTAATAAAGTCAAAAGTCCAAATAATTCTTAAGAATAAAAATCCAATTTCATCTTTTGTAAAACCTAAAGAATCAGTCTAGATTATATTTATTATAAATATGAATAGGAAGATAGTTTTTTCCTTTTGGAAGTTCTGTTCCATAAATCAAATGTTCGCATACTTTATGTACACATTCATAGCTTTGCATATAAGCACTTTGATCAATGATATAAGTAACTTTCCCCTGTTTTAATGCTTCCTTATTTTGTGGCATTAAGTCAAATCCTAAAATATTGATATCATTATAACCTGTTTGTGCTACAACTTCTCCCGCATTTGCAAGCCATGAATCTACCATGACAATTGTCTTATAGTATTTCTTTGAAAGAATTTCTTTTAAAAGCTTATTTGATATTTCAAGCTTATCTTCTGTATAAATTACATTACTTAATAGAATTTCTGGATATTGTTTCATTGTATCAAGAAATCCATTGACTCTTTGTGATTGTGAATGAATTGTTTTTGAACCAGAAAGAATTAAAATATTTTCTCCTGACCTTGTTAGATTATGCGCAAGTCCTGCAAGACAAGTTCCTGCTTTATAATCATCAATTCCAATAAAACCTATTCTATAAGAATCTTCTAAATCAATATTTAAAGTCATAACAGGAATTTTTTTTGCAATTTGATTTACTTTTTCTACAATACGTTTTGTTTGTAATCCCGCTATAATTAAAGCATTTACTTTGCTTTCTAATTCATCAAGTACCTTTAAATATTCTTCTTCGTCTACACAATTAATATGTCTAAAATCAACTGAAATTGGATAATCTCTAAATTGAGAGATTGCTTCTTTCATTCCTGAATGAATCAATTGAAAAAATGGATTTCCTTTTTCAATCATAATCATTCCTATTGTAAGTGGTGTTTTAGAAACAGCTAAAGCTCTTCCTAACATATTTGGATGATAATCATTTTCATCCATAATATCTCGTATTCTCTTTTCTACTTCGGGAGCAACGCGTCCTCGTTGATGAATAACACGATCAACGGTTCCTCTAGAAACACCTGCAAGTTTTGCGATTTGTGTAATTGTAATACTCATAGAATTTTTTCTTTTTAGTGAATATAAAATAGTGGGATTGTTTCAATAACAACCCCAACTATCTCACTTCAATTATTCAAACTCAATTGTTCCTGGAGGTTTACTTGTAATATCATACATTACTCTGTTTACCCCACGAACTTCGTTTATAATACGTGACATAACTTTATTTAATACTTCATAAGGAATTTCTGCAGCTTCTGCTGTCATGAAATCGATAGTATTAACCGCACGTAAAGCGATTGCATAATCATAAGTTCTCTCATCACCCATAACTCCTACAGAACGCATGTTTGTAAGAGCAGCAAAGTATTGACCGATTGAACGGTCTAATCCTGCATTAGCAATTTCTTCTCTATAGATTGCATCTGCATCTTGCACGATTTTTACTTTTTCAGCATTGACTTCACCAATGATACGAATACCAAGACCTGGTCCTGGGAATGGTTGTCTAAATACTAAGTATTCAGGAATTCCTAATTCTAAACCAACTTTACGTACTTCATCTTTGAATAAATCACGTAATGGTTCAATAATTTCTTTAAAATCAACATGATCTGGTAATCCACCAACATTATGATGTGATTTGATAACCGCAGATTCTCCACCAAGACCACTTTCAACAACATCTGGATAAATTGTTCCTTGTACTAAGAAATCAACTGCTCCAATTTTCTTTGCTTCTTCTTCAAAAACACGAATAAATTCTTCACCAATGATTTTACGTTTAGCTTCTGGTTCAGTAACACCTTTTAACTTTTCATAATATCTTTCTTGTGCATTTACTCTAATGAAATTTAATTCATAATTTCCATCAGGTCCAAAGACAGCTTCTACTTCATCCCCTTCGTTTTTACGAAGTAAACCATGATCTACAAAGACACAAGTTAATTGATTACCAATAGCCTTAGAAAGTAAAACGGCTGCAACAGATGAGTCAACACCACCTGATAAAGCACATAATACTTTACCATTACCAACTTTTTCTTTGATTGCTTTGATTTGTTCTTCAACGAAAGAATCCATGCGCCAATCACCAGCACAGTTACATACATCTAAAACAAAGTTAGAAAGCATTGTTTTACCATATTCACTATGTAAAACTTCTGGATGGAACTGAATCGCATATAAATCTTTTTCTTTATCTTCACAAGATGCTACTGGACAATCTTTTGTATGTGTTGTAATTTCAAAACCAGGTGCAATTTTTGAAATATAATCAAAATGTGACATCCAAACTGTAGATGTTTCAGGAACACCTTTTAAAATTTTAGATTGTGGTTGATCAACTAATAAAATTGATTTACCATATTCTCTTACATCTGCTCTTTCAACTTTTCCACCTAAAACATGTTGCATTAATTGAGCACCATAACATAAACCTAATACAGGAATACCTAATTCAAATAATTCTTTAGAATAAGTTGGTGAATCTTCTAAATAACAACTATTTGGTCCACCTGTTAAAATGATTCCTTTAGGATTCATTTCTTTAATTTTTTCTAAAGGTGTTTTATAAGAATAGATTTCACAATAAACATTGCATTCACGAACACGACGAGCAACTAATTGATTATATTGCCCACCGAAATCCATGACAATGACTAATTCTCTTTTCATGAAAGACCTCCTTTATTAAAATTTAATATCTTTTAAAACAACTGTTTGTTCTCTATCTGGTCCAACACTGAACATTCTTACTGGACAATGAACAAGTTCTTCGATTTTACGAATATAATTTTGACAATTTACTGGTAATTCTTCAAAAGATTTTACATGTGTAATATCTTCTTTCCATCCTGGTAATTCTTCATAAACAGGTTCACATCTTTCAATATCTTTAACAGTTGCAGGTAAACCATAAATTTCTTTACCATCTAATTTATAAGCTTTACAGATTTTGATTGTATCAAATCCACTCATAACATCTAATAACATTAATGAAATACCTGTTAAAGAAGACATTCTTCTTGATTGATTAACAACTACTGCATCAAACCAACCAGTTCTTCTTGGACGTTCAGTTACAGTACCATATTCATGTCCTCTTTCTCTAATTAAATCACCTGTTGCATCATTTAATTCAGTTGGGAATGGTCCTGATCCAACACGAGTTGTATAAGCTTTAATAATTCCAATTGCTTCTTTGATATATAAAGGTCCAATACCAGCCCCTTCAGATACCCCATTAGCTCCTGGATGTGATGATGTAACAAATGGATAAGTACCATAATCAATATCTAACATAGCTCCTTGAGCTCCTTCAAATAAGACTTTTTTATCTTCTCTTAAATATTGGTCTAATAACATACCTGTATCACAAACTAAAGGCTTAATAATTTTAGCGTATTCTTTGTATTCTTCAAAAATTCCTTCTACAGTAAACATGTCTTTTAATTCAGGATATTCTGCAACTTTCATTGGGAAAGTTTCTTTTAATCTTTCTAAGAATAATTCTTCATCAACGAATTCTCCCATACGAATACCAATACGACTATATTTGTCTACATAAGCAGGTCCAATACCTCTTTTTGTAGTTCCAATACTTTTATCACCTTTTCTCTTTTCTTGTAATTCATCAATTTCAAGATGATAAGGTAAAATCACATGACAACGATCAGAAATTCTAATTTTGCTTGTATCAATACCACCATCATTTAAATATTTCACTTCTTCTAAAAATGCTTTAGGATTAACAACCATCCCATTTCCCATGATTACTTCATGCCCAGAGAAAATACCTGATGGTATTAATTTTAAAGCAAATTTCTTACCACCATAAACAATGGTATGACCTGCATTGTTCCCTCCAGCATAACGACATACAACATCTGCTTTTTGTGCAAGATAATCGGTAATTTTTCCTTTACCTTCATCTCCCCACATACTTCCTACAACAACTACACCAGCCATAATTCATTTCCACCTTTCTATCATTGGCTTTTTCATACATTTTTATTATATGCTATATTTTAATATAAGTAAAATTAATATATAATATATTTGATATAAGGAGTACTAATATGATAAAACTAGAACAATATAAGATATTTAACGAAGCAGCATCTACCCTTTCCTTTTCAAAAGCAGCAAAGAATTTATTCATTTCACAATCCGCTGTTTCTCAAACAATCCATGCTTTAGAAAAAGAACTCAATACCCAACTCTTCATTCGTTTAAACAAAGGCGTTACTCTTACTAAAGAAGGTATGCTCCTTCATAAAAACATTACTGAAGCCCTTGCTCTAATTACCAGCGTTGAAAATGAACTTTCTCATTATAACGAATTACTTTCAGGACAGTTAAATATTGGTGCTGGTGATTCAATTTGTGAAAATTACTTAATTGATTTATTAAAACAATTTCATCATCTTTATCCAACAATCAAAATCAATGTTGTCAATGGAACTTCTATTGAAACAGTTGAACATTTAAAAAATGGAACGATTGATCTTGCCTTTATCAATCTTCCTTTTGATGATGAAAGTCTAGCGATGAAAGAATGTTTAACAATTCATGATATCTTTATCTCTAAAGAAAAAGATGATCATCTTTACAGCTATCAAGAAATTGCGAAAAAGAATCTTATTCTTTTAGAAAAATCAAGTAATTCAAGAAATTATATTGATAAATACTTTGCTAAACGTGGAATTTTATTAAATCCTGAAATGGAATTAGGAGCCCATCACTTACTCTTAGAATTTACTCATGCCAATTTAGGAAATGCGTGTGTTGTTAAAGAATTCTCTCATGATTTTTTAGACAAAAATAAAGTTTATGAAATACAATTAAAAAAGCCCCTTCCTTCAAGAAGCATTGGCTATACTTATCTTAAAAGAAGAAGCTTATCACAAGCAACTTTAAAGTTTATCGAATTAATTGATCAATTTGATAAATCAATTTAGATTCTAATTTAGATAAAGAAAGACTCGCTTTGACAAGTAAAGGAATATCGAAAGATATTTCTTTTTCTTTATATTTTAATAACACATGAACAATTTCACCTAATGGATGTTCCTTCAAAGTTAAATGAATAAAGACTGGCCCTCCATTATTAACAAAATAATCACTTAATAAAAAATCACATTCATTTAAAATCGTAAAACCATTAACCTTTTTCATTACTTCTTCAAACAAATTAGGATTTTCTACAAGATAATCCTTTAATTTTTCTTCAATCATTTTCTTTGTTTGTTTAACAAATTCATCGGCTTCACTTTGATGTTTTGCTTTAACCCCTAGTCTTACCCTTACATACTCTTCAGAAGCATACAAAGCAATAGAAATATCTTTTTGACTTTGAACAATATCATCAATCAAAGTAGCCGCTGCTGATTCACCAATGCCTTGTGTTACTAAATCGTACGTATAAATTTTCGCTTGACGATATTTTTCTAAATAAGATTTTAGTTGATGATCAACTACATAAGTCATCTCTTTAGGGGGTCCAGGAAGATTAACAATCATTTTTTTATCTTTAGACATCACACAACCATTGGCTGTTCCAATAGGATTATCTAACACATAACAATTTTTAGGAAAGTAAGCTTGTTTAAAGTTATTATCACTAACTTTATCAAGTTGTGTTACAAAGCAACATTTATCATTGACTTTCTTTGCTTCATCTTCATCAAAAATCATTTCTAATCCTAAATATTTTGCTGATAATTCTTTCGTAAGATCATCTTCAGTAGGTCCTAATCCTCCTGTGGTAATAACACAATCGCACCCTCTATTAAAAGCGATATCTAAACAATCTAAAAATCTTTGGGGATTATCTCCCACCACTGTTTGAAAGAAAACATTAAAACCTAATTCTTTACACATTTTTTGTAAATAGGTTGCATTGGTATTGACAATTTCTCCAAGTAACAATTCTGTTCCAACATTAATAATTTCTACGTTCATACACGTCCTCCTTACAAAAAAAGAAGTATAAAGATACTTCTAAATTAATGAAAATCCTAAAAAGCTAACCACCATCATAATTACACCAGCAAGTAAAACTCCTAGCATAACGGCAATCGTTGTTGATTTAAAATCCATATCTAAAATACTAGCTGCAAGTGTTCCTGTCCATGCACCTGTCCCTGGAAGTGGAATTCCTACAAATAATAATAAAGCAACAAAAGTACTTCTTCCTACTTTTTCTTGAAGTTTCTTTCCACCTCTTTCACCTTTGTCTAAACACCAAGTGAAAAATTTACCAATAACTGGTTTATCACAACCCCATACTAAAACCTTTCTAGCAAATAAGTAAATAAAAGGTACAGGTATCATATTAGCAAGAATACAAACAATATAAGATGGAATAATTGGTAATCCTAATCCTTGAGAAACAGGAATTGCTCCTCTAAGTTCAATTAAAGGTACCATTGATATTAATGCAATATATAAATAATTCATCTAAAATCTCCTTTTTAACATTCTCATTATAACAAACCAAACGGATTTGACAACATCCTTTTATTTTCTACGATATGCAACTTGGTTAAAAGTATACTTGTCTACACGATAATAAGTATACCCATATTCAATACATTTACCATTATGTAAGCATGTAATCGATAAAACTCTAAGCAAAGGTGTCACCGGATCAACTTGTAAATATTTTCCTAGTTCTTCACCCGCTAAAACCGCATCAATTTGTTGATCGGAAAAAGCAATATGTAAATTGAGATCATTTTCAAAATGATTAAATAAAGATGTACTGGATACTTCTAAAGGAATATCTCCTGTTAAATCATAATTACAGTAATCATCTTCAAAACATAAAGGCTCTCCGTTTACAAGTCTTACACGTTTAACGTGCCATACTTTATTATCTTCTAAAGCCATTTCTTTTTTCATTAAATCTGTAGCTTCTTCAAGTTCATTTAAAACAACATGACTTGTACAATCTTCTTTTTTCTTAGCACAGTCTTCTGTAACACTGTTTAATCCATCAAAACTTTTAAATCTGGATTTTTTACAAACAAATGAGCCAACTTTAGGAACAGAATAGATTATGTTTTCATTGATTAACTCTGTTAAAGCTTGGCGCACTGTCATTCGGGTAACACCAAAAAGTTCACACAAAGCATGTTCACTTTCAATTTGTTCATTTTCATTATATTTTTCATCTTCAATATTTTGAATAATATATTCTTTAATTTTGACATATTGTGGTTTTCTTTTCACCATAACATCATCCCCTCGGCTTGTACTATACCATATATAAACATGTTTTGAAAAGAAAAAGAAGCAAATTTATTTGCTTCTAAATTTCGCTACCTTCAAATTGTGATTGATAAAGTGAGGCATAGAATCCACCTTTTTCTAACAATTCATCATGATTACCAATTTCTACAATGTCGCCATCCTTCATGACAATGATTGTATTAGCATCACGAATCGTTGATAGACGGTGTGCAATAACAAAACTTGTACGTCCTTCCATTAATTTTTCCATACCTTTTTGAATAAGCACTTCTGTACGTGTATCAACTGAAGAAGTTGCTTCATCTAAGATAAGAATTTTAGGATCTTTTAGAAACGCTCTAGCAATCGTTAATAATTGTTTTTGTCCTTGTGAAATATTTGATGTTTCTTCATCAAGAACCGTATCATAACCATCTTCTAAGGTATTGACAAAATGATCTACATACGCCATTTCACAGGCATTTTTTACTTCTTCATCACTGGCATCTAATTTACCATACATCAAGTTTTCTTTAATTGTTCCATTAAAAAGCCATGTATCTTGTAAAACCATTCCAAACAAACTTCTTAAATCATGTCTTGAAAAATCTTTAATATCATGACCATCGATCATAATTGAACCTTTATTTAATTCATAAAAGCGCATCAACAATTTAACAATCGTTGTTTTTCCTGCTCCTGTTGGACCAACAATAGCGACTGTTTGTCCAGCATGAACATGCATATTGAAATCATGAATAATTGTTTTTTCTGGAAGATAACCAAAATTAACTTGATTGAAAGTAACTGAACCATGTAATTTTTCAACTTCATCTGTTTCAATTTTAACTGTTTCAGGTTCTAATTCTTCTTCCTCTAAGAATTCAAAAACACGTTCCGCAGCGGCAGCTGTACTTTGTAACATATTCATTGTTTGAGCAAGTTGGGCAATTGGTTGATTGAATTGGCGTACATATTGGATAAAGGCTTGAATATCACCAATCGTAATCGTATTACCCCCTGCTAAAAAACCACCTAATAAACAAACACTTACATATCCTAAGTTTCCTACAAAGTTACTTAATGGTTGCATTAAACCTGATAAAAATTGAGATTTCCATGCTGAATCATAAAGCGCATCATTATATTCATTAAAAGTTTTAACAGAATCTTCTTCCCCATTAAATGCTTTGACAACATCATGAGCACCATACATTTCTTCAATATGACCATTAACATCTCCTAAGCTTTTTTGTTGTCTGCTAAAATACTTTTGAGAATGTTTCATAACAAACATAATAAGTAACATGGAAAGTGGTAAAACAAGTACCGCAATCAATGTCATCTTTACAGAGATGGTAAGCATCATAATAAAGATTCCTACAACTGTAACAGAAGATGTAATCACTTGCGATAAACTTTGATTGAGTGATTGTGCAATTGTATCAATATCATTGGTTACTCTACTTAAAGTGTCTCCACTAGAATGTCTATCAAAATAACTTAAAGGCATTCTTGACATCTTCTTAGATAAAGAGCTTCTTAAATCATAAGCAACTTTTTGTGAAATCGAAGATGTAACAAATCCTTGAATAAAACTAAAGAGTGCACTGACAAGATAGAAACCAACAAGAATCAAACAGATCATACCAATATAATCAAAATCAATTCCACCGGTATTTGTTACCTTGGCCATAATTCCTTCAGATAATTTATCTGTTGCTTTTGCTAGGATCTTTGGTCCTATAATCGTAAATACTGTTGAACCAGCTGCAAAAATAATAACAACCGCTAATTTAAAATAATAAGGTTTTAAATAAACAAATAATTTCTTTAATGTTCCTTTAAAATTCTTGGCTTTTTCACCATTACCTCTCATTCCACGACCCATTGGTCCACGAGGCCCTTGTCTTCTTCTTTCATTACTCATGACTTAGTTCCTCCTTAGATAATTGAGAATAGGCAATTTCTTGATAAACCTGACATGATTTCATTAGTTCACCATGTGTTCCTTTACCAACAATTCTTCCTTCATCAAGGACAATGATTTGGTCTGCATCCATAATAGAAGCAATACGTTGCCCTACTAATAAAACTGTACTTTTTGTCTTTTTAACAAGTTGATTTAATTCTTGACGAAGTTTAGCATCTGTTTTGAAATCAAGTGCTGAAAAACTATCATCAAAAATATAAATATCTGGATTTTTTGCAATAGCACGAGCAATCGCAAGTCTTTGTTTTTGACCACCAGAAACGTTTGTTCCACCTTGTGAAATTTCCATATCAAAACGTTCTTCTTTTTGATCAATAAATTCTTTTGCTTGAGCAACTCGAATCACTTCTTCTAATTCTTCATCTGTTGCCTCTGGTGCACCATATTTTAAATTAGAACGAATTGTTCCAGAAAATAAGTTTCCTTTTTGAGGAACAAGTCCAATACGATCACGTAATTCATGTTGTGTCATCTCACGAACATCAACCCCTGCAACCTTAATACTTCCTTCACTGACTTCATAAAAACGAGGTACTAAATTAATAAGTGTTGATTTTCCTGAACCAGTAGAGCCAATAAAGGCTGTTGTTTGTCCAGGTTTAGCAACAAAATCAATATCTTTTAAAACCGGTTCACTTGCCCCTGGATAAGCAAATGAAACATGATTAAATTCAACAAGTCCTTTTTTACTTTCATCTAAAGCAACTGGATTTGTTGGATCTTGAATCGTTGGCTTAGTTTCAATGATTTCATAAACACGATTAGCAGCAACACTAGCTCGAGGTAACATAATAGCAATCATTGCAATCATTAAAAAGGCCATAATAATTTGCATTGCATATTGCATAAAGGCCATCATTTGTCCAATTGCTAAATTACCTAAATCGATTTGTTTAGAACCATAATAGACAATTACTAAAGTAACGACATTAAAGATAAACATCATAATTGGCATAATAGAAGCCATTGATCTATTAACAAATAAGTTTAAATTTGTAACATCTTTGTTGGCTTTATCAAAACGATCTTCACTATGTTTTTCATTACCAAAAGCACGAATAACAAGCATTCCTGATAAATTTTCACGCATTGTGAGATTTAAACAGTCAATTAAATTTTGAATAATTTTGAATTTTGGCATAACAACTGCAAACGCAACCGCCATCACACCAAAAATAACAAGAATAACAACTGCAATGATCCATGTCATTGATGGTGATTCTTTTAAAACTTTAATTAAAGCCCCAATACCAATAATTGGTGCAAAACATACAATACGTAAAAGCATCATTGTCACCATTTGTACTTGAGTAATATCATTTGTTGTACGTGTAATAAGTGACGCTGTTGAAAAATGATTAAATTCTTCGTTAGAAAAGCTTTCTACTTTTTCAAAAACATCTTTTCTTAAAGCACGTGCTACACCAGCACCAACTTTTGTTGCAAAGAAAGCAACTGAAATTGCAGCCACTGTTCCAAGTAAAGCAATTCCTAACATCTTTAAACCTGTTTTAAAAATATAATCGGTTTGTACTTTGTCAATGTCAGCACCTAATTTTTTATATTCAGCTTTAACACCATTACCGGCTGCAATTTTTAAAGTACTTTCACCCATTGTATCTATTCTTGTATCCATGTCTTCAAACATCTTTGATTTTTGACTTTCATCCATAAAAGAAATCGCATCATAAACACTCATATTTGGAGGTAATTGTCCAAATTTTTCTTGATACTCTTTACTAGAAGTATCCATACTATCAAGCGAAGTAATAATTAACATCGGTTTCATTAAAATATCTTCTAATTCACTTTCTTCATCACTTGATAAATCTTTCAATTGATAAACTGTTTTCCCTTTAGCCTTAGGAAATGTATCAATGATATCTTGATTGACTTTACTAACTTTTTTATAATCTTTTTTTACTGTTTTTTGATCCTTTTGATCAACAAACAATAATAAATGTTGATAAGTTTCTTCCGTTAAAACATCTGAAACAGGTGAAGCAAATCCCCCTGCTTGAATTCCCACTGAAACAATATCACTCATATAATCTGGTAAAGTTAATTCTGTTTGTGCTTGTACAAACAATAAACAAATACAAGCAAGAATTAAATACCAGAATTTCTTTAAATATCCTTTAATCTTGAACATCTAACTCCTCCTTCATTAAACGAATATTCTTTTCAAAGATTTGACAATACGTTTTCATTCTATCTAAATCTTCTTTATTTATTCCATCAAACAAACGTGTTGTAAACATTTTAATACCATCTTTACAACTTTCAATTTCTTTATTTCCTTTTTCTGTAATATGCAAAGTAATATTTCTTTTATCTTGCTTACTTACAATTTTTTCAATAAAACCCGCCTTTTCTAAACGTTGTAATCTTACTGATAATGTAGCTGGTGTAATTTTTAAACGTTCTGCAAGAATTTTTTGATTAGGATGACCAAAATGATCAATCAGACCTAACAAATAACATTGATCAGCTGATAAGCTTTGTATATTACTTTTTTTACTTGTGAACTCATGAATATTTTTATGGAGAGATTTAAATTGTAGAAAGATCTCTTTAATATCCTCAAATTCCAATGGATCCATAAGAAGCCTCCTTTTATTAGTTAGTATACTAAATATTATAATTAGTGCACTAACTAATGTCAATATAATTAGTACACTAATTAATTTTCTATAAAAAAAGAAGGAGCTTAGCTCCTTACTTGACCATTTCCATAAATCATATATTTTGTAGAAGTAATTTCCTGTAAACCAAGTGGGCCTCTAGCATGAAGCTTTTGTGTAGAAATACCAACTTCTGCCCCAAAACCAAACTCTCCTCCATCACTAAAACGTGTAGAAGCATTATGATAAACACAAGCTGAATCTAAAGACTCCATGAAATATTTTGCTGTTTCTTTATTTTCGGTAATAATCGATTCTGAATGTTTTGTTGAATAGTTATAAATATGTTCAATCGCTTCTTCAATATCATCTACAACTTTTATATTACAAATATAATCATCATATTCTGTAGCATAATTTTTTTCAGTAGCTTCTAGACAATCTATGATTTTTCTTGTTTTTTCATCACCATAGATTTGTACATTTTTAAATATTTCTTGAAGTTTTGGTAAGAATTCTGGTGCTACTTTTTGATGAACAAGAATCGTTTCAATTGCATTACATACAGATGGTCTTTGGATCTTTGCATTTTTTGCAATTTCTAAAGCCATATCAAGATTGGCTTCTTGATCAACATAAAGATGACAAATTCCTGCTCCTGTTTCAATTACTGGAACAGTTGCATTTTTAACAACATATTGAATAAGCCCTGCACTTCCACGAGGAATAATGACATCTACATAATCATGGGCTTGAATTAAATCTAAAGTTTCTTCACGTTTTTTTGTTTCAATAAGAGTAACCGTATGTGCTGGTAAAACATCTTGAATAGCCTCGTTTATAATTTGAACTAAGATGCGATTTGAATGAATGGCTTCTTTACCACCTTTTAAAACACAAACATTGTTTGTTTTAATACATAAACTGGCAATATCTACTGTTACATTAGGTCTTGATTCATAAATTACCCCAATCACTCCTAAAGGAATTTTGATTTGTTGAATCACTAAACCATTGGGTCTTTTAATTTCTCTTACAAGAGTTCCAATAGGATCTTGTAAATCAATTACTTTTAAAATATCTTTTGCCATTGCTTCAATACGTTCTTTATTTAATAATAAACGATCAACCATTGATTCTTTAATACCATTATTTTTAGCTTCCGCAATATCTTTTTGATTTTCTTGAATAATCAATTCACTTTTTTGAATTAATGCCTCAGAAATATTTTTTAAAGCTTTATTTTTTACTTCTGGTTTAACATTTTGCATAAAACGACATGCTTTTTTAGCTTCTTTAAGTTGTTCCCTAATCATAATTTCACCCCTTATTAATGACTAGATTATCCGCATGAATCACTTCATCATAATCTTTATAATGTAAAATACTTTCTATTTCATTACTATGATGATCTTTAATCAATTTTAACTCATCACTTGAATAATTCGTAATACCTCTTGCTATTAAGTGTCCTTTAAAAGAAAGAACATCAATGACACTACCTTGCATAAATGAACCTTCAACTTCTTTGATTCCTTTAGGTAGTAAACTTGTATGTGTTTTTAAAGCCTCACATGCACCATCATCAACAATGACTTTTCCCTTAGGAGAACTACGATACATGATCCAATGATCTCTAGCACTTAAAGTACGCCCCGCTTTTCCACTAAAATATGTGCCAATTTGTTTTCCTTCTAATAAATCAATAAGAGCTGTTTCATTGTTGCCATTAACGATGGCCATATCTCCTCCATAATCATTAACGATTTTTGCAGCACGTAATTTTGTCACCATCCCACCTGTACCAAATTGACTACTTGAATCTTTCGCAAAGTTCATAATTTTATCATCCACAAGTTCAATATCACTTAATAATTTTGCATTGGAATTGGTATGAGGATTATCATTATAAAGTCCATCAATATCTGAAACTAAAACAAGTAATTGTGCATCCACAATAGGTAATAGTAAGGCAGATAATGTGTCATTATCTCCTACTTTGATTTCATCTACCGCTAATGTATCATTTTCATTAATAATAGGAATCACATCATAATCTAAAATAGAAGATAAAGCATAGCTTAAATTCATCAAACGTTTACGATGATCAAAATCATCATGATTTAATAAAATCTGTGCACATTTTAAATGGAACAATGAAAATAAATCTTCATAAATTTGCATCAAATGTGCTTGTCCAATAGCCGCAAGTGCTTGTTTTTTAGAAATTTCTTTAGGTTTTTCACTTAAATTTAAAACACCCATTCCTGAAGAAATTGCTCCTGATGAAACAAGTGTTACTTTTAACCCTTTACGTTTTAAAATAGCTATTTGTTGGATGAGTTTTAAAATTCTTTCTTTATCTAGTTGTCCATCTTCATTACACAAAGAAGTCGAACCAATTTTTATAATAACATGTTTAACATGTTCTAAATTTCTCATGTTTACACCTACTTTTCATTTTTTCTTATTATACAGAAAAGAAAGGCAATTGACAACAAGTGAATACATTTGAAACGCTTTTATAGCTATAATAATTTTTTATTATTATCTTTCATATATCTAGATAAATGATAAAATAGAACATATTATTAAGGGGGAAAATTAAAATGAATCTCATTATTCCAGAAAACTATGATCCTGTGTTATCTTTAAGACAAACACAAGAAGCAATTAAATACATAAGAGATACATTTCAAAAAGAATTTGGAAGAGCTTTAATGTTAGAAAGAATTTCAGCACCTCTTTTTGTGCAAAAAAGCAGTGGTTTAAATGACAACTTAAACGGTGTTGAAAAACCTGTTTCTTTTCAAATTAATTGTTTTGAAAATGATGATATCGAAGTCGTTCATTCTCTTGCTAAATGGAAAAGAATGGCACTTAAAAAATATGGTTTTGGTGTTCGTGAAGGACTTTATACAAATATGAACGCTATTAGAAAAGATGAAGAAGTTGATAACCTACATTCTTACTATGTTGATCAATGGGATTGGGAACGTGTCATCGAAAAAGAAGATCGCAATATTACAACATTAAAAAATCATGTTAAAAAGATTTTTAAAGTCATTAAACATATGGAACATGAAGTTTGGTATAAATACCCTCATGTTGTTAATCGTTTGCCAGATCGTGTCCATTTCATTACTGCACAAGAATTAGAAAATCAATATCCTGATTTAACAGCTAAAGAAAGAGAAAATAAAATTTGTAAAGAATTCGGATGTGTCTTTGTTATGCAAATCGGTAATGTTTTACAAAGCGGGCAAAAACATGATGGACGTGCACCAGACTATGATGATTGGAAACTAAATGGTGACTTGTTATTCTGGTACGAACCATTACAATGTGCCTTAGAAATCTCATCAATGGGTATCCGTGTGGATGAAGATTCTTTAGTAGAACAATTAAAGAAAGAAAACTGTGAAGATCGTTTAAATCTTCCATATCATCGAGCTATCATCAATAAAGAATTACCTTACACAATTGGTGGCGGTATTGGTCAATCAAGACTTTGTATGTTACTTTTAAACCGTGCTCATATCGGTGAAGTTCAAGCAAGTATTTGGCCACAAGAAATGATTGATGAATGTGAAAAGAATAATATTCATTTATTATAAAAAAATCTATCGCTTAGATAGATTTTTTTAATGTATAAATAGATAATTGATAAATAATAAAGGGTTTCTACAAAAATAAGCAACCCTAAAACAAAGAAAGCAAATAACTATTTTAGTAATAATGTCAGCAACAAAACAGTAACAGTATAAACCAAAAGAAATATTTTTTAAATTTCTTACCATTTTCTTTAGAAAATATACTCTTTGTTTCTTCTTTTATTTCTTGTTTAAAACCATCAACAACTTGTTTATTGTATTATGGATTCTTAAATTTTTTTCGTCTTTCGTAGTTTTTCTTCAAAAAAAGAATTATAGTTTGAAACTATAATTCTAATGAATAACTCTTTTAATTTCATAGATTCCTTGAATACGTTCTAGATTAGCAATTGCACGATTTAAATGTTCAGCATCATCAACACCAATCTTTAATTTAATTAAAGCTCTACCATCATCTGATGCATCCGCATGAATATTTAAAATATTGATTTTCATTTGTCCTAAAACCGTAATAATATCATTTAATAAATTTGTACGATCTAAGCCATCAATTTGTAAATCAGCATCAAATTTCAAATTAGAAAGTGATGCAAAATCCCAATAAACATCAATTAAACGGCTTTGAATTTCTTTTTGTTTAATATTTGGACAATCCACACGATGAACTTTGATTCCTTGTCCTTGAGAAACATAACCAGTAATTTGATCTCCAGGAATTGGATTACAACATTTAGAAAGTTGAATTTTTAATCCTGAAACACCTTTAACAACAACTCCATTATTAGATGTCGTTTTTTCTAATTTTTCTCTTTGTTCATTATTTCTTTGTAAAATTTTAGATAAGTTATCAAAGAAACCTGTTTTCTTTGGATTTACTTTTTCTAAAAGTGTTGCTACTGAAAGATTTTTCTTTCCAATAAAATAGAAAATATCATCTAAACTTCTTGCTCCAAAAGCACCTAAATATGTTTTATAAGTTTCTGGATCCAAGAATTTCTTTTCATCAAGTCCACGTTTTTTGATTTCATCTTTTAAGATTTTCTTACCATCTTCAATCGTATCTTTCTTAGTTTCAGCTTCTTTTTTAGCGAGGAAAGTACGAATTTTATTACGAGCTCCTGCGGTTCTTACAAATTTCAACCAATCTTCACTTGGTCCAGCGGATTGTTTGTTGGTTTTGATTTCACAAACATCTCCTGTATTTAATTTTGTATCAATAGGCACCATGACATTATTGACAATCGCACCAACTGTATGATGTCCTACTTCTGTATGAATACGATAAGCAAAATCAACTGGTGTTGAACCGTTAGGAAGTTCAACAATTTTTCCTTGTGGCGTTAAAACATAAACATTGGCTTCAAAAATATCACGAGAAATGGAGTCATAATATTCTTTGGCATCGCCATCTTTGATATCATCTGACAAAGAAATAAATTCTCGTAACCATTGAAGTTTTTCTCCAATTTCTTTTTGTTCTGCTTTGGCAGAATAACCTTTGCCTTCTTTATAACGCCAATGAGCAGCAACCCCAAGTTCAGCAAGCTCATCCATTTCTTCAGTACGAATTTGGATTTCAAAAGTATTACCATCTTCGCCAATAACAGAAGTATGAAGTGATTGATACATATTTGGTTTAGGCATAGCAATATAATCTTTAAAACGTCCTGGAATTGGACGATAATGATCATGAATCAATCCTAAAACACTATAACAATCAAGTTTATTTTGTAAAATAATACGGAGTGCATAAAGATCATAAAGTTCATCAAAACGTTTATGTTTTTTAAACATCTTCTTATAAATACTATAGATAGATTTCGCACGACCTAAAATACGATATTGATAATGATTTTCCTTTAATAAGTTTTCAACTTCTTCCATCATCTTCGCCACAGATTCTTTTCGCTCATCTTGTTTTGTTTGAAGAAGTCGCGCAATATCATGATAAGCAATTGGATCTAAATAAGATAAAGAAAGATCTTCCAATTCTGTTTTAATATCGCTCAACCCTAAACGATGAGCAATCGGTGTATAGACTTCTAAAGTTTCTCGAGAAATACGTTTTTGTTTTTCTGGGGGCATGAATTGTAATGTACGCATATTGTGTAAACGATCGGCAAATTTGATCAAGATAACACGTATATCTTTAGCCATCGCAATATAGATTTTACGATGATTTTCAGCATATACATCTGCTTCATCTTTAAATGGCATTTTAGAAATCTTCGTAACACCTTCAACAAGGGTCGTTACTTCTTCTCCAAATTCTTTCACCATTTCTTCACGTGATACATCACAATCTTCCATGACATCGTGTAAAAGACCCGCTGTAATGGTAAGTGGTCCTGTTTGTAATGTTGATAAAATATAAGCAACCCAAATCAAATGAATTGTATAAGGTTCTCCACTTTTACGTTTTTGTCCTTCGTGTTTAACCATGATATAATCATAAGCTTTTTTAATAAGCTTCATATCATCTTCATTGGTAATATAGCGTCTACATGATTCATAGACATCTTCTATAGTGACTTTATCTCCAGCTTTTTTAAACTCTTTCATATTATGACCCCCTCATATGATAAAAGAGAGTTTCCTCTCTTTTATTTAATAAGTTAATACTGAATAGACATTATAGTCTTTTAATTTTTCTCTACCTTTTAGAGCTTCAAGTTCAATTAAAAAGGCAATTCCTACAACTTTACCACCAAGTTGTTCAACAAGTTGAATAGTTGCTTCAACTGTTCCACCTGTGGCAAGTAAATCATCAATAATAACAACATTTTCACCAGGTTTGATACTATCAGCATGAATATGAACTTCATTTTTTCCATATTCTAAATCATAACTTGCTGAAACTGTTTCTCTTGGTAATTTTCCTGGTTTTCTAACAGGTACAAACCCTGCATTTACTTTGTAAGCAACAGGACATCCAAATAAAAAGCCTCTTGCTTCAGGACCAGCAACAACATCTACTTGAACTCCAAGTCCATCGATCCATTTAGCGAATGTATCAATTGATTCTTTATAAGCTTCTTTATCTTTTAATAAAGGTGTTACATCTCTAAAGATAATTCCTTCTTCAGGAAAATCTTTAATATCTTCAATATATTTTTTAAAGTCCATTTTATGTACTCCTCCTATTTCTATTATAACAAACTTTTATTATCAAGGAAACTATTTCATATCCTCTATAATCATATTTATTGATTCTGTATTTAAATATTTATTAATTTTTAAAGTTCCTATTAAAGAAATTGTCTTTTTTTGTTGTAATTGCTCAATTTCTTTCGAACAATTAAAATAAAGTGCTTGTAAATTCCCTTTATTTAAAGGAATATCGAAACGTAAATGTTTCCCATCAGATAATACACGACTGGTAAAATTCGTAATATCTTTTAAAACAAATTTCATTTCTTCATTATATTGACCATACGGCTCTAACAATTCTAATTCTTTAACAGCTGGTAAAGTAAGCTCATTTAATTCAATTTGAATTCCTTCAAGAACTTTTTCATTAGAAAAAGTATGTGTTGTTAAGTAGGTATGCAATGCTTCTTTTAAAGTTAACACTTCATCTTTTGCTACTTGAAAACCACCCGCTAAAGCATGTCCACCATATTGTACAAAATAATCTTTTAAATCATCAAAGATTTGATTTAAAGGAATACTTTCAATACTTCTGGCACTTCCTCGATACACTTCATTTTTTTCATCATATTTCATAACAAAACTTGGCTTTTGAAATTCATGAGTATACTTACCAGCAATTAAGCCTACAATTCCTTCATGAACTTCTTGATTATAGCTATATAAAAATTCATCTTTTTGACTATTTTCTAAAATATTTTTATATTGTTCATTTGTAAGAGATTGTCTTTTACTATTGATTTTTTTAGCGTATTGAGAAATTTGGATTGCAAATTTTTGATCGACATCCTTTAAAAAATAACGTACTAAATGATTTGGATTAACAAGTTCTGGTAGTCTTCCAAAGGAATTGATTTTAGGTGCAATATTAAAACCTAAAGTTGTTGTATTATATTTTTGATTTTCACCAATTAAAAGTTCTAATTGAAGATACTTTCCTTCATTCATAAATTGCAGACCTCGCGAAACAAGCGATTTATTTTCATCAACTAAAGGCATCATATCTGAAATCGTCGTAATAGCTGCTAAAGAAAATAAATATTTATCATGTTTTCCAAGCAAACTACTGGCAAGTTTATACGCTAAAAAGCCTCCACATATTTCTTTAAATGGATAATCCGGTGACATTTTTGTATGAATGATTGCACATGCATCCGGCAATTCGTCATAATCATGATGATCAATAACAATAACATCAATACCAAGTTCATTAGCTAAATCAATAGATTCATACGCTTTAATACCATTATCTACTGTAATTAACAAAGAATACCCTTTTTCATACATTTGTTGAACTCTTTCTTTATTTAGTCCATAACCATCTTCAAAACGATTAGGAATATGATACCCTACTTTTTTCCCTAATTCTAAAAAAGCTTGAACAAGAATGGCTGTTGACAAGATTCCATCACAATCATAATCTCCATAAATACATATTTTTTCATCATTTTCCAAAGCTTCTTGTATACGATCTAAAACTAAATCCGCATCTAAAAACAATGAAAAATCATGATAAATCAATCTTTTTGAAGTATGTCCTTGAATATCTTGTTCATTATATTTTCTTTGTGCAAAAATCTTTGCAAGTAAAGAATGTATTGAATACTTTTGCATATATTCATTATAGTTATGTATTTCTTTTATATCCCAGTTCATAAAATCTCCTTAAATAAAAAATAGTTGTTACCAACTATTTTGAAATGAATTCTTGAAATGCTGCTAAATCGAGTGTACTTGCTTCTTTAACTGCTTGTATACTTAAATAATCAAAAATTTCCGAAAATTGTAAATTCATTACATCATCAATAATATCACACATTGGTAGACTCTTTTGAGATTTCCATTTAATATTGAATAAATAATTTCTTATTTCTTTTTCGGATATATTATCTATTTTTTGCTTACGAAACTCATGAGCTTTTAATTTGATTAGAAAATCTAAATCATATTTACCAAATTTATAATCCAGTTTTTCATTCACGATATACCAACTCCCACTTCGTCTATTATAGATGAAAATTCGACATAAAGGAAGTCTTTTATGAAAAGAAAACTTATCAATTCATTCATTATTCTTTCTGCTAGTTCAACTATCTCTAAAATATTTAGTATTTTAAATAGAATGTTACTTTCCAGGCTTCTTCCTTTAGAAGCCATGTCATTATATCTTGTCATTATGCCAACACTTTCTTTGTGTTTAACACTTGGACAGGTTGGGATTCCTTCTGCTGTTTTTCGTCTTATATTACATCCAAAATATAAAAACTACAAAGTCATTATTACAGCAATTATTCTATCCTTTTTTTCTGTCATTGTTATTTGTGGAACCCTTTTTATTTTAAGTCCTTTCATTGCTCATTCTTTATTAAAAAACGATTATACTCTTTATCCCATTTTATCCTTTTTAATTTTTATTCCATTGATTGCTATCAGTGGTATTATTAAAAACTATTATTTAGCTAAAGGGCATGTCTATGTCATTGCTAAAAGCCAAATTGTCGAAGAAACTTCACGTTTATTATTTACCTATTTATTTTTAAAAACTCCTTTAAGTTCATCCTTACCTTTTTTAGTAACAATCGCTTATTTATCAATGAGTTTTGGTGAATTGATGTCAATTATCTATCTACTTCTTTTAAGTCGTAAAAGATATTCTTTTACTCCTTTAAAAAACATAAATAAGCAAAACTTGATTATGAAAGATCTTTTAAACATTTCTTTGCCTTTAACAGGTTCACGACTTTACCATTGTTTTATGAATTTTTTAGAGCCCATTCTTTTAATTCATGTTTTAACTCGACTTGGTTTAACTCAAAACTTTATCCAAGACCAATATGCCATCCTTTCTGGCTATGTCGTCTCGATGCTTGTCACGCCTACTTTTTTTTGTACGATCATCTATCGCCTCTATTTGCCTATTGCTACAGATGATCTTTATTATCATAAAAGTAATACTTTTTTACATCTTCTTTATGCTTTACTTATTTGTTTTCTTATTGGTCTTCCTTTTACTTTAATTTTCTATTTTTTTCCAAAACGGTCCCTTATGATTCTTTACAATACAACAAGTGGCTATCAACAATTAAAATACATGTCTTTTCCTTTTTTACTATTTTATTTACAAACACCCCTTTCTACAATTTTACAAGCTAAAAATAAAAATAAAGTGATGTTTATCATCTCTATGATTGAATGTACTTTAGAAATTATCTTAACTTATACTTTATCTCATTATCTTTATGTTAATGCTATTTTGATTAGTTTATTTACAGGATTGATTACAACCTTAACTTTAAGTGCAATTTATTGTTTTAAAATAATAAAAGACACTTCTTTATCTTGAAGTGTCTAATTTTTTTAACCAATTTGAAAATACTTCTAATCCTTCTTTGACAATTTGTGAATCATTTGCAAGTCCAAAACGTAGATGATTTTCCACATCAAAACAACATCCCGGTACAAAGAAGACCCCTGTTTCTTCTTGTAACTTTTCACAGAAAGTATTTGAATCTATTTTGTAATCATATTTTAGGAAACAAACTGTTCCATATTTTGGAATAACACAAGAAAGATGAGGATGAGCTTTTAACCATTCTTTCAAGTAACACTTATTTTCTTCTAAAATCTCACGATTTCTTTTTAAAATCTCTTTACTATATTTTAAAGTAAGTGCCCCTAAATAATCATTGATTGGTCCACTACTAATAATTGAATAATCACGTCTTTCATTGATTAAACGAATAAGTTCTTTATCTTTTGTTTTGATCCAACCAATACGAAGTCCAGGAGTTGATAAAACTTTAGAAAGTCCTGAGGTTGCTATTCCTTTTTCATAAAGATCACTAATGGATTCTTCTTGATAAAGTCCTCGATAGATTTCATCAACAAGAACATAGAGATCATGTTTTTTACATATTTGAATCAGTTGATGCATTTCTTCATGATCTAAAGTTGTTCCTGTAGGATTGTTTGGTAAATTCAAACAAATCATTTTTGTGTTTTCTCTAATATTTTTTTCTAATTCTTCAAAATCAATTTTCCATTCATTTTCTTCTTTTAAATGAATAAAATCAACTTCTACCCCTAAAGATTCAGGAAAACTATAAAGTTGTTGATACGTTGGTAAAAATGATAAAATATGATCATTTGTTGAAAGTAATGTCATTAAAACAAGTTCATTGGCATTGACACCACCATGGCAAATAGCAATTTCTTCATCATCACCACTTTGATATAAACTTAAAATACCTTTTTTTAATTCATGAGAACCTTCAATAGCACCATAATCTAAAGAAAGATTCATTAAATCCTCTAATGAATCTTTTTTATCATACGCTAATAATTCCTTTAAAGTTAAAGATTTAGCAACTGTATCTGCCAAGTTATAGCGACAGTTATTTTCATGCAAAGTCATATAAGACTCTACTTCAAAACGTTGTAGTTTCACTAGTGCATAACCTTCTTTAAGAAATCTTGAGCACGTTCAGTTTTAGGATTTTCATAGAAAGCTTTTGCATCATTTTCTTCAACGATTTTACCATTTTCTAAGAAAATAACACGATCAGCAACTGTTTTAGCAAAGCCCATTTCATGAGTAACAACAATCATTGTCATTCCTTCTTTAGCAAGTTGTTGCATAACTTCTAATACTTCAATAACCATTTCTGGATCTAAGGCACTTGTTGGTTCATCAAAAAGCATGATTTCAGGGCTTGTACATAAGCTTCTCGCAATCGCTACCCTTTGTTTTTGTCCACCTGAAAGTTTATTTGGATATTCGTCTTTTTTATCTAATAAGCCAACTCTTGTAAGATAGTTACAAGCTATTTCATTGGCTTTTTCTTCCTCCATGTGACGTACTTTTGTAAGTGAAAGTGTTAAGTTTTCTAAGACTGTCATATGTGGAAATAAATTGAAATGTTGGAAAACAAATCCCATTTTATTTCTTAATTCTTGATAATTAGATTTCTTTGGATCTAAAACTTCCCCATTAAGGTATACATGTCCTGTTTCTGGTACTTCTAAACCATGAATACATCTTAAAACTGTACTCTTACCTGAACCAGAAGGTCCAATTAAACACACAATTTCTCCTTTTTTTACTTCAAGAGAAACATCATCAACTGCTTTTACTTTTTTAAATTGTTTTGATATATGTTCAACTTTAATCACTTTCAGCTAACCTCTTTTCTACATATCTACCTAAATAAGAAATACTAATTGTCATAATTAAATAATAAACTGCAACAATACAATAAGGTGACATAACATCATAATATTGTGCCCCCACTACTTGAGCTGATTTTAATAATTCAACGGCACCAATACAACTGATCAATGAAGAATCTTTAATCAATGTAATAAATTCACTGATCATTGGTGGAATAATTCTTTTGAAGGCTTGTGGTAAAATAACAAGTCTCATTGTTTGTTTATAAGAAAGCCCTAAAGTTTCACAAGCTTCCCATTGTCCTTTATCAACCCCGTTGATTCCACTACGAATAAGTTCTGTCGAATAAGCCCCACTGTTAATAGACATAGCAACAGCACCAATTAAAAAGACATTAATTCTTAAAACATTTCCTGTAATCGCTGTATAAATAGATGGAATAACTGAGAATAAAATCAAGATTTGAAGTAACATTGGTGTTCCACGAATGACTTCAACATACACATTTCCAATAATTCTAAAAATTTTATATTTAGATCTTTTTGCTGAAGATCCTAAAATCCCAAAAACAATACCAAATAAAAGGGATACAGCAGCGAGTAAAAGTGATACTACTGCACCCTTAGCAAAGTAAAGTAAGTTTTCAGGAGTAAACACTTTTGAAAAAGCTACAAACATTTCTATACCCCTTTTCTATAATTTTTTATTTTTCTAATGGTGATAAATCATATTTTTTACATAATTTATCGTAATCTTTTGAAGCTACGAATTTTTTAATACATTTATTCATTAATTTGATCATTTTTGTATTACCTTTTTTAGCGATAACATAGTTTTTTTCATCCATTAATGAACCATTTAATTGTGTAAAGTTTCCACTAGATACATATTGTTTAGCAACACCTAAGTCAACGATTGCTGCATCATATTGATTGCTTGCTAAACCATTGAAAATATCTTGTACGTTTTTCATTGAAACAACATCAGCATTTTCAACTTCTTTGGCAGCTTGTTCACCAGTAGCTCCAGTTTGAGCAACTAATTTTTTACCAACTAATTGATCATTTGAAGTAATTGAAGAACCATTTGGTACAACAGCAACTTGTTGAGTTCCTAAATATGGATCAGACCATTCAACAACTCTATCTTCACTATAAGTAAAACCAGAAATACCTAAATCAATTTGATCCCCTTGAATTTGAGTAACAATGTTATCAAAATCCATTTGTTTGAATTCTAAAGAATAAGTTTTACCTTCCATATCAGATAAATAACCTTCAAATAATTTGGCCATATCTACGTCAAAACCAACGATTTCACCTTTTTTGTTTAATGATTCATAAGGTGCATAATCAGGTGATGTCCCAATTGTAATTGTCACATCGGCATCATTTTTACTGCTTGATGAACATCCAGCAATAGCACAAGTCATCACAAGTGCTAACATTAATTTTAATACTTTTTTCATATTCTTTTCCCCTTTTCTACCCAATAAAAAACGTCTCCTAGCGATTGCTAAGAGACGAAAGATTCCGCGGTACCACTCTTGTTGATATGATAAACATATCCACCTCACCGTTAAAGCTGGTTAGCTGGTTATCCTATGTATTCAGATAACCCTCTCCAAAGTGCGCTTCATTTTATTTTCAATACCTAATTTCCACCAACATAGGCTCTCTAACATATCCAATAAAACTACTCTCTTTTTCATTGAGCTTATTTATATACCTGTATTATAGATAATATTTAAGCTTTGTCAACATTCCTCGATTATTTTTTTGACAAAACTTTATCATTGAAAGAACGTACTGCCTTCATCGCTTTTTCTAAAGGAGCATTCATTTCTTGTAATTGTTCTAAAACATCATCGAGTTGTTGATTTGCTTCTTGAATACTGTCTCTTGTATCTTGAATTGTTTGTTTGGTTTTCTTTTTGGCATCACCACTATGAAGTAAAAAGAAAATACCTAAAGACATACATACAAAAATACCAATAATGATTAAAAAATCTTTAATTAGTTCCATAATCTCACCCATCTTTAGTATAGCCTATTTTGTTTAATCAATCCAGCCAAAATGACGACAAGCATATTCAATACCGTCATCATCATTTCTTTTGGTTATAAAATTTGCGACTGCTTTGACTTCATCGATTGCATTACCCATAGCAATACCTAAAGGAGCTTGGTCAATCATAGAAATATCATTTAAGCCATCCCCAAAGACCACAATATCCTTTTCATTTCCCTTTAATAAATGAACCATTTCTAAAATACCTTTATATTTATCTGCTGGTTCGATGATGATTTGTCCTTTAAAATAACGCATATATTCCAAAGTTCCTAAATCCAATAATTTTTCTTCTTGTTCACCACATTCAATAAATACTTTATAAATTTCCTTTACTTGATGAAAGTCTATACTTTCATCAACAACTAATTTTACCGGAAGTTTTTGATCTTTTTGATCACTTTGATTCGTATACAAAACAGCTTCATTTCCTAAAGCAACTGCAAATGATAAATGATGTTCAATACATTGATCAATGACACGATTGGCTTGAACAAAATCTATCGGTTTAATATATTGAAGTTCATTATGTAAAGTAATACCATTTCCCCCATCTGTTACTAAACAATCAATATGGGCTTCTTTAGCAGCATCCATCGCCATATATTGTGCTCTTCCTGTCGCAATAGCAACAAAATGCCCATTTTCTTTTAACTTGTCTAACGTACGATATGTGCTTTCTAAAATCTTTCCTCCCGGATTATCATCTAAAAGTGTTCCATCAATATCAAAAAAAATATATTTTCTTTCCATGTTACTTTTCTCCTTTAAATTGCATATTATACAATCTTGCATAATTTCCATTTAATTTCATCAACTCTTCATGGTTTCCTTGTTCTTCGATGCCATTTTCTGTTAAAACACAAATATGTTTAGCATTTTTAATCGTTGATAAACGATGCGCAATAACAAAAGTTGTACGATCTTGAGATAATTTTTCTAAAGATTCTTGTACAATACTTTCACTTTCATTATCTAATGCACTTGTTGCTTCATCAAAAATAAGAATTGGTGGATTCTTTAAGAAAACACGTGCAATCGAGATACGTTGTTTTTGTCCACCTGAAAGTTTGACCCCACGTTGTCCACAATCCGTATCGTAACCTTCTTCTAATTCCATAATAAAATCATGAGCATTAGCTTTTTTAGCGGCTTCAATGACTTCTTCATCACTCGCTTCTAAATTTCCATAACGAATATTATCCATAATCGTTCCAGTAAATAAATAAACATCTTGTTGAACAATGCCAATATTTTCTCTTAAAGATTGTTGTTTTATCTCTTTGACATTAATTCCATCAATCAAGACATTTCCTTTCGTTGCTTCGTAAAAACGAGGAATCAAAGAACAAATCGTTGTTTTACCAACTCCTGATGAACCAACAAAAGCAATATACTCTCCTGGTTTTACATCCAAGTTAATATTATTTAACACATAAGGTGTTTGTTCATTATAGCGAAATGAAACATGATCAAACATGACATTTCCTTCAACATGTTGTAATACAACTGCATTTTTTGTATCTTGAATATCTGGTTCAATTTCTAATATTTCCATAAAACGTTCAAAACCAGTAACACCTTCTTGAAATTGTTCAGTAAAGTTTAAAAGTTTTTTTACAGGATCTATTAAGTTCGTAACATAAAGTAAAAAGGCAATTAAATCTGCAACATTAATACTTCCATAAGAAATAAATAAGGTTCCAAAAAAGATAACCGATACTGTAATTAAACTTGTAAAAGAAGTAAGTCCTGCATTGTATCTTCCCATATAATAATAACTATTTTTCTTAGCACTTACATAATGTCCATTTTGTTTATCAAAACGTTCTAACTCTTGATCTTCATTCGCAAAACTTTTAACAACACGAATTCCTGATAAATTGTCTTCAATGCGTTCATTGATATCACCAATTCTCTCTTTATTTCTTTTAAAAGCTTTTTTCATCTTTTTATTATAATACCAAGCAAATAAAAACATAAATGGTAAGATTGCAAATAAAATTAAAGTCAGTTTGACATTAATATAGGAAAGTAAAATAAAGGCCCCTATAAACTTAATAATTGAAATGACAATGTCTTCTGGTCCATGATGATAAAGTTCAGTTAAAGAAAATAAATCATTCGTTAGACGTGACATCAATTGTCCTGTGTTTTGTTCATCATAAAAGCGAAAAGATAATTTTTGATAATGACTAAATAACTCATTACGTAAATCTCTTTCCATATAGACACCCATGACATGTCCTAGATAACCTATAAAATAATTACAAAAATATTCAACAACAATCAAACAAAGCATAAAAAGTCCTAATAAATAAATCATAGAATAATCAATCTTTGGTTGATTTAAAATCGTCCCTGTAATATAGCGTGTTAGCATAGGATAAACGAGCGTAATGGCTGCTGAAATCATCGCACAAAACATATCTTTAAAAAACAAAACCTTATAGTTTGTATAATAAGATAAAAATTTCTTCCATCTTCCTTTCATATTAAAACACCTCCTTCATATATTTTTACAAAGAATGATTATTTTTTCTAGTTAAAAATGATTATTTTTAAAATATGAAAAAGGAGGCTTTTTCATGAACCACGTTTCTTGGACTTCTATTCTAATCGGTCTGGCACTTTTTTTATTTGGTATCGACTATCTTTCTCTTTCTTTACAAGAACTTTCACCAACCCGTTTAAAAAATCTTCTTGCTAAATGTACTTCTTCTACTTTTAAGGCTATTCTAATTGGTTGTTTTATAACTTGTATTATTCAATCAAGTTCTGCCACAACTGCTTTAACCATCAGTTTAATTAATGCAAATCTCATGACCTTTTCACAAAGTATTGGGATTATTATGGGAGCCAATATTGGCACAACCATAACCGCTTTTATTGTAGGTTTTGATCTTTTTCAATATGCTTCTTTCTTTTTAATTATTGGTGCTTTTTGTTTATTATTTTCTAATCATCCTAAAATAAAAGGCCTTGCACAAATTCTTTTTGGGCTTGGCTGTTTATTTTATGGATTAGAACTTATGTCAATGCATCTTGAAGCTATTACTAAACTTCCTAAATTTATGAAATTAGTAACACTTTTTACAAATCATCCTATTTTAGCCATGCTTGGTGGAGCCATCACCACTGCTCTTATTCAATCATCAAGTGCGATAATTGCTATTGTCCAACAAATGTATCATTTAAAAGCCATTTCCCTTTATGTTTCTATTCCTTATATCTTAGGTTGTAATATCGGTACAACCATTACCGCTTTTCTTTCTGCCCTTAAAAGCAATTCTTCTGCCAAAAAAGCTGCCTTCTTTCATTTTTTATTTAATGTAATTGGAACAACTTTTTTCATGATTTTCCTGACTCCTTTTTATCATCTTTTTTTAACATTTCGCTTTTATATTCCTATTTCACCTCGTCTGCAACTCGCTTTTATTCATGGCTTCTTCAATATTGTTACTACACTCCTTATTTTTCCTTTTTATAAGCATATAATTACATTGATTGAAAGTTGTTTCAAAAAGAATTGTTAAGGTTTTGTAAAGAAACTTAACATAATCTTTACACAAAATTAACATTCCTTTAAAATGAGATGTATAGGAGTGTGATTTTATGACATTAGCAGATATCAACTGGCCTTTAATTCTGGCAGGGCTTGGTTTATTTTTATTTGGTATCGATTATATGGGTGATGGTTTAAAAAGTTATGCCGGAGATAAATTAAAGGACATTATTGATAAATACACCTCAAGTCCTGTAAAAGGAATTTTAATTGGGGCTTTAGTTACGTGTTTAATTCAATCAAGTTCAGGAACAACAGCCCTTACAATTGGATTGATTCGTTCTGGTTTAATGAATTTAAATCAAGCAGTAGGAATTATTATGGGGGCCAATATTGGAACAGTTATTACTTCTGTTTTAGTTGGTTTAAAGATTTCTAAATATGCGGTTTATTTCATTATTATTGGTGCGTTTGTTTCAATGTTTTCTAAAAACAAAAAAACAAAATATTTATCACAAATTATTTTTGGATTTGGTTGTTTATTCTATGGACTTGATTTAATGGGAAACAATTTATCAATGATTTCTGAAGTTCCAGAATTTACACAAATTACCGAATTTTTAATGAAGAGCCCTTGGCTTGGTTTACTTGGTGGAACAATTCTTACATGTGCGATTCAATCATCAGCTGCAACGATTGCAATTGTTCAACAAATGTATGGTGCCGGTGCTATTGGTTTAAATATTGCTTTACCATTTTTATTTGGATCAAATATTGGAACAACAATTACAGCTGTTCTTGCCTCTATTGGTGGATCTATTCCCGCTAAAAGAGCAGCATTCTTCCACGTTTTATTTAACGTCATTGGTTCTGTTCTATTTATGATTGTTTTATCACCATTTACCATGTTGATTCAATATATTAATTCAGTAAGTACAATGTCTCCTGAATTACAACTTGCAGTAGCTCATGGTATCTTTAACATAGTAACAACCATCTTGTTCTTTCCATTTATTAATAAGATTGTTGTTATTATTAAAAAAATTATTCCAAATCATTCAAAAGAATTACAAATGGATTTATCAGAATTAGATCCTCATGTGGTTCAATTGTTCCCTTCTCATGCTTTAGCTATCGCTAAAAACAAGATTTTAGAAATGGGAACTATTACTGTTGAAGCTTGTGAAAATGTTAAAGAATATTTTATTTCTAAAAGTTCTACTGCTAAAGAAGCAGTCGAAGAATTAGAAAATGCAATCAACTTATTAGATAAAAAGATTGCTGAATATTTATTACTTATTTCACATGAACAATTAAACGATCATGATTCAAAAGAGTATTTTGCTGATATGAAATCAATTAAAGATTTAGAACGTGTCGGTGATTTATGTATTAACTTAACTCAATTCTTTGAAGCTGTTTATGATGAAAAAGATGATTTTTCATCAGAAGCTAAAGATGACATTATCGCCATGATCAATATGGATATTGAAATGTTGAATCATGCAATGGTGGCTTTTGATAAACATGATTTAGATGATATTATTTATGTTGATGATCATGAAAGTAATTTAGATTATTATAATAAAAAAGCAAAACAAAGACATATTCAACGTGTTACTAATAAAACTGAAAAATCAGTTATTGTCAATTCAACATACGTTGATATCTTATCCAACTTAGAGCGTATTGGTGATCATTGCCAAAACATAGCTGAATCTTATATGTTAGAAGAAGAAAACTTCAAACCTGATTATGAAGTTGATTCTGCATTTAATCAATAGTCATGGATTTCCATGACTATTTTTGTTATGATGTAACAGTCAAAGGAGTCACATATGTATAAATTATTAGATTATGATATAACTGAATATAAACAATTAGAAAACACCTTGAATGAGTTATCTAAACAAGGTTACAATCCTACTTCTTTAGGTAAAATCAGCCGTTTTGAAAAAAATGAGAAACACTACTACTTCCATGTAGATTTACTAATCAAAAAACCGGCAACCCCTAAAAGAAAAGCATTACATGATTTTATTAATGAATATGAAAAACAAATGTTTGATTATTATGGTAAAATAGGAAAATTTATTATTTTTACAACAGATAATAAACGTGCTTTACCTAAAGAAAGACAAAAAGCAATTGATGAATACTTAAGTACTCGTAAAATCTCTGCAACCACTTATTTTGTTTTATGGATTTTCTTTGCTTTTTTTGTCGCACAGCTTGTTTTACAAAAAAATCAGATTCAAGAATTTCTTACAAATGGAAGTATTTTAATTCATTACTTACCTCTTCTTCTATTTGCGACAATTCTTATTCGTTGCCTTTATAAAATTGTTTTAGCCTGTCAAAAAAGCTTTGGAAAGATTATTAAACATATCTTCTACGCTATGACTATAGTTACTTGTGTAGTGGCTATACTTGGATGTATTTTAGATGTTACTGATAGAAAAGATATTCCTTTAAATCAAAATATTTTAACCTTGCAAACATTTGATAAAGAAACAAATTTAAAAAAATATCCAAACTACAAATATACTAAAAGTTTTATTGTTGAATCTACTTCTTATTTTGAAGAAAACAACCAAGGTGATCTCATGTATAGTAAAGATTATTGTTTTAAATCAACTGACAAAACAAACACTTTCTTTAAACGTTATTTAAAAACGTATGATGATGTTCCTATTATTAAAATCGATAAAAACACTTATCTCTTTAAACTTGATACATCGTATGATACTTTACTGTATAAAAAAGAAAATCATTTCTATTTTGTTTCTGCAAACTTTAGTTTAAAAAATGATTATCAAAATATTATTGAGTTTTATAAATAAACAAAAAACCCACTCCAAAGTGGATTTTTTATTTACCTGTAATAATAAGATAGATAAGAAGTAAAGCAATAATAATCATTGTTGAAACAAGGACACGTCTTTCAAATTCGCTATAATCATCATGACAAAGATAGTGTGCTAAATAGTTAAGAACTAACGCTATAAGCAAAAAGATTCTTCCAACCATAAAATAAGACGTATTCATCACCACCGGTTCAATAAGCAATAAAACATCAACCAAATTGATTTTATATTTATGATGTGGTTTGCAAATTTTATACAGTAATTTCTTCATTAATAAAACGTACTCACTTCTTCTATTGTTTTTCTTTTTGGCATACTTGGTTCAATATTTGGATAACCCACACCTATGACAGAAACAATCGTTTCTTGTACAGGTATTTCTAAAAGTTCACGAATCGCTCTTTCATCTCTGATTCCCATAACAAGTGTTCCTAAACCAAATTCAGTTGCTTTAAGAATTAAGTTTTGATTAGCTAGTCCACAATCATAAACACCCCAACCATTTTGTAATTCGTTGTCAGGACTTCCGTTTCTTTGAAAACCTGCACGATCTTTAACAAATGTTGTCACAATTAAAACAGGTGCATCAGCTATATTTTTTTGATTAAATTCAGGTAAACATTTTTTCTTAAATTGTTCCAACATTTCTTTTGATTGAATAACATGATATCGTGGGGTTTGACTATTTTTCCAACTTTCTGAATAGATAGCTGCTTGAATCATTTCTTCAATTTTTTCTTTTTCTACAGGTTGTTGTTTATATTTACGAATACTTCTTCTTTGTTGTAAAACATTTTGTAACTCCATTATTTTCACTCTCCTGCTTTTATTATAAAAGAAAAGGCTATCGAATGATAGCCTTACTTATTTAATTCAATCATAAGCTCACAAATCTTATTTGAAAAAGCCACTGGATCTTCAATAGATAATCCTTCAATCAATAATGCTTGATCGAATAACAATGAAGCATAATCATTGATCTTATCTACATTATTTTGATAAACATTTTGAATCGCCTTGAAAATATCATGATTTGGATTGATTTCAAGAATTCTACCTGCTTTAACATCTTGACCATCAGGCATTGCATTTAATACTTTTTCCATTTCAAAAGATACACCTTGATCAGATACTAAACATACTGGATGAGATTTTAATCTATTTGATACTTTAACATCCACTACTTTATCTTTTAAAGCTTCTTTTAATGATTCTAATAATGATTTATTATCTTCGTTGATTTTTTCTAATTCTTTCTTTTCTTCTTCACTATCTAAGTTTAAATCACCTTGAGCAACGTTTTTGAAAGCTTTAGAATCATAGTCTCTCATCATTTGAATCATGAATTCATCAACATTATCCATCATGTATAAAACATCAAAGTCACGATCTCTAACAGCTTCTACTTGTGGTAAATGAGAAATCTTTTCTTTTGTTTCACCACTTGCAAAGTAGATTTCTGTTTGTCCTTCTTTCATGTTTTCAACATATTCTTTTAAAGTAATCATTTTTTCTTCTTTACCAGAGTAGAATAAAAGTAAATCTTGTAATTTATCTTTTAACATTCCATAGCTTTGATAAATACCAAATTTTAATTGTAAACCAAAGTTTTTAAAGAATTTTTCATATGTTTCACGATCTTTTTTCAACATATTTGTAAGTTCACTTTGGATTTTCTTTTCAATACGATCAGCGATAACTTTTAATTGACGGTCATGTTGTAACATTTCTCTTGAAATATTTAATGATAAATCTTGTGAATCAACTAACCCTTTAACAAATCTAAAGTGTTCTGGAATTAAATCACTTGCTTTATCCATGATAAAGACACCTCGACTATAAAGTTGTAATCCTTTTTCATAATCATTTGAATAGAAATTCATTGGTGGTTGACTTGGAATAAACAATAATGCATCATAAGAAACATTTCCTTCTACAGATGTATGAATGACTTTCATTGGATCAGAGAAATCATTGAATTTATCTTTATAGAATTCATTATATTCTTCATCTTTAATATCTTTTTTATTTCTTTTCCATAAAGGAACCATTGAATTTAATGTTTTATTTTCAACAACATCTTCATATTCATCACTATCTTCTTTTTTCTTAGATGTTGTCACATCCATTTTAATTGGATAATGTACATAATCAGAATATTTTTTAACTAAAGATTCGATATGATATTGATCTAAATAATCATCATAATTTTCTTCTTCTGTATTATCTTTTAAATAAAGTTTAATTGTTGTTCCTGTTGGTAAGTTATCTGTTTCAAAGATTTCATAACCATCACTTGCTTCAGATACCCATGTATATCCTTGATCACTACCATAAGCTCTTGAAGAAACTTCTACTTTTTTAGCAACCATAAATGCTGAATAGAAACCAACTCCAAATTGCCCGATGATATCAATATCATCACTTTCAGTTTCATTTTTAAATTTGAAAGAACCACTATTAGCAATCGTACCTAAATGTTCTTCTAGTTCTTCTTTATTCATTCCAATACCATGATCAGTAACAGTCAATGTTCTATTTTCTTTATCAAAAGCTAAATCAATTGTAAGATCACTTTTATTGATTTCAGAAATATTTTCTGTTAATGCTTTATAATAAAGTTTATCTGTTGCATCACTTGCATTAGAAATCAATTCTCTTAAAAAGATTTCCTTATGTGTATATATAGAATTAATCATTAAGTCTAATAATCTTTTCGATTCTGCTTTAAATTGTTTTTTTTCTGCCATAATATATCCTCCTTTAGCACTCCTGCTATTTAAATGCTAAAGATAGTATATTACTTTGTTTTAGCATAGTCAAGCACAGAGTGCTAATTTTTTAAGAAAATAAAATGATTGACTTACAATCATTTATTTCGACTACATTTTTGAGCATCTATCGCAAGAACAATCATCAAAACATAAAAGGCATCTTCGTCATGTTCTATTGTTAAAGAATATGTATCACTCATATGAAAGATTTCTTTATTAATTAAACCAATAATATTTCCTGAATAATCCACGATCTGATAATCCCATTCCCAAAAATTTCCTTCTATTTGCCAATCTTTATAATCTAAAATAAATTTAGGTTTAAAGAAAGTAAACTCTTTGGTAATTTTACCAATATATTCATCATTTTCATATAAAGCAAAACGTGGTAAAAACGTTAATATTTCTTCTTTGATCGTACCAATATGTTCACCATACTTATTATAAATAAAAAGTTTATGTCCAAAACTGAGTTGTCCTTTCACTGTATAGACAGTTTCCCCCTTTTCATCATATATATCATAACTGTCTAGCCATGAAAAAATACGCTGTTTAAATAATAGTTTCATAAGATTCCCTCCAATTATTTTAATAATGTCTATTTCTTCTTGCTTTTTCAATATCTATTACGGTTGTTAAAATGACGAAATCTAAAATATCTTCCTTTAAATCAACTGAAATATCATATGTATCTAAAATATTTTATGATCTTTTTTCAATTCTTCCAATAAGATAATCATTTTCATCTTTTATTTCATAATTATATTCAACATATTCTCCACCAACATTCCATTTTCGATAATCCACTAAAAAATAAGGAATAAAATAAGAAAACCCTTTTTCTACAGCACAAATATATTCCTCATTTTTATAAATAAAAAAACAGCTGATTTAGGATCTTCTTCAATCTTAGCAACAATATTTTCATGAGCATCATATATATAAAGTTGATACATAATTGCCATTTTTTTTATAATATATAACCATTCATTATTTTGATTTGTTACATAAAAGCGAAAAATAAAAGATGGTTGTTGTTTAAATAACAGCTTCATCTAGCTCACCTCTTACCCTAATTGTAACAAAAAAATAACAAAACAAGCAAAGATTATTTTGTTATAAAAATTATAAGTATTTAACTGTTTCAGCCAATTCTTTTTTTAAATGATGATTAGGAAGTGGTTCTTTTTGATTTCCATATCCTAAATCCAACATCATAACAACTTCTTCATTTTCAGGTAAATCTAAAGCTTTTTTCATTTCTTGAGGATTAAAGAAATTGATCCAACAACTATCAATTTCTGCATTATAAGCAGCTAACATTAAATGAGTGGCTACAATGGTAGCATCTTCAATTCCTGAATTTCTTTCATTACCTGGATAATCAAAAACGTTGTTTTTATCATAAGCTACAACTAAAACAGTAGGTGCATGATAACGACAAGGTGTACATGCATCTATTTTATCTAAATATTCTTTTGATTGAACAACATAGATTTTTTGTTCTTGCAAGTTTTTAGCCGTTGGAGCAACTCTTCCTGCTTTCAATATTTCCATTAATTTTTCTTTTTCTATTTGTTGTGTAGAAAAGTCTTTACATGAATATCGGTTTTGAATAACATCTTTAAATTCCATAATATTATCTCCTATCTTTTTTTCTTTTCTAATAAATATATTAAATATTTGAGCATAATGTTGTAAAGAAAAATTCTCAAATACTTGATGTTTTCTATAGAAAAAAGTTTATTAAATAACTTTAAGAAATTTTTCCTCTTTCATACCCTATTCTTTGACTTTTTGTCATGTTCTTACTTTTTATTTGTTTGATTTTTATATAAAAAGTCGTGGAGCTTCAAATTTTGCGTAATTGGAACGAAGACATCCACGACATATATAATAGTATATATTTCAACTTAACAAAAGAAAAGACTGTTGATTTTTATTTTTTCAACAGTCAAAGCAAGCCATTTTATTTGACTTGCTTTTTCTTGCTTAAATATTAACTTATTAATTAATAATTCTTAAAACGTCCTCTTCATTTGTAATATTAAATATATTACGTGTTAATATATTTAGTTTTTCTAATGTTGCACTTGTTAGTTTTAATTCTAGATTATTTGAAATAGTTCCTAGTTTGATTTCTAATTGCTTTTTTAGTGTACTTCTTTTTTCTTCGAGTTTTCCTTCACTTCTTCCAACAAGACATCCTTCATTTCTAAATCCTTCTGCCATTCTTTCCATTCCCTCACACATATCGGTTTCATCTCCTTCTGGTAAGTCTCTAATTAAATCTAAACTTCCTGTAATGATGGCTGCATAAATAAAGTTATCTCTATTCATCTTTATTCTTCGATGTAATCCTTCATAGTTTCCTTTATACATCTCTTGGATAGCTTCTAGAAAATATCTTGTTTGTTCATCTTTGATTTTACTTGTATCTATTTCTTTGACATCTACTAAAATAATTTTCCAGTCATTGAAGTATTTCTTTAATTCTTCTGGTATATCCAAATAGTCACTTAATGTTAAAAGTCTTTTCCATTTCTTTGGCCCTGTATAAAAGACAATCGTAAACTGTGGACCCAGTCTTTTATTCTTTTTGTTCTTTAACTGTTTTAAATATTCCATCATTTCATAATTGCCATATCGCATCACCATATTCTTATCAATCGTACTTTGACGTTCAATACTAAAAAGACAATAGACACCATTAATATCCGTTTTTTCGACAATATCTCTTCTTCTTTTTTTATCTTCTGTACTCTTTGTATCATCAATAATAAGTGACATATTATTTTCATAACGAACAAGTCTTTCAGGATGAATGACCTGTTTTCCATCAAACAAGGTGGCATTGGAAAAAGAAACAAAACTGATATCATTACTTAAGAAGGTACGACAGGCACTATCAGGTGTTAAGTTATTTGTTAGGATCAATTATTATTACCTGCTTTCTTTTTGATTTGAGGTAACTTATCTAGATTTGTTACAAATAAATTGTATCATATATCCTTCTCTATTTTGTCTCAAATTTAATTCAAAAATATTCCTTTTTTTATTATTTTATCTTTCCTTTTTTCTTCTTTTAATGGACGGATTATCCAAAAAATAATTGTTTCTTATACAATAAAAGCCTGTCAACAAATTATTTTGTCAACAGGCTAAAATACATATTATTAGTCTAAATCAGCACCGTTTGATTCGAATGCTTTTTTGATCCATTGATATGATTTTTTAGGAATACGTTTCATATCTCTTAAATCTTTATTTGTTCTATTTACATAAACAAATCCATAACGTTTATCCATGTTACACATACTTGCTAGAATATCAATTGGTCCCCAAGTAATATATCCTAAACAATCTACACCATCTTCAAAGATTGCATTTTCCATTTCTTTGATATGATCTCTATGATAATTAATACGATAATCATCTTCAATTGTACGACCTTCAGCTAACATTTGATCTACTTCTTCTTGACTCATATCTTCACGCCAACCAATACCATTTTCAAGAACGAATACTGGAAGACCTGTTCTATGATGTAAATCATTTAATGTCCATCTAAATCCAACTGGATCGATTTCCCAATCCCATTCATTTGCTTCACAATGAGGGTTTTTAATTTGTTTTTCATTTACACATTCATGAGCTGGTCTTTCATAATCAAATTCACCTGTTTTAACAGTGTTTGAACGATAATAAGAGAAAGCAATATAATCAACAGTATATTTTAATAATTCTTCGTCACCTTCTTCAAAAGTAGGCATCCATCCTCTGTTTTCAAGATAAGCATTCCAATAATCAGGATATTTACCTTGAGCAAATGTATCAACTAAGAAACCATTTAATAAATTATATCCTTTAGTAGCAAAGAAATTATTTTCTGGACTATTTTCATAAGCATAAATATTAGTAATAGCACCCATTCCACAGAATTTAGCATCTGGTTGCATTTGTCTTAAAGCACGAACAGCTTTACAGTGAGCCATCATAACATTGTGGTTTACTTGATATAAGTGTTTTGGATAACTAACGCCTTCAGGAATAACTTCAGCATTAGATACACGTAACATCATACTGTGTAAGTTTTGTTCATTGAATGACATCCAATGTTTAACACGATCTCCAAATCTTTCAATACAAACTTTAGCATATCTTTCAAAACAATCTACAACATAACGAGATGCAAATCCATTATATTCTTTTACTAAATGATAAGGCATATCAAAATGAACTAATGTAATCATTGGTTCGATACCAGCAGCTAATAACTTATCAATTAAATCACTATAGAATTTAACTCCTTCTTCATTAACTGGTTCATCTAATGTTCCATTAGGAATAATACGAGACCAACAAATAGAGAAACGATAAAAGTTGAATCCCATACCTTTCATTAATGCAATATCTTCATCATAACGAGTATATTCATCAATAGCATCGTTCCAATCAGAAAATTCAGGATTCATAGGTCTTACATCATAAACACATAAACCTTTTCCTCCTTCATTTCTATGTCCTTCTGTTTGGAATGATGAAACTGATCCACCCCAATAAAAATCTTTTGGTAATTTTCTTTCCATAAAATGTTCTCCTTCTTTTATATCCACATAACATTTTAATCATCTCATCTCGAAAGTAAATATCTTCAACTTTCCTTTTTATAATGTTTCATATTTAATTTAAATAAAAGTCATTTTATGAAACTTTGTTCCATGTTATACTATAAATGGTGATATAAAATGAGTATAATGACACAACTAGAATTTGAGCTTGATTTCTCCCATTCAGAAAAAGAAATCGCCCATTATATATTAAACGAAGGAGAAAAAGTTTTAAATCTTTCAATTAAAGAACTTGCTAAAAAAACCTATACTTCTCCAGCCACGATTGTAAGACTTTGCCATAAATTAGGATTAGAAGGCTATGGTGATTTTAAAATCAAATATTCTGCTGAATTACAATTTGATTTAGCTCATACAGATCGTATAGATGTTAATTTTCCCTTTAATGAAGAAGATAATGATTCTATGATTGCTTATAAACTAGCTAGTTTAAATCAAGAAGTCATCGCGGAAACCATCCAATTGATTGATTTTGAACAACTTCATCAAATAGTTGAACTACTTGATCAAAACAAAGATATTGATATTTATGGAACAGGAAATTCATTACTTGCAGCTATGTCTTTCCAACATAAAATGATGCGAATACAAAGAAACGTTAATCTCAAAATGCTTGCTGGAGAACAAGTCTTTATGTCTTATAATTCCAATGAAAACAAAATAGCAATGATTATTTCTTATTCAGGTGAAACCAATGAACTTATTAAAATAGCAAAAATATTAAAAGAAAAGAAAACACCTATCATTGTTTTAACTTCAATTGGTGATAATCGACTTTCCCATTATGCTAACTATATTTTAAATATTGGATCACGTGAGAAGATTTTTACCAAGATTGCCCCTTTTGCATCACAAACATCAATTGAATATATTTTAAATGTGATCTTTTCTTGTTTATTCAAAAAAGATTATCAAACAAACATCCAAAATAAAATAAGCTATGATAAAGAAAACGATGTCCGTCATCCTTTACATAGCCCTGTTAATGATATCATAGAATAAAAAAGGGACAAAATAAATTTTGTCCACATGGTAATAATCTTTGAAGATTATTACCTTTTTCTTTAAAATGTTAGTTGGTGATTTTATGATTGATGATACCAACTATGCTGACTGCCTTGCTTTATACAATTTTAATCGTGTCGATAAGATCAAAGGCAAGAAATCTTTTCCCTATATCTTTAATGACAATATCAACTATATCCGCTCTCTTTATAATAGAGGTAAGATCAGAAACATTACCTATGATACCATCTAGAAAACTATTCTTTGTGGTTTCATCTATCTTGGTTATGATCTTTTTGTCTGACCTCATTGCGGTAACGAATCTATCGTTCCTCACAAATGTCACTTTAAGCTCTGTACTTCTTGTGGTACCAAAGAGGCTAAATTGCGTGCTGCACATATTTCCTCTATCACTCTCGATGCCAAGCATCGTCATATCGTCTTTACTATCCCAAAACACTATTTATAAAGAAAATATGAAATATTAAATAATGCACTTTCTAATTCAATATCGACATACTTTTGAAAAAGTTTCTTTTCAGAATCCAATAAAATATCACTGTTAAGTAATTCAAGAAAATTTTTAGCACATAAACAAATAACTTCTTTAAAGCGGTTCATTTGTTTTTCATAAGAACTTTTTTTTCATATCTTTCAAAGAAATAAATATTGTTGGATAGTTATTTTGATGTTTTAAAGTATTTTTATTTTTTGAAATATTTAAATGATTAAATAAGCATTGTCTTTTTCTTTAATAGAAAAGAAATAATACAGCATCGACATATTAAGTGTCTTACTAAATCTTCGCGGTCTTATACAAAAGACAACTTGTTCATTTAATACATCTATAATTAGATTTGTTTTATCTACATAATATGCATTTTTATCAATCATTTCTTTAAAGTTTCCTATTCCTGTAGGGATCAGCTTCATATAATCAACTCATTTCTTTATTTACATATTATATGTGATATAAACCCTGATTTATATTGGATTATTTGTCCAATAAAAAAGAAGTCTCATCAAGAAACTTCTTTTTACTATTATTATTCATCACCAAATGAAATACCAATTGCTTTAGCTGCTTTAACAAGTTCTCCATTTGGATCAACATGTTTTTGTTGACCAACCTTAGCAGCACCAATTACTTCTTCTAATGAAGTATATCCCATCTTATCACCATTGATTGTAACAACATTACCAAACTTACCTTCATTAATAAGTTCAACTGCAGCCACACCATAACGAATTGATAAAATACGATCATATGCTGTAATATCTCCACCACGAATAATATGTCCTGGATTGACAGAACGTACTTCATGATTTGGAATTACTTTTTCAAGATCATCAGCTACTTTAGCAGCTAATCCTGAATAACGTACTGGATCTGGACTATCTTCTACGATTTTACCAATAACTTTTGTTCCATCAGCATATTTTGCTCCTTCAGCAACAGCTACTACTGTATAAGGTAATCCATCCAGCATCTCTGCCCATTAATTCACAACAAATAACACGATGATGTGATTTTGCTGTTGTTTGTAAACGATCAATAAATTCTGTACCTACAGACATTGCTGAAATAAATCCATAAGTAACATCTGTACTTGCTAAATCATTATCCATTGTTTTAGGTACACCAATAACATTGACACCTTTTCTTGAAAAATCACGTGCACTTGTAAGCGTTCCATCTCCACCTAAAATAACTAAAACATCAACACCATCTTTTTTCAAGTTTTCAACAGCCACATCAGAAACATCTTTTTTTACTTTTCCACCATGCCCATCATCTACTAAATAATCAAATAAATTATCTTTATTAGAACTATATAAAATAGTTCCTCCTTCTTTATAAATATCTTCTACCGATTCTTCAGTAAGTTCTACATAATTATTATGGTATAAACCTCTATAACCATAAACAAATCCAATCACTTCATAACCATATTTAGAGATTGCAGTTTTAGTAATTGTACGGATAACAGCGTTTAACCCTGGACAGTCACCTCCACCAGATAATAATGCAATTTTTTTGACAGTACTTCCCATAATTTTCTTCCTCCATACTATATAATTATAAATTCACCTAGAGGAAAAAACAATACTTTTTTGTAAGCGTTTACAGTTATTTCTTATCCTGTATTGTAAAATGAAACTGGAATTAAGGAATTGATAACAAGGGGCATGCCCC
>OLPY01000150.1_pt1 | contig 65212 bp, 76 predicted proteins | sample 1672481 | NCBI WGS metagenome assembly OLPY01 (sample SAMEA3136691, study PRJEB25190) | human gut metagenome | biome: human gut; feature: human-associated habitat; material: faeces | place: Austria | collected 2013 | reverse complement strand
GCTTGCTTGCTCCGCCGTCAGGCCCAGCACGGTGGCCTGGGCCTTGGGGGGGACCATGTTCAGCCGGGGTCCGCCGGTAAAGGACGAGACGCGGGGGAGCGCCGCCTCCTGGGGCCAGGCGGCCCGGAAGGTCGGCTGATAGTGCCCCTTCTCGATGTTGATGATGGGAAAGTCTGCGTCGGGGGAGATGGTGTGGGGGGCGTAGGGGTGGCGGTCATAATACCAATGGATGTCCCGAAAGCCCGTCTCCTCGTCGGTCCCGGCGATGAGGCGGACGTTTTTCTTCAGGGAGAAGCCCAGGTCTTTGACCGCCCGCATGGCCATCAGGGCGGCCAGGACAGGACCCTTGTCATCGTCGGTGCCGCGGCCGTAGAGCAGGCCGTCCACCAGCTTTGGCTCGAAGGCCGAGGTCACGGTCCAGCCCTCGCCGGGGTCGACCACGTCCAGGTGGCCTAAGATATGCAGCTCCGTCTCCCGGTCGTTCAGATCGACGGCGCCCACATAGCCTTCTAAATTCTGGGCGGTCAGCCCCCATTCCGTTGCCAAGGCCACCAGCTCGTCCAGGGCGGCGGCGGGGCCGGGGCCAAAGGGCTGGCCGGGGGCGGCGGGGCCGAGGGTGCTGTCGATCCGCACCAGGCGGCAGACGGCTTGGATCAGTTCTTCCTGCCGGGCGTCGAAATAGGCCCGGATGGCAGACTGGATGTGTTCCATGATGGGTTCAGTCCTCCTTGTCCTTGGCAGAGGCCTTGTTGATCTTGCCATTGACTTCATCTAAGTATTTGTAGACCGTATAGCGGGACACGCCCAGGTGGGAGGCGACGTAGGGCACGGCCCGGCGGTAGGAAAAGGCGTCCATGCTGGAGAGGTATTCGATCACCCGCAGGCGGTCGGCCTTGTTCATCTCGCGGGCGGGCTTGCCCACCCGCAGGACGGCGCTGTCGAAAAGCTCACTGATGCCGGTGTCCTTGGGCTTGTACAGGGCGCTGTGGAAATCCACCTCGGTGTGCATCAGGTCCAGCAGGACCCGGTTGGCATAGGCCAGGGGAGTGAAGTCATAGTTTATGCCAAAACCGAAGTGATAATCGTCGCCTTTGATGGAAAAGGTAGAACTTTTGGTCTGCTGTCCGCTGGGGGTCACGGCCAAGCTGTTCACCACGTCGTCGTCCAGATATAGGTCGCGCTCTGCGCCGGTCAGATCCTGGGTGGAGCCGACCGTCCGTCCGGAGACGTGGCCGTTGTAGATCGCCAAAATGGGGTGATGGGGGTCCTCTAAGTCATGGATGATGGTCTCACAATTGGAGCCAAACATTTCCGCGATGCCTCTGGCCATTTGGTCGAGCATATTGAAAGCTTCTTTACGAGTCATGGGATCACCTCTTACAATTTGTAGAAAAAACGAGAACATTAACACAAAATGCCCCTCCAAAAGGAAGGGCATTCTGAGAAACGCAGCTTAGTGCAGGAAGTTGAGGACCAGGGTGAGAACGATGAACACCAGAGCGACCCACTTGGTCCAGCGGGCTAGTTTGGCGTCGCCGGATTTGCCCTTGTTCTTGGACAGGAAGGAGTCGCTGGTGCCGGAGATCATACCCAGGCCGGAGTGCTTACCGGACTGACCCAGCACAAAGACGATGAGCACGACGCCGATGAGCACCTGAATGATAGAGAGAATGGTAACAGCCATAATTGATAGGATCCTTTCCTTTCCCCGGCGCCACCGAGCTGGCTGTGGACCGGGTGATTCTTTCCGCAGGGAAAGAGAAGCAATAAAATTCGGTTACATCGAATCATACCACAAGATGCTACGATTTGCAAGGGGGTTTGCTACAAAAAAGGGGAAAAACCCTGCAAAATCAAGGGCATATCACCACAAAGTGAAAAGCATTTTGGCCACTTCGGCGCGGGTGACGGAGGCGTTGGGGTCGAGCTTTCCGTTGGAGCCGCCCACGACCTTCAGCTCCACGAGCGTGGCCACATAGTCCTTGGACCAGCTGGGGACGGAAGCGGCGTCCGAGAAAGCGGTGAGGCTGGCCTGGGGGTAGCCCTGGGGCAGGATGCGGCCCAAAATGGTCATGGCCTCGGCGCGGGTGATGGAGGCCTTGGCGTTGGCCCGCAGGCTGCCGTCACCGGCCTTGCTGCCCTGCATGATGCCCTCGGCATAGAGGGCTTTCACGGCGTTCTCATCCCACTTGGGGATGGAGGCGGCGTCGGCATAGGGCAGGGAGACGCTGGCATAGCGGCTCAGGTCCAGGCCCAGCCAGTTGGCCGTCATCAGGGCGAAGTCGCCGCGGGTGATCTTCTGGTCAGGCAGGAAGTTGGTCTTCCCGTTTGCCGTGACCCCGGAGATGATGCCCTTGTCGTTCAGAGGGGTGGTGTAGGTGCTGGCCCAGTGCTTCTGCATATCGGCAAAGCGGGTGGCGGCGGTGCCGGAGATCGTGACGCTCTTTCGGGCCAGGTTGCCGCAGGCGTCGGAGACAGTCAGGCTGACCTGGTGGCTGCTGGTGCCCAGGGCGGGCAGGGTGGCGCTCAAGGTCCCGTTGGCCTTCCAGGTGAAGTCCACGGGCTGGCCGTCCAGGGTCAGGCTGATCTGCTTGGCGGTGAGGGAACCGGAAATATCATCCAGGGTCGTGGCCGTGACAGCCTGCCCCCGGACCGTGAGGTCCACCGAGGGTGCGGTGCTGTCCCACTTGGCTTCGTTGGAGAAGACCAGTTGGTCCAGCCAGGTGGTGCCGTGCTTCGAGGCGGCCACGGAGAAACCGGTCAAGGTCTTGGCGTTCTCCGGCACGGCGGCGGTGACCTGCTTCCAGCCGGAGAAGCTCAGGGTGGTCAGCGACTGGGTGATGGGGGTGCCGTCGGCATAGGCGAAGGCGGCGGAGACGATGGAGCCGGACTGATCGCCGTAGACCCACAGGGAGACGTAGCGGTCCGTCTCAGCCAGCGTGCGGGGGGAGGAGAGGGCCACAGAAGCCCCGTCCTGATAGGCCAGCTTGAGGCTCTGCTTGCCGTATTTGACCTGGGCGGTGTCCAAGCTGACGGTGCCGCCCTTAGCGGTGAAGCCGGGGGTGGTGCCCTCGAAGCCGTCCAGCAGGGTGTAGCGGGTGGGGGCGCTGACGGAGACGGCGATGGTCACGGCGTAGCTGCCGGAAGAGACTTTGATCTTGCCGGTGGCGGTGTTGGGCCCGGCGGTGAATTTGCCGTCCTGGGTGATGCTGCCGATGGCCTCGTCTGCCGTCCAGGTGAAGCAGCTGTCACTGCCGGTGAGGCCAACGGAGCGGTAGGCCGCGGCGGCAGCCAGGTCTACGCTCTGGCCGGGGGCGAGGGTCAGGGTGGAGACGTTTTTCTTGGTGGCTTGGTTGGTGACGTAAATGGCGGTGGGCTGCAAGACGGTGATGTTCGTGCTGCCCTTCACGCCGCCGCTCTCGGCGGTCACGGTGTAGACCCCGGCCTTCTGCGGGGCGGTGAAGGTGCCGTCTGCGGTCACGGAGCCTTCGGCGGCGGACCAGGTGACGGCACCGGGCAGGCTGCTCATGGGCCACCAGCCGGTGTCTACGGCGGCGGCCACGCACTGGGTGGAAGCGCCGGGCATCAGGGTCAGGCTTTTGGGGGTGACGTAGAGGGAGCCGGCCTTGCCGGTGGCCTTCAGGTTGGAGACCAGGAAGATGGCGTTGGAGACCGAGCGAGGGGTCCCCTCCGAGGGGCTGTTTACGCTGGAGGACGTGCCGTAGTCAGGATAGGTGGAGACCAGGGTGGTCGAGCCGCCGCCGTCCAGCAGGACAGCGTTCTGGCAGCCCAGTTCCTTCAGGCGCTGGGCGACCATCTGGATGGTGGCCCCGATGCTCAGGCCCTTCTGGCGGCCGTCGATGGTGTAGAAGATCACGCTGCCGTCGGGCTTCACGCCCACGGCGGTGCGGGGGGCGGCGGTTCCATCGGAAATGGAGGAATCGACGACGCCGTCCCTCAGGATCCAATGCATGGCACCCACGGCGTCGACCACCTTGTTCCAGCGGGTGTCCTCGCTGGAGATGGACAGGTCGACCGTATCACCCACTTCCAGAGAGCGGATGGTCTCTTGCAGCCATTCCCCGGCCTTGTTCGAGATGGACATGACGAACTTGCCCTGGGGGATGCTGGTGGCCCCTTTGGCCTCGATGACCTCCTCCACGGTGCAGGAGACGGTGGTGCCGATCTTCAGCTCCTGACCCTCGGTGTTGGGGGCCAGGATCACGTCCACGCCTGCCTGGGTGTTTTTGGTGGTGGAGGCGAAGTCGTCTGTGAAGAGGTAGAAGCCGTTGGCGGTGCGGATCTTGTTGATGTCCGCGATCTTCAGGTTGTTGCCCTTGAAGGCCGCCATGAGGGAGAGGTTGGGCGTGCCGATGACGGCGGAGCCGTCAGCGTTGAAGCCCAGGGCGTTTAAGTAAGAGGCGGAGGAGCGCAGCACGCCGTCCGTCACCACGAGGCCCAGGGGGTCGCCGGTGGCCATGACGAAGTAATCGCCGTTGATGCCGCTGAGGACCCGCTCCCCGCCCCGCTCCAGGCCCTTGGCCATGGAGTAGACCGTCTGCTTGTCCACCACGTTGGAGCCGTAGCTCACCACGGGGGAGACGCTGGAGGAGGGGGTGTAGGTCACATAGTTTTCCGTCCGCAGGTCGGACTTAGAGGCCGACCACATGACCTCGCGGGTCAGGGTGGTCCGGTCGCAGATGTCTAAGGTGTAGGAATAGATGCGGCTGCCCAGGGCTTCCGAAGCCAGGGCCGAGGAGCACAGGGTCGCGGCCCCCAGGATCAGGGCGGCAGCGCGGCGCAGAAACGATTTCATAGGGGGTTCTCCTTTGTCGGGATGCGGGAACGCATCGAAGTTGGTTGGGTCGGGGTCAGTATAACATAATTTCCCAGGGGAGTAAAGGGAACGGCGGCGAAGCAAAACAGCCCCGCCCCTGCCGTTCTATTCTAAGAACGCAGGAGCGGGGCAAAATGGGACACAGAAATTCAAAAAAGATGCACAAAAATCAAAGGCCGGATTTGGACACCTTGTCGCAGCGGCTCAGTAATAGCCGGTGTAGTTATCGACGTAATAGTCCATGCTCACCAGCTCCGTGACCTTGGTGCCGTCCTTCAGGGTACCGGTGCAGTGGAGCTTGAGGGTGATGACGGGGTAGGTGCCCTGGTGGGCGGTGACGGTTTTGGTGGCAGCGTCCTTGGCGGCGGTCTCATCGTAGCTGAGGTAGACCAGGGCGAAGGCGTCGGGCAGGGTGACGGTCACGTCCTCCCGGCGGCTGATCTTGCGGCACTGCTCCTTGACCTTGGCGGGGGTGCTGTACTGCTCGATTTTGCAGGCGACGCCGTTGGCGGTGGCGGAAGTCACCTCAAAGTTGGTGTAGGTCTCCTTGCTGTCCTTGGTGGCGGCGAAGGAGAAGACCAGCTTGTCCTTCTGGACGGTGACGCAGTCTTCCTTCCAGACGCAGCGGCTGTTGTTGTCCCGGATGCCCTGGGCGGCCAAGGTGTCGGCCAGGGTCTTGTCACTGCCCTTTTCCTTGGCGCGCAGGGCCTGGGCGGAGACCCAGGCGACATCGCCCCGGAGGAAGGTCGTGGTGGCGGCGGAATAGACCTGGTTCGTGATGCCCAGCTTATCGGTGAGGGTCCAGGCGGAATCCCAGGCGAAGTCAGAGGCGGAATCATAGCCCAGGGCCCGAAGGACCAGGGTCAGGTATTCCGTGGCGGAGAGAGTCTTGTCGGCGGAGAAGGTCGTCTCGCCGGTGCCGTTGGTCAGGCCCTTGTCATAGGCATAGCCGACATAGGGCTGGGCCCATTCGGGGACATCGGTGAAGGGGGTGGTCCACGTGCCCTCCAGAGCGGCCTTCTCCTGGCCCAGCAGACGCACCAGCATGGTCACGCCTTGGGCGCGGGTGGGGGCGTCGGAGAGGGAGAAGACAGGGAAGCCCTCTTTGTCGGTGTCGGTGCCTTGGAAGAGGCCCATGTGATAGAGGGTCCAGGCGGCGTTTTCCTGGTCGGCGTCGGTGGGGGCAGCCGCCAGAGCGGGGAGGGACAGGCTCAGGCACAGGACCAGAGCCAGGAAAAGGGACAGTGCTTTTTTCATGGGGGTTCTCCTTGTTGTTGTGCGCGGGTCAGAACACACCTAAGTGTTCCAAGAGGATCTTGATGCCCAGGAGGATGAGGATACCGCCTCCCAAGGCTTTGGCATGGGCCTGCAATTTCTGGCCGCATAGGCTGCCCAAGGCCACGCCCAGGGCAGAGAGAACGAAGGTGGTCAAAGCGATCAAGCCCGCCGAGGGCAAAATGGCCACGTCCAGAAAGGCGAACGTGATGCCAACGGCCAGGGCGTCGATGCTGGTGGCAACGGCCAGGGGGAGCATGGCCCGCAGGTCCAGGGCGGCGCTGCTGTCTTCCGGCTCATCGGCGCGGGCCGTGCAGAGCATATTGCCCCCCAGCCAGCCCAGCAGAAGAAAGGCGACCCAGTGGTCAATGGCCGCGATCGACCGGGCAAACCCGGCCCCCAAGGCCCAGCCCGCCAAGGGCATAAGCCCCTGAAAGCCCCCGAACCAAAGCCCCACCCACAGGGCGCGGCCCAGGTCCAGCTTTCCCAGGGCCAGCCCCTTGCACAGGGCCACGGCCAGGGCATCCATCGACAGGCCCACCGCCAAAAGAAACAGTTCCGCAGTTCCCATACGCATCCCAGCCTTTCTGCCAGTCTTTCTGGGAGCAGTCTATGCAAGACCGGCAGGGGGAAGACCTGGCTTCCTCCTGCCGGATAGAGACGGGGTGCTTACTTGTTCAGCGTCTCCCAGGCGTTGGCCAGGAAGCTCTCGTCGTAGGTCTGGTCTGCGGGCAGGTCCTTGGTGATGCCGCCGGCCAGCTTGGTCAGGGTGATGGCGGCCTCATAGCCGGACTCGGTGTGGTAGCCGTCGGTGGTGTAGACGTGGTGCTCCTTGTCGTAGGAGGCGTCATACTGCAGCTCTTCCTCGGCGCCGTCGAACAGGGGCAGCAGGTTCTGGGCGATCTCCTCGGCGGAGGCGGTCTGCATCCACTGGATGGCCTTGGTCATGGCGTTCACAGCCTTCTGGACCAGTTCAGGGTTCTGGGCGATGAGGTCGTCGGAGGTCATGACGGTGAAGAGCTCATAGCTCTCGGAGCCGATGATCTTCTTGATGGTGGGACCGTCGGTGCCGTCGATGATGACCACGCCGCCGGCGTCGGTCAGCTTCTTGGCAGACCAGGGGTTGGTGGACACGGCCCCCTGGAGCTCACCGGCCTGGATGGCGGCGGCATAGCCGGCGCTGGCCATCTGGGTGATGGTCACGTCCTCGTCGGAGAAGCCGGCGTCGGCCATGCAGGCTCTGGCGAAGGTGTAGGGGCCGCTGTTGACGCTCAGACCGCCGGCGACCACGCCGCCCTTCAGGGACTCCAGCGTGCTGTACTGGCTGGTGGCACCGATGAGCTGATAGGGATACTTCTGGGTGGTGGAGAGCAGGATCTTCATGCCCTGGCCCCCCTCATTGACCATCAGGCTGGTCTCCACGCCCTTCAGGCAGAACTGGGCGTCGCCGGACAGGACGGGGGCAGTGGCGTCGCCGCCCTTGATGGTTTGGAATTCCGCGTCCAGGCCTTCCTCTTTGAAATAACCCAGGGTCTGGGCCAGGTAGGCGGGGGCCCAGTGGTAGCCACGGACATCCTCCGTGAAGACGATCTTTTCCAGGTCGCCGGTGTTGGTGTCGGTGTTCTGGCCGTCGGTCTCGGCGGCAGACTGGCTGTCGCCGTTGGCGTCGCCGGGGTCGGTCTGACCGCAGCCGGCCAGCAGGCCCAGAGATAAGACCATTGCGCAGGTCAGCAGCAGAGCAAGTAGCTTCTTCATGGGAATACTCCTTTTCTAAAAAAATAATGTTTATCATAAGCCGTAAAAACGGACGATGATACAGGATGTAGGGGCGATGGGTTCAGCCTCGCCAGCGCAGCAGCCGCCACTCCAGCAGGTGGACGACGGCGTCCAGGGCAATGATGAGCACCACCAACACCAGCACACAGCAGAGCACGCGGGTGGAGTTGAACACATCCCCCGCCGCCGAGAGCAGCCAGCCCATGCCCTTGGTGGAGCCGAGATACTCGCCCACGATGGCCCCGGAGAGGGACAGGCCCAGGCCGGTCCGCAGGCTGGTGAGCAGCCAGGGCAGGCAGGCGGGCCAGATCACTTTGGTGAGGAGCTGCCCTTGGCTGGCCCCCAGCAGGCGCACGCCGGACAGCAGGGCGGGGTCTACCCCCCGCACGCCGGTGTAGAGGTTGAAGACGAAAATGAAAAAGACCATCAGGGCCGACATGATGACTTTGGACCGCAGGCCCAGGCCGAACCAGATGATGAACACCGGCCCCAAGGCCAGCTTAGGCAGACCGTTGAGCCCGGTGAGCAGGGGGGTGAGGGCACGGCTGACTCTGGGTGCCAGCCCCAGGCCCAGCCCGGCCAGGGTGCCGAACAGCCCGCCGAAGAGCAGGCCCAGCCCGGCCTCCTGCAAGGTCACGGAGAGATGCTTGGCCAGCAGACCGCTGGAAACCAGCTCCAAAAACTCCGCCCAGAGCGCACTGGGGCGGCTGAAAAAGTAATCGTTTACGTGCCCGGCGGCTGCGGCCCACTCCCACAGGCACAGGGCCAGCAGCAGGCAGAGGACCGTCCAAACACCGGGGCTGAGACGGGATTTTTTCGGGGTCATAGGGCTTCCTCCTGACGCAGCTGGGTCTCCAGATCCCGCCACAGGGTCTTTTCCAGCGCCACGAAGCGGGGGGAGAACTTCACGTCCATCACCCGCCGGGGGCGGGGCAGGTCGATGGGATACTCCCGGACCACCCGTCCGGGCCGGGCGCTCATCAGGACCACCCGGTCGGCCAACGTGATGGCCTCGGTCAGGTCGTGGGTGACGTAGAGGATGGTGCAGCCGGTGGCCTCCCAGACGGATAAAATGTCATCCTGGAGCTTTTGCCGGGTCAGGGCGTCCAGGGGGGCAAATGGCTCGTCCATCATCAGAATATCCGGGTCGATGGCCAGAACGCGGGCGATGGCAGCCCGCTTTTTCATGCCGCCGGAGAGTTCTCTGGGGTAGCTGTGCTCAAAGCCGGCCAGGCCCATCCGCGCCATGAGGGACCGGGCCGCCTCCTGCCGCTGGGCCTTGGGGATGCCCCGCAGCTCCATGGCCAGGGCCACGTTGTCCAAGACCGTCCGCCAGGGGAGAAGGGTGTCGGCCTGGGAGATGTAGCCCACGGAGGGCAGCACGCCCTTCACCGGCTGGCCCGCCAGCCGGACCTCCCCCGCGCAGGGGGTGACCTGGCCGGCCAACACGTTCAGCGCGGTGGTCTTGCCGCAGCCGGATGGCCCCACCAGGGCCACCAGCTCCCCCTTTTCCACGGAGAGACTGAACTGGTCCAGGGCCACAAGGTCCGGGCGTTTTTTGGAGAGAGAAAAGCGAACGGAGACATTGGTCAGCTCCAACAAAGCCATGGGAGGACCTCCTTTCCGGGGCGGCAAGGCAAAGTACATCCATTATATGGAATCCGGTGGTCATTGTCAACCGACTACGTTGCTTGCTTGGGTCAAATTTTCCAGTTGTTTCCTCATATAATATAAGGTATAAATTTCCAGTGATTTTCTGGAAATCAAGGGGGTGGGATCAAAGGAGCGGCGTGTCGTGTTCCTGTTTCCAGAGCTCCACCTGCTCCTGGGTCATGCGGAGGAAGGCATTGGCCAGGGGGGAGCGCTCCGTCTCACGGGGGCAGAGCAGGCCGATCTCCCGGACATAGCCCTCTTTCAGCGGGAGCAGCTGGACCTGACGCCCGGGCAGACAGTCCCGCAGGGCCAGGCCAGGCAGCACAGAGATCCCAAGCCCCCGCTCCACCAGGGCCACGGCCATTTGGTTCTCCTGGGGCTGGAAGGCCAGATGGTCCGCCTTGGCGAAGGCTTCGTAGACCGGATGGGCTACGCTGTCCTGCTCGGCGCACTCGTTGGTAGGGATGAGAGATTGGTGCTCGGCCAGATCCAGCACGGCGGTCTTGCCCCGGAGGGCCAGGGGACTGTGCTTGCTGACCACCAGGTAGTAGGGATCTTTGTATAGGGGGATGAGCTCCATGCCGGGGGGACATTTGGTGCCGTGGAAGCAGCAGTCTAAGCGGTGCTCCCGCAGGGCCAGCTCTCCCGCCAGGGGATTTTTTTCCGTTTCTAATTTCACAACGACTTTCGGGTAGGTCTTGGAGAAGACCTCCAGGATCTCCGGCATCCACTGGGCCGAGACCCCGGCGAAAATGCCCACCCGCAAAAGCTCCCATTGGCTCACACGAGCGGCCTCTTGCAGCTCGTCCTCCATGGCCTCGATCTTCCGCATGAGCTTGAGCAGGTCGCTGCCGGTCTCCGTGAGGGTGACCCCGCGCTGGTCCCGGTAAAAGAGCTTGACTCCCAAGTCGTTTTCGATGTTGTTGATGATATAACCAAGGCTTGGCTGGGTGTAGCCCAGCACATGGGCAGCCCGGGTCATGCTGCCGCACTCGGCAGTTTTGATGACAGGCGCATATTTTCCCATTCTCACAGCCCCTCCTTTTCCTCCGTTCCACGTGTTTTCCCTGGATCAGTCAGGTGCCTGGACGTGTCTATCTCCTGCGCTCCGGCAGGGTCTAAGAGCTATCTTACCCCTTTCTCTGGCAGATTGCAAGAATATTCTGATAACAGTATAAAAGCTCTTTGTCTTTGGAATGGGCAGACAGGTGAAAAAATGGGCAGCGGAAGCAATGCATAAAATCTTTCATTTTGCAGGAAGTAGTTTCATGCAAAATTTTTTCTTGCACATCATTAAAGTTCTCAAGTTTACAGCTATCTGTGTATTTCGTATAATAATTTTCGGTTTCGCTCGACGGATTTTTAGCTTTTTTATTCGTCGGGCGGCTGGGGCAGAAGGGAGGAGAGATGCCCCGGTTTGTGAAAAATGATTCGTTTCCTGCACGAATCACGTTTGTCCCGGCTCCAATCGGGAGCGGGCATCAGAAGAAAAGAGGTAACGTAAATGAGTAATACCCCCGAAAAGAAGGGTGTCAGCGCCGTTGACTTTTTCTGCATCGGCTTTGGCGCTATCGTCGGCGTGGGCTGGGCCGTGGCCATCAATGGTTGGATGACCAGCTGCGGCGGCCCCATTCCCGCTGCTATCGGCTACATCGTGGCTCTGGTCATGATGGTGCCCATTGCCCTGTGCTACTGCGAGCTGGTCCCCATGCTCCCCGTGGCCGGCGGCGGCATGGCCTTTGCTTACAAGGCGTTCAATGAGACAGTGTCTTTCATCTCCGGCTGGGCGGCGTTTGGCGCATTCGTGTCCATCATCCCCTGGGAAGCCATTCAGATCACCGACGTTCTGGGTTATCTGATCCCCGGCATCAAGACCGGTCCCATTCTCTACAGGGTGGCTGGTGAGCCCATCTATCTCATCACCATCATCATCGGCACGGTCGCCTCCCTGCTGCTGTTCGCCCTGAACATGCGTGGCCTGGCTGCCGCTGCTTCCGTTCAGAAGATCCTGTGCTTCATCCTGGTTGGTGCAGCTGTCATCGGTGCCATCGCCTCCCTGATCGGCGGCAACGCAGACAACTGGAAGCCCATCTATGACGTCACCGACCCCACCATCTACGGCAACCCCGCCGATGGTCTGAAGCAGGTCTCCCACAACAGCATGTTCGGCGGCATTCTGGCCATCCTGGCCTCCGCCCCCTTCTTCCTGGCTGGCTTCGAGACCATCCCCCAGGGCATCGAGGATGCCGGCGGCGATGTGGCCAGCGTGGGTAAGACCGTGGTGCTGTCCGTCGTCCTGGCCTGCGTGTTCTATGCCATCCTGCTGTTCTGCTTCGGCTACGCTTGGAAGTGGCAGGAGTTTGCACACATGTCCAACCCCTCTGCTGCTACCATGTTCAAGTCCCTGTATCCTGGGGCTGTGGGCGGTGTGCTGTACTGGCTCATCACCCTGGGCGCTATCGCCGGCCTGTTCACCACTTGGAACGGCTTCTTCATGGCTTCCGCCAGCCTGCTCATGGCCATGGGCCGCGGCAACCTGGTGCCCGGTGTCTTTGCCAAGCAGAATAAGAACGGCATTCCCGTTCCCGGCCTGCTGGTCTGCCTGCTGCTGTCCCTGATCGGCCCCTTCCTGGGCGCCGGCCTGATCAGCTCCATCACCTCCTTCTCGGCGGCGGCCTTCGTGCTGTCCTGGTGCATCACCTCCTTCTCGCTGATCCGTCTGCGGAAGATCGCACCCGATATGGAGCGTCCCTATAAGATCCCCGGCGGCGTGGCGATGGGTGGCTTCTCTGCCCTGATCACCACCGTGGTCTTCATCCTGCTCTTCGTGCCCAACAACCCCGTGTACATGGGCAAGACCGCAAGCATCATGTTTGTGGGCTGGATGGTTATCGGCTTTATCCTGTATGCCATCTCCGGCGTGCAGAGAAAGGCCATCTCCAAGGCCGATCGCGAAGCTGCGATGTTTGGTCGCGCAACACACGAGGACTAATTCTATCCTCGCTCTCCTCAATATTTTATCTGGCGCGGTCCGGTTTGTTCGGACCGCGCCGGTTTTATGGGGGAAACCGAGCAAAGTGTGTCGATTGTGCTTGCTTTTTGTTTCTCCGTCTTGTAGAATGAAAGCCGCAGCTATTTTCCGGTGAAAGCGTTTCTCACCGCTTTCCTAGGGAAATTCCGCTGTAAAACAGAGAAAAGAGAGTGATTTGTTTTGAACGAGATCCTGACGCGGATCGATGGCGTCGTGACCGCCATCAGCGGGGTATTGTATATGCCCTGGGTCCCCCTGTTCCTTATTGTGGCGGGCCTGTTTTTTACCTTCCGTACGAAGCTCATTCAGATCCGTCTGCTGCCCGAATCCCTGCGGGTGGTGATGGAAAAGCCCAAGAACTCCGAGGGCATTTCCTCCTTCGGGGCCTTGATGGTCTCCACGGCCTCGCGCGTGGGCACCGGCAACATCGTCGGCGTGTCCACGGCCATCTGCCTGGGCGGCTACGGTGCAGTGTTCTGGATGTGGATCACCGCCATCCTGGGCGGTGCCTCCGCTTTCATCGAGTCCACCCTGGCCCAGGTCTATAAGCGCAAGGATAAGAAGGGCCACAGCTACGGCGGCCCCTCCTACTACATGGAGTCTGCCCTGGGGCAGCGCTGGCTGGGCGTGATCTTCGCCGTCATCATCATCCTGACCTATGCCGTGGGCTACAACATGCTGGCCTCCTACAATCTCCAGTCTGCCTTTGCCGGGTTCTCCTTCTACGGTGACCACACGGCGTTTGTCATCGGCTTGATCCTGGCCATCCTGTTCGCCATCTGCGTGCTGGGCGGGGCGCACCGGCTGACCAAGGTCACCGGTGCTCTGGTCCCCATCATGGGTGTGTTCTATGTCATCATTGCCATCGTGGTCGTGGTGATGCACGCCAACCTCATCCCCGGCGTGTTTAAGAACATCTTTGTCAGCGCCTTTGACTTCCCCGCGATCTTCGGCGGCTTCACCGGCTCCTGCATGATGCAGGGCATCAAGCGCGGCCTGTACTCTAACGAGGCCGGTATGGGTTCTGCCCCCAACGCCGCTGCCACCGCCGACGTGTCCCACCCCGCCAAGCAGGGCCTGGTCCAGATGCTGTCCGTGTTTATCGACACCCTGCTCATCTGTACCGCCACCGCCCTCATGTGCCTGTGCTCCGGCGTGATCCCCACCGAGGAGGCAGCAGGTGCGCCTTATGTTCAGGCGGCGCTGCAAAGCTCTCTGGGCAATTTCGGCCCGATCTTCATCGCGGTGTCCATGGCCCTGTTCGCCTTTACCACTCTGATCGGCAACTATTACTACTGCGAGGGCTGCCTGCGTTTCATCTTTAAGCGCACCCCCAGCCACGCCTTTATGACCGGCTTCCGTCTGATCGCCGCCGTCATCGTCCTGCTCGGCGCGATGCTGAGCATGAGCCTGGCCTGGGACACCGCTGACCTCTTCCAGGCCCTCATGGTCATCATCAACATCCCTGTCATTCTGATCCTGGGCAACACCGCCGTGAAGACCCTGAAGGACTACATGGCCCAACGGAAAGAGGGGAAGGACCCCCACTTCAAGGCTGCCAACATTGGCCTGAAGCAGGAGACGGATTACTGGAACTGATGCCGGAAGAAAGCATTTCTGCCGGACCTTTCTGAACTTTAGTTCTTTTCGGCAAACTTTTGTTTTCAGATAGGTAAAGTTTCCCTCTGTGAGTGCTTGCCTTTTGTCCGATTTCCATGTATAATGATATCAAAACCGACAAAGCTGTGAGGAATGTCGTATGTATCAAGTCATTATCGTGGAAGACGACCCTATGGTCGCTGAGATCGACAAGCAATATGTAGAGCACAACAACAAAATGACCATCGCCGGGGTCTTTCAGAATGGTCAGGATGCGTTGGAGTTTGCCCGGAACAACCCCGTGGACCTCATCATGCTGGATTACTACATGCCTGTGATGGACGGCCGCACGTTTCTTGTGAAGCTGCGGGCCGAGGGGATCCTGGCCGATGTTATCATGGTCACGGCGGCCAGCGAGGCCCGTCACGTCAGTGAGCTGTATTCCTATGGCGTGTCGGACTACCTCATCAAGCCCTTTGACTACAACCGGTTCCAGTCCGCCCTGCAAAAGTTTGTGGCCCGCCGGGAAGCCTTTGCCGGGGACAAAGCCTTTAACCAGGAAGAACTGGACAAGGTCATCTCCCCGGAGGGCCAGCGCAGCGGCCAGCTGGTGGACAAGGGCATCCATCCCGTTACCCTGGAGATCATCTGCTCCTTCCTGCGGGAACACAAGAGCGAGAAGCTCTCCATCGAGGACATTGCCAAAAACGTCTCCCTCTCCCGCGTGACCCTGCGGCGGTACATGAACTATCTCATCGACAAAAACAGCGTCATCGGCGGCGTGGACTACTCCACCGGTGGCCGCCCGTCCGCCGTGTATACTTACATCGGCAAATAATTACAGAGAACGAAAGAAACTCCCGTGGCCTCATACCATCGGGAGTTTCTTCTACATTTTTTTCGGATCAGAAAGGAGCACGCCCATGGAACCCCTCTACACCCGTTACATCCAGGAGACCTTTGGCCCCGACGGCCAGGTGACGGACTGGCACTACCACTACGAAGACAACTTTAATTACGCCTATGACATCATCGACACCATGGCCGCCGCCGAGCCATGGCGCATGGCCATGCTCTGGCGCAACGACCGCGGCGCGGAGCTTAAGCTGACCCTGGAAGACCTGTCCGTGATGAGCAATCGCATGGCGAACCTCTTCCGCAGCCACGGCCTCAAGCGGGGCGACGTGATCCTCACGGCCCTGCGCTCCCACTGGAGCTGGTGGATCGTGGCCCTGGCCGCCCACAAGCTGGGCCTGATCCTGGCACCCTGCTCCTATCTGTTGTCGGAGCAGGACTTCCTCTACCGCATGACCAAGGCCAAGGCCAAGTGCGTGGTCACCTGCCGAGAGAACGGGGCCGATCGGCGCGTCCTGGCTGCGGCGGAACAGGCCGGGGTGTCCGTCCGCTTCGCCCTGGGGGGCGGCAGCGGGTATCTGGACCTGCTGGGCAACATGGACAAGCAGCCGGGGGTCCTCGGACGCATCCCCACCTCCGCCAAAGACCCGATCCTGCTGTATTTCACCTCCGGCACCACCGGCCAGCCCAAGGGTGTCCTGCACGACGGCGCTTACACCCTGAGCAACTACTGGGGGGCCAAGTATATGCAGGATATCCACCCAGGCTCCCTCCACTTTGCCACCGGCGACACCGGCTGGGAGGTGGTCTGCGGCACCAAGTTCTACGGCCAGTGGATGCTGGGCGGGGCGCTGCTGGTGTATGACTACGACCGCTTCCCCCCGGAAAAAGTTTTGGAGACGCTGCAGGAGACAAAGGTCACCGGCATGATGGCCCAGCCGACCGTCTACCGGATGCTGACCAAAGTGGGCATGGACAAGTATGACCTCTCCTCCATCACCAACTATGCGGTCGGCGGCGAGAAGCTCCTGCCGGACCTGGCGAAGGTGGTGCAGGAGCAGACGGGACAGCCCCTTTACGAGGGCTATGCTCAATCGGAGACCAATCTCATCGCCGCCGCCTCGAAAGCGTTTGGCCGCCGGGAGGGGTCTATGGGGAAAATTTTGCCCAAGTACCACGTCGAAATTTTGAAGGAAGACGGCAGCTTTGCCGCGCCCGGAGAAGTGGGGGAGATCGTGATCGTCGCCGACGGCGGCCAGCGCCCCAACGGCATGATGACCGGCTATCTGAACGACGAGGAGGCCACCCGCCGCCTGTGGGACGGGGATATTTTCCACACCTGCGACCTGGGGAGCCGGGATGCCGACGGCTTCCTCTTTTACCAGGGCCGGAACGACTCGATCATCAAGACCAAGGGGTACCGGGTCAGCCCCGTGGAGATCGAAGACGCCCTGTCCCTCCACCCTGCTGTGGCGGAATGCCTGGCCGTGGGAGAGCCGGACCCGGACCTGGGGCAGAAGGTGAAGGCCTACGTCCACCTGAACCAGGGCTATGCCCCCGGCGATGCCTTGCGGGACGAGCTGATGGCCTTCCACAACGACGCCTGCGCGGGCTTTAAGAAGATCCGGGAGCTGGAATTTGTGGGGCCGCTGCGTCGGAATCCCAACGGAAAAGTCATTCGGGGACAGTTTGCGAAGACCCCAACAAAAATTTAATACCAGCATAGGGCTTCTCAATTTTACAAATCCCCTGGGGGTGGAGTATACTGCATGGGTCAGGCCAAGAGGCCCGGCCCATGCGGGCTTTCCTCCGCGTTACCTCTCCGGGAAAGCGCCGCTTTTCTGTCCGTCCGTCTTCTTCCAGGCAGAGCCGCAGGACCCTCCAGGACGGGAGGGTAGGCATTGGTGGGCCGCGTCTTTTTTCTTGCCCTGAGTACTCATACAGGGAGCAGCTGTCATAGGGGACGGCTGCTTCTTTTTGCGTTTTGACTTCCAAATATTTCTAAATTGAAAATTTTGTAAAACAAGATGAAATTGTTGCTAATATCCCTTGACAGGTTCTCTCGCTCCTGTTAATCTAGTCCTGGATATTACATAACAAGGAGGCGAAAATCATGTCTTTTGCCGTTGTCACCGATTCTCTGGCCGGCCTGCCCCTGGAAGAAGTGGCCAGCCGGGGGCTGGTGGTCATTCCATTGTCTTACTATATGAACGGAGAGGAACACACCTGTCAGGCCCCCGAAGAGTACGACAGCGCTGCCTTCTTCCGGGCGATGAAGCAGCGGGTGGAGGTCAAGACCTCCATGATCCCGCCCCAGCGGTTTGCGGAATACTGGGAGCCGCTGCTGCAATCTGAGCTGGACATTCTCTTCCTGAGTGCTTCGTCCGGCATCTCGTCGAGCTACCAGTCGGCCAGCATCGCCGCCCGGCAGCTGGAGGAGAGCTACCCAGAGCGGAAGATCCGCGTGGTCGATACGCTCTCTTCTACGTTAGGGGAGGGCCTCCTGGTCCTGCGGGCCTTTGCGCTGCGGGAGAAGGGCATGAGCCTGGACGAGACGGCCGACACCGTTCTCTCTCTCCGCCCCTATATCGCCCACTACTTTACCGTAGACGACCTGCTCTACATCAGCCGCGGCGGGCGCGTCTCCGGGGCCAAGGCTCTGCTGGGTACTGTGCTGGGCATCAAGCCCCTGCTCAAGGGCGACGAGCACGGCCATATCGTGATGAACGGCAAGGTCCGGGGCCGGGCGGCCTCCATCAAGGCCCTGGCGGAGAAGTTTGACAAGATCGCCCGCTATCCGGGGGATCAGACCGTCTTCATCGCCCACGGCGACTGCCGGCAGGACGCGGAGACGCTGGCAAAGCTCATCCAGGAGAAAAATCCGCCGAAAAAGATCATCATCACCCCCTTCGACCCCACCAACGGTGCCCACGCCGGACCGGGTTCGCTGGCGATCTTTTTTGAAGGCGACGAGCACGCCCGCCAGCACTAAAGAACGCATAAAAAACTGCCGTCCCCAGCGATGGGAGACGGCAGTTTTTTCGTGGTTGATCGTTTCCTGTTACAGCAGCCCCAGGCGGCCCAGGACGGCGGCCAGCTCGTCGCGCTTGACGGGGCGCTCCGGGCCTTCGCCGTTCATGACGCCGGTCTGGGCCGCTTTGGCCCAGTGGCCTTCTTTTTCGCTCCAATCCGGTTCGGCTTGGCTTGCGGCGTGGCGCAGGGCCTTTTCCAACAGCGTGTAGGCCTGGGCGTCGGTCAGTTCTTTGAAGAGCTTGTCAAAGTCCATGTCTTCTTCCTCCTCCTTTGGCTTGGGTGTGGGCGCTGGCTTGGCGGCCGGGCGCTGCACCACGAAATAATACTTCACTTGGCGCTTGAATACACTGTAATCGCCCTGGGTGCGGACGGCGCGGGTGCTGGCCGGGTCGTTGATCGACACGACGTTGCCGCTGATGTTCCAGACCAACACGAAATGGCCGGAAGACGTCCAAAGCCCGCGCCCCATGCAGGCGATCACGAGATCGCCCCGGTCCACGGCGGACTTGGCCTGGGCGTGGTAGGGGCTGTCGGGCTTGCCGTACAGGGTCACGCCGTTGAGCATCTTGCAGGTCAGGCCAAAGCGCTTGGCCGCCGGGGCAAAATAGCCGTAATAGGTTCCCTGATGCGGGGCCTTATAGCCGTGGGCCAAGGCCCAGGCACATTCGCTTTTGGGTGTGATCTTGGGGTCGACCCAGGTCGCCAGGACCATGGCCAGGGCCGTTGGTCCGCAGCCGGAGACGGCGATGTTGGTCTTCTCGCCGCGGGTCGAGTAGTCCAGGGACCCCCACCGGGGGTCCGTCTGGAGATAGCTGACGGGTCGGGGGTTCATGGCTGGTCCTCCTCGTTGTTATTTTTCTGGTCCTGGGTTCTCTTGGTGAAGAAATAGGTGATAATGGCCCCGTAGGCGGTGCAGAATAAGCTCTGGGCCTCCGGGTTGGGATCAACGGGGGCGAAAAGCAGGGCGATCATCGCCCCGGTCATGGCCAAGGTCACGAGGCTCTTGACGTCGATCAGCTGTACGAGCTGTTTCATGTGGGTTCTCTCCTCTCTCTGTTTTTCGGGCGGCTCACTGGTCGTGGGCCCGCAGGTTCAGGCTTTTTTCGATCTTGTCGATGGCCTCCCGCACCGGGCCGTTGCAGCCCTGCTCGGCCATGCCCTTGAGGCAGGCCAGCACGCCGTAAGTCAGCAGCGTGTTCTCCTTGCGGATGGCCGTCAGTTCTTCGTCCTGCTCCTTTTGGCGCAGGGTCCAGCGGTACACTCGGTTGTAGGTGGTCAGCAGCAACAGCAGCGCCGAGAGCACCCCGCCGGCGGTGATGATGCTTTGCCAGGTCAGCTCCATGGTGGTTTCCCTCCTTTCTCCCTTTATCCGTTGGGAATGGGACAGGGGGGAAGTTGCACGTGTTCGTGCAACTCCAAATGGGTTTCTCCCCATTGCACAAACCGACCGCGCCGGACGCAAACATCTCTTGCTAATTTGGGGTGGATATGATATGCTAAAAAACGACCAAAGCGCATGACATCTGCTGCGGGAATGCCGCGCGGAAGGGGAGAGCACCGTGAAAACAGCCATCGTTACCGACACCAACAGCGGCATCACCGCCCAAATGGCACGGGAAATGGGGATCTACCTCATCCCGATGCCCTTTTTTATCGACGGATCGACGTATTACGAAGGGGAGACCTGCACCCCTGACTTCTTCTTCCGACACCTCAAGGCCAAGGCCGAGGTGAGTACCTCCCAGCCCTCGCCGGAGGTCATCACGTCCCTGTGGGCCAGCCTCCTGGAGACCCACGACGCGGTCCTGCATTTTCCTATGACGGCCGGGCTCAGCGGCTCCTGTGAGACTGCCAAGGCCTTAGCACAGGAATTTGACGGCCGGGTGTTGGTGGTGGATGACCACCGCATCTCTGTCACCCTGGCCCAGTCCATCCGCAACGCCCTGACCCTGCTGGCCCAGGGCAAGACGGCCCAGGAGGTTCGGGGCATCTTAGAGGCGGAAAAAGATGCCTCCAGCATCTACATTGCAGTGAACACCTTGGAATACCTCAAAAAAAGCGGCCGCGTGACGGCAGCCGGAGCGGCCATGGCCGCCGTGCTGCACATCAAGCCCGTGCTGCAGATCCAGGGCGGCAAATTGGACGCCTATAAAAAAGTCCGAGGGATGCTCCAGGCGAAAAAGACCCTCTTGGACGCCCTCCGCCATGACCTGGCCACCCGCTTTGCGGGCATGAAAATGGCCGTCTTCTCCGGCTACTCCGGCGCGGACCCCGACCTGGGGAAGGCCTGGCAGCGGGAGGTCCAGGCGGCCTTCCCCGACCAGCTGGTGGAGCTGATCTCCCTCCCCCTGAGCATCTGCTGCCACATCGGCGACGGGGCCTTGGGCGTGGCTTGTGCGAAAGTTTGGTGATCGTCTTTCTTCGTCCCGGCGAGGCTTCGCCGGGACGTTTTTTGTTCGAGGCAGGGAAAGCGACGGCTTTCCCTATCCTTAGACTATGCGGAGATAGGATAAACGTGCATTATTATGGTAGTACGTTTTAATTTATACAACGTTTTAAAAGCCTTCCCCGAGGGGGAAGGTGGACGCGCAGCGGACGGATGAGGGCTACCTGCTGCTACTGAGCCGTAGTGTACTAAGGCAGAACGTGGAGAAGCAAGTCCTTGCACGTCTGCTTCTTTACGGATAAGCCTTCTCTCTGCAACGTGGCCCTCATCCGACCCAGGCTTACGCCTGGCCCACCTTCCCCCTCGGGGAAGGCTTTGGGCGTGCCTACCATTTTAATAAAGTCTTAAGACTTTCCCCATTCTTTTTTCAGGAATCGCTGTTATAATAGGCACTGTAAAAAGAAACCCGTTCCGGGTTCGGTTTTTTCGGGAGATCCTGAAGGATACGTTCATTCACCCCAACAAGGAGGAATACACCATGAAAAAGCGCAATCGTATCACCGTATGTCTGGTGGCTGGCGTGCTGATCCTGGCGGTGTCTGCCGGGGCTGCTTTTGGCAGCGTCAACGGTTACAGCACCTACAAGGAAGCCGTCAAGGCCCTGGCCCTCAAGACCGATAACGTCACCATGCAGGGCAGCATGAAGGCCACCCTGGACGGCAAAGAGTTTGTCAGCATGACCGGAGAAATGGCCATCGACGGCAAGAACAAGTCCAGCCATGTCATCAGCAGCGAATTCGGCGGCCAAAAGGAAGAGCGGTATGACACCATCATCGGCAACACTGAGACCTGGTTCAACGCCGATAGCAAGTACTACAACGAGCACACCTATGACAACGACCAGACGGCAGAGGACAGCAACAACCTCAGCAACAACCTGCTGGGCGTTTCCGCCGATGATGAGATGTCCAAGCGGATGGTCAACTTCATGGAGATCGCCGCTGACACCGTCATGGGCGACCTGAAGAACAACTTTGTCCAGCTGGGCAAGGACGGCGACAAGACCCAGTACCAGATCGAGATCAGCAAGGACCAGGTGCCTTCTCTTGTGAACGCCGGTCTGTCCCTCTTCGCCTACTCCATGACTGCTGACGAGGGCACCGACTGGGGTGTTTACTATGAGGACTATCGTGCGTCTATGCTGAACGCCTATGAGAAGCTCAGCGGCAACAAGCTCTCTGAGGAGTTCCGCAACGGCTACCTCCGGGAGGATGACACCGCCGACAGCGCGGCTTACGACGCCTGGTGCGACCAGAACGAAAAGCAGATCCAGAAGATTGTGGAGTATCTGAGCGAGAAGGACTGGGAGAGACAGTACTATGACCAGCTCGACCAGAAGCAGGGCGGCATCGTCTTCGTGAAGACCGACGGCACTTCCGTCTATTACAAGGACTACAAGTCCTACGCCAAGGCCAACCCCAAGATGGTCGAGGATGACATGAGCACCTATCTCGGCCAGGACATGGTCCTGAAGACCGCACAGTGCAAGTTTGGCGTGGACAAAAACGGCAACCTGACCAACAACACCCTCACCGCCACCTTCACCACCACCGACCAGGACGGCAAGAACCACGAGCTGGTCGTCACCGCCGACGTCACCCTTTCCAACTACGGCACCACCACCGTCCAGAAGCTGGACACCGGGAACCGCACGAAGATGCCGGAACCCGACGCGGAAAATAGCGGAGACGTCGTTTACAGCGACAACGACTGAGTACCTTTTTCCGAAGTTCTCTCTCAAACAGAAACCCAACGGGTACACCCCGGAGGCCCATGGGGCCTCCGGGGTCGTCCCGCCTGTACTGCCTGACTGAAAGGAGCGCGACAGTTTGGATACCGTTCTTTCCCTGGACCATGTTTCCAAGGTCTATCACAACGGCCGGGGGGCCAAAAACATCAGCTTTTCCGTGGCGCGGGGCCAGGTGGTGGGCCTGCTCGGCCCCAACGGCTCCGGCAAGACCACCATCATGAAGTCCATTACGGGCCTGTCCCAGCCCAGCGAGGGGAGCATCACCGTTTTCGGCGCCCTCAGCACCGACCGGGAGGCTTCCTTGAAGCACGTCGGGGCGCTCATCGAGCAGCCCGCCCTGTATGAGAACCTCACCGCCTGGGACCACCTCGTCATGGCCGCCCGGTTTTACCCGGAGGTAGATGAAAAGCGCATGGACCAGGTGCTGACCATCGTGGGCCTGGCCCCCTATAAAAAAGAGCGCTGCGGCAAGTTCTCCTTGGGCATGAAGCAGCGCATGGGCATTGCCCTGGCGCTGCTGTCCGAGCCGGAGCTGATGATCTTGGACGAGCCGACCAACGGCCTGGACATCGAGGCTACCGTCGAGATCCGGGAGATCATCATCCGGCTGGCGAAGGAGAAGGGCGTGACGTTTTTGGTCGCCAGCCACCTGGCCTCTGAAATTGAAAAAATGTGTGACAAGGTCCTGGTGCTGTACGAGGGGGAGATGCTCTCCTTCGACACCAAGGAGGAGGCCCTGCGCCTGCACCCCTCCCTGGAAGATTACTTCCTGGCGAAGGTGCGGGACAAAAAGGGCTCCGTGGTGCTGTAAGAAGGGGGAGATTCTGATGCAAGCATTTGCTGCCAGCTTACAAAACGAGCTGTTTAAGCTCCGGAAACGAAAGAAATACCTGGTGCTGCTCATCATCGCCAGCGCCATCTGCGTGGTCAGCGCCCTGCGGGTGCTCATCGTCAATTATCTGACCGACGGGGGCGTGTCCCGTGAGGCGATCTTGGGCGGGCTGATGTCCTCCAACATGCCGTTTGTGCTGCTGATCTTCCTGCCGCTCATGGCGATCATGGCGGCGGGGGATCTGTACGTGGGGGAGCAGGTGGACCACACCATTCGCTTCTCCCTCATGCGGCCCGTGGGAAAGGCCAAGCTCTTTTTCTCCAAAGCGGCGGCGGTCTGGGTGCTGTGCGCCTTTGATCTGGCCGTGCTGTACCTCGTCTCGACGCTCTCCCAGGTCTGTCTGGGGGGCGGCATTGAGGGGATCTTTTCCAGCTTCTTTGCCTGCGTGTTAGACCTCATCCCCATGGCGGTGCTGATCCTCTTCTTTGCGCTCATCAACCAGCTGGTGAAGGGGTCCAGCCTGACCGTGCTGCTGTGCGTGGTGTGCTATGTGGCCCTGGTGGTGTTTGGGACCTATATGCCGTCCGTGGGCGGCCTGGTCTTTACCGGCTATCTGCGCTGGCACAACCTGTGGATCGGCGTGACGCTGCCCTTCCTGTCTCTGCTGCCGCGGATCGGCCTGCTGGCGGGCTATGGCCTGGTCTTTGGCTGCGGCGGCTATCTGCTGTTTGATCGGAAAGAGGCCTGACCCGATCGTATCTCCCACATCTTTTAGGAGGTCCTGCCCATGCCCAAGAAAACCACCCTGCGCGGCCAATTCCTGCGCACCGTCCTGCTCATGCTGGCCTGTTCGCTGCTGGTGGGGCTGGCGGTGATCGTGGCGGTGATGATCGCCTTTGTGGAAAAGGTGCCGGATGGAGAACAATTTTTGATGGACAGCGTCTCCTTCCTCTTCGGGAAGGAGGTCCTGGGGCCAAACGGCATGATCCATGTGGTGGTCCTGGCGGCCATTGCGCTGTGTCTGCTGGTGGTGCTGGTGTGTGTGCTTTTGGCCAGCCGGTACACCAGCCGTGTCGCGGCGGCGCTGCGGGAGTTCCGCCGGGCAGCGGATGACCTGCGCAGCGGGGAGCTGGACTTTCAGATCCTCACCTATCCTGAGCGGGAGCTGGACGAGCTGGCCCAAGCCCTGGAGAGCGTGCGGCAGCGCCTCAAGGCCACCGCTGCGGCGGAGGCTGCGGCCCAGGAGGAACGGGGCCTGCTCATGGCGAACCTCTCCCATGACCTGCGCACGCCCATCACGGCCATCAAGGGCTATGTGGTGGGGATCCAGGACGGCATCGCTGCCACGCCGGAGAAGCAGCAGCACTATCTGGACATTGTGTACAACAAAACCATGGTCATGGAAAAGCTTGTGCGGAACATGTCCGACTTTTCCGAGTATGAGCTGGGGCGGATGCAGTATCACTTTGAATATGTGGACATGCTGCCCTTTTTGCAGGACCTGGCGGAGGAATATCAGGACGACGTGCAGCAGAGCGGCATGACCTTCCAGGCTGCGCTGCCCAAAGGCTGCTATACCGTCACCGCCGACCGGGGAAAGCTGAAACGGGTGCTGGACAATCTGGTCTCCAATGCGGTAAAATATGGGAAACCGGGTGGTGAGATCCACTTTTCTGCCGAGGAGTATGAGGGCGGCTTGGTCTTGCAGGTGACGGACAACGGCAAGGGCATCAGCCCCCAGGCCCTGCACCATGTATTTGACAGCTTTTTCCGGGCGGACGCCGCCCGCACCAGTTCCGTCCCCGGCAGCGGGCTGGGGCTGGCGATCTGCCGGAGCATCGTGGACAGCCACCACGGAAAAATTTGGCTCACCAGCGAAGAGGGGGAGGGCACCCGTGCCTTTGTCTATCTCCCCCTGCAAAAGGAGGAGGGTATGGCATGAAGATCCTCATCGTCGAAGATGACCAGAGCGTGGCCGAGCTGGAACGGGATTACTTAGAGATCAACGGCGGCTTCGACTGTGACCTATACGACAACGGCAACCAGGGCTTGCAGGCCGCGCTGAGCCAGGACTATGCCCTGGTCATCGTGGACGTGATGCTGCCGGGGCTGAGCGGCTTTGAGATCTGCCGCCGCCTGCGGGAGGTCAAGGATACGCCCGTCATCATCATCTCCGCCCTGGCCGATGACATTGACAAGGTCCGCGGCTTAGGGCTGGGGGCCGACGACTATATGACCAAGCCCTTTTCCCCCAGCGAGCTGGTGGCCCGCGTGAAGGGCCACATCCAGCGCTATGAGCGCCTGGTGGGCAGCCGGGAGCAGCGGCGGCCGGAGGTTTTGAAAATTCGCGGCCTGGAGATCGACCGGGACAGCCGCCGGGTCTGGGTCAACGGCAAGGAGACGAGCATGACGGGCAAGGAGTATGACCTTCTGCTTTTCCTGGCCGAGCATCCCGACACCGTCTTTTCCAAGGACCGGCTCTTTGACAGTGTGTGGGGCGTGGAGGCCATTGGCGATGTGTCCACCGTCACCGTCCACATCAAGCACATCCGGGATAAGATCGAGCTCAACCCCGACCGGACGCAGTACATTGAGACCGTCTGGGGCGTAGGCTATCGCTTCCGGGGATAACCGAATCCAAACAGAAACGCCCACCGAAACAGGCTTCGGTGGGCGTAACACATCGTTGGGCTTTATTTCCGCCGCTTTCCCTGGGTCTTGCCGGGGGAGCGGTTGGTTTGTTTTCCGGCGGACTTACTGCGCTGTGGGGTGGGGGCGTGCTGGCCCCTGCCCTGGGATTTGGCGGGGGCTTTGCCTCTGCCTTGGGCCTTGCCGGGTTTGCCGGACTTGGCGGCTTGTGCCGCTTCGGGTTTGCCGGGGCGGTTGGGGCGGAGGAGACAGTCGGGGCCGTAGCCGATGAGGTCCTCCCGGCCCTCCCGGTGGAGGGCCTCCAGGACCAGGCGGCGCTTCTCCGGGCGTTTCCACTGGAGCAAGGCCCGCTGGAGCTCTTTCTCGTGGGGCGTTTTGGGGACGTAGATGGGCTTCATCGTCCGGGGGTCCAGGCCGGTGTAATACATGCCGGTGGCCAGGGTGCCGGGGGTGGGGTAGAAGTCCTGCACCTGCTCCGGCTGGCGGCCGGTCTTGTTGATCCACTGGGCCATGGCGATGGCGTCGGCCAGCGTCGCGCCGGGGTGGGAGGACATGAGATAGGGGACCAGGAACTGGTTCATGCCGTATTTTTGGTTGAGCCGCTGGTACTTGTCCCGGAACTTCTCATAGGCCTGGATGTGGGGCTTGCCCATGGCGTCCAGAACGTGGGCCACGCAGTGCTCCGGGGCGACCTTGAGCTGGCCGCTGATGTGATGCTTGACCAGGTCGGCGAAGAACTCACCGTTTTTGTCCTGCATCAGATAGTCGAAGCGGATGCCCGAACGGATGAAGATCTTCTTGATGCCGGGGATGGCCCGGAGCTTGCGGAGCAGCTGTAAATAATCCGCGTGGTCGGCGTCCAGGTTGGGACAGGGCGTGGGGGCCAGGCAGTCCCGGTGCTTGCACAGCCCGTGCTTGAGTTGCTTTTGGCAGGAAGGACGGCGGAAGTTGGCCGTGGGGCCGCCCACGTCGTGGATGTAGCCCTTGAAGCCGGGGTGTTTCGTCAGGGCGGTGACTTCACGGATGACGCTCTCGTGGCTGCGGGAGGTGATCATCCGGCCCTGGTGAAAGGCCAGAGAGCAGAATTTACAGGCTCCAAAGCAGCCCCGGTTATGGGTGACGGAGAAGCGCACCTCTTCGATGGCGGGCACGCCGCCCATGCTGTCGTAGACCGGGTGCGGCTCCCGCATGTAGGGCAGCTCGGCCACGTGGTCCAGCTCCGCCGTGGTCAGGGGCATGGCGGGGGGATTGGCGATGAGATAGCGGTCCCCGTGGGGCTGGATGACGGCCCTGCCCCGGATGGGGTCGTGCTCGTCGTACTCCACCAGATTGGCCTCGGCGTAGGCTTTTTTGCTCTGGCAGACGGCCTCATAGGAGGCGACGGTGAGAGAGGGGTAGTGGCAGGCCGCGGGGTCCTTGGCCAGGAAGCAGGTGCCCTTCACGTCGGTGATCTCGCGCACCGGCATTCCGGCGGCCAGGGCCTTGGCGATGTCGGCCACGGCCCGCTCGCCCATGCCGTAGATGAGCAGGTCGGCCTGGGCGTCCAGCAGGATCGAGCGGCGGACCTTATCCTCCCAGTAGTCATAATGGGCGAAGCGGCGGAGGGAGGCCTCTAAGCCGCCGATGATGAGGGGGACGTCCCCCCAGGCCTCCCGGACCTTGTTGCCGTAGACGATGGTGGCGCGGTCGGGGCGCAGGCCGGCCTTGCGGCCGGGGGAGTAGGCGTCGTCATGGCGGCGCTTCCGGGCGGCGGTGTAGTGGGCGACCATGGAATCGATGTTGCCGCCGTTGACTAAGACCCCGTAGCGGGGCTTGCCCAGGGCGGTGAAGGAATCTAAGTTCTTCCAGTCCGGCTGGGCCAGGATCGCCACGCGAAAGCCCAGGTCCTCTAACACGCGGCTGATGATGGCGGTGCCGAAGGAGGGGTGGTCTACGTAGGCGTCGCCGGTGATGAGCAGGAAGTCGTAGTAGTACCACTCTCGGTCTAAGAGGTCCTCCTTGGAGATGGGGAGGAAATCGTGGATGGTTTTCACATCAGGTCCTCTCGGACGGTATAGCCGATGTCTTTCTGCATCCGGTACAGGGTGCCGTAGGCCCCGGCCTCGGTGCCGATGGTGTGGAAGCCGTACTTTTGATAGAAGGCCAAGGCATGGGCGTTCTGCTCGGAGCAGACCAGGCCCAGCTTGTCACAGTCCAGGGGGCGGCTGAGGCTCACGGCTTTGCCGATGAGCTGGATGCCGACGCCGTTGTTCCGCTGTTCGGGGGCCAGATAGAGGAAGGCGATGTAGCCTTCGTGCGTCTCCTGGCCCCGGCGGGGGTCCAGCTGGAGCAGGCCCGCCCGACGGCTGCCCGCCATGGCGACGACCAGGCTCTTGGGGTTGGCCTTCCAGGAGTCATAGGCATCGTCCAGGAAGCCCGCGCCGTCATAGCGGTCTAAGTTGCCGTAGATGGTCTGCCAGGCGTCTTGGCGGCAGGCTAAGTAATAGTCACGGTCGGCCTGGGTGTCCAGGTTTAAGTGGTCGAACCAGAAATTTACGTCGGGCCGCTGGTCGTTTTTGTTCCACCAACGCTGCTTGGCCAGGGTGGAAATTTCTTCGGAGAGGTGGGAGTTGTCGTCTTTATAGACCACGGTGACGTGACCGTTTTCAATTTCCAGCTTGGTCACGGCGGTGTTGTCGCTGTGGCCCATTTTGCGCATCTCCTCAGGGGGGATCCCCAGGAACTCGGCCACGGTGTTGCGGATGAGGGTGCCGTGGGCGAAGGCGGCAACGGCCTGGTCGGGGTGCTGGGCGGCGATGTCCAGGATGGCCTTGCAGCCCCGCACCCGGATCTCCGGGAAGCTTTCGCCGCCGGGGGCGCGGAAGTCCGGGGAGGTGGCGGAGAAAAGGGCCATGCGGGCGTGTTCCCGCCGGTCGATCCCGGCCCAGGAGTAGTCCTCCCACTGGCCCATGCTGATCTCCCGCAGGTCGGGGCGGGTGACGAGGGGCAGGCCCTTGGGGACGAAGAGGGCGCGGGCCGTGGTCATGGTGCGGAAGAGGTCGCTGGAATAGACGGCGTCGATGGGCACGTCAGCGAACCGGTCCCGCAGGGCTGCGATCTGGCGGTAGCCGTTGTCGGTGATGAGACTATTATATTGGCCGTGGATGCGGCGGTAGAGATTGCCCTCCGCCTCGGCGTGACGAATGAGATAGAGTGTGGTCATGGAATGCCTCCGGGTACTCAAGAAATAGAACAGATGATAACACTTCATTATAACGAATCCCATAAATTTTAGCAACGGATTTTTCCGCCAATCGGGGTACACTAAGCACGTCTGCAACAGACAAAACCACGAAAAGGAGGAACGCCCTATGTGCTGCACCCATCCCTTCTGCGCCGGCATTGCCCTGGGCATGGCGGCGGGGGTCGCCGTCGGTATGCGCCTGAAGAGCCAGGAAAAGGAAGTCCGCCGCTCCCTGCGCCGCGCCGCCCGGACCCTGGAAAAGGCCATGGATGACCTGTCCCAACGCTGCTGAAACTTTTTTTGAAAAAATCCCAAAAAAGTGTTGACAAAGCGGCCCCCGTCTGGTATTATAACACTCGTCCCAAGCGAGCGGGCAACAGCCCAACGCCAAGGACGAAACGAATACGGGGGTATAGCTCAGCTGGGAGAGCGCTTGAATGGCATTCAAGAGGTCAGCGGTTCGATCCCGCTTATCTCCACCAAGACCTGGAATCTTCGGATTTCAGGTCTTTTTCTATATTTTCTGGTCAAGGTTTTTCTTTGGACAAAGCAAAAACGCAGGGAGTCGAGTGGCTCTCTGCGTTTTGGATCAATATAACTATTCTTTTGATAATCTCTGACAAAGCAACAGAACGAGTTGACGATCCTCTTCCTTTAAATTTTTCATGTTTTTCAGTAGACCGGAAACCAAGGAAGGATCATCCGTTTGCTCGTCGAAAAATTGGGCGGGGGTTATGTTGAAATACTCACAAATTTCAAACAAGCCTGTGATGGAGGGCAGACTTTTCCCGCTTGAGATATTTTGAATATATCCTCGGCTGTGCCCCAGCTCCAGGCTCATTTGATATTCAGATACCCCTTTTTTCATCCTTAGCTGGGAGATGCGATCACGCAAAAACTGTTCATCCATAGCGGCAACCCTCCTACCGCTCTATTTTATGGTATCCGGGTCTATAAGATTGCTTCTTAAAAATGTTAAAATGCGTTGAAATGAACGCGGAAAGATGTTATACTGCATTTAGAGGACATTGTTTCCTGGAAAGAGTCGATTTCACGAAGAATAGGAAGGTGTAATATGAAACGGTTTTTATCTTTCATCCTGGCACTTACTCTTGCAGTCTCGTTGGTCCCCTCTGCATTTGCTGCCAGCGACGAAGCAGTACAAGCGGCAAACGCGCTCCATACGCTGGGTCTGTTCAACGGCACAGGCACCGACGCAAACGGCAACCCCATCTATGACCTGGACCGCGCTCCGACACGGGAAGAAGCCATCACGATGCTGATTCGCTTGATGGGGAAAGAAGCGGACGCAAAAAGACAAGACTGGCTTTGGAACACACCATTTACTGATATTTCTAATTGGGCAAAACCTTATATAGGGTATGCCTATGCTTATAGCTTAACATCTGGAACATCAGAAACCACATTTGGAGGAAAACAGAAGGTCAGTGCAATGCAGTATCTTACCTTTGTTTTACGTGCACTTGGGTATGAAGATGGTACAGACTTTCAGTGGAATAAGGCATGGAAGTTATCGGATGAGATTGGTTTAACTTCTGGTCAATATACTTCTAATACGTCGATTACTAGAGGGGATATAGCAATAATTTCCTTAAAAGCGCTGTCAATTTCTAATAAATATAACTGGACTTTATTAGAACAATTGTTAAATGAAGAAATAATTAGTCAAAAAATGGTTAAAAAATCTGGAATAGATATTATTCCGGATTTCAACTCCTCAAGCACTAGATTTCAGTATGTAAAAGATGGAGCAAAGTTCTATCGGTTATGTGATGGAACATTTCGCTCATACATAAGCGACGATTATGATGATGACTTTTTTGAGACATCATGGTCATGGTCATGGATGGGGACGCCTGGAATTATAGAGATATATTTTGATAAATATACAGGGGATCCATATGTAACTCTTGATACTTTTGCAGCCTTAAACACGTTATTTTCGGGTGACTATAATAGAATGATACGCGCATCTGATAGCCAGACCAGCCAATTTGCATCTGGTGTTGTTTGGCTGACGCAAAGAAATATTGGGTGCGCCTACCGTGTCCAAAGAAAAGAAGTGTCATTGAACAACTATAAATCAGATGTTAGTGTGACATATAAATCTAAAGATTTAAAGTATTCGTTGACAGAGGCAGAGTCCAATTCTTCTATTGATTGGACTGAAACAAGTAAGATAGAAAAAGCACTAAGTAGATCTATCTATCAACAAACAGGAGTAAAGTGTAAAGTGGAAAGAAATTGGCTGCCGTATCAACACCAACTTGACAGCGTAGGATATGTATACGGGTATCAGCCGGTATTTAATGTACACGGTTTGTTGGATTATTTTGGAATCACTGACCCGGTGATTCGGGATAAATTTGAAAATATCCAGGTAAAGAACATAGATGGAACAGACGTGCTTATCGTGAATTGATGGCCATTTGTTCAGCGCACAAAAAGCGCACAGACCTAAAAAATCTGTGCGCTTTTGTCATTGTGCTGTTTCTTCGTCAAAGAGAAGCAAGTCCTCCCGCTGGGCGGCGAGGGCTTTTAAGTCGGCGGTGAAGCCGGAGGCGCTGAAGAGGACGTACCAGACGGTGCGGTGGTCCCGCTCCCAGGGGACGGCGTCGGTCTTGGCGACCAAGTCCCAGAAGACGCGGGGGCCGACCGGCTCCTGCCAGTATTTGCACTCGCCGAGGATCAGATTTTTGCCGTCTGGGTCCAGGGCGGCCAGGTCGATCTCATGTTTGGCGTCCCAATAGCGGCCGAGCTTGGAGAAGTGGAAGGGCCAGGCGTTGGCGGCGTTGAGGTCCCACATGCGCTCCTGGCAGACGTCTTCATAGACGAAGGCGATGTGATTTTTCACCAGGCTCTTGCGAATTTTCTCTAGGACGAGGGCGCTGTGGCCGCTCTCGATGAAGCTCCTATTGGGGTAGACGAAGGCGAACCAGAAGCGCAGGTAGTTGTCCCTGATCTTGTAGAGACCCTTTTTGCTCCTCTCCGGGTTGGGTTCGGTGACGGGAACCTCCCGCGCTAAAATATCCAGGTCGATGAGGGTCTTGAGGTATTTGGTCAGGCTGGTGGACTTGACCTCCAAGGTGGCGGCGATGGCGGAGAGCTTTTGGTTTCCGGCGGCGATGGATCTGATGATGGAGAAGTAGCTGCCCACCTCGCTGACCTCCTGCTGCAAGAGAAAATGCGGCTCGTCGTAGAGGTAGCCGGAGCGGTTGAGGATATTGGCTTGGATGGCCTGGTAGAGGTCCTGGCTGCCGGAGAACAGCTCGATGTATTTGGGGACCCCGCCGGTGACGGCATACCACTCGATCAGCTCCCGGCGGCTCTTTTCGGGGAAGAATTCATGGTAGTAGGCAAAGGGGATCTGCTTCAGGCGAATCTGTGCCGTCCGCCTGCCGTAGAGGGGACTGCTGTAAGAGAGGGTCTGAGACTCCATCATGGAGATGAGGGAGCCACATAAAATTACCATGACAGACCTGTCTTTGAGAATTTCTTCCCAGATGCGCTGGAAGATGGAGGGAAAGGCCGGGTTGGACTTGCCCAGATATTGAAACTCGTCCAGAACGATGACGGGCTTGCGGTCAAAGGGTTTATCCAGGATGGTGCGGAAGAGGATGTCCCAGCTTTTGACCTCTGCACTGCGGAGCAGGTCGTTGTTCAAAAACTCTGCGGTTTTTTCCTTGAAGACGGCCCGGTTCTGTGCCTCGGATTCCTCACTGGCCAGGAAGAAGAGCGCTGGCTTCTCCCGGATGAACTCGGAGATGAGGGTGGTCTTGCCCACTCTGCGCCGTCCGTACAGCACGACCAGGGCGCTGCCGGGGCGGTCATATTCGGCTTGCAGGGTTTGAAGCTCCTGCTCACGGTCTACAAAATGCTGCATGAGATCACCTCGCTGTTATACTTTTTATTATTATACCGCAGATTATTATAATCTCAAGTATAACTTTTCAAGAGGAAAACAAGTTGCAAATTTTGTCTCTAAAGTTGCTATTTTTGTTGAAATATTGAAAAGGGATGGAAGAATTCGTTATACTTGGGTCAACACGAAAGGGACAACAGCAAAAATGTTATGACAGAGGTGTTTTTCATGCGAAAGAGGAGTTTATGGATCATTGTTGTTATTGCGATAGTAGCTGCAGCAGCTGTAGTATGTGGGGTGTTGCTTTCTAAAAAGCACGATCACTTAGAGGCCGCATTTGCTGAAAGGATAAACAGTGGAATTGTGCAAGGGGAGGATTTGCCGAGCGATATACAATACATGAACAAGGTGCTGGAACACACGTCGTTTGAAATGATGGATGTGAGCAGTAGCAACAAGAAAATGACGGTGTCAATTTCCTATCCCAATTGCATAGAAATTGCCGACGGATATACAGGCGATGAAAATAATGCGGAAGATTACTACCAATATGCGATATCAGTCTTAGATGGGGAGCAAATGCCCTCTCTTACGGAAGAAATTGAGGTAGGTTATCAGGAAGACGAAGACGGAGTAATTAGTTTTGAGGATTCTGAAGCCTTGACAAATGCGCTGACCGGGGGAAACTATTCTTTCCTTGTTAGCATGATGGAGGAGAACTAAATGAAAAGATGTAGATTACAGAATGCCTTGATTTGCTTGCTGTTGGTGTGCGCTTTCTCTATCTCCTTAGCGGTACCTGCATTTGCAGCGGATGATGTTAAAGGCACAATTTCACTAGAAGCAAATGGAAAGAGTACAACGCTTGCTGTATTGTTAAGAGACGGGGTGTGGTATGCGGAAATTCAAAGTTTGGCGAAAATTGCAGTGTGCAATTCCGATCGAGATAGTAAAGGCGAGTCGGTACTCACAACGAAAGCTGCTGTTAGCCAAAACAATGGGAAAGTAGTATTTACAAGAGAAAACACCGTACTTAATTATCAGCCCATCATTTTATACACATGCGATAAAGATAAGAACGTACAGGTGGATGATTCGTACTATGTTCCACTAGAGGAGGCGAGCAAAGCATTAGGGATACATTTCACTGCAACAGACGGGAAACTATATAGTAAGACTACGAGGACGGTCAAAGACCTTAGGGAAGATTTGAATTATGTATTTTCTGCTCCTAACTTCAATGCATCGTCTATCATAATTGACCCAAGTACTCATTGGGCTACGATAGAGACTGCTTCACGTGTATATGCTGCCCTGCCGTTTGTTGGGGATGGGAGTGTTGTTGGAACTCTTTTAGGTACTGATGAAGATGATAGGTTTATGAAAGCGTTTACAAATATTCTGACTTTTGATGAGGATATGAGTAACATTTGTGTAGACCTGTCAAACTTGCTTTCTGATTCTGAAACTGAAAGAGATATTCTTTCTACAGTACTGGAAGAAATGGCTAAAATGGATGGAGAACTGGAGCAGTATGCAGAAACTTTTGAAGGCATCAATGAGAAGGTAGATGCATCGCAATTGAAGGAAGTTATGAGTATTACTGCTTTAATTGAAGTTGCGTCAAGATTTGACGAGTCAGTAGTCCTCATGTATAAGGATATTTTTCAAAATAGTAAAAATAAGCGTGTGAAAAAAACAGCTCAAATGGCCTTTGATTCCATATATCCAGATAAGGCCTTGAAAACGATGGGAGAAAATTGGGCTGTGGGTTTAGTGCTTGGAAGAATTGAAAATCGTTTGGAAAAAGTGAACTTAGAGGCCGAGGGGATAAATAAAATTATACAATATATAGGTGCAAAGACAATAGATTCTGTTACGAATGGGAGTAGCATATCAAATGCAGTAATATATATGTCGATCTATACAACTATACAGAATGAAATTAGAGAGTATTACTATAAAAATCGGGAAAGTATGGATCAGACAGATGTAGCGGAGAAGCTCTTGTGTGCAGGTAGACTTTATACAAAATGTATCTATGAGGAGTACAAGAATTGCAGCTTTGATAGCGAGATCAAAGACAGCGTGCAAAGTGCCGACAATTGCTTCCGCAATACGCTTAAATTACTTATGTCATATGAAGCGAAAGAGTGTGTGGAAGAAATTAATAATTCAAATTTTATTGAATATTTGACAAATGACTATCAACATTTAGTTAGTACAGCTGTAAGTGAATCTGAGGAAAGTGAAACAGAATCTGTACCTGTGCAATATACCGCACCATTTGTTAGGATATACCAATCCCTTTTGCGTACTACGTATAATGAAATTAGTGATGTATCCATGTATAAATACTATGTATATGATATAAACGGTGATGGAACCCCTGAACTTTTCATTGGTCATGGGACATGCAGAGCCGATTATACGATAGATGTGTACACAATAAAGAATCAGTATGCATCATATATAGGGAATGTATTTGGAGATGAACTATTGGCGATAGAAGATGGGATTTGTGGATACTACGCTCAAATGGGGGGTGAGGTAGTTAACGTCTACTCAATGAATGGAGACTCAATTACAGAAGATAATTTTTATGAGCATGATGCGGGAGAAACTTACACGGAGTTTTCTTTTCTGCCTAGTTATGATATAACTGATTTTTCAGGACTTAACTGGACGGTGAATCCTGAGACAGGAAATAACTCGGAAATGCTAAAGAAGATATCAGGGGAATATTAAGCGAAGACTAAGTGAGAGTTGATTTTTAATGAAATTGCTTATTAAAGATCAAAAAGCTGCTAATTTTGCTTCCAAACGCGTTAATTTTGCAAAAAGGTTGCAAGTGCGCGGGGAAATCTGCTATGCTGGGGGCAACGCGAGGAATTGCACGTCTTGCGTTGCCAATCAGCTGCGGAAAGCGCCAGCCCACCACCAAGCGGGGGATCTAGCACGGGATCATCTTGGGGGTGGGCTGGCGCATGTTTGCTTATTCAGCTTTGGGGGGCTTGCTGGGCTTATTCTGGCGGCGGTCGGCCTCGGCCTGGGCGCCCTCCTCGACCCAGAGGTAGAAGTCCAGGCTGTCCATGTCGGTGAGGGGGCTGACGTGCTGGACGATGTCCTCCTCTTCCGGTGCTTCCTCCTCCGGCTCCTCGTCGGGGAACAGGCCTAGGGTGAGCAGATCGAAGGCGTCGTTGCTGCTCATGCCGCCGAGATGGGACAGCTCGTCTTTGATGTGATCCATAAAATTTACGTCCCTCCTGTGGGTCATGTCGTTTGTCTTAGTGTAGCATATCCGGGGGCATTTGTCTGCCCTTTCTTGGGGATCTGCAAGGTATTTTGGGCGAAAAGACCAAGAAGAATGACTGGGTTTGTGGAAAAAGATGAAAAAAATTTCTTGACAAACCAAGAAAAATGCCATACAATCAGGAGCAACCAGAGATAGAGGCGCGTTTCGCCAAGAGTAACCGGTACCAGATGCCTTGCAGGGCAGGGCCGGGGAAAGGGGCAGACGCCGAAGGCAGTCCTTGCTGCAAAGGGGGCTGTGCTGGGCGGGCAAACTAAGAGTTGCCCGACTGTCGCAAATGGGTATTTGCGGAGGGCTATCCTTGATACCGAGACGCTTCGGCAGTTTGCCGTAAGCGGATATGATGTTATCAAGCAGCTATCCCCGCATAGCTTGCTTGATTTTTTTGTTGCCTTTTTTGAGGGGGACGGGAAGATCGGGCAGGAATCGACAAAAAGATTTCATTATGCAGGAGGAACTTACCATGAAGAACCAGAATCCTATTTTCAGAGGCATTGCTACCGCCCTTGTCACCCCCACCACTCCCGAAGGCATTGATTTTGACCGCTTCGGGACCCTGATCGACTGGCAGATCGCCCAGGGGATCAACGCCCTGGTCATCTGCGGCACCACCGGCGAAAGCTCCACCCTGACCGACGCCGAGCACCGCCGTGCCATCGCTTACGCCTGCGAGCGGGTCAACGGCCGGGTGCCCGTCATTGCCGGCACTGGCTCCAACGAGACCGACTACGCCGTGGAGCTGACCAAGAGCGCCTGCGCCGACGGTGCCGATGCCGTTCTGGTCGTGACCCCCTACTACAACAAGACCACCCAGCGCGGTCTGGTGACGATGTACAACACCATCGCCGACGCCAGCACCAAGCCGGTGATCCTCTATAACGTCCCTTCCCGCACCGGCATCGGCATCCAGCCTGAGACTTATGTGAAGCTGGCCGAGCACCCCAACATCGCCGCCATCAAGGAGGCCAACAGCGACATCTCCAAGATCGTCGAGACCTTCTCCCTGGTGGGCGACAAGTTGGACATCTACTCCGGCAACGATGACCAGATCGTGCCCATCCTGTCCATGGGCGGCATGGGCTGCATCTCCGTGCTGTCCAACGTGGTGCCCGCCAGGACCGTTGCCATCACCGACAAGTTCTTCGCCGGGGACGTGGCCGGGGCCGCCCAGTTACAGTGCAAGTACATGCCCCTGATCCGCTCCCTGTTCTGCGAGAGCAACCCCATCCCCGTGAAGGCCGCCATGGCTGCGATGGGCTACTGCGAGAACTTCCTGCGGCTGCCTCTGGTCCCCATGGAAGAGGACCACTACGAGACCATGATCCAGCGCATGCGTGCCCTGGGCATCAACGTCTAAGCTTTGCAGCGGAGAGAGGGAACGACTATGAATATCATCGTAAACGGTGCCGCCGGGCGTATGGGTCAGCAGGTCTGCCGCCTGGTCGAGGCTGAGGGCCATACGCTGGCCGCCGCCGTGGACCGCAGCGGCGGAGAGGGCTTTGTGTCCAGCCTGGCAGAGTACACCGGTCCTGCGGACGTGCTCATCGACTTTTCCAACCACGCCGGCGTGGGGGAGCTGGTAGATTACTGCGTGAGCCGGGGGCTGCCTCTGGTGGCCGCCACCACCGGGTACACACCGGAGGAATTTGCCAAGCTCGAAGCGGGGGCCAAGAAGATCGCCATCTTCCAGTCCTATAACATGTCCGTGGGCGTGGCGCTGCTGGCCCGGCTGGTGAAGCAGGCGGCGGCCATCTTCGGCGGCTGCGACGTGGAGATCGTGGAGGCCCACCACAACCGCAAGGCCGACGCCCCCAGCGGCACGGCCCTGATGCTGGCCGACGCGGTGAAGAGCCAGCGGCCCGACGCCGAGTACGTCTATGGCCGCTCCGGGCAGCACAAGCGCCAGCCCAACGAGATCGGCATCCACTCCCTGAGAATGGGCAACGTGGTCGGTGAGCATGAAGTGATCTTTGCCACCGACAATCAGACCATCACCCTGAAGCACCAGGCCCATGACCGGGCGCTGTTTGCCGAGGGAGCGCTGACGGCGGCGGGTTTCCTGGTGGGCCAGCCGGCTGGCTTCTACCACATGGACGATCTGCTGGGTCCGTGAGATACGACGACTGAGATACCTTATATAAATATAGAACGAGAAAGACGGGAACTGACCTATGCTGTATGATAACCTGGCTGTGAACGAACAAGGCCACCTGACCGTGGGCGGCCTGGACACCGTGGCCTTGGCCGAGGAATTTGGCGCCCCCCTGTACGTCCTGGACGAGGACAAGCTGCGGGAGAACTGCCGGACCTATGTCCAAGCGCTCCGGGAGAATATGCCGGAGGGCTCTTATCCCCTGTTTGCCGGAAAGGCCCTGTGCTTTAAGGGCCTCTACCCCGTGCTGAACGAGGAGGGAATGGGGGCAGATGTGGTCTCTCCGGGCGAGATTTACACGGCCCTGGCCGGTGGGTTCCCGGCGGAGAAGCTCTACTTCCACGGGAACAACAAGACCGACGAGGACATTGCCTATGCCCTGGACAGCCATGTGGGGTGCTTCATCGTGGACAACCACCAGGAGCTGGCCCGGCTGGACGAGGCCGCCGGGGTGCGGGGCATCCGCCAGAGGGTGCTGCTGCGGGTGACGCCGGGCATTGACCCCCATACCTTGCAGGCCATCAACACCGGACGCATCGACTGCCAGTTCGGCGTGCCCATCGAGACGGGGCAGGCGGCGCGGTTCGTCGCCGACGCGCTGAGCCGGAAGAACCTGATCGTCGAGGGCTTCCACAGCCACATCGGTTCCCAGATCTTTGAGGCGGAGCCGTTCTGCGATGCCGTCGATATTCTGCTGGACTTTGCCCAGGCCATGCGCCAGGCCCACGGCTTTGTGGCCGAAACGCTGAATTTGGGCGGCGGCTTTGGCGTGCGGTACCTGGAGAGCGACCCCGTGGTCGACATTCCGGGGAACATCCGGGCGCTGGCGGAGCATTTGCGGCAGGGGTGCGCGGAGAAAGACTACCCCGTGCCGAAGGTCCTGCTGGAGCCGGGGCGGAGCATCGTGGCCAACGCAGGCCTGACGCTGTACCGCGTGGGCGGCATCAAGACCATCGAGGGCTACCGGAGCTATGTCACGGTGAACGGCGGCATGACGGACAACCCCCGCTATGCCCTGTACAAGGCACCCTACACCGTCGTGCCCGCCAGCCGGATGAACGACGCACGGGACCTTACCTGCACCGTGGCCGGGCGCTGCTGTGAGAGCGGCGACCTCATTCAGGAGAACATCCAGCTGCCGGAGATGCAGCGGGATGATCTGCTGGCGGTGCTGACCACGGGGGCGTATAACTTTACCATGGCCTCCAACTACAACCGCCTGTGCCGTCCGGCGCTGGTGATGGTCCATCATGGCAGGGCGCGGCTGGCCGTGCGGCGGCAGACCTTTGCCGACCTGGTGGCCTGTGACCTGTGATGGGATCGAATGTTATATAGTTATGTAAATGAGCAGCTGCCCCCGTTGGCTTGGGTTTCACCGAGCGGACGGGGGCAGCTGTTCGTTTGTCAGGTCCATGCCGTTTGCTTGGCCAACGCAGTAGTCGAAGAATTGGTCGGCGGCGGCCAAAAGATGAGGGGCCTTTTGGCGGACGATGTAGAAGTCACTGGTCTGGACGGGATCGGTGACGGGCAGGCGCTTCACGCCGGGGCGGTGGACCGGGGGAGTATCCGGCAGGACGGTGATCCCGAAGCCCTGGGCTACCAGCTCTAGGATAAAATTGGCGTCTTCCACCTCATAGGCGATGTGCCACCGGTCCCGGACGGGGGCAAAGAGGCGGTCCACCGGGTCCCGCTGACCGCTGAGCCAGGAGTAGGTGACGTGGGGGTAGGGGAGCGTCTCCTCCAGGGTGACGCTTTCCTGCTGGGCCAAGGGATGGTCCAGGGGGACGGCGGCGACCATGGGGCGGCTCTGGATGGCCGCATACTCTAGCTGGGGGTCGGAGAAGATCTTGGAGCAGAAGCCCAGGTCGGCCTCGCCCTCCAGGACGCTTTGGCAGACCTGGCTGGACATGCCGGTGGAAAAGGTGAAGTCACAGCCGGGGTGCGCTGCTTTGAACTGGCGGCACAGGCGGGTGACCAGGGGAACGAGGAGCAGGGGAATGGTCTGGATGCGGAGGGTGCCGATGCCCTCCCGGAGCATTTGGAAGCTGCGCAGACAGTTGTCCGCCAGGGTCACGATCTGCTGGGCCTGGGGGAGAAGGGCGGCACCATAGCGCCCCAGGGCGATGCCCCGGCCGCTTTTTTGGAAGAGGGGGGCGCCCAGTTCCTGCTCCAGGGCGGCCATGGCATGGCTGAGGCCGGACTGGGAGATATTCAGGCGCTGGGCGGCGCGGCCGTAATGCATCTCCTGGGTGAGGACGAGGAAGTAGCGGAGATGGTCGATGTTCATGGTGAAAGAAACCCCCTTTTTGGGTTAGTATAGCACGATCCATGCGAAAAAGGAATGCGTGCTTGCATTTCTGAGAATTGATTTTTTCGGGGGCCGGGGGTTTAATGAATATGATACTATGAAAACGGAAGGAGCCAGTGTCATGGGCTTACGATTACATGTCTTGTATTTGGGGAAAATGGAATTTCCAAAATTTCGTCTGGTGGACTGGAAGGATGAGAACGAGATGGTCGTGTCACCGGCGGTGTCGCTGCTCATCCAGCACCCCACCCTGGGCAACATCCTCTATGACACCGGCAACAGCGAGCACTTTGCCGCGCTGTACAGCGAGGAGATGCTGCACAACTACCCCGTGACCGAGTGCATCACCATCGAGGAGGCGCTGGCCGAGAAGGGCCTGAAGCCGGAGGACATCGACCTCCTCATCATCTCCCACCTGCACTTTGACCACGCGGGCGGCCTGAGCCACTTTGTGGGCACGAAGGCGATCCAAAACGTCATCGTCTCGGAGGCAGACCTGAAAGAGGCCTACTTCAGCGTCATGACCGGGAACCCCGGCGCGTATATCCGTGCCCTGTTTGATGTGGAGGGCATCCAGTTCAAACCCATCCACGAGACGACCAAGCTGGCGGACGACCTGACGCTGTTTATTCAGAAGTCCCACACCCCCGGTGTTATCGGCCTCATCCTACACACCGAGAACCATGGGAACATCATCGCCACCAGCGACACTGTCTACACCGCCCAGAGCTACCGCGACCAGCTGCCCCCCGGCGGCACCATCAACAAGACCACGGATGAGTTTTTTGAGAACATCCAACGCATCCAGGAGCTGGAGAAGGAGTACGGCGCGACCCTGCTCTTTGGCCACGACATTGACCAGATCGTGGACTGGGCAAAGAAGAGCCCCATCGACTAAGCAAACCGCAAGATAAACCTGAGATCACGAAGCGCCGACATCGACAGAACAGGAGGGTTTTTATGGCTACCAATCACACCCCCACCGCCGGGGCCGCCCTGGGCAATGAGCTGCGGGCGGGCACCGTTGCCAAGGTAGGCAGCACGAAGCGGATCCAGGAGCTGAACGGGATGCTCCACTCCAACCGCCCCAACGTGGACATCACCCGCGCCAGAGCGTACACGAAGGTGTACCGCGAGACGGAGGGGATGCCCAGCATGATGCGGCGGTACAAGGCTTCGGCAGAGGTCTACCGTTCCCTCAGCGACAACGTGTATGACTATGAGCAGCTGGTGGGCTGGCCCACCAAGCGCATCCGGGGGGCGAACTTCGCCATCGAGCTGCACGCCCACTGGTTAGCCGACGACCTGCCCAACCTGCGAGGGCGGACCTACGACCCCTTTGAGATCACGGACGAGGAGTATAAGGAGTTGGAAGAGGATCTTCTGCCTTACTGGAAGGAGAAGACCATGGCCGTTCAGTGGGGCCATTACGTGGACCCCAAGGAATGGGACCGGGCGCAGTTTGGCGGCGTGTCTGATGTGTCCAACTATCTGTGCGCCAACGGCTCCCACTTCATCCCGTCCTGGACGGATGTGATCGAGCATGGGTTCGTGAAGTATTATGAAAAGGCCAAGGCGCTGCGGGCGGACCTGGACCCCAACGACCCGGAATCTGTGGACAAGCGCATTTTCTACAACGGCATTATCGAGGTGCTGGAGGCCATTCGGGACTGGGGCGAGCGGATGTCCGCCGCCTGCGCCCGGAAAGCCGCCCAGGAAACAGACCCGGTACGCAAGCAGGAATTGGAGAAGATGGCAGAGATGATGACCCGCGTCCCCTGGGGACCGGCCACCTCCTTCTATGATGCCTGCGAGACGGCCTGGGCTGTGTGCTTCTTCCTGTTCGTGGAAGGGGCGGGGCCGTCCATCACCTGGGGACGGTTCGACCAGTATATGTATCCGTACTACAAAGCCGACATCGAAAAGGGCATCCTGACGCCGGAGAGCGCCATGGAGCTGATCGAAGAACTGTATGTGCGGGTGACCTCCAACGTGTGGTTCCAGTCTACCCAGATGGCCTATATCTTTGGCGGGTATTACCGCTATCCCCATTTGGATGTGGGCGGCCTGGACGAGAAGGGGAAGGATGCGTCCAACGAGCTTTCCTACCTGTGCCTGCGGGCGATGCGGTACGCGAAGACCACCTCTCCGGCGGTGTCGCTGATGCTGCACCAGAAAACGCCGGACGCTCTGCTGTACGAAGCCTGCGAGCTGGCGGCAGAGGGCATGGGGCACCCCTCCTTTTTCAACTGCGAAGGGCTGTATGAGATGCTGGAACACCGGGCCGGGGGCCTGGACGGACACTCCAACTACAACCGGCGGGATATCCTGAAATATGGTTCTCCCATCGGCTGTGTGGAGCCGGGGGCCGAGGGCTTGCAGTATGGCCACACGGACTCTGGTATCATTAACGTCGCCGGATGTATTTTTGCCGCGGTGACCAACGGCCAGAAAGCGGAAGGCGTGGACGGCACCTATTGCGGTCAGGTCGTGACCTATGAATCCGGAGCACCGGAGACGCTGACGACCTTTGAGGACTTCTATGCTGCGGTAAAGGGGCAGGTGAAGTACGCCATTGACGAGTGCCATGCCAACCTCTTGATCTGCGAGAAGATCCTGGCCGAGCAGTTCAATCTGCCGACCTTTACCGTGCTGCTGGACGGGGCGCTGGAGCGGGCCAAGGACGCCACGGCGGGGGGAGCCAAGGTGAACATTGGTCCCACGATGCAGATGGTCGGCTTTGCCACCATGGTGGACTCGGTGGCAGCCATCAAGAAAGTGGTCTATGTAGACAAGGAAGCCACGCTTTCCGAAGTGGCTGACGCCTGCAAGAAGAATTTCGTGGGCTACGAGGCCCTGCGGGCGAAGCTCCTGGCCGCGCCCAAGTATGGCAACGACGATGATTTTGCCGACGAGATCGCGGCCGACCTGTGGGAGTGGTTCGCCCATTGCACCATGCGCCTGAAGATGTACCGCGGGCACTACTGCGACGCGGCGGTGCAGATGGTGCAGTCCAACGTGGGCTACGGCGCGATGACCGGCGCCACCCCCAACGGACGGCTGGCGGGGATGCCCATCTCCGACACCATGTCCGCCACCCAGCAGGCCGACACCAACGGCCCCACGGCGGCGGCCCGGAGCTATGGCAAGCTGGACTTCCCGGCTTATACCAACGGAACCTTGCTGAACATGTGGATCAGCCAGAGCGAGCTGATGCAGTGATCGGACCGGAGATCGGAAAGGAGATCATCTTATGAATACCATTCGAGACATTCCTCTCAACTGCCCCGACGCCACCTATGTGCAGCCGGAGTATAAAGAGGCCGGGATGCGGAACTTCACCAATCTGGTGCGGACCATGCTCAACGACTATGGGGTGTACCACGTGCAGTTCAACACCATCAACAAGGCAACACTGATCGACGCCAAGGCACACCCGGAAAACTATCCTACGCTGATGGTTCGCGTGGCGGGGTACAGCGTCTACTGGACTGACATTGCAGAGCGCGTGCAGGACGATATCATCAACCGCACGGAGCATACCTTCTGATTTTTCTTCCGATGCAGTTCCCGGAGTCGTTTGGCTCCGGGAAACTGCTATCTTGGGGAGGGCGTAACATGAGCGAGAAAACGGCCATTTTATTTGACATCGGGCGCTTTCGGAACACGGACGGGCCGGGTATCCGCACCATTCTGTTTTTTAAGGGATGTCCCCTGCGGTGCCGGTGGTGCAGCAATCCCTTTGGACTGGCGGCCAGGCCCCAGCTGGCGGTGAACCGGGAGAAGTGTACCGGGTGCGGGATGTGCGAGAAGGTCTGTTCCCATGGGGTCAATACCGTGGTGCCGGGGGAACGGGTGACCGTAACCTTTTCTGCCTGTGTTCAGTGTGGGGCCTGCGTGACCTTGTGTGCAGCGAAGGCCCGGATGATCGCAGGGAAGGCGTATACGGCCCAGCAACTCTACCGGGAGGCGGCGAAGGATGCGGCCTTTTATCGGAAGGGCGGGGGCGGCGTGACGCTCTCCGGCGGGGAAGTGCTGTTACAGCATGAGGTGGCGGCGGAGACACTGCGGCTTTGCCGGGCCAATTACATCAACACCTGTATTGAGACGTCGGCGTTTGCGCCCTGGGAGCAGCTTTGGGCGGTGGCGCAGCATTGCAACACCGTGTTTGTCGATTTGAAGGCGATGGACAGCGGGAAGCACAAGGAATTGACTGGCGTGCCGAACGAGCGCATCTTGCAGAACATCAAGAAGCTGTGTGAGGAGCTGCCGAAGAAGGGCGGGCGAGTCATCGTGCGGATGCCGCTGGTGCCGGGGTATCACGACAGCGAGGAGGAGGTCGCCGCGGGGGCGCGTTTTGTGGCGGGGCTGGCGGGGCGGCCAGAGCTGAATCTGCTGCCGTACCATGATCTGGGCGAGACGAAGTATGCCATGATCGGGGAGGAGTATGGCCTGCCTGGGGTGGAGAGCCGGAACGCAAAAGACCCCAAGCTGCTGGCACTGCGGGACCTATGTCAGAGACTGGCCCCGGAGAACCGGGTGAGCTTGGGGGGAGACGCGATTTTGCTGGATTGAGATGTACTGCACGGCGGGGGCGGGCCGCAGAGGTCTGCGGCCCCTACATAAAAATCATAACATGATGAAAATTGTGACGTTACAGGATTGCATCATCACGATGGAATAAAAAGACCGCTGGGGGACACCGTGTGATACGGCGTCCCCCAGCGGCGTTTCTGGGAGGGTGGACTGCTTCTTAGAAATACATATACTTATTGGCTTCCTTACGCAGCTCGGCGCGGAAGTCGGGGTGAGCAACAGCGATCAGGTTCTCCACGCGCTGCTTCACGGTGCGCTGACGCAGCTTAGCCACACCGTACTCGGTGATGACCATGTCGGTCAGGTTACGGGACACGGACACGATGGAGCCGGGATCCAGGATGGGGGCGATCCGGGAGATGGTGCCCTTCTTAGCCGTGGAGATCTGGCACAGCATAGCGCGGCCGCCGCGGGAGTGGTAGGCACCGTAGGCGTAGTCGGTAGCACCGCCGGTGCCGGACCACTGGACGGTACCAATGGCCTCAGCGGCCACCTGGCCGGTCAGGTCGATCTGCAGGGCGGCGTTGATGGAGACCATGTTGTCCTGCTGGGCAATGATCATGGGGTCGTTGGTGTAACGGCCACGGCGCATCATGATGCGGGGGTGGTTGTTCACATAGTTATAGGTGAAGTTGTCGGCGATGATGAAGGCACCGACGGACCAGCCTCTGTCCAGGTTCTTGTAGCGGTTGGTGACGACGCCGCTCTGGATCATGTGGGCCATGGAGGCACCGATCTGCTCGGTGTGGATGCCCAGGTCGTGGCGGTTCATCAGCTCGAAGCCGATGGCGTTGGGGATGCCGCCGAAGCCCAGCTGGATGCAGTCGCCGTCGTGGACCATCTCGGCGGCGTACTGAGCGACGGCCTTTTCTGCCTCACCGATGGGGGGATCCTGCAGCTCGTACAGGGTCAGGTCGGACTCGATGATGACATCAGCCATGGCCACGGGCAGGGCGCAGTCGCCGGGCAGGTGGGGGATGCGGGGGTTGACCTCGAAGATGATCTTATCGGCGGAGTAGAAGGACTCCATCTCCCACTGCAGGTCGCAGGAGACGCAGCAGTAGCCGTGCTCGTCCATGCTGGACACGCCGACAACGACGACGTTGGGGCGCTTGCAGCGGTGCAGCTCCTGGCCGTAGTTATGCAGGTTTACAGGGAAATAAGTAGACATGCCGGAGGGATGGATCTTCCGGAAGTTGCCGTCATAGAAGAAAGTCTGGTGATGGAACTTGTCCTTCAGCTCCGGGTTGCTGTGGACCTGATACTCACTGCCCCAGCGGTCCACGCAGGACCACAGCTCGACGGGGTTCTTGGGGTCGATGCGGTCAGCGATGCGGTGGAGGTTGCGTAGGAACAAACGGGGCTCGGAGCCGTGGATGGACCAGACGATGCAGTCGCCGCTCTCGATGAGGCCGATGGCATCTTCAACGGTGCCCAGCTTGCTTTTATAGATCTCCTCGTGACTCATGCCGGCGTAAGCGTTGCTGAGGTATTCCTCGTGCTTCTTGTGCTTTTTCAGCATGACGTCGGGGATGTAACGCTCATAGTTTTCATAGTGCTCATACATGGGACTGACACTCCTTACTTATTACTTTTCATTTGGACAGTTTCTTGTGAAATCTGTCAAGGATCACCCAAGAAAAGGGTGAAGCTTTTGTATTTAGTGTACTCCATCCGGCGGGGGCACGCAACGAACAGAAATGGGGAGAGTGTCTTGTAAACGACATAATTTTAAAAAATGTCGCACAGCAAGGCAAGAAAAATCGCCCTGAACCGAGGGGACAGGGCGGTGAGGTCAGGCTTTGTCTTTTGGCTTGGGCAGGAGGAAGACCCGGAAGGTGAGGGGAGCGAGCTCCTCGGCCATCTCCTTGGCGGAGCGGTCGGGGAACTCCGAGAGCCATTGGGTGACGAGAGACAGGAAGCCCCCGGCAAAAAACTGGGAGATAATGTCGATCTCCCGCGCGGGCATGGTGGGGTGCAGGTCCCGCAGGTAAGATTTCAGGGCGCGGGAGAACTCGTCGTGGAAGAGACGCTGTACGAGGGCGTCCTTCGGGTCCAGGAGGAGGCGGGTATATTCCTGCTGGTTGCGCTGGAAGTATTTCAGAATGCGGTAGACACTGTGCAGAAAGGCGGGGTAGGACCGGTCGTCGCCGGAGTGGATGAGGTCGTCCATGAGCTCCTGGATGCCGAAGAGCAGGAGGTGGGACTTGTCCTCAAAATGGGTATAGAACGTAGACCGGTGGACCCCGGCCCGTTCGCAGATGTCCTTCACGCGCAGGTCGGAGAAGGATTTTTCACTGAGCAGATCGACCAGGGCAGACAGCAGGAGGCGGTGGGTGCGCTGGATGCGAAGGTCTTCTGAACGTTTTTGAACCATGGGATAGATACGCTCCTCTCAAGGTCAGATGGAGAGTAGAAAGGGATACCTCATATCATAAAGACGGCGGCCGGGTTTGTCAAGCAAGGCGGGGAAAACAATGGGAAAAAGAACACAAAGCAGGCGAAAAAACGAGGCGTGTTTTTGGAGGAAATTTTCTGACAGAGTTTGCGAAAAAATAGTTGACAGACCGAGGGTTATGTAGTAAGATGATTAGGCGCTCGAAAGGGCGCAGTCTGCGATGATGCGGGAGATTGCGGCGCAAGCCGGTAACTTCCGCGGAGTATGTCCGTGAATCGGGCGGCTGGGAAATCTGCTGCATGGCGTATATCGCCATGACAGGGGAGCAAAAGCCGGCGAACTATGCCGGTTTTCTTCATGCTTATGGAGTGATACGCACGGTTAAGTGTACCGGATTTCCCACCGTACGGAGCGTGACCGAAAGACAAATACACTTCGTATGTTTCTAGGAGGAACACATCAACATGGCACAGAACGAAATGATTCGGATTCGGCTGAAGGCTTATGACCATCAGCTCATCGACCAGAGCGCTGAGAAAATCGTGGAGACCGCCAAGCGCACCGGCGCTACTGTCTCCGGCCCCATCCCCCTGCCCACCAAGAAGGAAGTCGTGACGATCCTGCGGGCCGTCCACAAGTATAAGGACAGCCGTGAGCAGTTTGAGCGCCGCACCCACAAGCGTCTGATCGACATCAACAATCCCAGCCCCAAGACGGTGGAGGCTCTGATGAGCCTGGATCTGCCCGCTGGCGTCGAGATCGAGATCAAGCTCTGATCCTCTGCCAGCCCCCCATTTACTATGTGTACCCGCTGCCTGTCGCCTCATCGTGAGACAGGCGGGTCATGTTGACAAACCAATGGCAGTCCAATGGTCATGTTTGCCAACCAATAACCTTAATTAAGGAGGAGAACCAACATGGAAAAGGCCATCATCGGCAGAAAGATCGGTATGTCCCAGATCTTTGACGAAGCCGGTAAGGTCATCCCGGTCACTGTGATCGAAGCAGGTCCCTGCGTCGTGGTGCAGAAGAAGACCGAGGAGAAGGACGGCTACAACGCCGTACAGCTGGGCTTCCAGGACGTTGCGGAACGGAAGCTCTCCAAGCCTGAGCAGGGTCACCTGAAGAAGGCTGAAGTCCCCATGAAGAAAGTGCTCAAGGAGTTCAAGCTCAACAAGTCTGCTGAGATGAACGTGGGCGACGAGATCAAGGCCGACACCTTTGCCAAGGGCGATCACATCGACGTGACCGGTATCAGCAAGGGTAAGGGCTTCCAGGGCGTTGTCAAGCGCTGGAACGCCGGCCGCGGCAGAATGACCCACGGCGGCGGCCCCGTCCACCGTCACGCAGGCTCTATGGGCTCCGGTACCGATCCTTCCCGGATCTTCAAGGGCAAGATCGGCGCAGGCCACATGGGCGCTGAGCAGGTCACTGTCCAGAACCTGGATGTTGTGAGCGTGGACCCTGAGTTCAACCTGATCGCAGTCTGCGGCGCCGTTCCCGGCCCCAAGGGCGGCATCGTTTATCTGAAGTCCACCGCCAAGACCATCCGCGAGAAGAAGGGCGAGGCAGGCACCAGCGTCAACCCGCAGAAGGCTTCCGCACGTGCCAACCCCCAGAAGGCATCTGCCAGAAACCGGTAAGGAAAGGAGAGTTTGAGAAATGCCTAAAGCAAACGTCTATAATATGGCTGGCCAGCAGGTCGGCGAGGTGGAACTCTCCGAGGGCGTTTTCGGCGTAGAACCCAACGAGCCCGCCGTCCATGCCGTCGTGGTGAATCACCTGGCAAACTGCCGTCAGGGCACCCAGAGCGCTCTGACCCGCGCCGAAGTGTCCGGCGGCGGCAAGAAGCCCTGGAGACAGAAGGGCACCGGCCACGCCCGTCAGGGCAGCACCCGTGCGCCCCAGTGGACCCACGGTGGCATCGTGTTTGCCCCCAAGCCCAGAGATTACAGCTATCGCATCAACCGCAAGCTGAAGAGAGTGGCTCTGAAGTCCGTTCTCTCCGCCAAGGCCGCCAGCGGCGACCTGCTGGTGGTGGACGATCTGGCTCTGGACGCCATCAAGACCAAGAACATCCAGGCCTTCCTGGACGCTGTGAGCGCCGGCAAGACCATCTTCGTGACTCCTGAGGTCAACGAGAATGTGTATAAGTCCGCACGGAACATCCCCGGTGTCTCCACCACCACCGCCAAGATCCTCAGCGTGTATGACATCGTCAACGCCGAGAAGCTGGTCATCGACCAGAAGGCGCTGGCTATCATCGAGGAGGTGTTCGCATGAAGACAGCATACGACATCATCAGACGGCCTGTGATCACCGAGCAGTCCATGGCCGACACTGAGGCTAAGAAGTACGTCTTCGAGGTCGCCAAGGACGCCACCAAGATCGACATTGCCAAGGCTGTGGAAGAGATCTTCGGCGTGAAGGTCGTGAAGGTCAACACCCTGCATGTTAACGGCAAGCTCAAGCGCACCGGCCGTTATCCTGCCGGCCGCCGCCCCAGCTGGAAGAAGGCAGTTGTCACTCTGTCTGAGGATTCCAAGTCCATCGAGTTCTTTGAAGGAATGGCATAAGGAGGTTAATGCACAATGGCTATTAAGAGCTACAAGCCCACAACGCCGGCCCGCCGTAACATGACGGTCTCCGCGTTTGACGGCATCGATAAGAAGGCCAAGCCGGAGCGTAGCCTGACTGAAACTCTGAAGAAGAACGCAGGACGCAACAGCTACGGCAGAATCACCGTCCGTCATCGCGGCGGCGGCAACAAGCGTAAGTATCGTATCATCGACTTCAAGCGCGACAAGATGGATGCACCCGCAACCGTCCTGCGCCTGGAGTATGACCCCAACCGCAGCGCCAACATCGCCCTGGTCCAGTATGAGGACGGCGAGAAGAGATACATCCTGGCTCCCGCAGGCCTGAAGGCCGGCGACCAGGTCCTGTCCTCCGCTGCTGCGGACATCAAGCCCGGCAACTGCCTGCCTCTGGCCAACATCCCCACCGGTACCATCATCCACAACATTGAGCTGTATCCCGGCAAGGGCGGCCAGCTGGTCCGTTCCGCCGGTACCTCCGCTCAGCTGATGGCCAAGGAGGGCGACCAGGCCCAGATCCGTATGCCCTCCGGCGAGGTGCGTATCGTCCGTCTCAACTGCAAGGCCTCCATCGGTCAGGTCGGCAACGCAGACCACGAGAACATCTCCATCGGTAAGGCTGGCCGGAAGCGCCACATGGGTTGGAGACCCACCGTCCGCGGCTCCGTCATGAACCCCAATGACCACCCCCACGGCGGCGGCGAAGGCAAGTCCCCCGTCGGTCGTCCCGGCCCTGTTACCCCCTGGGGTAAGCCGGCCATGGGCTACAAGACTCGTAAGACCAAGAACCGCACTGACAAGTTCATTGTCAAGCGCCGCAACGCGAAGTAAGGAGGAGGCAGTAAAACTATGAGCAGAAGCATCAAGAAAGGCCCGTTTTGCGCCCCCGAGCTTCTTAAGCGGGTCAAAGAAATGAATGAGTCCGGCGACAAGAAGGTGCTCAAGACCTGGAGCAGATCCTCCACGATCTTCCCCGCTTTCGTCGGCCACACCATCGCCGTGCACGACGGCCGGAAGCACGTGCCCGTCTATGTCACCGAGGACATGGTCGGCCACAAGCTGGGTGAGTTCGCTCCCACCCGCACCTTCCGCGGCCACGCCGGCAGCAAGACTGGTAAGTAAGGAGGAGAGAGAACAATGGTAGCAAAAGCTCACGCAAAGTATCTGCGGATCTCTCCCCGTAAGGTGAAGATCGTCGCGGACCTGATCCGCGGGAAGAGCCTGGAACAGGCCACCGCCATCCTGCTGACCACCCCCAAGGCAGCTTCCGAGCCCCTGCTCAAGCTGCTCAAGAGCGCGGCAGCCAACGCAGAAAACAACCACAAGATGGACCCCGAGAACCTGTATGTCTCCGAGGTCTTTGCGACCCCCGGCCCCATCATCAAGCGCATCATGCCCCGCGCACAGGGCCGTGCCTATCGCATCAATAAGAGAACCTCTCACGTCACGCTGGCCGTGGCGGAGAAGGAATAAGGGAGGAGGCAGAATATGGGACAGAAAGTCAATCCCCACGGCCTGCGCGTGGGCGTTATTAAGGATTGGGATTCCCGCTGGTACGCCCGCAACGAAAAAGTGGGCGATCTGGTCGTTGAAGACTACAACCTGCGGAAGTATCTGAAGAAGACCCTGTACTCCGCCGGCATCCCCAAGATCGAGATCGAGCGCGACAACGCCAAGATCAAGATCTACCTGCACTGCGCCCGCCCCGGCGTGGTCATCGGCAAGGGCGGCACGGAGATCGAGCGCCTGCGCCTGGAGCTGGAGAAGAAGCTGGGCAAGCCCGTTGCGCTGAACATCGTGGAGGTCAAGTCTCCCGACACCAACGCACAGCTGGTGGCTGAGAACATTGCACAGCAGCTGGAGAAGCGTATCGCATTCCGCCGCGCCATGAAGAACGCCATGGGCCGTGCCATGCGCTCCGGCGCCCGCGGCATCAAGGTCATGTGCTCCGGCCGTCTGGCTGGCGCCGAGATCGCCCGCAACGAGTGCTATCACGACGGCACCATCCCCCTGCAGACCATCCGCGCCGACATCGAGTACGGCTTCGCTGAGGCAGCCACCACCTATGGCCGCATCGGCGTGAAGGTTTGGATCTACAAGGGCGAGGTCCTGAGCCAGACCCTGCGCACCACCCCCCGCACCCTGGACACCAAGAACTACAAGGAACGCCCCGACCGTCCTCGCCGCCGCGACGGCAGAGGTGGCTACAACCGTGACCGTAAGCCCGGCTATGGCAACCGTCCGCAGGGTGGTTATAACAACAACCGTGGTCCCCGGCCCGCAGCCGGCGGATCTGCTCCCAAGGAAGGAGGCAAAGCCTAATGCTGCTGCCCAAGAGAGTCAAATACCGTCGCGTGCATCGTGGCCGCCTGAAGGGCAAGGCTACTCGCGGCAACACCGTGACTTACGGTGATTTTGGTCTGCAGGCCCTGGAGCCGGCATGGATCACCAGCAACCAGATCGAGGCCGCCCGTGTGGCCATGACCCGTTACACCAAGCGTGGCGGTAAGGTCTGGATCAAGATCTTCCCCGACAAGCCCATCACCGAGAAGCCCGCTGAGACCCGCATGGGTTCCGGTAAGGGTTCCCCTGAGTACTGGGTGGCCGTGGTCAAGCCCGGCCGCGTGATGTTCGAGATCGCCGGCGTTTCCGAGGAAGTCGCCCGTGAGGCTCTGCGTCTGGCCAGCCACAAGCTGCCCATCAAGACGAAGATCGTCAGCAAAGAAGATACGGCCCCTGAGAGCGAGAATGGTGGTGAAGCATGATGAAGGCAAACGAGGTACGCAAGCTGTCTTCCGCTGATCTGGAAAAGAAGCTGACCGAGCTGAAGAAGGACCTCTTCCAGCTCCGTCTCCAGCATGCCACCAATCAGCTGGAAAATCCTGTCCGCATCAACGAAGTGAAGCGCGACATTGCCAGAGTGAAGACCATCATCCGTGAGCAGCAGCTCGCTGGCCAGTAAGGAGGAACTGAATCATGACTGAAAACAGAACTTCTTCCCGTAAGACCAGAGTCGGCCTGGTGGTTTCGGATAAGATGGACAAGACCGTGGTGGTGGCCATTGCCGACCGTGTGGCTCACCCCCTGTATAAAAAGATCGTCAAGCGGACCTACAAGCTCAAGGCCCATGACGAGAACAACACCTGCGGCATCGGCGACAGAGTGAAGGTCATGGAGACCCGTCCTCTGTCCAAGGACAAGAGATGGCGCGTGGTTGAGATCATCGAAAAGGCGAAGTAAGGAGGTGCCGTAAATGATCCAGCAGGAAACCTATCTGAAGGTGGCGGACAACACCGGCGCCAAGGAAATCAAGACCATTCGCGTGCTGGGCGGCTCTTCCCGCAAGTACGCCAACATCGGCGACGTCATCGTTGCTTCCGTGCGGAAGGCCGCTCCCGGCGGCGCCGTGAAGAAGGGCGATGTGGTCCGCGCTGTGGTGGTCCGCTCCGCCCGCGGCGTGCGTCGTGCAGACGGCAGCTACGTTCGTTTCGACGAGAACGCCGCCGTTCTGATCAAGGACGACAAGAACCCCAGAGGGACCCGTATCTTTGGCCCGGTCGCCCGTGAGCTGCGTGACAAGGATTACATGAAGATCCTGTCCCTGGCTCCCGAAGTACTGTAAGGGAGGGTACAAAGATGATGAATAAAATGAGCATTAAGAAGGGCGACACCGTCGCCGTGATCACCGGCAAGGACAAAGGCCAGCGCGGCAAGGTCCTGTCTGTGAACCCCAAAGAGGGTAAGGTGGTGGTGGAGAAGATCAATCTGGTCTCCCGCCACACCCGCCCCCGCAAGCAGGGCGAGGAAGGCGGCATCCTGCAGAAGGAAGCCCCCCTGTATGCCTGCAAGGTGATGCGCGTGTGCCCCAAGTGCGACAAGACCACCCGTGCCGCCAGCAAGATCGTGGACGGCAAGAAGGTGCGCGTGTGCAAGCACTGCGGTGCTGAGATCTGAGAGAGGAGGAGTGAAACATGTCTGAAATGCCTAACCTGAAAGCAAAGTACAGAGAAGAAGTTGCTCCTGCCCTCATGCAGAAGTTCAACTACAAGAGCCCCATGCAGATCCCCACCATCGAGAAGATCGTGGTGAACGTGGGCTGCGGCGAGGCCCGTGACAACGCAAAGGTCCTGGACGCTGTCGTCCGCGACCTGGGCATCATCACCGGCCAGAAGGCCATTGTCACCAAGGCTAAGAAGTCCGTGGCTAACTTCAAGCTCCGTGAGGGAATGCCCATCGGCGCCAAGGTTACCCTGCGCCACGACAAGATGTGGGAGTTCCTGGACCGTCTGTTCAACGTGGCTCTGCCCCGTGTCCGTGACTTCCGCGGCATCAGCGCAAACTCCTTCGACGGCCGCGGCAACTACGCCCTGGGCGTTAAGGAGCAGCTGATCTTCCCCGAGATCGAGTACGACAAGATCGACAAGATCCGTGGTATGGACATCGTGATCTGCACCACCGCAGAGACCGACGAAGAAGCAAGAGAGCTGCTGAGCCAGATCGGCGCTCCCTTCGGCAAGTGATTTAGGAGGAGAACGTAATGGCTAAATTATCCATGAAGCTCAAGCAGCAGGCTGAGCCCAAGTTTTCCACCCGCCGCTACAACCGGTGCAAGATCTGCGGCCGCCCCCACGCTTACCTGCGTGACTATGGCATCTGCCGTATCTGCTTCCGTGAGCTGGCTCACAAGGGCCAGATCCCCGGCGTCCGGAAGGCTTCCTGGTAACCCCAATGGTATCGCCGGGCCGGATGCCCCAACCATCCGGCCGGCGTTTCCATACAGTCCCGTCTCCGGCTTTTCGCCGGGGACTCCATCCCCAGCCAGCGGCAATAGGTCGGTTCCTGTGAGGACCGATACCTTGCCGCCGATACAGGCGCTGCCTGTAATCTTATAGGAGGTATAACCCTATGCACATTACAGATCCCATTGCGGATATGCTCACTCGTATCCGTAACGCGAACAACGCCAAGCACGATACCGTCGACATCCCCGCCTCTAACATGAAGAAGGCCATTGCTCAGATCCTGGTGGACGAGGGCTACATCAAGGCTTTCCAGCTGGTGGAAGACGGTACGCAGGGCGTGATCCACGTGACCCTGAAGTACAACAACCCTGGTAAGGAAAAGGTCATCTCCGGCCTGCGCCGTGTCTCCAAGCCCGGCCTGCGTGTCTATGCCGGTGCTGACGAGCTGCCCCGCGTGCTGCGCGGCCTGGGTGTTGCGATCGTGTCCACTTCTAAGGGCGTCATGACCGACAAAGCTGCCCGCGCAGCCCACGTCGGCGGTGAAGTCCTGGCATTCGTTTGGTAAGGAGGAGAGGTTACTATGTCTAGAATCGGTAGAATGCCCATCTCTCTCCCCAGCAATGTGGAAGTGACTCTGGGCGAAGGCAATCTGGTCACTGTCAAGGGCCCCAAGGGTACTCTGACCCAGAAGCTCAGCGACAAGATGACGATCACCAAAGAGGAGAACGTCATCCACGTGACCCGCCCCAACGACGCAAAGGAAAACCGCGCCCTGCACGGCCTGACCCGCACCCTGCTGAACAACATGGTGGTCGGCGTCACCGAGGGCTACAAGAAGGAGCTGGACGTGAACGGCGTCGGCTATCGTGTGGCCAAGGAAGGCAAGAAGCTGAACATGAACATCGGCTACTCCCATCCTGTGATCGTGGAAGAGATCGACGGTATCACCATCGACGTTCCCAGCCCCAACAAGATCGTCATCAGCGGCACCGACAAGCAGAAGGTCGGCCAGTTCGCTGCCGAGGTCAGAGGGAAGAGACCCCCGGAACCCTACAAGGGCAAGGGAATCAAATATACTGACGAGGTCATCCGCCGCAAGGAAGGCAAGACCGGCGTGAAGAAGTAAGAAAGAGGTGTGCCTAAATGATTAAGAGACCCGATACTAACGCTCAGCGTCAGAAGCGTCATACTCGCGTTCGCGGCAAAGTCTCCGGCACATCCGAGAGACCCCGTCTGAACGTGTTCCGCAGCGGAACCAACATCTACGCCCAGATCATTGACGATACGAAGGGCGTGACCCTGGTGTCCGCATCCTCCCTGGAAAAGGGATTTGAGGGCGCCGGCAACAACTGCGAGGCTGCTGCCAAGGTGGGCGAAGCCATCGGCCAGCGTGCCAAGGACAAGGGCATCGACACTGTGGTCTTCGACCGCGGCGGTTACCTGTACCACGGCCGTGTGAAGGCCCTGGCAGAGGGCGCCCGTAAGGCCGGCCTGGAATTTTAATGGGAGGAGGAAACGAAAATGCCTAGATTTGAAAGAGAACCCAGCGAGTACGTGGAAAAAGTCGTTTCCCTGAACCGTGTCTCCAAGACCGTCAAGGGCGGCCGTGTGATGAAGTTCTCCGCTCTGGTCGTCGTCGGCGACGAGAAGGGCAAGGTCGGTTTCGGCCTGGGCAAGGCTGCTGAGGTCCCCGAGGCTATCCGCAAGGGCCTGGAAGCCGCCAAGAAGAACATGTTCACCATCACCCTGTCCGGTACCACCATCCCCCACGAGGTGATCGGTGAGTTCGGCGCCGGCCGCGTGCTGATGAAGCCCGCTGCCCCCGGTACCGGCGTCATCGCCGGCGGCCCCGTGCGTGCCGTGCTGGAAGCTGCCGGAATCAAAGATATTCGTACCAAGTGCCTGCGCTCCAACAACCCCCAGAACGTGGTCTCCGCCACCATGGAGGGCCTGAAGTCCCTGCGCGGTCCTGAGGCTGTGGCCCGGATCCGTGGCAAGAGCGTGGAAGAGATCGTGGGCTAAGGAGGGCTTTGAACAATGGCTAATCTGAACATTAAGCTCGTTAAGAGCCTCAACGGCCGGATCGCTAAGCACAAGGCCACCGCAGCAGCCCTCGGCCTGCGCAAGATCGGCGACACCACCGTGCAGCCCGACAACGCTGCCACCCGGGGCAAGATCGCCCACATTGGTTACCTGCTGAAGGTGACCGAGGAACAGTAAGGAGGTGCGCGACATGAAACTGCATGAACTTTCTCCCGTTCCTGGTTCCAACCCCAAGGCCTATCGTAAAGGCCGCGGCAACGGTTCCGGTAATGGTAAGACCGCCGGCCGCGGCCAGAAGGGCCAGTGGGCTCGTTCCGGCGGCGGCGTCCGCGTGGGCTTTGAAGGCGGCCAGATGCCTCTGGCTCGTCGTATCCCCAAGAGAGGCTTCAACAACATCTTTGCAAAGCCCCTCGAAGCCGTGAACGTTTCCGTTCTGGAAAAGTTTGAGGATGGCGCTGTGGTCACCGCCAACGATCTGCTGGACAAGGGCATCCTGTCCAAGTGTGAGTATGGCGTGAAGATCCTCGGCGAAGGCAGCCTGACCAAAAAGCTGACCGTGCAGGCCAGCGCTTTCTCCGCCTCCGCGAAGGCAAAAATTGAAGAGGCAGGCGGGAAGGCTGAGGTGGTCTGATGTTTAAGACCATCCGCAGCGCGTGGAAGTTGCCGGAGCTGCGTCGTAAGCTCCTGTTTGTTGTTTTCGCTCTGCTGATCTACCGGGTCGGCGCTGCCATCCCGGTGCCTTATATCAACACCGAGTACCTGCAAAGCTATATCGCTGCCCATTCGGGCACCATCTTTGGACTGCTGAACACCCTGAGTGGTTCGGCCCTGTCCAGGGCAACGCTGTTCGCGCTGTCCATCCAGCCGTATATCAACGCCTCCATCATCATCCAGCTGCTGACCATTGCCATCCCGGCTCTGGAGCGGCTGGCCAAGGACGGCGGCGAGGACGGCAAGAAGAAGATCCAGTCCATTACCCGTTACACCACGCTGGGCATCGGCCTGCTGCAGGGCTTCGGTTACTACACCCTGATCCGCAGCTACGGCCTGCTGAACAATGAGAGCGTCTGGGCCGCCATCGTCATCGTGATGTCCTTCACCGCCGGCGCTGTGTTCCTGATGTGGCTCGGCGAGCAGATCACCGAGTTCGGTGTGGGCAATGGCATCTCCATCATCTTGTTCACCGGTATCGTTTCCCGGATCCCTGCCATGATCATGACCCTGTCCACCGGCCTGAAAAACTGGATGGCACACCTGGACATGAGCGGCTGGACCGAGGAGCAGATCAAGAACACCGTCGTGCTGAACCCCGGCCTGGTGGTGCTCATGGTGATCGGGATGCTGGCCCTGGTGGTCTTCATCGTCTTTATCACCAACTCTGAGCGCAAGGTTCCCGTTCAGTACGCCAAGCGCGTGGTGGGCCGGAAGATGTACGGTGGTCAGTCCACCCACATCCCCATCAAGGTCAACCTCAGCGGCGTGCTGCCCATCATCTTTGCGCAGTCCATTGCAATGATCCCTGCCACCATCGGCATGTTCGTGCCCTCCTCTCAGCAGGAGGGGACCGCTTGGAACACCTTCCTCACGGTCTTTAACTCCACGAGCGCTCTGTACGCAGTGATCTATTTCCTGCTGATCATCATGTTCAGCTACTTCTACGCTACCATCCAGTTTAACCCTGTGGAGGTAGCCAACAACCTGAAGAAGAACGGCGGCTTTATTCCGGGCTTCCGCCCCGGCCGTCCTACGGCTGAGTTCCTGACCAAGGTCCTCTCCCGTCTGACCTTCTTCGGCGCCATTTACCTGGGTATCGTAGCCATCCTGCCCATTATTACCGAGAACATCACCGGGATCGTGAACATGTCCATCGGCGGCACCTCCGTCATCATCGTGGTCGGCGTCGCTCTGGAGACGGTCAAAATGATCGAGGCACAGATGCTCATGCGGCACTATAAGGGCTTCCTGGAATAAGAGGTATCATACTATGAAACTGATTCTGTTAGGCCCTCCGGGTGCTGGCAAAGGCACCCAGGCAGAGATCCTTTGTAAAAAGCTCAACATTCCCACCATTTCCACCGGCAACATCCTGCGGGCCGCCGTGAAGAACGGCACCCCCGTGGGTCTGAAGGCCAAGGAGTATATGGACGCCGGCAAGCTGGTCCCCGATGAAGTGATCATCGGCGTGATCTCCGAGCGTTTGGCTGAGGCAGACTGCCAGAAGGGCTTCATCCTGGACGGCGTGCCCCGCACCATTCCCCAGGCCGAGGCCCTGGAAAAGGCAGGGATCACCTTTGACGCTGTCGTCTCCCTGGAGATCTCCGACGATGAGATCGTAGATCGTATGGGCGGACGCCGTGTCTGCGCCTCCTGCGGTGCACCTTACCATGTGAAGAACCTGCCTCCGAAAGTGGAGGGTGTGTGCGACGCCTGCGGCGGCAAGCTGGAGGCCCGGGCTGATGACAAGCCTGAGGTCGTCCGCGACCGTCTGAAGGTCTACCACAAGGAGACCGCACCTCTGAAAGATTTCTACGCAGAGAGAAACCTGCTCAAAACCGTAGACAACCAGCCGACAGTGGCTGAAACAACTGCTGCGATTCTGAAAGCACTGGGGCTTTAACCATGATTTCCTTAAAGTCACCCAGAGATATTGAGGGGATGCGCCGCGCAGGACAAATTACCGCGGCGGCCCGCGAGCTGGCGGGCAATATGGTACGTCCTGGCGTAACCACTCTTGAAATAGATACCGCAGTTCGGAAATTCATCGAAAGCCAGGGCGCGAAGCCCTCTTTCCTGGGCTATGGGGGTTTCCCCGGCTCGGCCTGTATTTCGGTGAACGATGAAGTCATCCACGGGATCCCCAGCAAGCTGGTCCTGCAGGAAGGCGACATCGTCAGTGTGGATGTAGGCGCCTATATCGGCGGCTTCCACGGTGACTGCGCGGGCACCTATGCCTGCGGAAAGATCAGCGACGAGGCAGCGAGACTGATCGCTGTGACGGAGCAGTCTTTCTGGGAGGGCATGAAGTACGCCCGCTTCGGTTATCGTGTCTCCGATATTTCCCACGCCGTGCAGAAGTACGTGGAAGACAACGGCTTCTCGGTGGTGCGGGATTACGTCGGTCACGGCGTAGGGGCCAATCTGCACGAATCCCCGGAAGTTCCCAATTACGGCAAACCCGGCCATGGTCCCCGGCTCGCTCCCGGAATGACCATCGCGGTGGAGCCCATGGTGAACCAAGGGGACTGGCGAGTCAAAGTGATGCGCGACGGCTGGACGGTAAGAACGGCCGACGGCTCCCTGGCCGCCCACTATGAGAACTCAATCCTCATCACAAAGGGGGATCCTGAGATCCTGACCCGCGTGGGGGATCTGCGCCCATGACGTTTCTGCCTGGAGACGTTGTGCGGTCGGCTGCCGGCCACGACAGGGGAGACCTCTTCCTGGTATGCCGGGCGGAGGGCGACTTCCTCTGGCTGGCAGACGGCAAGCGCAGAAAAATTGAGACTCCCAAGAAAAAACGGCGAAAGCACGTTGTTTCCACGGGGGTCTGGACGCACCCGGCCATCGACTGCCTGCGAAACGGCGAGCCGGTGCTGGACAGTGAAATCAGGAGGGCGCTGGCCGCTCTCCAGAATAGGTTCAGTGAGACCAAGGAGGTATGACGCTTGGCAAAAAGCGACATGATCGAGCTGGAGGGGACTGTTGTTGAGGCCCTGCCCAACACCACGTTCCGGGTCGATATCGGAAACGACCATGTGATTCTGGCTCATATTTCCGGAAAGCTCAGGATGAATTTCATCCGTATTCTGCCGGGCGACAAGGTAACGGTCCAGATTTCCCCGTATGATCTGACACGGGGTCGGATCACCTGGCGTAGCAAATCCACCAAGTAAAGCAACAGGCTTACAGGAGGTAGAAAATCATGAAAGTAAGACCGTCCGTCAAGCCCATGTGCGAAAAGTGCAAGATCATCAAGCGCAAGGGCAAAGTTATGGTCATTTGCGAAAACCCGAAGCATAAGCAGAGACAAGGTTAATAAGGAGGCGCTGAAGAAGTATGGCAAGAATTTCCGGCGTTGACCTGCCGAAGAATAAAAGAATCGAGATCGCCCTCACCTATATCTACGGGATCGGTCGCACCAGCGCCAACAAGATCCTGGCAGCAACGGGCATCAACCCCGACACCCGCGTGAAGGACCTCACCGAGCAGGATGAGGCCGCACTGCGCGAGGTCATCGGCCGCGACTACATGGTCGAAGGCGACCTGCGCCGCGACGTGGCAATGGACGTCAAGCGCCTGACCGAGATCGGCTGCTACAGAGGCCTGCGCCACCGCAAGGGCCTGCCCGTCCGTGGCCAGCGCAGCAAGACCAACGCTCGTACCCGCAAGGGTCCCAAGCGTACCGTCGCGAACAAGAAGAAGTAAGGGAGGGAAGAATCGTTATGGCTAACCCCAAGAAGAAGGTCGTCAGAAGACGCCGTGAGCGCAAGAACATTGAGAAGGGCGCCGTCCATATCCGCTCTTCCTTCAACAACACCATGGTGACCGTGACCGACACCAACGGCAACGCCCTGTCCTGGGCTTCCGCCGGTGGCCTGGGCTTCCGCGGTTCCAGAAAGTCCACCCCCTACGCTGCACAGACCGCCGCCGAGACCGCCGCAAAGGCTGCCATCGAGGCTTGCGGCCTGAAGAGCGTGGAAGTGTACGTGAAGGGCCCCGGTTCCGGCCGTGAGGCTGCCATCCGTGCCCTGCAGGCGGTGGGTCTGGAAGTCACCATGATCAAGGACGTGACTCCCATTCCTCACAACGGATGCCGTCCCCCCAAGAGACGCCGCGTCTGATCGAAGGAAAGGAGAAAAACAACTATGGCAAAGAATACACAGCCGATCGCCAAGCGCTGCAAGGCGCTGGGTATTTCTCCTACCGTTATGGGTTACAGCAAGAAGGAGACCAACCGTAACCCCGGCGGTCAGATGAGAAAGAAGAAGAGCGAGTACGCACTGCAGCTGACCGAGAAGCAGAAGGTCAAGTTCGTCTACGGCATCCTGGAGAAGCAGTTCCGTTCCTACTACGAGAAGGCTTCCCGTATGCCCGGCAAGACCGGCGAGAACCTGCTGATCCTGGTGGAGCGCCGCCTGGACAACGTGGTTTATCGTCTGGGCTTCGCCATGACCCGCCGCGAGGCCCGTCAGCTGGTCAACCACGGCCACTTCACCGTCAACGGCAAGCGGGTGAACATCCCCTCTTACCTCATCAAGGCTGGTGACGTGATCGAGGTCGCGGAGAAGAGCCGCTCCTCCGTGAAGTTCAAGAGACTGACCGGCGAGGACGCCGTGATGGTCACCCTGCCCCAGTGGCTGGAGCGGGAGAAGAACACCCTGAAGGGTACCGTGACCAAGCTGCCTGCCCGCGAAGACATTGACATGCCCATCGAGGAGCACCTCATCGTCGAGTTGTACTCCAAGTAATACGCTACCCTCGGCAGGAAAACGGAATGACGATACGGTGGGCCACCGGCCCACCGACGTAAGAAGGAGGGTAACAAATGGTAGAAATCGAAAAGCCGCGCATCGAATGCATCGAGAAGCCGGGAGACAACTCCTATGGCAAGTGCGTCGTCGAGCCTCTGGAGCGCGGCTATGGCACCACGTTAGGCAACTCTCTTCGCCGGATCCTTCTGTCCTCTTTGCCCGGCACTGCAGTCACCAGCATCAAGATTGCAGGGGTGCAGCATGAGTTCAGCTCGATCCCCGGTGTGAAAGAGGACGTCACTGAAATCGTCCTGAACGTAAAAGGCATCATTGCCAAGCTGTACAGCGAGGGCACCAAGACGGTGTACATCGAGGCCTCCGGTGAGGGGGTCGTCACCGCCGGTGACATCAAAGCCGACAGCGAGGTAGAGATCCTGAACCCAGAGCATCCTATCGCGACCCTGGGACCAGAGGCTGTGCTCAACATGGAGCTTACCCTCTCCCATGGCCGGGGCTATGTGCCCGCCGACCGGAACAAGACCCCCCAGACCGTCATCGGTGTCATCCCCGTTGACTCGGTCTACACGCCTGTTAAGAAGGTCAACTACACCGTGGAGAACACCCGCGTGAAGGACCTGACCGACTTTGACAAGCTGACCCTGGAGGTCTGGACCGACGGGACCATTGCCGCCCGCGATGCCGTGTCCCTGGGGGCACGCATCCTGTGCGATCACTTTATGCTCTTTACAGACCTCAGCGAGACGATGGGCAGCAAGTCCACGGTCGTGGAGAAGTCCCCGGACATCCGCGACAAGGTCCTGGAAATGACCATCGAGGAACTGGATCTGTCGGTCAGAAGCTTCAACTGCCTCAAGCGTGCTAACATCAACACCGTCGAAGATCTGATCTCCAAGACAGAAGACGAGATGATGAAGGTACGGAACTTGGGCCGGAAGTCTCTGGAAGAAGTTATCAACAAACTGGCCATGATGGGACTCTCTCTGGCCAGCGACGACAATTGACTGAAGTTCGGGTTTTCCGAACCATCACTTACCGAAGGGAGTTGAACCAACATGTCCGGTAATCGCAAGCTCGGCAAGCGCTCCGACCAGCGGAAGGCGATGCTGCGTGCCATGGTGACTTATCTGCTGGAGAACGGCCAGATCAAGACCACCCTGGCCCGCGCCAAGGAGGTGGCTCCTCTGGCAGAGAAGATGATCACTCTGTCCAAGAAGAACGACCTGGCCGCTTACCGTCAGGCTCTGGCCTTCATCACCAAGGAGGACGTGGCTCACAAGCTGTTCACCGAGATGAACCAGAAGTATATGAGCCGTGACGGCGGCTACACCCGGATCGTGCGCATGGGCCCCCGTAAGGGCGATGCAGCCGAAATGGCTATCATCCAGCTGGTGTAATATTCACAAATCAAACACCCCCGCTGCACAAGCAGCGGGGGTGTTTTTCTCCCTTGAGAAAATAGGGAAACTGTGCTATCCTGACAGAAGAGTAGATTCCATTCGCTGGAAGGAGAGTATCGAAATGAACGTGCTATTTGTCAACTGCTGCATCCGGGGCGAGGCCTCCCGGACCTTGAAGCTGTGCCGCACGGGGCTGGAAGCGATCCAGGCCAAGTATCCTGACGCTGTGATCGAAGAGCTGTGCCTGGACGAGGAGGACATTCGCCCTCTGCACAGCGACACGCTGGGCCAGCGCCACGAGCTTGAGGTGGCCGGGAAGCTTGATGGCCCCATGTTCCGCTATGCCCGCCAGTTTGCGGCGGCGGATTGCATCGTCATCGGGGCACCCTATTGGGAGTATCAGTTCCCGGCGCTGCTGCGGTGCTGGGTGGAGCACGTAGCCGTGGGCGGGCTGACCTTTGTCTATGGCGAGGACGGGCGGCCCCACGGCCTGTGCCGGGGTGACCGCATCCTATATATCACCACGGCAGGCGGCCCGATCCTGGACCGCAACTGTGGGTTTGACTATTGCAAGACCCTGTTTTCCAACATGATGGGCTTTACAAAATTTGACTGCGTGGCGGCGGAGTGTATGGACGTGATCGGCTACCCCGTGGAGGAGGAGCTGGCCAAGGCCGAGGCCAAGCTGCGGGAGACGATCCGAGGCTGGTGACCCATGGGAGACTGGAAGACCATCATCACCATCGGGCGGGAGTACGGCGCCGGGGGCCGGACGGTGGCGAAGCTGCTGTCGGACCGCCTGGGCATCCCGCACTATGACAAGGAGATCATCACCCTGGCCGCCGAGAAGAGCGGCCTGCCGGAGCAGACCATCCGGGGGCCGGAGCAGGGGAGCGGGAAGACGCTCCTGAGCTGGTTCCTGCCGCGGGGGCCTATGTCCGCCTATGACCAGGCGATCCTGGCCCAGGCCAACATCATCCGCAAGCTGGTGGAGGAGGGGCCCTGCATCATCGTGGGGCGGGGGGCCGACTACATCCTGCGGGACCGGGAGGACGTGCTGAACGTCTTCCTCTACGCCGACCAGGCGGACAAGCTGGCCTATGCCATGGACACCTATGGAGACAGGCCGGAGGAGGCCGAGCAGCGGGTGCGCCAGGTAGACGCCTCCAGGGAGTCCTACTACCACTACCTCACCCGCGCCAAGTGGGGGGACCTCAAGCGCTATCATCTGAGCCTGAACACCAGTCCCATTGGCAAAGAGGGGGGCGCAGACCTCATTGTGCAATACGCCAAACTAAGACGGGCCAAGCTAGGCCTGTGAACACAGAACGG
>OLPY01000138.1_pt1 | contig 67907 bp, 63 predicted proteins | sample 1672481 | NCBI WGS metagenome assembly OLPY01 (sample SAMEA3136691, study PRJEB25190) | human gut metagenome | biome: human gut; feature: human-associated habitat; material: faeces | place: Austria | collected 2013 | reverse complement strand
ACATATAAATATCAGAGCAGTGAAGTGAAAAGTCCTTTTGAAATAGAATTAAACACGAAATTAAAAGGACATTTAGAATGGAGTAATAACAAAACAATGAGAACACTTGATTACAAGAGTCCAATGCAGTTATTGAGTGAAAAGTTAGAATTGAAATCCATTCATTAATTAATATTCATAATCAAAAGTCAGTAAAACAAGCGAAATATTAAATCGTATTTTATTTTACCCTAAAATGGGTCATATCTATTTACAACACAAATATTATACACATAAACCGTTATACTGTGTTGATATTAGAGGTATTGTGTGATATAATAACCTTGTGTTATTATGTGTTATTGTATGTTTTATTTAGATTTTAGTATTTGTGGGTGAATTTATGAAGGGTAGAGAAAATTCATTTTACAATAGATTTGTAAAGCGTGTAATTGATATAATTTGTTCTTTTATGGCTATTGTATTTTTGTCAATTATATATTTACCAATTTGTGTTGTAATTAAGTGCACAAGTAAAGGACCGATTTTCTTTAAGCAAAAGAGAGTTGGTAAGAATAAAAATTATTTTAATATTTTAAAATTTCGTACAATGAGGGTTGACACTCCGAAGGATTGTCCAACACACTTATTGGAAAATCCGGATCAATACATAACTAAAGTTGGCAAATTCTTAAGAAAAACCAGTCTTGATGAACTTCCTCAGATTTTTAATATATTTAAAGGAGATATGTCTGTTATAGGTCCAAGACCTGCTTTATGGACCCAAGATGACCTTATTTCTGAAAGAGATGAATACAATATTAATTCTTTAAAACCGGGGCTTACCGGTTGGGCACAGATTAATGGTAGGGATGAATTGCCGATTCCTATTAAGGTACAGATGGATAAGGTTTATTACGATAAATTAAGTTTTTGGTTTGATGTTAAATGTCTGTTTGTGACAGTTGTCAGTGTATTTAAGCATGACGGTGTTGTAGAGGGTGGCACAGGTCAAATGACCCAAAAGAAATTAATGAAAGGATTGTATGATTCAAATGAGAGTTGATGTTACGAATGCGAAAAACAAGCAACAATATCCGTTGCTTTTAACAGGAACTATAGATTCTAGACCTTTTGATGGTGATGGTATTGACTTAAAGTACAGATTAGAAAGTTATGAAAGTTCAATAAAGAGATATATTTGTGACACAAAATTCAATCCTATTGTATTTATAGAAAATTCTGGATACGATTTTGAGTATGAAAAGTACGAAAAACTTGCACAAGAATATGGTAAACAATTTGAATTTATCAATGGTACTGTCTGCAATAAAGAAGTAAAAGAACATGGAAAAGGATATGGTGATTCATTATTAGTATATGAAGGATTAACAAAAAGTAAATTACTTGCAAATGTTGAGAATTTTTATAAAATCACCGGAAGAATTTTTCTTATGAATTCAGATGAAATAATTTCTACATTTTCAAAACATAGAAATGAGTTTATTTCATATGATGGAATGGGTTGGGTTATAACATATATTTTTAAAGCAAATAAAAGTGATTATTTAAAAATAATGAAAGATGTTTATTTGCAGTGTAATGATAGTACCCGTAGAGATATGGAAATTTGTTTTTGGCTAAGATTATATGCCTCTAATCTTGATATAGGAGCTTTTAAAACATATCCATTAATTGACGGAAAAATGGGAGTTAGTGATAAACCTTATACAAAGGGTAAATTAGATACTATGTTTAGAAATTTAGGCATCAAGTTAGGTATATTTACTATGAAGAGTAAACCTAGTAAATGTTTTTGGAAAATGTATCAAGTTATTACTAGAAGAGCTTCTTATGCAAATAAGGAAGATACAAAATAAGAAGGATGAATGGGAAAAACGTGAAAATATTAATTCTTGCTAATCATTATTTAACATTGAGAGTTTTTCGTAGAGAACTAATACAGAAGTTGTCTGAGTCCCATGAGGTTATTATTTCTTTACCGGAAGACATTAAGGAATATATGGATGAATTGCGTTCCTTTGGTGCAAGACTTGTTTATGTAAAGAATATGGATAGAAGAGCAATCAATCCTATTGAAGACTTGAAACTTATTAGTGAATATAAAAAACTGCTGAAAGAAGAAAAACCTGACAAGGTTATTACATATACAATCAAATGTAATATTTATGGTGCTTGGGCTTGTAAATCTCAGAAAATTCCTTGTTATTGCAATGTAACCGGACTTGGTTCAGCTTTTAATAACGGTGGATTACTGAGATTTGTTACTTCAAAAATGTACAAGTATTCTATGAATAAAGCTGAGAAAGTGTTTTTTGAGAATAAAGGTAATGAACAAACTGTTCTTGATATGAAGTTGTTTAAACAAAGCCAAACCTATGTACTCAATGGTGCCGGTGTAAATCTTGAGAAATTTGCCTTTACACCTTATCCAAATGATGAAGATAAGATAACTTTTTTGTTCTTTGCTAGAATTATGAAAGAAAAAGGTGTAGATGAATTATTTTATGCCATTGAAAAATTAAGCAAAGAATATAACAATCTTCAGTTTAATTTCATTGGAATTTATGAAGATGAATATGAAGAAAAGGTAAAAGAACTTCAGTCCAAGGGTTTAATAAAGTATTTTGGCTTTCAAAAGAATGTTGTGCCTTTTATTCAAGAGTCAAATTGTGTGGTGCTACCTAGCTATCACGAAGGAATGGCAAATACTTTGCTGGAAAGTGCATCAGTTGGTAGGCCTATTATTACAAGCGATATTTATGGCTGTAAGGAAGCAGTTGTGGATAAGAAAAGTGGTTATCTTGTAAAGGTGCAGGATAAAGAAGACTTGTATATAAAAATGAAAGAATTTATAAATCTTCCTTTTGAACAAAAAGTTGAAATGGGTAAACTTGCTCGTAAGCATATGGAAGATAATTTTGATAAAAATGATGTTGTCAATGAGACGATAAGTGTTATTGGTTTGTAGGTGTGTTAGTATGGTGAGAGTTTTACATGTGGTTACATATATGGGTCGTGGTGGACTTGAAACTATGTTAATGAACTACTATAGAAATATTGATAGAAGCAAAGTACAATTCGATTTTTTATGTCACAGAGATTTTGAAGCAGATTACGATGCTGAAATATTATCTTTAGGTGGAAGAATATACAGGCTTCCTAATCTTAATCCTTTTAGCAAAACATATCTTAATGCATTAGAGTCATTTTTTGCTCAACATAAAGAATATAAAATTGTACATTCTCATATTGATTGTATGTCTGCTGTACCATTAAAATATGCTAAAAAATATGGTGTGCCTGTAACAATAGCACATTCTCATAATAGTAACCAACCAAAAGATAAGAACTATCCACTTAAGATTATATATAAGAGAAGTATTTATAAATATGCAGATTATCTGTTTGCTTGTTCTAAAAACTCAGGAATATGGATGTTTGGCAAAAAGTTTAGCAATGATATTTATGTTATGAATAATGCTATAGATACAAAACAATATATTTATAATGAGCAAATAGCTAAGTCTGTAAGAGAAAAGTATAATCTGGGTAACGATTTTGTTGTTGGTCATGTAGGAAGATTCAATACACAAAAAAATCATACTTACCTAATTGATATTTTTAATGAGTTATTAAAAATAGATCCTTCAGCTAAACTAGTATTAGTTGGGGATGGCGATTTAAAGAAAAGCATAAAGAAAAAAATTGACGATTTGAATATATCAGATTCAGTTGTTTTTACAGGTGTTGTTCCTAATGTTAATGAAATTGCACAGTGTTTTGATGTTTTCTGTTTTCCTTCTTTATTTGAAGGTTTGTCTGTAGCAATGGTGGAAATACAAGCTACCGGTGTGAAATCTGTTATTTCTGATACTATTTCTAAAGAATGTATTATTACTGATAATGTAGAAATGTTGCCTATTGACGCAAACCCTAAAATTTGGGCAGATAAACTTATTACCTTTAAGGGTACTTATATTAAGAAAAATATGCTTGATAGTGTAGAAAAAGCAAACTTTGATATTGAAAAAAATGCTATGTGGCTTCAGGAGTTTTATTTGAATGAGTACAATAAACATTGATAAACCGTTAATTACGGTTTTTACACCCTTATATAATCGAATAAATACATTAAAAAGAACATATGAAAGTATGTGCAGACAAACAAGCAAAAATTTTGTTTGGATGATTATTGATGATGGTTCTACCGACAATCCTTATGATACTATTAAAGAGTGGTTGAAAAAAGATGATGGTTTTGAAATTAAGTATATACATAAGAAAAATGGTGGAATGCATACAGCACATAATGTTGCATATGAAAATATTGATACAGAGTTAAATGTCTGTATTGATTCTGATGACTATATGCCTGATGATGCTATTGAATTGATAGATAAGTGTTGGAACGAAAACAGAAATAAAGGTTATGCCGGAATTATTGCACTTGATTATGCAGACTCAACTAAGAGAGTAATTGGTAAAAATTTACCTGATAAAGATAGTACAACTTTAATGGGATACTATAATAACGGTGGATTCGGTGATAAAAAGTTAATTTACAGAACTGATATAATTAAACAAACACCACCTTACCCTGTTTTTGATAATGAAAAGTATGTTGCTTTGGCATATAAATATCATTTAATAGATGAAAAATATGAATTGAAGATACTTAATAAGTGTGTCTGTATTGTTGACTATCAAATGGATGGTTCAAGTACAAATATGTATAGGCAATATATCAATAATCCAAAAGGATTTGCTTTTTGGAGAAAAGAACAGATGAAACATAGTATTAATATAAAGCAGAAATTTAAGGCTTGTATTCATTATGTTTCAAGTTCATTGATTGCTAAAAATAAAAATTTCATTAAGGAATCACCGGAAAAATTTTTAACAGTAGTAAGCTTACCACTCGGTTGGTGTTTAAAATGTTTAGTGGTTAAGAAATCTAAGGATTCATATATGAAAGTAGAAGGAATTAAGTAAATGAGTGTTTTTGTTTTAACTACTTTACTTGTATATCTAATTTTTGCATTAGGAAAAAGAAAAACAGTAACCTCTAAAGGTATTACAGTTAATACGGAAATAGATATAAATAGAGATACCCAAACGTTTTTGTTTGTTTTAGGCACTGTAATTCTTGCATATGTAACAGGACAGAGATTTGTGTATGGCGATACGTATGCTTATATGGAATCGTTTAGTGAATCAACTGTAACAGTGTCTGAAGTGTTATCAAATTTTAAGCTTGGTGAAGAACAATTATTTCTTTTAATAAAAGCTTTTATAAAACAGTACATATCAACTGAACCAAGAGTATTTATTGAAATTGTTTCATTCATAACTATAGTTCCTATACTGTATTTTTATTTTAATTATACTGGCGATTTAAAATTTGCTTTACTGCTATTTGTTTTATCAGGTTGTTGGGAACATACTATGAATGGTATGAGGCAGTATTTAGCAAGTGTAATAATGCTTATGGCTTTCTCTTTATTATATAAAAGAAAATGGTATCTATATATTCCTATAGCTATTCTTGCAGCTCAGATTCACACTTCGGCATATATCTTTATAGTTGTATATTTTATAGCGAATAAACCTGCCTGGGGAAAATTTACAAAAATTATGTTGGTTATAGGTTTATTTCTTCTTGTTACATATCCGGTAACCGGTTCATTTATGAATAGACTTTTTGCCGAAAGTACCGAATATGGTGAAAAGTATAATACATCGGAGTTTAATTACAGTATTAATATTTTTAGGGTAGCAGTTATGTCTGTACCTATTATGGTTTCATTTTTAAATAGAAAAAATATGATAGGTAAATATAAATACTATGATATTGTGTTTAATATGTCTTTACTATGTGCAATGTGTACGTTAATCGGACTATTCTCAGCAGTATATGCACGACTGAATTTATATTTTGAAGTTTTTAATGTAATGCTTTTGGTATGGAATATTGATGATATGATAAAACAGGAAAGGTATAAGTGGATAAAGTATGCTTGCATTGTTTGTTTTGTTGCGTATTTTATTTATCAAATGGTGTTTACATATCATTTGAATTGGTATGAAAAATTTTTATTCTTTTGTGATAGTTGGTACGAGTATTCATGGATATAAAGAAAATAAAGGTTCTGTTTTTGATACCTAATTTAGCACATGGTGGTGCTGAAAAGGTACTTGTGAATTTAGCAAATAATATCAACAAAGAAAAATTTGATGTGACAATTCAAACTTTATTTGATGTTGGTGTTAATAGGCAATATTTAAATAAAGATGTTCACTATATTGGTGGATTTAAAAGAATGCCTAGAGGCAATTCTCATATAATGAAGTTGTTTTCACCACAAAAATTATATTCATATTTGATAAAAGATAAATATGATATTATAGTTTCTTATCTGGAAGGACCTACTGCAAGAATAGTAAGTGGTTGTACTAATCCTGACACTAAACTTGTCAGTTGGATTCATATTGAACAGCATAATGAAAGGGTAGCTTCCGGTAGTTTTAAAAATTATAACGAGGCACTAAAATGCTATTCTAAATTTGACAGAATAATTTGTGTATCAAAAACAGTAAAAGAAGATTTTCAAAGTATATTTGATTTGAAAAATCCGGTTGAGGTTTTATACAATACCAATGAATCTGACTTAATTTTTAAAAAAGCTAATGATAAAATAGTTGATGTAACTTTTGATAAAGATGTATATAATCTTGTTTCTGTTGCAAAAATCGTACCGTCAAAGGGTTATGACAGACTTATAAAAATACATAAAAAACTTTTGGATGACGGTATAAAGAATCATATATATATTCTTGGTATTGGTGAAGAACAAGAAAAATATGAAAAATATCTAAAAGATAATCATTTGGAAGATACATTTACCTTCTTAGGTTTTAGAGATAATCCATATAAGTATGTGAAAAATGCCGATTTGTATGTGTGTTCTTCCCGACGAGAGGGCTTTAGTACAGCAGTAACAGAGGCTTTGATTGTTGGAACACCTGTTGTAAGTACAAATTGCAGTGGTGCATATGAGTTGCTAGGTGACAACAATGAATATGGCATTGTTACTGAAAATGATGAAGATGCACTTTATGAAGGTATCAAAAAGATACTGACAGAAGAAAATTTGCTTCAGCATTATAGGAAACAAGCAAAAATCAGAGGGCAAAGATTTAGTACAGAAAAAACTGTAAAAGCAGTTGAAGATATGTTTTGTGAGTTGTAATTATGTCTAAATATATAAAAGTAATAGGAAATTATCTAAAAATAAGTTTTAAGAAGTTATTTAAAAAAGTTAATTTTACCGGTAGTAAAGTTCAGTCATTTAGTAAATTTACTGAATTAAATCTTGCTAAAAATTCTAATGTATGTTTTGGAAGAAACATACAGAGTGATGGCTTTTGTAGAATAATAACTAATTCAGATGCAAAATTATCTATCGGTTCTAAAACATATTTTAATAATGGTTGTACCGTAAGTTGTATGGAAAAGGTAACTATTGGCGATAACTGTTTGTTTGGTCCTAATGTTTTGGTGTGTGATAATAATCACAAGTTCACTTCAAAGAATGGAATTTCCTTTCAACATAATACAGATGAAATATCAATAGGTAATAACTGTTGGATTGCATCAAATGCAGTTATTTTGAAAGGTGTTACCATTGGTAATAATTGTGTTATCGGTGCAGGTTGTATAATAAAAGAAAATGTAGCTGATGGTTCTATTGTTACTGCACATATTGAACAGCATATAAATAAAATCGAGGATAAATAAATTGAACGAAAAGATTAGTATAATAATTCCTGCTTACAATGCAAGTAAATATATTACCAGAACTTTAGATAGCATATGTAATCAAACTTATAAAAATCTGGAGATAATTGTTGTTGATGATGATTCTAGCGATAATACATTAGAAATTTGTAAAAAGCAATCAGAAAAAGATAATAGAATTAAAGTATTTCATAAGGAAAATGAAGGTGTTACATTAGCTAGAGATATGGGTATATCTATGGCAACAGGAAAATTTATCGGCTTTGTTGATGCTGATGATACAATAGACCCTAAGATGTATGAATGTTTATATAATAATCTTGTTAAATATGATGCAGATATTTCTCATTGTGGATATAAAACTATTAAGGAAAATGGGGAAGAGAACTTATTTTACGGAACAGGAAAATTAATTATTCAATCAAATACTGATGGAATTATTGATTTAATAAAAGGCGAAATTATTGAACCTAGCTTATGCATTAAATTGTTTAGAAAAGAACTTTTTGATAATCTTGATTATGATAAAACAATGAGAATAAATGAAGATTATGTTATGAATTTATTGCTTTTTAAAAAATCAAGAATAAGCGTATTTGTTGATGAACCTTATTATCATTACTATCAAAATGAAAACTCAGGTTCTTCTAAAAATACAGAAGAATATTTTTATAGGGACATTTTAAAGGCTGCTGATATTACATTAAATTTGTTTAAATATGATGATAATATACATTATTATGCAGAAAAAAGATGGTTTAAAACATATAGTAGTATGTATAAAAATCAACATTCTTGTAATTTTAAAAAAGTGAAATTTGACCTAAAATCTTTACTATATAATGTAAGAAATAAGATTTTAGATAATTTTACGATGTTTAAAAATAACCCTTTATTTAATTTTTCAGATAAATTTATCTTATATTTGATGAAATTTTGTCCTAAACTATTAGTTATTATTGATAGTTTAGTATAGTATTTTACATATAGCATTTACGGAGAAATTATGGATTCATTAATTAGCGTTATAGTACCGATTTATAATGTAGAAGATTACCTTGAAAGATGTGTAGATAGCATTATAAATCAAACATATAAAAATTTAGAAATTATTTTAGTTGATGACGGTTCACCGGATAATTGTCCACAAATGTGTGATGATTATGCTAAAAAAGATAGTAGAATTAAGGTTGTACATAAAAAGAATGGTGGACTTTCTGATGCCAGAAATGCCGGTATGAAAGTTGCTACCGGTGAGTATGTTAGTTTTATAGATAGTGATGACTATGTTTCACTAGATTTCTATGAAATACTTTTGCAAACTATGATTGATAACGACAGTGATATTGTTGAATGTAGTGTTGTTAAATTTTATGAAAATGGAAAATTTGATGAATATAGTGATGATCAAATGATTAAAAATTTTAATACTGTAGATGGATTAGAAGGATTGATAAATGAAAATTCTTTTCACCAATATGTTTGGAACAAACTATATAAATCAAGTATAGCATTAGATATACCATACGAAGTTGGCAAGCTAAACGAAGATGAATTTTGGACTTATCAAATATTTGGCAAAGCTAAAAAAGTTACTAGGATATATAAAACTATGTACTACTATTTTCAAAGAGGTAGTAGTATAATGGGCAATGGCTATAATATCAGAAGGCTTGATGCTTTAGAAGGAAAAATGAATAGACAAGCTTATATTGAGAAGAATTTTCCAACTTTAACTACTAAAGCTAAGGTGGATTTGTATGGTTCTTGTATCTTTGCTTATCAAAGTGTTCTAAAGTTTATGTCCGGTAAGGATAAGAAAAAAGCTATTAAGATTATCAAAGATTATAAGAATAGATGTAAACTTACTGATGATGAAATTAATAGTATTACTGATAGTTCAAAAAAGTACTATAAATTAGCAAAGTTGAATTTTTATTTATGTTGTAAAATGAAAGCTATATTTAATATAGGTTTTTAAAAATTTGAGGATAACCGTATGAATAAAGAAAGTAGTATATATAAGAGTATGAGAAATGTGTATTATGGGATAAAGAATTTTCCGTCTAATACAAAATTAGCTATTGATACTCATTCAATAAAGAAATTTAAGAATATTCATAAGGGCGAAACCTGTTTTATAATTGGTAATGGACCAAGTATGAGGTTTTCCGATTTGGATAGAATAAATGAATTAAAGGTAAAATCTTTTGCTTGTAATAAGATTTTTCTTGGATTTAATGAAACAAAATGGAGACCTGATTATTTCTTTGTTTCTGACAGTAAAATATTAAAGGATATTCATATTGATGAGGTTGGTCTACCATACAAAAAAATGTTTTTTCCTAGAAGTCAGAAAGCTCACTTTAAAAAGGGAAATTTTTATAATGAATTACAACACGATTGGCTTAAGGATAGTTTATTTTCTTTTGATTCCCATACAGGTGTTTATGCTTATGGTACAATAATCACAGAAATGCTGCAGTTTGCTTATTATATGGGCTTTTCAAAAGTGTATATAATAGGTGTTGACTTTAGCTACAATATGCAAAGTGTTGATAAAAAGGACCAAACTTTTGTTAGTGGTGGTAATAATTATTTTATCAAGGGTTATGAAAAAAAAGGTGCAGTTCTAAACCTTTCTAGCCCTGAGGCTAATATTAACGGTTTTAAGGCAGCAAAAAAAGGTTTTGAGTCAAAGGGTAGAGAGATTTATAATGCCACTCGTGGTGGAAAATTAGAAGTATTTGTTAGAAAAAATTTAGATGAAGTATTTAAAGAAATAGAGGATAGTAAAAAATGAAAACAGTAGCATTTATTCCGATAAAAATGAATAATGAGAGAACGCCGGGTAAAAATACTAAGCGTTTTTATAATGGAAAGTGTATTCTTGAGATTATTCAGGAAACACTTATGAAAGTTAAAGGATTAGATGAAGTCTATGTATTTTGTAGCAATGATGCTATTAAAGAATATATAATTGACGGTGTTAAATTCTTAAAAAGACCTGAATTTTTAGATACAAAAACAGCTACTCCTAATGATATTATCAATGAATTTATGAAGTTGGTAGATGCTGATATATATATGGTTTCTCATGCAACTTCACCATTTGTTTCTGTAGAACACTTTGAAGAATGTATCAATGCAGTTGTGTCCGGTGAATACGACTCATCATTTACAGCAGAAAAAATTCAAAAGCTATTATGGACAAAGAATAATACACCATTTAACTTTGATCCGGAAAATGTACCTAGAACACAAGATCTTGAGCCTATATTTGATGAAGTATCTGCTGCATATGTGTTTGCTAAAGAAACATTTTTAAAGTATAATAGAAGAATAGGGGTTAATCCACACCTTACTATTGTATCTGGAGTTGAATGTGTGGATATTGATTATCCTGAAGATTTACAGATAGCTGAGGCTGTATATAGACAAATTATTAACAAGGAACAGTGATATAAATGAGTAATCATCATGCAAAATTATTAGATTGTACATTAAGAGATGGAGCATATTTAATAGACAAGAAATTTGGAAATGATACAATCAACGGTATGATTCATGGATTGTTAGAGGCAAAGATTGATATTATTGAAATGGGCTTTTTACAGAATGAAGGTTTTGGAGAAGGCAAAACTGTTTATTTAAACGGTGCTGATGCTGAGAAATTTGTACCGAAAGATAAGCAAGGAACTTTATTTACTGTTTTAGCAGACTATAGTAGATATTCTGTAAGCAATCTTGACCGATATACCGGTAAGTCTTTTGATGCTGTTCGTGCATGTTTCTTCAAAAAAGAAAGAAAAGATGTAATTGATTTTTGTAAAACTATTAAGGAAAAAGGATACAAAGTATTTGTTCAGCCGGTTGATATTCTTGGTTATACAGACAAAGAAATAATTGACCTTATTGAAGACATCAATGAAGTTGAACCTTATTGTTTTTCTATTGTAGATACATTTGGTTCAATGTATGTTGAAGATTTGCAAAGAGTGTTTAGTTTAATTGACCATAATCTTGTAGCATCAAGTAGAATTGGATTCCATTCTCATAACAATATGCAAATGTCAAATGCTTTATCACAGGAATTCTTAAGAATGAGTTATGGATTGAGAAAGGTTGTTGTTGATACTACTGTTTCCGGTATGGGCAGAGGTGCCGGTAATACACCTACTGAACTTGTCGCTGAATATATGGTTAAAAAATTAGGTTATTCCTATGATATTGATGCTTTGTTGGATATTATTGATAACTATATGGATAATATTAAGACAAAGTGTTCATGGGGCTATTCAACTTCATTTTTCATTGCCGGATGTTATAGTGCACATGTTAACAATATTGACTATTTAACCAAGAAAAGCAGTATTCGTTCAAAGGATATAAGATACATATTAAACAAAATTGGAGCTGTTCCAAGAAAGCGTTATCATTATGACTTGCTTGAACAAACATATATTGATTACCTTAACTCTGAAGTTGATGATGAAGATACCGTAAAATCTTTAAAGAAAGTTTTTTCAGGTAAAGATGTTGTGATTATAGCTCCCGGTAAATCTGTTGAAGATGAAAAAGAGCATATTGAAAGTTATATTGCTAAGTTAAGTAATCCTTTGGTTATATCTATCAATTTTATTCCTGAGGGTTTAAATGTTGATTATGTTTATTTCGGAAATGTTAGACGATATAGTTATTGGAAACAAAATGAAAAGTTCAATGAAACAAAAAAGATTGTTGTTTCTAATATTACACAAGAAGTATCCGGTGATGATTATTTAGTTTCTTTTAACAGACTTAACAAGTGTGGTTGGGAATATATGGAAAACTCAACTATAATGCTTATTAGACTTTTGGATCAACTTAATGTTGCTTCAGTAGGAATTGCCGGTATGGATGGATATAGTACAAGTAATTCAAGTCAAGACAATTATGCAAATGATAAGTTGGAATTGTCTAATGTTAAAGAAAACCCTGAGCAATTAAACAAGGATATTTCTTCTATGTTGGAGGATTTCCTATATACAAAAGAAAGTGATATGAAAATTAACTTTATTACAAAGTCAAAATTTTCTTATGTGTTAGAGAAGTAATTATTATGGATTATAGTAAAATTAAGTTTCTTTTTCTTGATGTTGACGGAACATTAACTGATGGAAAAATTTATATGTCTGATTCCGGTGAGTTATTTAAGGCTTTTGATGTTAAAGATGGATGTGGAATTAAGGATATTCTTCCTAAATTAGACATAAAGCCTGTGATTATAACAGCCAGAAGTTCAAAAATTTTGCTTAATAGATGTAAAGAATTAAGCATAGATATGGTATTCCAAAATACTAGAGATAAGGTAAGCAAAATTAAGGAAATTATGAATGAGTATGGATATTCACTGAATTCAGAAGGTGTTTATGAAGAGGCTGCCTATATGGGTGACGATATTTTGGATATTCCACCTATGATGTTGTGTAAAGTTAGGGCTTGTCCTGCTGATGCTGTAAATAAAGTAAAAAAGTGTTGTAATTTTATTTCTACAAAAAATGGTGGAGATGGTGCAGTACGAGAATTAATTGAGGATATGTTAGGGTATGATTTTGGATAAGGTGTAATGAATAATAAATTAATAATTGATAATTTTCAAAATGATTTTACAAAAATACATACTAAAATGAATAAAGGTATAGCAATATTATTTATGGTATATTATCACTTGTTTGTATTACATAATAATTTAGATGTTACATATTTATCCTTGCCTGATTTAGTTGTTCCTAATATTCGTTATTATTTAGCTAATTTTGGAAAAATATGTGTTTGTATATATTGTTTCCTAAGTGGCATAGGAGCATTTTATTCACAACAAAATGCTAAAAATTTTTTACCAATGTATAAAAAGGTTTTAACCCATTTAGGAAAGTTTTTCTTAAACTATTGGATAATAGCGATGGTAACAATACCATTTGCTATCCATACCGGATTAATAGATTTTAGTATCAAAAGCATATTCTATGCTATGTTAGGATCTGTAAATGAGATTACTGAGTGGTGGTTTGTCAAACTATATGTATTCTTGCAAATAATATCTCCGGTGCTTATAAGAATAATTCAAGAAAAAAGAATAATAAGTAAGTTACTTTCATTGCTTTTTTTATTTGTAATGATTGCTATGCTTAAGGGGTATATTTATTTTTATAGATTTCCAAGCAATATGGTCTTAAGACTTTTATTTGATTATGTTGATTGTGTTGACTATTGGTATTGTATTTTAACATTTATCATTGGCATAATTTGTGTAAAGTACAACTTATATTCTTTAATCCCCAACAGAGTAGGTTTAAAAAATAAGTTATTACTTTTTTTATTTCTTATTATTTCAATAGCAATAAGAGTTATATTCAGTAATAATGCTAGCACTATGACTTTTGATTGGATTGTAGTTCCTATATTTGTCTTTACTATTTCTAAATTATTGTATGGCACAAAGATATGCAAGTTTTTATGTTATTTTGGAAAACATTCAACTAATATTTGGTTAATACATTGTTTATGGCTATTTTATTTTGCAAGTGACTTAGTATATTTTCCTTATGTTTCTATATTCATCTATTTGTGGTTACTGATTCTTTCCTTATTATCGTCATATATTATTAATTTAATATATGTACCATTATGTAATTTATTTTTTTCCAGGAAACATAAGTTAACTTTCGATGGATATTTTTATTATAAATAGATTAGGAGTTAGTTTATGAAGTTAAATCAGAGAAAAACAGGTGCTATTCTGACTTATGTACAAATTATTTTAAGTAATACTATTTCGTTGATTTATACGCCATTTGCATTAAGAATGTTGGGACAAAGTCAGTACGGCCTTTTTGGTACTGCCAGTTCGTTTACGTCATACCTATCCTTGTTAGGTTTAGGCATAGGTGGTGCATACATTAGATGGAATGCTAAATACAGAGCTACCAACGATATTGAAGGTGAAAGACGCCTTAACGGTTTGTTTTTTACGATTTTTTCAATTATATCAGTTGTAACGTTGCTAGTAGGAATAGGGTTGCTTTTTGTTGCTCCGTATGTTTTTGGTAATAGCTTTACCGAGTCAGAATTACATGATTTGTTAATTCTTATATTTTTATCTGTTTTGAATACAGCTTTAACATTTTTTATGACTCCTATATTATCTTGTATTCAAGCATACGAGAGATTTGTTGTTATCAAAGTTGTCTCTATTATATGTTCTATAATAACACCGGTTATTAATATTTGCCTACTAATTTTTGGTGGTAAGGCTGTTGAAATACAAGTTGCAACTTTGGTGATTTCTTGTATTTGTTTTATATTTTATTTTATTTATGCACGTAAATCTATACATATGAAGTTTATCTTTAGAGGATTTAAATTTAGTTTGATTAAAGAAATTTTAATATTCTCTAGTTTTTTATTGCTTAATACTATCTCTAATTTAATATCTGATACTACGGATAGTATTATCTTGGCTGCAATTACTGGTGCAGCAGCAGTTTCTGTTTATACTATAGGTCATAATTTCCAAAACTATTTTTCACAACTTTCTACAGCTGTATCAAGTGTTTTTGCACCGAAAGTTAATATGTTAGTAGCTAAAGAAAATGATAATAAAACACTTACAGAATTAATGACCAGAATAGGTAGAATTCAGTTTTATATAACGTCATTAATTATTATTGGTTTTATAACAGTAGGTAAACAGTTTATAATGATTTGGGCCGGTGAAGGATATGAAGATTCATATATAATTGCAATACTTTTGCTATTTGCGTGTTATATACCTTTTTTTCAAAATATTGGAATTGAAATCCAAAAGGCTAAGAACAAGCACAAGGCAAGAACAATCGTATATTTTATTGTTGCTATAGTGAATATTGGCTTAACAATACCTTTTACAATTTGGTGGCAAGGTATTGGGGCTGTATTTGCAACTTTTTTGTGTTGTATTCTTGGCCAGGTAGTATTTATGAATATTTATTACCACAAAGAAATTGGATTAAATATGATGTATTTTTGGAAAAATATCATATCTATTATTCCTAGTTTTATACCAACAATTATATTATGCATAGCAATGAATGTATTCTTTAAAATTAATAGTTTTTGGTCTTTGCTTATAGCAGTAATACTAATTGTAGTGGTATATTCTGTTTCAGTATGGTTATTTGCTATGAATAAGTATGAAAAAGAAATTTTTACTAAACCATTAAAAAAGATATTTCATAAGAAGAAGGCTGTAAATGGATAATTTAATTTCAGTTATAATACCGGTTTATAATGCAGAGAATTATTTAGCAAGATGCTTAGATTCTGTTGTCAATAATTCCTATAAATGTTTGGAAATAATACTTGTTGATGACGGTTCTGTTGATAATTCTCCTCAGATTTGTGATTACTATGCAAAGAAAGATAATAGAATAAAGGTTATCCATAAATCTAATGCCGGTACAGCAGCTGCACGAAATGATGCACTGAATATCGCAAAAGGGGATTATATAGCTTTTTGTGATAATGATGATTATATAAGTCCATATTTTTATGAATCAATGTTGAAAGCATTAGAAGAAACAGGTGCAGATGTTGTAGTGTCTGAAATGACAAGAAATGAAAAGTATTCCTTTAATAAGATATCTACTGATAAAAAAGCAGTATTAGTAGATAAACATAATTTTATACTAGGAACTTATAGTGGTGATTGGACAAGAAATACAGCACCATGGAATAAATTATACAAAAGAGAATTATTTGATGAAATTAGATTTCCTTACGGAAAAGGATACGAGGATGCCTATACAACATATAAATTGTTATATAAATCAAATAAAATTGCTTATTTAGACAAGATTCTTTATTGTTGGTATATGAATAATGAGAGTTATTCTTCTAAAAAGAGTAATGTTAAAAAATTATTATACAGAGAAGAGGCGATATCTCAACAATTGAATTTTTATTCTGAAAATGATTACTTAGATGTAAAAAAAGCCGTAGAAAAATTCTATTTACAGCAATTAATGATGATGTTATTTCAAATTAGAAATGATTATGTACAGTCTAAAGAATCAGAGGAAACATATGATATATTATTTAAACTTGCAAAAAAAAGTTTAAATAAGTATGGTTATTTATGTGATAAAGAAGAAAAAAAAAAGTTTTTTGAATATTTGCATCCGTTTTTGTCAAAGGTGTTTATGCGAAAGTGATATTAATCATTTATTATTTATGTAGTAGGTAGCGATGTTTGCATAGAATACGGTGTTAAAAAAAATACTGTAAGTTGATTATTTATAAAATGAGGTTTATTTATGTATGATATAAGTTTGATATGTGTTTTTAACAATTCTGAAATGAAAGACATCATGGTTGACTCAGCTAAAAAACAAAAAGATGTTAATATAGAGTATATTATGATAGATAACACGGAGAAACGTTTTCCTTCCGGAGCAAGTGCACTAAATTATGGTGTTAGTATGGCTACAAACGATTGTTTAGTTTTTTCTCATCAAGATATTGAGTTTTTAGATGAGTATGCTTTGGCTAATTATGCTAAGTTTTGTAAAGAAAATCTTAGAACAATTTCAGGAACAGCCGGCGTTAAGGAATGGCGCAATAGATACATAATGGCGAAATTTAATAATAAAATTAATTATTGCTTATATGATATGTATTCCGGAGATTTCAAAGGTCTTTATAAAACAATTAGTGTTCCTACTGAGGCTTTCAATTTAGATGAATGTTTTTTTGTTACAGATAAAAGAAATTTTAAAGAAATAAGATTTAATGAAGAATTGTGTAATGGATGGCATTTATATACAGTTGAATTGTGTTTACAAGCTAAGGAAAAAGGAATAAAGTCCTATGTTCTTCCATCTGAGAATATATGGCACAAGTCACTAGGCAATGTTGATTCTTCTTTTTATGAATGTGCATACAGAATTGCTGCTGAATATAAAAATAGATATAAAGTAATAAACACTACTTGTTCAGTGACATATACAAAAGGAATTATGAAACAAATTCAGTTGATATTTAAAAAGCTAGTTGGTAAAAATTTTTAATAATAGGTGAATAAATTGATATATACTATTGTTCCTGTTTATAATTGCATTAATTACCTGAAAAGTGCTGTAAAATCAGTTCTTTCTCAGCCAAATAAAAATATCAAAATAATTTTGGTTGATGACGGTTCAACGGATGGTTCAGGAATGTTATGCGACAAGTTAAGTTCTGATTCTTGTATTAAAGTGATACATACGCAAAATGGTGGGGTATCTATTGCAAGAAATATAGGTATTGAATATGTACTGAAAAATAGTTCTGATGGTGATTATTTTGCCTTTTTAGATGCTGATGATATGTGGGTGAAAAATGTTATTACTGAAGAACTAATTAATAAGTATGCCGACTATGAAATTATAGGTTTTGGCACATATTTATCCAATCCATCCGGTAACAGATATAAATTTGATACCACTTATAATAACGAAAAAATAAAACTTCCGGAAAGAATTGATGCAGGATGGCTCTTTAAAGGCCATTTTGGTGCACATTTATATTCTTGTAATCTTATTAAAAATTTTAATATTAGATTTATGGAAAATGTTAGGTTAAATGAGGATATAATATTTATAAGACAGTGTTTTTATGCTACAAATAGTGTAGCTTTATTAGATAAAATATTATACGTGTATCGTCAAAATTCCAATTCGGTTATGCATAAAAATTCTATCAATAAAGAAAATGCCCTTAATATTGCATATGCTTGGAATAAAATTAGATCTTGGACTGATGATACAACTGTATTTGATAAAGAACAATGTGATAACTGGCATAAAAAGTGTGATGCTGCAGTTGGAATGAGATTATTGGAGGCTGCCAGAAGATTAGCTGAAAATGGATATTCAAAAGAAGAAGTTTCTGATATAATTTATAATAGTGAATTGTATGTATATTTAGAAAATTTGAATGTTAACGAATTAGCTAGTTGGCAAGTTGAAGATTTACGCTTATTTAGAAAGGACTTTTCAGCCTTTATAAATGTTTGTAAAAAAGATGGTAGAAAAATATATTTTGTGAGAAAAATCAAAAGGATTAAACCTATTGGTTTTTTATTAGAGCGAAAAATGTTTAATATTGAAATATAAAATGTATTAAACAGTCAAATTAGTTAAGATTTTTAAAATACATATAAGTTGATTAAAAATTGTTTTGGATGTAGATATATCTAAATTCAAAAGAGGAGTTATTGAATAAATTATGAAAAGAATATTGATGTATATAAGATTTATTCCAATTTGCATTTTTGGGTTTATATATAGTAAAAATGACAGATTAATTATGGACGTGAAAAGATGGACTAATCAAGAGAACATTTCATTAAACAGGGATTTAGCAGTTTTACTTTTTAATTTTAAAGAATTTCGTAATTTATTTATTTATAGAAACCGTTACCCTAAGGCACATAGAGTATTTTGTCATTGGATAAAATTTTGGTATCCACCAGAAAAAACCTTATATCTAGAATGTCCGGATATAGGTGGTGGATTTTATATTCAGCATGGTTTTGCTACGTATGTAGCTGCCCAAAAAATTGGGGAAAATTGTTCTGTGAATCAGCAAGTAACAATAGGCTACAACGGTTTATCAAAAAGTCCTATTATAGGGGATAGATGTATGATAATGTGTGGTGCAAAGGTTTTAGGTGAAGTAGAATTAGGTGAATGTACAAGAGTTGGTGCAAATGCTGTAGTTATTAGAGATTATAAGAGGGGTCATGGAACTTTAGTAGGTGTTCCGGCTGTTGCTAAGAAAGAAATCTCTAAAGAAGATTTGTTAAATGCCGGTGTAAAAATTGATGAATCATTGTTTGATTGATTTTAGGAGAATTAATGTTTAAAAATTTTTATTATACTCAAAAAAGACGAATATTAAGTAGAATAGTAAAGAAAAAAGTTGATTTTTCAGAAATTTCACTAATTTCACAAAATTGTATTGGTGGTATTATTTATCATGATGCAAATCAAAGATTTTTGTCGCCAACTGTTAACTTATATATTCTTCCAAAAGATTTTATTAAGTTTGTTAATAATCTTGATTATTATTTAAGTTTAACACCAAATGTTAAAATGGGTAAGGATTATCCTATAGGTACATTAGGTGATATAAAAATTAATTTTATGCACTATTTTTCACCACAAGAAGCTATTGAAAAATGGGAAGAAAGAAAGCAAAGAGTAAATTTTAATAAAATCTTTGTAATTATGGTTGAACGAGATGGTTTTGATGATGAAGATTTTAAGGGATTTCTAAAAATAAATTATCCCAAAATATTGTTTACAAGAAATGAAAAATATATTTCAGATAATTCAGTTTATTTGAAAAAGTTTAAAAACGAAAAAGAGTTACCGGATATTATTCCTGGTAGATATATGTACAAAAATATGACTCTAGTTAAATTAATTAATATGAGAAATAAGTTAAATAAAAATTGATGGTGATATATTAATGTTTTTTGTTGATATATAGAAAGGGACACTATGTTATTTTCAAGTACAGTATTTATATATTTATTTTTACCGGTAGTTTTGTTTGGTTACTATGTGTTATTTAGGTGGAAAAGAAGTTTACAAAATATATTTTTGTTATTTGTAAGTTTGTTTTTTTATGCATGGGGAGAACCAAAGTTTGTTTTGGTAATGATATGTTCTATAATATTTAACTGGTTATTTGGATTATTGGTTCATAAATATAAGACTAAAAATAAAATTAGAGTAACAAAGTTAATTATCGCATTGACTTGTCTGGTGAACTTAGGAATATTGTTTGTATTTAAGTATTTAAATTTTACATCAAATATAGTATGTGATTTATTACGTATAAATAATACAATTCCTACTATTGCACTTCCTATAGGTATTTCATTTTTTACATTCCAGGCAATGTCATATGTTATTGATGTATATAGAGAAAAAGGACAAGTACAAAAGAATATTTTGAATGTTGGATTATATATTTCTTTTTTCCCACAGTTGATTGCCGGCCCTATTGTTAGATATGAAACTGTAGCTAATGAAATATTAAATCGAAAAGAAACATTAAATGATTTTGTTGATGGCTTTGCAAGATTTATTGTTGGCTTAGCCAAGAAAGTATTGTTAGCTAATCAGTTTGCTATACTGGCTGACAGTTCTTTTGATGCCTGTGCTAGTGGAACCGGTCTTTCTGTTGGATTTAGTTGGTTAGGTGCTATTGCATATACATTACAAATTTTCTTTGATTTTAGTGGTTATAGTGATATGGCCATTGGATTAGGAAAGATGTTTGGATTTCATTTTCTTGAAAACTTTAATTATCCTTATATATCTACATCCATCACTGAATTTTGGAGAAGATGGCATATGTCATTAGGTACATGGTTTAGAGATTATGTGTATTTCCCATTAGGTGGAAGTAGGGTAAATAAGCCAAGATTAATTCTAAATTTGTTTGTAGTATGGTTTTTAACAGGTGTTTGGCATGGTGCTAATTGGACATTTATGTTATGGGGATTAATGTATTTTGTTCTCTTAGTTATGGAGAAATTTACAGGATTTCATAAACGCAATGGTAAAATTATCAATATATTTAAATGGATATATACTTTATTCTTTGTTATTATGGGATGGGTATTGTTTAGGTCAGATTCATTAACTGTAGCTTTAACATACATTAAGTCTATGTTTGGGTTAAATGGTAATGTTGCTATTGACGGAATGTTTACAGGATATTTTGAACAAAATATCGTTATGTTGATAGTAGGTATTATAATTTGTACGCCAATATTTAAAATATTAAAAGAAAAAATCAAGCCAAATGTTTTTACGGATGTTATTAATGTGTTGTGTCTTGTAGGATTATTTGTGCTTTCAATTTCAAGTTTGGTTAGCAATTCATATAATCCTTTTATTTATTTTAATTTTTAATTAGTAGTTAGTTGGTATATTTATGAAGAAAATAAATAAAAATTTATTTGTATTTATTATTGTATTTTTAATAGTTGGAACCGGTTATTTATCTAGAGATTACGTAGGAACTATGATTAATTCTGCAAAGACATTTGTCACAGATACTAAAGTAAAAGGACCTATGGAGGCTTTTTCAAATTTTACTTCTTCAGTTGACAATAATTCTGTTGAATATTTAAGTAATCATAGTAAGTTTATGGACATAAATTCTTTGTATAATAATATTATAAATACCAGAATGGTAAAAAAAGATGATGAAACAGTAGTAAAGATGGATAATGGATATTTAGCAGGAGAGGTGAAGAATATACCTAGTAGTTCTTTAAAACAATATGCAAAAAGTATAAAAGAATTACAGAATAAAACGGATACTCCTGTTGTTTATGTTATGGCTCCGGAAAAAGGATATAATGGTGGCACTCCAAGCAATGCTCAGAATAATATAAAGTCAAATTGTGATAGATTTATAAATGAGCTTAAAAGAAATTCTTTGGATTATCTTGATTTGCGAGATGCTATGAATAAACAAAAAATTAGTGAAAAAAAGGCTTTTTTTAATACTGACCACCATTGGAAACCATCAACCGGTTTATGGGCAACAAAAGAAATTTGTAAAAAACTTAATAAGAATTATGATTTTTCATATAGTAAAAAACTTATAGATATCTCAAATTATAATATTAAAAAATATGATAATTATTTTTTAGGTTCTTATGGTAAGAAAGTTGGTACATATTTCACTAAATATGGATTAGATGATTTTGAATTAATAACACCAAAATTTGACACTGATTTAGTAGTTAATAATCCTGTTAAAAAGCAAAAACAGTCCGGAAAGTTTGAGGATACAATAATTAATTCAAATTCATTATCTTATGCTGATGTGTATGATTCTTGGGTTTATTCTACATATAGCTATGGTGATGATGCTTTACAAATTATTGATAACAAAAAATCAGATAAAATTGCAAAAACTATCCTTGTTGTTAGAGATTCTTTTGCCGGTGTAGTTACTCCTTATTTATCATTAGAATGTAAACAGTTACATATTTTAGATTTAAGAGAAAGTGTAATTGGTACTGACAGAATAAAGTCAGTAAGTGATTATGCAAATAAAATAAAACCGGATTATATTATTATTTTATATAAAACAGTAAAAACAGAAGAATGTTATGATTTTAATTGATTTGGGAAATTGAAATGAAAAAAATAAGTGTTGTAATTCCGGTATATAATGTTGAGAAATATTTATCGGAATGTTTAGATAGTGTTATTAATCAAACATATAAGAATTTGCAAATTATCCTTGTAGATGATGGTTCAACAGATTCATCAGGGAAAATTTGTGATGTATATGCCGAAAAAGATAACAGAATAACAGTAGTTCATCAAAAGAATGCCGGAGCAGGTGCTGCTAAGAATACAGGCTTGGAATTAATAGATGGTGACTATTTTTCTATTATCGACAGCGATGATTATATTGAACTTGATATGTATGAAAAGATGGTTAATTCACTTGAAAAGTATAATGCTGATATTGTGCAATGCTTATTTAGAAATGTGTTTGTTAATGATAGCTTTGATAGAAAATATAAGATTAAAGGTAATTATCCTAAAGTATTAACTTCAAAGAGATTTTTAAAAGAATATTTATATGATTGGAAATATGCAATTTTTGCTAATAAAGTTTTCAAATCTTCTTTGTTAAAAGATATAAGATTTCCTGTTGGAAGAAAAATTGATGATGAGTTTTTCACATATAAGTTAGTTTGTAACGCTAAAAAAGTTGTGAATATAGACAATATATTGTATAATTATCGTATGAGAAAAACTAGTGTGATGAATGAAAACGATACTGATAGACTTATATATGATAGAATTGATTGCTTTGTTGAGAGATATGATTATATCAGAAAGAAATATCCATCTTTAGATAAAAAATATTTAACAAAACTTTATGATAGTTTGTTATACTATAAAACTCAGGTAAATAATACTGAAAAACTGGAAAAATATATTTCAAAAATACAAAAACCAAAAATAAATAAGATAGATAAAATAAATGAAATTATGCGATACAAAAAATTATTAGATGATTCCTATGATCAATCTAATAAGATTAAGTATGAATAATAGTTTTTGCTTCATAGAATTAAGGCTAAAGGGCTGTAATATGGATAAAGTTAGTATTGTTGTAGCTGTATATAATGCAGAAAAAACATTAAAAAAATGTGTAGAGTCTTTGCTAAACCAGACCTATGATAACATTGAAATTATACTTGTAAATGATTGTTCTAAAGATAATAGTTTAGATATTTGTAAGGAATATTCTAAAACATATAACAATGTTAAAGTTATTAGCAATGAGAAAAATTCCGGCGTTTCAGCTACAAGAAACAACGGTATTAATAATTCTACCGGAGAATATATTTGTTTTGTAGATAGTGATGATTATGTGGAAAAGGATTATGTAGAAATATTACTTAAGGCTTTAGTAAATAATAATCTTCAGTTGTCTATATGTGGTTGTGAATATCACAATTTGATTGATGGAATAACAGAAAAGTTCCTTTGGAAAAAAGATGAGTCTAATGAAATAGTAAGTTTGGCAAGAGGCTTTGAGTTAAACGATGCGTTATATTTAAATGCATTGTGGAACAAATTGTTTGTTACAAGGCTTATCAAAAATAATAATATTTCTTTTGATGTAAACTTATCTATGGGTGAGGATGCCAAATTTTCATTAGAATATATTAAGTATAACAATATTACATGTGTTGTAATCATTTCTAAGCCACTTTATCATTATATTAGATGGAGCGATTCATCTTTAATGTCTAATTACTGTAAGCAAATTGATGGTGAATATTTAGAAAATCTAAATCTATTGTTTGATATAGTAAAACCACTAAATTGTGATGCAAAAAAACTATATGACAATGCGGAGAAGTCATTGAAGAATACTTTAAAATATAATTTATTAAGAAGCAATCTTCCAAAGTCAGACAAAAATTACTATATTAAAATTTTATATCCTGATTATTCATTTGGTGATAGAGTTTCAGATATACTCTTGATTGTAAAGGAAAAAATAGTAAGTTTTTTACATAGGTGAAGTATGATAAAAACAAAGAAAGATTTAAAAGAATATATAAAATGTGATAATTGGTATTATAATAAATATTATTCTTCTTGGGATCATAAATTATTTGTTTTTTTACGAGATCCTCAGTATATGTTAAGAAAATATAAGTTGTTTTTGAGGAAAGAGGAGTATTGTTTAAATAATCCTACAAAAGTCAATACCTTAAAAAGATTATACTATATAAGGAGAAAGAATATTATCGGAAATAAATTGGGAATTCTTATTCCTCCTAATACTTTTGGAAAGGGACTACAAATAATGCATCATGGTTCTATAATTGTTAACCCAGATGTTAGAGTAGGTGATTACTGCGTTTTGCATGGTAATAATTGTATTGGAAATAATGGAAAAAATAATAATACACCTACTGTAGGAGATAGATTTGATCTGGGTATTGGAGCAAATGTTATCGGTGGTGTTAAACTTGGAGATAATGTTATAGTAGGAGCAAATGCGTTGGTAAATAAAAATTTTGAGAGCAACATTATTATTGCAGGAATACCAGCCCAAGTTATTAAAGAAAACCACAAAGAAGATTAGTTGTAGAATGTAATCAAAAATTAATTGCTTAGATGTAAAGATAATTATTTAGGAGATTTTATGAAAATTAGTATAGTTGTTGCAACTTATAATGGAGAGAAATTTATAGAAGAACAATTAAACAGTTTTGTTAATCAAACGGTTATGCCCAATGAGATAGTTATCAGTGACGACAACTCAACAGATTCTACTGTCGATATTTGCAGAAAGTTTAAAAATAAAAGTACCGTTGAAGTAAAAATTTTTAATAACAAGAATTATCATGGTGTAACAGGAAATTTTGAAAATGCAGCAAAAAACGCTACAGGAAATATTGTTTTCTTCAGTGATCAAGATGATGTGTGGTATGAAAATAAAATAGAAGAAACACTAAAGGCTTTTCAAAATTATCCAACATGTGTTGGTGTCTTTTCTAATGCAGATTGTGTAGATGTAAATTTAAATAAACTTGGGGCAACTTTTAATGATAGTTGTTGGCCTAAATTTAAATTTTTACCTTTTAAAGAAGATATGTATTTGCTGAAAAGTGAAAAATATTTAAAATCTGCTATTGCAGGAAATATTCTAGGTGGATGTTGCCTTGCAATTAAAAATCACTATTTGAAAGAGATGTTTGATTTTTGTCCTTATACATATCACGATAATTGGTTGAGTTATTGTATGCTGGCTTTGGGAGATGCTGTTGCAATTAATAAATCATTATTTGCATATAGATTACATGGAAATAATACAGTGGGTTGTAATAATTTGTTATCAAATCGAAAAGGTATTTACAAAAATTTTATTAAATTTAAAAATAGGGTTAAGAATTGTAAGAAAATATATGTTGATGAAGCAGAAAGAGCTATTTACTTAAAAAATTTTGCAGATAAGCATAATGTTACAAATAGAGCTTTGGATTATCAACAAAATTTAGTAAGAAAAAAAGTAGAGGCTGCTACAAAATCTAAAATTTCTGGAATAAAAATGCTTAATACAATTATGAGTGAACTAGGTCAAAAATATACAAATGACCATATATTTCAATCATTATATATTGTTTTAAATAGCAAAAAGAAAAGAAATAAAGATTTACAGAAATATGTTGATATATTTATAAAAAATTTAAAGTAATCTTTGTAAAGTGATAATTATATGAAAGTTGGAGATATTTTGCTAATTAATAATATTAGAAACAAATTTTTATCATTTAATATTAAAAAGCATAAGAAAAAAATGCAGAATTTATACAATGGTTCTAATGTAACAATTATTTCAAATAATTGTCTTGCAGGTGTAATTTATAATATTTTAGGTTTAGAATTTTGTTCTCCTACTATAAATCAGTGGATGAAAATGGCTGAGTATTATGAATTTGTTTTAGATTTGAAATATTATATGCAATGTGAATTGACAGAGAATGTTGAAGAATCTAAGAATTGGAAGTTTCCTGTTGGTACTTTAATCGCAAAAGACACTTTTCATAATAATTTAAATATATATTTTAATCATTATGATACTTTTGAGAATGCCAAAACAAAATGGGAAAAGAGAAAGCAAAAAATATTGTGGAATAAGCTATACGTGATTTATGATTTTAATGATAAAGATTTTGATGGTGAATTGTTATATAAATTTGATGAATTGCCATACAAACACAAAATTTCATTAACTCATTATAAATCATTTGATGAAATTAAAAATACATATAAGATGAATTGTATTTCCGATAATGAAGATATAGTCAAGGAATTTGATTATGATGGTTTATCCGGTAAAAGATATTTTGAGGAATGGAATTATATAGATTTTTTAACTAAATAAAGTTATGTATAAGTAAGAGCATATTTGCGTTTTATATTGCAAATATGCTCAATTTTTATAGTATTTTTTACATAATATATTTTAAAAATTTAAGTTTCTTAAATTTTCTATTGAGTAAAATTATTACTAATGAAAATAGTATTGTCAAAACTGATATACATAAGAAGTATAATAGCCTATTTATAGACTTTGTGTCAACAAATATTGAGAAAATTGTTATAATTAGTGGATGAGCACAATATATTAGTGTACTAAGTTTTCTAAAAATAATATTGTGTTTGACTTTTATTTTACAATTTTTTGTGGATATAAATAGGAAAGTGACAGTTGGAATTGTGAATATACAAAACGATGAAGCAGTACTTGGGGTGTAGACATATAGTAGAATACTTTCTACAGTAAATAAGAAAAAACTTAACAGAGTGATTACATTGATTGATAGGTTAGAAATATTTATTTTATCACATATTATTCCAAATCCACAAAGAGGAACTATGTTGAAGATACTTGACATAATTCTTGGCCATTTTGTGTAAATTAAATCCCAAATATTCGTGAATGGTAAAGAAATTATTCTATACGAACCGTACAATAAACCAACTGTATAAAATACACAAGAAATAACAATAAGTTTTTTGTAGTTAATAAATCTTAGTAGGAAATACATAATTGGAATTGTATATATCAATCCAAGTAAAAACCATAAATGATAGTGACTGGCACTTGTAATACAACTTAGTCCAAAACCTATAAAATTTTTGATAGTTAAGCAATTTTCTCTATACCACATAGGAATGTCACTTATCATAAAGATAAATGACCAAAAAATATAAAGAATAGACATTCTAACAAAATATTTTTTTAGTTTATAACTATTTTCTTTACATTTTTTTATTTTTCCATCTTCAAAAATAATTCCTTTAAAGAAAAAGTATGAAGAGGCAATAAAGAAAAAATAAACTGCTATTCTAGTTGGAAAATTGACGTAGTAATTATTAAATGTTTCAGAAAAAGATTTAAATATTTCTGTATGTATTGATACTACAAATAATGAACCAAGAAATTTACATAAATCTACAAAATCATAAGATGGATTTTTTAATGTTTTACTTTCGTTCATATAAAACCTCCGTTACTATAAATTTAACATATTAATGATAGTAAAACAAGAAGATAAACCTAAAATAAAGAAAATTTTAAAAAGTTTCAAAATTTTGCAACACTTTTGAAGTTTATAAGGTATTATATATGTAAGTACTTATAAAGTTGATGATTTAATGTTAATCCAACAAGCGTATAGTTGGAAAACATTAAACAACATAAACTAAAATTTAAGGGGGGGTAATGTGGACCATAGATTTGCATATAAAACCGGTGCTGATAAATTTGTGGATGATGACTATGAGTATAGTGGAAAAGTTCAAAGTTACAAAGAAAAAGTTTATAACCATAGCAACAACTATGAAAATAGTGAAGTAACATATAAAAATAACAATAAAAACTATAAATTTAGAGAAGAAAAACAAAGTGACAAAGGTCATAAAAATAGTGAAGAAAAAGACTATATAGATATTGATGAAATCTATAAGAATAATGATAAAAAGCATAGTCACAAAGCCAATACATACAAAGGTAAAAGCTATAGTCATAGTGAACCAAAGCACAGTGATAAAGTTTATAAACACAGTGAAAAAGGTTTTATTTTTGATGACAATTTAATAGAAGAAGTTGTTAATGTATATTCAGATATGGTTTACAGAATTGCCCTAAACATATTGTGCAACATAGATGATGCAAATGATGTGATGCAAGATGTTTTCTTAAGGCTTGTTAAAAGCAAAAGTAAAATAAAAAGCAAAGAACACATAAAGCATTGGCTCATAAAGGTAACAATAAATTGTAGCAAAAGTAAGGCAACCGAAAGCTATAAGAAAAATACAGTTTCCATCAGTGAAATTTCAGAAAGCTATATTTCTTTCAGTAATGAAATTGATGAAACAATAGGCAGTGTAATGAAGTTACCGGAAAAGTATAAAGTACCTATCCACCTGTATTATTATCAACAATTTACCGTTGAAGAAATATCAAATATTCTCGGTATTACTAGGTCAGGTGTTAGGTCAAGGTTATCTCGTGGTAGAAATATGTTGAAAGAAATTTTAGAAAAGGAGGATAATAATGAGTAATTTTGATTTTGATAAATACAAAAATTTTTATGATAAAGTTACTGTTAGTGATGAAAGAAAAGAAGAAATTATTGCTTTAATGAAAAAAGAAAATAATTCTATTGATAACGCTACTAAACCACAAAGTCAAAATAAAGTTATTACCTTTAAAAGAGCAATTGTACTTGTAGCATCAGTAGTGATAGTTATTTTGTTGGCAATATTCTTGCAAAATTCATCATTAACACAGAATAAAAAGGATAAAAAGTTGGACAACAGTTCAATTACAGTTTCTTTGTCTGATGATAAAGAGAAAAAAGAAAATAAAGAATATAAAATTACAGAGAAAGATACTATTATTCCTTTAGAGAATAATGGCGTACAGATTATCTCAAAAGATGGAGGAAATACAATATCAATTAACTCTTTATATTTTAATATTAAAGGCAGTGAAATTGATTATATAGATGTTTCTTCAAAAAATGATAATTCTATTATCTGTACCTATGCTGATGATGAGGATAATCTTACAACGGAATTTGACAGTAATTATCAGAAGTTGAAACTACAAAATATCAATGACTTAGGATGGATAGTTTCTGAGAAAAATGCAAGTGAAGCAATGTCTAATGCAAGTAGTTCAGCAAATATTTCTACTTCAAACAGTGCATCAAGAGAAAATGCAAGTGGCAATAAATATTTCTCAGATACAGTTGTAATTACACTTCATTACAAAAACGGTGAAAGTGTAACTAAGAATATTGAGATTAAGTTTGATAATGACAACAATGTAATTGTGGGATATGAGAAATAAGGAGGTGTAGTTTATGAGGAAGAAACTATTAATTTTATTTTGTGGCATTTTAACTGTTGCTTTACTTTGTAGTAATGTGCTTATTGCATCAGCAACCTCCTTAGCAGATAGCAAAGTAAAAGCTACTTGTAAAGTAACTGTTGTACAGAAGGTAGTGTCAGTTAAACTTTCTGCAAAAAGTAAAACTATAAAGAAAGGTAAGTCCTTTACTTTAAAGGCTACTGTACTTCCTACTAATGCAAATATGAAAGCAGTAACATTTACTTCAACTAATAAAAAGGTTGCAACAGTAAATAGCAAAGGCAAAGTTACTGCTAAAAAAGCAGGAAAAGCTACAATTATAGTTACCACAAAAGATGGTAAGAAAAGGGCTAAGTATACTTTAAAGGTTAAATAAACAGTTAAATACGGTAAAAATGTTTAGGACAGAAAAACAATTGTTTTTACCATTTTTATTTACAAAAGTTGTTTTTATATTATAATGAAATGGAACATTTGAATTGTTTATTAACTTTATGTACAACGATGATTTGTTTTTATACCCTTCCATGGCTGTGATACCCTCTATCACAGCCATAACTCTTTTGTGTAGCAGTAAAATTTTTAAAAAGATTTTTTTATTGCAAAATGTGTCTTATTTTGTTATGATTTTATCTAAAGATTTTTTGCAGAAAAGGAGTTTATTATGTGGGGCTTAATATTTGGCTGTGTACTGCTTTTTGCAGTAGCCTGTTTTGTGTATTTAATCAGCAGATTTTATAAATTTAGATTTATGAAGAAAATCACAATGAACAAGAAATTTCTCACAATTTTACTTTCTATCATAATTATTCTTGTTATGTTTACTGTTTTAACATTAACTCTTAATATGATGAACAGTATTATTGTGTTGATGCATTTAGTTGTGATTTGGCTTATTGTTGACTTTATTTTCTTTATTATTAAGAAGTGTAGGAAAAAGCCTTTTAAATTTTATTTCCAAGGTATAATAGCTATGGTACTTACAGCAGTATATCTAACATTCGGTTGGTATTTTGCTCATAATGTGGTGGTTACAGATTATAACTTAACTACTGATAAAGATATGAATTCACTTCGTATTGTGCAACTTTCAGACTCTCATATCGGTGCAACATTTCACTTTAAAGAATTTTCTCAGTATGTTGATACTATGAATAAAGAAAATCCCGATGTGGTAGTTATTACAGGTGACTTTGTTGATGATGATACTTCTAAAGAAGATATGATACAGTCTTGTAAAGCACTAAGTAAGTTCAAGACAAAGTACGGTGTGTATTTTGTTTACGGTAATCACGATAAGGGTTACTACGGCAAAGAATACAGAGGCTATGACGGTAATGATTTAGCAAAAGAACTAAGGAAAAACGGTGTTAAGGTTCTGGAGGATGAAAGTGTACTTCTAAATAATAAGTTCTATATTGTAGGCAGACAGGATTATTCTGAGGTAGAAAAGGGTGGCACAAGAGCAAGTGCTAAGGACCTTGTAAAGAACCTTGATTGCAATAAGTATATAATTATGCTGGACCATCAGCCTAACCACTATAAGGAAGAAAAGAATGCCAATGTTGACCTGGTACTATCAGGTCATACCCATGGTGGACAGTTAATTCCTATTACATATTCAGGTGAATGGCTGGGTATGAATGACAAAACATATGGCTACGAAAGAGAAAAGAACACAGACTTTATTGTCAGTTCGGGAATAGGGGACTGGTCAATTAAGTTCAAGACCGGTTGTGTAGCTGAATATGTTGTTGTGGATATTAATAAATAATTCAATTAAAGAATAATAAATCTGTAATTACCATCCAAAAATATTGGGTGGTAATTTTTTTTTAGAAATTTTAAAAATACTATTGACAAGTCAGAAATAATATGATATATTCAAATCACACTAAACAGATAGGAAATGTGTAATTAAGAAATGAGGTAAAAATTTATGTCTGAAAAATTTTATTTTTACAACAGAATAAATTATGGCAGTGGACGATGTTGTTGCTGTAATAACTCACAAAACTTAACAGAAACTAACTAACATTAAAATATATTTTTTATTTAAAGGAGAAACAATTATGTCAAACAATAATTATAAATTCGAAACACTTCAGCTACATGTAGGTCAGGAAGCTCCGGACCCAGTTACAGATTCAAGAGCAGTTCCAATCTACCAGACTTCTTCATTCGTATTTAAGAACTGCGATCATGCAGCAGCAAGATTCGGTCTTGAAGATGCAGGTAACATTTACGGCAGACTTACTAACCCAACACAGGAAATCTTCGAAAAGAGAATTGCAGCTCTTGAAGGTGGTGTAGCTGCTCTGGCAGTTGCTTCAGGTGCAGCAGCAGTTTACTACTCAATTGCTAACATCACATCTAACGGTGACCATGTTGTTGCTGCTAAGAACATTTACGGTGGTACATACAACCTACTTGAACACACACTACCTGAATACGGTATCGAAACAACTTTCGTTAATCCATTTGATTTTGATGAAATCGAAAATGCAATTAAGGACAACACAAAGCTTGTTTTCATTGAAACACTTGGTAATCCAAATTCCGATGTTGTTGATATTGAAGCAGTTGCAAAGATTGCTCATAAGCACAACATTCCACTAATCGTTGATAACACATTCGCTACACCTTACCTAGTAAGACCTATTGAATACGGTGCTGATGTTGTTGTTCATTCAGCAACTAAGTTTATCGGTGGTCACGGTACAACAATCGGTGGTGTTATTGTTGATGGTGGTAAGTTCGATTGGAAGGCATCAGGCAAGTTTGAATCATTAGTTGCTCCAAACCCAAGTTACCATGGTGTTAGTTTCTCAGAAGATGTAGGTGCTGCAGCATTCGTAACAAAGATTAGAGCTTTACTACTTCGTGATACAGGTGCTACACTTTCACCAATCCACGCATTTATCTTCCTACAGGGTCTTGAAACACTTTCACTAAGAGTTGAAAGACATGTTGAAAATGCACTAAAGGTTGTACAGTTCCTAAACAACCATCCACTAGTAGAAAAGGTTCACCATCCATCAGTTTCTGATGACCCATCTCAGCAGGAACTATATAAGAAGTACTTCCCTAACGGTGGTGGTTCAATCTTTACATTTGAAGTAAAGGGTGACGAACAAAAGACTAAGGACTTTATCGACCACCTAGAACTATTCTCACTACTAGCTAACGTAGCTGACGCTAAGTCACTTGTAATCCACCCTGCAAGCACAACTCATGCTCAGATGAATGATGAAGAACTTGCCGGTGCAGGTATCTATAGAAACACAGTAAGACTATCAATCGGTATTGAAAACATTGACGATATTATCGCTGACCTTGAAAAAGGCTTTGCAGCTATTAAGTAATTGGAGGTAACTAACAATGGCGATTAAGAAATCAATTACAGAACTAGTTGGTAACACACCACTACTGGAACTTACACATATTGAAGCAGAAGAAAATATTCAGGCAACACTATTAGCAAAGCTGGAATCATTTAACCCAGCCGGTAGTGTTAAGGATCGGGTAGCTAAGGCTATTATTGAAGATGCAGAAAAGACAGGCAGACTAAAGAAAGGTTCAGTTATTATCGAACCTACAAGTGGTAACACAGGTATCGGCCTTGCTTCCGTTGCAACTGCTAAAGGCTACAGAACAATTATCGTAATGCCTGAAACAATGTCTAACGAAAGAAAGATGCTTATTAAGGCTTACGGTGCAGAACTTGTACTAACAGAAGGTAGTAAGGGTATGAAGGGTGCATCAGACAAGGCTGAAGAACTTTCTAAGGAAATTCCAAACAGCATTATTGCCGGTCAGTTCACTAACCCAATTAACCCTAAGATGCACTACGATACAACAGGTCCTGAAATTTGGGCTGATACAGAAGGCAAGGTTGACTACTTTGTAGCAGGTGTTGGTACAGGTGGTACACTTTCAGGTGTAGGTAAATACCTAAAGGAACAGAACCCTAATGTTAAGGTTATTGCAGTAGAACCTGAAACATCTCCACTACTATCAAAGGGTCAGGCAGGTCCTCATAAGATTCAGGGTATCGGTGCTAACTTTGTACCTGAAACTCTTGATAAGGATATTTATGATGAAATCATTGCAGTACCTAATGATGAAGCTATCTTAACTGCAAGAAAAGCAGCTAAACAGGAAGGCTTCCTAATCGGTATTTCTTCAGGTGCAGCTCTATGGGCAGGTAAGCAGTTAGCAGCTCGTCCTGAAAACAAGGGTAAGAACATTGTTGTTATCTTCCCTGATGGTGGCGAAAGATACCTATCAACTAACCTATACGATGAATAATCCTAATTAATATAAAAGAACCTTGGTGGTAATTCCATCAAGGTTCTTTTTCTATGTATGAATTTATTTTGGTAATGTAACGGTAAATGTGTTTTTGCCGTTTTTACTTTCAACAGTTATTTTACCGTTATGTTTTTTAACAATAGTATTTGCAATAGAAAGTCCCAAACCGTAGTGGTTGCCGGTTCTTTCTCTTGATTTACTTTCTCTGTAAAATCTATCAAAGATTTCAACTTTCTTTTCATCACTGATAGGTTCACCGGTATTAGTAACAGAAAGTGTAACTGCCTTTGAATTTTCATAGGCATCAACATCAACTATTCCACCTTTGGCAGTATAGCTCATTGCATTGTCAATTAAGATTTCTGCCAACTTTTGAATATTGTTTTCATCACCAAAATAGTCTGTAACTTCATCAATATTAATATTAAATCTAATACCCTTTTCATACGCAATGCTTTCAAATGGTAGTACAACATCAAACAAAGAATCCCCAAAGTTAAAGCTTTTGAAATTCTCTTTACTTATTGTGTTGTCAATCCTAGTAAGTGTCAGCATTTCATTTACAAGGTGATTTAGCTTTTCTGTTTCTTGCTGAATGTACTTTATGCTTTTCTTGTTCTTTACTTCATTTTCTATTAAATCAGCATTTGCCCTAATAATTGTGATAGGTGTTTTTAGGTCGTGACTAATATTTGCAACAAATATTTTTTGATTTTTAATTGCCTTTTCCGATGGCTTAATCATCCACCTTGATAGGTAGTAAGAAATTATTGTAAATACAATTACTGATAACAAGAAAATAAAGATTGATACAATAAAGAATTGCTTTGAATTTTGCAATGCCTCTTTGTTGTTAACAAAAATATAAACTGTGTTGCCACTTTTTAAGATTCTTACAAGATAAATATAATCGTCAATCGAACCAAATCTTTTTCCATTTTTCTGAAGTTTTTGAGTCATACTGAGAATATCTTTATCGGTGGTTTCTTTAAGACTGTTTGAAAGAACCATTATAGTTTTGTTTTTCAATACAACAGAAGTGCTATAGTCATATTCTTGCCTTTTTATTTTCTGATTATCATTACCACAAAAAGCCTCTATACCGTAAAAACCAATGTCATCTCTAATCATTCTTCTTTGTTGTCTAAAGCTGGAATTTAAATTAATTATATTAACGGCAACAAGTATACTGACTAATGTGATAGTGAAGATAATCATTAGCACTATGAAAATTCTTTTTTGTTGTTTATTTTTCATTTATCCCTCCAAAGAATATCCAACACCTCGGATGGAATTAATAGTGCAATTACAGTTAAGTTGCTTTAGCTTTCTTCTGATAAATGAAATATATACCTCAACATTGTTGTATTCGGCATTAGACTCATAACCCCAGATTTTCTCTGTAATTTGTTCCTTAGTCAGTACTTGCCTTTGGTTGTACAGTAACATTTCCAACAGTTGAAGTTCTTTGCCGGAAATTCTGATTGACTTTCCTGTATCTGTGTTTATCATTTTGCAACCTTTTAAATCAAGGGACATATTGTTACAAGTTAGGTTTTGACTTTGCAAGTTATAATTTCTCTTAACAATAGCATTTACCCTCATTATCAGTTCCTTAATTTCAAATGGCTTTGTAAGGTAATCATCAGCTCCAACTTCAAAGCCCTTAACCTTGTCATCAAGTTCGGACTTTGCAGATAAAATCAAAATAGGTGTATATACCTTTTCATCCTTTAATTTCTTAATAACCTGATAACCGTCCATCTTAGGTAGCATAAGGTCAAGAATAATAATATCATATATTCCCGTCCTACCGTATTCATAGCCGTCTAAACCATCAAAAACTGCATCAACAATGTAGTTTTCATTTTTTAGTGCAGTTTGTAATGTGTCAGCAAGACTGTAGGAATCCTCTACAATTAATATTCGCATAATGTTCTCCTAATGTAGAAATTTGTAATATCTTAAATAAATTATAAAGTATTTTCAATATTATTTCAAGGAATTGCTTTTATAATAAAATCCGTTATGGTGCTAAGTATGCATCAAAATATTAGGGATTTAAGGAATATGATTTATGGGAAACAACTTAGCAGAGGGTTCTGCTACTATTGCTAAAAAGAAAAATTTAGTGTGGCAGAAAACAGACATTTCAAAAGGAATTAGAGAAAAATCATTAAATCAAAAGGCTAGGACAATTTGGTTTACAGGACTTTCAGGTTCAGGTAAATCAACATTAGCTAATGAAGTTGAGAAAAGACTTGTTGCTATGGGTAAACACACAATGCTACTTGACGGTGACAATGTAAGAATGGGTCTTAACAACAACCTAGGATTTAGTGATGAAGATAGGGTAGAGAATATCAGACGGATTGCAGAAACTGCAAAATTGATGAATGACGCAGGGCTTATTGTGCTAACTGCTTTTATCTCACCTTTTAGAAAAGACAGAAGAAATGCTAACAAAATTATCGGTGAAGATTATATCGAAGTTTTTGTCAGTACACCTCTTGAAGAATGTGAAAAAAGGGATATTAAAGGTCTTTATAAAAAGGCAAGAGATGGTGTTATTAAGGAATTTACAGGTATTTCAAGTCCTTATGAAGAACCGGAAAACCCTTCAATTACAGTAGATACTACTAACCGTTCACTTAATGAGTCGGTTGATTTAGTTATGAAGCAACTTGAAAGGTTTTTGTGAGGTGCAGTATGAAAACATTATATATACATATTGGTACTCCAAAAACCGGTACAACATCTATTCAGAACTTTTGTGGATTAAATAGGGAAAAGCTAAAGGAACAAGGTGTTCTGTATCCTATAATGAACTATCATTATGAGAGAAAAAGTGTTAACAGAAACGGTTACTTCTTAACCGGTACAATTAAAGAAAACGGTACTAGAAATAAGGAAAAAGAAAAGCAAGTTTTTAACAATGAATTGCAGTATATTGTTGATTGCTTTAAGGACTATGACACTATTTTACTTTCTGATGAAAGTATTTGGTGGGCAACTTCTACAAGAAGAAAAGGCTTGTGGAAGGACCTGAAAAAGCATAGTGAACAGCATAACTATCAGATAAAGGTTATTGTGTATCTAAGACGACAAGACCAGTTTATGATGTCACGATATAACCAAAAGCTAAAGACTGACTTTATTGCAAGTACACAGAGCTTTGATGAATACTTTGCCGATATGAATGGTAGATTCAAATGTGTTATGGATTATCGTGAAAGAATTGATAACATAGCAAAAAGTATTTCTAAAGAAAATGTGGTTGTAAAAAGATTTGACAGAAATTATTTTTATAACGGTGACCTTAACCAAGACTTTCTGCATATCTTAGGTGTAAAGGTTGATGACAGTTTTCAGCAACTTAACGAAACTGCAAATACAGGTATTTCTGTTCAATCAGGCGAAATCAAGAGAGTACTTAACAGATTAAAGCCAATAACTATGGCTGATAACAATAAACTGATTAAAATATTAAAGGAATGTGAAGAAGTGCTTCCTGAAAGCAATACTTCCCTTATGTCAACAGATGAAGTAAAGGCCTTTATGGAACAATTTGTTGACAGTAATGAAAGTATTGTTGATGAATATATCGGTGACGGTAAACCACTTTTTGATTACACATACAAGGAAACAACTGCTTGGGATTATAACGATAAGAATTATAATGAGGAGCTAATTCTCTTTTTCGTAAACACTATTGATAGTGTTTATAAAGAAAATAAACAACTGAAAAAAGAACTTAATAAAATAAATAATCAAATAAAGAACATTAATGAAAAATTAAATAAAGAAAAATCCTACTCAAGAGAAACAAGATATTTACTAAAGCATCCTATTAAATCTTTCTACAACAAAGTTAAAGGTGCTTTAAGGAAAAAGTAATATGAAGTTTTCTGCTTTTTTATTAAATATCTTAAAGATAGGTTGTCTTGGCTTTGGTGGTGGAAGTGCATTAATACCGATTTTTGAAGATGTTTTTGTTGGAGAAAATAAACTTGATACCAAAGAAAATTTTGATAAAGATATTATTGTAGCAAGTCTAACTCCGGGGGCTTTGCCCATAGAAATTGCCTCCTCAATAGGTAAAAGAAACTTTGGTAAAAAGGGTATGATTCTTGGTGGAGTTATGATGGCTTTACCGGGAATTATTGCATCACTTTTGCTAATAACCTTGTTGTCAGCTTTGCAAGAAATGATTGCACCTGTAGTAAAGTGTTTGACTGTTGGTGTGTCGGCATTTATTATTTACCTGCTGATAAATTATGTGAAAAGTATTTTTGTAGAGAATAAGACTAAAGGGAAAAGGCGATTTAATCGGTCACTTTTCGTTATGATAGCAGTCTTTGTACTGTCAGGTGGCAAGAGTTTATTTAAGTTACTTGGACTTAAGGGTGACTACATAATCTCCGTATCAACAGTTTACATTCTTTTAACTGCATTTTTCTTAATCATATGTATTAAGGCAACCGGTAACAAAATCTTGCAAACTGTTTCAGTTGTAATTTCAGGTGTTTATCTTTTTGAGCATGGTGGCTTTGACCATAAGTACATATCACAAATTACTGCCACAGTTGATATTATAATGATAGTAATGGTACTTATCTTTGCTTTTAGAAAGTTTAATTTCTTTAAAAGAAATAATATAAAAATCAAAGATACACTTTCTGACTTAGGGTATTGGGTGGTTTTTTTATTTTTAGTAATATGCCCTATAATAATGCTTGACCTACATTCATTTGTATTCGCATTTAGAAGTATTGCTTCTGTACTAATGTCCTTTGGTGGTGGAGATGCCTACCTTGTAATTGCTGATGGGCTTTTTGTAGGGGATATGGTCAGTGAAGATACTTTTTACAACAACATTGTTTCAGTAGTAAATATTCTTCCGGGTTCAATCCTTGGTAAAACCTTGTCTTGTGTCGGTTATTACTTTGGTTTGGATTTCTTTGGTAATTACCTTGGCAGTATTTTTATGGCTATCGCCGGTGGTGGAATTGCAATCGGTGTTTCTTGTGGAGCTTTCCACATTTTCTATTCACTATATGATGAATTTTCAACTTCAAAGGTTTGCCAAACACTTGACAACTATATTCGTTCAATTATTGCCGGATTACTTGGAAATGTAATATTGATTCTTTTTAGACAAAGTAAGAATACTGCTATATCATACCAAATACCTATGATTACTGTATTTTTGATTTTGATAGGTTCGGTTATACTGAATCATATTTTGTCGGAAAAGTTTAGGGTTAATAACACAATTATTGTGATTATTGATATTTTAATTTCGTGTTTATTGTTTTGTTTTATATAAAGAAAACCTCCCATCTAACTATTGTTAGGTGAGAGGTTTCTTTCTTTTGTTATTTGATTTTGTAAACTAAAGTACCATTTTCTTTTAAAGAATTATCATTGTAACCGTTTTCAAAGAGAATGTTGTCTACATTTTCTACTTTAATAGGACTGTCACTACAGTTAAATATAACCTTAATGTCCTCATTATCGCTATGCTTTATGTACTCAACAACTCTACTGTTAGGGTTATTAACCTGTTCCATATTAGGTGACTTTGTGGCAATATGGTTGTTCCTTAGGCTGATAATTTCTTTAACCTTGTTTGTAATATCTTTGTATGTACCTTTCTCAATGTCATCCCAAGGCATACACCTTCTACAGTCAGGGTCAAATCCACCATGTAAGGCAACTTCTGTACCGTAGTAAATACATGGACTACCTTGCATTGTAAATAGAATTGTAAGTAGCTGATAGTAAATATCAAGGTTAAAGTCAACTGAATTGATAAGTCTTAGTGTATCGTGAGAGTCGTATAGGTTAAACATAGCCATATTTGTTTGGTCATAATACATATTAAGTCTTCTGTTAATATGCTGAAATAGCTTTTCACTAGGCATATTTTTGTTTAAGAAAAATTCTCTGATACCAAAGGTTAGGGGATAGTTCATAATAGAGTCAAACTCATCACCCATTAACCATTGGATTGAGTCATGCCAAATTTCACCGATTAAATAAATGTCAGGGTTAATGGCCTTTAACTCTTTGTGTAGATGCTTTAGGAATGTATGGCTGACTTCATTTGCTACATCAAATCTTATACCGTCAATTTTCCAATCGGTAATCCACTTCTTGCAAATCTTTGTAAAGTAGTCAATAACTTCAGGGTTGTTTGTATTTAACTTTGGCATATATTTTGTGAAAGCAAAGGAATAGAACTGATTATCTCTAGTGTCACCTGATTTAGTTACAGGAAATTTGTTTACCATATACCAGTCTTTGTACTTTGACTTTTCACCGTTTTTCTGTACATCTTTCCAGAATGGATGGTCACTGCCACTATGATTAAATACAGCATCAACCATTACCTTAATGCCATTCTTGTGTGCAAGTTCAACTGTTTCCTTAAAGATTTTGTCATCACCAAAGTGAGGGTCAATTACTTCATAATCATCTGTATTGTACTTATGGTTTGTTGATGATTTTAGAATAGGGTTAATGTAAATACCACTAATGCCTAGGTCCTTTAGGTAAGGAATTTTCTCCTTAATACCGTAAATGTCACCACCATAAAAGTCTCCCATACCTACTTTGCCTTTTTGCCACTTTTTGCAATGTTCAGGGTTAATGCTAGGATTGCCGTTGCAAAATCTGTCAGGAAAAATCTGATACCATACTGTGTCTTGTACCCATTTAGGAGTAACATTTACATCACTACTGTTTAGCCAAGGCATTACAAAGTAACTAGGTAGCATAAGATTTTTTAATTCTTCTTTAGAAAAAAGACCATCCTCCAGGAAACATAAACTTTCCTTACTGTCCTCAACAATAAAGTAGTATCTCAGCCTTTTATGTTTAGGTTCAACAACTACATTCCAAATTCTGTTGTGGTCAAGTGTCATATAGGTTTTAATTTCTTCCTTAGTACCTTCCCATACTTCTTGACCACCCATAATACCGGCATCAAATGGATCACCGTAACAAATATAAACTTTCTCAATATCATCACCGGTAGTCAGTGAAATTTTTATTCTGTTTTCATCGAGTGCATAACATTGATTACCGAAACTTCTGTGAAATATATTTCCTCTATTCATAGTTACCTCCATTATAAATTTCTTTTTTTTAGGTCACTTACAAGTTGAACATAAAATTCTCTTACATCAAAACCCTTAATATTTTCTCTATTAAGGTCAATCATATCGCCGTGAGAAATACCTCTGTTGCCTTTAACAGTCAGTAGAGTATAGTTTTCACCCCAAGGAAATGATTTTATAGAAACCAAGCCATCATTTTTACCATCAAAATATTTAACCAAATGGTAGGAAAGATTAAGTGGAAATTTACCACTTGTAGCCTTGTTAAGTATTGAGCCAAAGCTTTGACAGTAAATATTATCAAGGTGTTCTTCACCAATATCCTCATTAATAGCTTTAACACCACTTGCAGTTAAGTCATTAACCGATGCCATAAAGTCAGGATTTTTGTCACCAAGTTGTCTTAGTGAAGTGTTATATGTAGTTGCAATTTTGTTTTGAATCGACTTAGGCACTTTAGTCAGTAGGTAGTCGGCAAATTCACAACCTTTATGTGGTGTGTTGATTGTGGTAAGTGAAGCTACCATTTCACCGATATTTTCTTTAGCAATAGCATATCTAACATCAAGACCACCTTTAGAATGAGCAATAATATTTACCTTTTTGCAGTTAGTTTCAGCTACAATATTTCTGATTCTTTCTGCTAATTCCTTTGCACTGTCTTTTACAGATAAAGCTGATTGATGGTTGCCGTAGTAGACTTTACAACCGTTTTTCTCTAATTCATTAGGAATTCTGCCCCAATAATTAAAGTTCTTAAAATCTCTAAAGAACACACCATGTACAAACAAAATAGGGTACTTGGTACGGCAAATTTCTTTATCTTTTCTACTTTCATTTAGTAGATATTTGCTTTCTTCTGTAACAACTTCATTCTTAACAACCTTTACAATTTTGCCCAAAGCAAATAGGTTTGCTATAGGGATAATACCACACAAAATGCCGATTACTCTGTGTTTGATTCCAAGTTGAATAGAAAATAAATATACATTTATAATTCCGTTCCAGAATAATATTGAAAGTGTAACAACACATACTAAAACACTATACAGAAAGTCTGTCCAACTTGCCACATTAGGTATCATCCAAATCATAAATACAATATGATAAATTACGGACACCAAACAAGAATAAGCAAATGTTGTTAAGCATATCCTGCCATGGTCACATAGCTTTAACCTTTTAGTATTTACTGTGCTACCTATTAAAGGCATAATGTTTGAATATAAAAAGGTAACAACAGCCACCATAATAAATGAAAACTGTCCACTTTTAATCAGTAAGTAACAGTTAGCAGTAAAAACACTTGCTAAAAAGTAAAAGAATAATTTTAGCTTATCGAATTTCAAAATTTTATTCATTATTTCACATCCTACTAACTCTAATTGTACCAAAAGTTTTTGCAAAATGAAATACTATCATAAAAATTTTGTAGTAATAAATTTGAAAATTTACACATAATAATGATATACATTTTATAGGTAGGGAAAATAAAATGATAAAAATAAAAAATTACATCATCAGCCTTATTATAAGTATTGGCATAGGGCAGATTTCTGGGTTATTAACTAAGAATGCATCCAAAAATTTTTCAAGTAATTTTAATCAGTCAGCACTAACACCACCTGATTGGGTGTTTCCTGTTGTGTGGGTAATACTGTTTTTCTTAATGGGTATTTCTGTAACACTTGTTTATGAGTCAGATTGTAAATATAAAAAGTATGGACTGCTGATTTATGGTGTGCAGTTAGTATTTAACTTTTTGTGGTCAATGTTTTTCTTTTTAGGGGAACAGTTTGTACTGTCATTTGGTTGGCTGACAATTCTTATCCTTATGGTGGTGGGAATGATTTTGCTTTTTTATAAATGTAATAAAACTGCAAGTTATCTCCAAATCCCTTATTTGGTGTGGCTACTTTTCGCCCTATATCTAAATTATATTGTGGTGATTTTGAATTAATAAGTATTAAATAAAATTGTCAGTAATAAAACCCTAGACAAATTAGTTTTTTTAATTTTGATTGTGCGTTAAGATTAATTTATAGATATAGTTTACTATCTTTATTGTAAAATACAATAAAAATGAGAATAGGGAAAAGGAAAGGAGTGGTTTGATTAACCACTCCTTTAAGTTTATATATTTTATTTTTAGCAACAGTAAATAAAGTTAAATATTATTTATTGTTTATATCTGCTATTGTATATTACCACTATTAAATCAAATATTACTTATTATTCTTAGCTTTTCCTCTTTCTTCTTTCCAAATTGGCTGGAATTTCTTAGTTTCTTTTGCAAGTTTATTGCTTAAGATTAATACGGCAATAACATTAGGAACAATCATAAGTGCGTTTGCAATATCTGAGAATGACCATACAATATCAAGAGAAATTACTGCACCAAAGTAAACAACAAGTGAGAATATAATTCTGTATATGTAACATACAAGTGGCTTTTTAGCAAGGAACTCAAGTGCCTTTTCACCGTTATATTCCCAACCAAGAATAGTAGAGAAAGCAAAGAGGATAAGTCCGATAGTTACTAGGTAAGCACCAACATCACCAAGTACACTTCTAAATGCTTCAATTGTTAGCTTAGCACCGGTTGTTAGTGTAAGTGATTCGTACTGTCCATCAGTACTGAACTTTACATTGTTGCCACTTTCATCTTGCCATGTACCCTGTAAAGTTGTTTCGGTAGCCTTAGCTTCTACACCAGCCATCTTTTTGTCAAAGTCAGTTTCCTGATTTGTAGCAATTTTTTCTTTAGTACAAGGTGTGTAGTTTGTAACATTACCACTATCATCAGTTAATGAGAAACCATCATCAGTTAATGCATACTCATAAATTGTATCTTTGTATGAGGAGTCAGAACCAATATTGTGAGATGCAATAGTGATTTTGTTGTTATCAATAACATATGTGCCATCCATAGCTGCATTAGTTGTACCAAGTACACCGGATGATGCAATAGCTAAACCTGTAATTGTACATACAACAATTGTATCTAGGAATGTACCACACATATTGATATATCCTTGACGAATGTGGTTGTCAGTATGTGCAGCAGCTGCAGCAATAGCAGCAGAACCCATACCGGCTTCATTACTAAATACACCTCTGCCAACACCATAACGCATTGAGTTCATCATTGTTGCAGTAAGTGTACCGGCTATACCACCGGCAACTGATTTACCGGAAAAAGCCATAACAAAAATGTTTCTTAGTCCTTCAGGAATACCTGAAATGTTACCGAAAATAACTACAAGACCTGCAATAATGTAAAAGACAGCCATTGCAGGAACAAGTACTGAAGAAACCTTTGAAATACTCTGAATACCACCTAAAACAATAATCAGTACCATAACTGTAAGGATTAGACCTGTTACCCATGTAGGAATAGTAAAGGTTGAGTTAACTGCATCGGAGATTGAGTTAGCTTGTGTTAAGTTACCGATACCGAATGATGCAAGTAATGCAAAGATTGCAAATAATACTGCCAAAATTTTACCCGGTAGCTTGTCGTGAAATGCTGCCTTGATTGAATACATAGGACCACCAAGCATTTCACCACGGTCATTAACAACTCTGTACTTAATAGACAATGCACATTCAGCAAACTTTGTTGTAATACCAAATGCTGCTGAAATCCACATCCATACCAAAGCACCCGGGCCACCGGCTACCATAGCAGTGGCAACACCGACAATGTTACCTGTACCGATTGTAGATGCAAGTGCAGTCATAAGTGCTGCAAAAGGAGAAACATCACCTTTGCCACCGTCTTTTTTGATTCTTGATTCTTTGCTGAAAAGTGCTTTTAGTGATGGAAAAAGATTTTTCCAAGTTAGAAAACTAAACCTAAAGGTTAGGTAAACACCTGTACCAACAAGCAGTATCAGCATTACAGGACCCCATACTGCGTTGTCAATGTCGTTTAAGACAGTTTGCAGTGAGTTCATAAAATGTTCCATAATTCTGCTCCTCATTTTTTTAATTGTATATTACTACGGAAAAAAGGTAGCACACCGAATATATGCACTACCTTGTACTCATAACATTATACACTATTTATCACTTTAATACAATGAAATGCACCAACGAAATTCGACAAATTCTACAATTTCTATATATTTACCAAAATATATGAATAAACAAATGGACTTATTCATAAAATATGTATGTTAATTTATGTACATTTTTTGTAAAAGGTATATAAAACCCGGATTAAATCTTGATTTTGAAATGTGGTTGTGCTAATATGTTTGATATGAAAAAACAGTTAATTCCAAGATATGCGTATTTACCTATTGTGGTTTGTATTGTTTGGAACACCCTTGTTTACAATATGACAAGGTTCTTTACCAACAAAATGACCCATTATGATTTTTCAATAAAATTAGATAGTTACATTCCTTTTGTATCCTCTTTTGTAGTGATATATATTCTTTCTTATGTGTTGTGGATTATAGGATTCTTGGTGTTTGCTAAAGAAAGTAGAAGTCTTTGCAATGAGCTTTTTGCTGCTGAATTTGTGTGCAAAACCATTTGCCTATTTTGTTTTGTTATTATCCCAACCACTATGACAAGAGCAAATGTTCCTTCCGGAGGTGTTCTTAACTGGTTGACTAATGCTGTTTATTCATTAGACCAACCTAATAATCTTTTCCCATCTATCCATTGTATGGAAAGCTGGATTTGCTTTAGAGGTGCTTTAAGGTGTAAGAAGGTTCACCCTATGTATAGCAAGGTGTGGTTTGTTCTTGCTATATTAATTTGTATGTCAACTGTATTTGTAAAGCAACATGTGTTTGTTGATATTATCGGTGGCATTGTAGTGGCTGAAATTGGTTTATTTCTTTCAAAGAAATTTAACCTTGGCAGAGCCTATGATGTTGTTAGGTATAAGTTTATTACACTTGTAAGATTTAAGAAAAAGACAAATAAGGTTGTACTGAAAAAGTAAATAAGATTTTAAAGTCACACTGTTTTCGGTGTGACTTTTTTATTGCCTAAAAAATATATTAGAAAAGCTAATTTAACATAAAGTAAAATATTTCAAAATAATTGTAAAATATACTTGACATAATGTAATTTAGGTAGTAATATATAGTCAAGAGATAAAAATAAATTTTTATTGGAGGTTTTATTATGATTAATACAGAGAAACTTTTTTATGCATTAGGTATGGTTGCAAGTTTTGTATTGGTTTTCCTTGTTTGTCTTTTTGCACATTTATATAGAAAGAAAAAGGGTAAGCCTACTAACAATTACGATGAAAGACAAAAGGCTATTAAAGGTGTAGCATATAAGTATTCTTTCTTTACAGTTATCGCTTACTATATTGCTAACGGTCTGTTTTGCAAATTGTTTGGTGATTGGCTTGACACAATGTCAATGAACTTTGTTGGTATTTGCTTAGGTGTTGTTGTGTTTGCCGGTTATTCAATTATTAAGGATGCTTATGTTTCATTGTCCGGTAATCTTTCAAGGTATATTATTATTTTTCTGGTTGTAAGTGCAATTAACTTTGCTTGTTTTTTTGGAAATATAATCACTAAAGGTGATGATGAAACATTTTTTATGAACCTAGTTTGTGGTGTTACATTTCTAATAGTTTCAGTAATTGCAATTATGAAAATCATCATTGACAAAAAAGCAGAAAAGAGAGAGATTGAAGAATGAAAAATTTAAAATTAAAATCTGCTAGGGCAGGTATGGATATTTCTCAGGCTAAACTTGCTGAACTTGTTGGTGTATCACGACAAACTATAAATGCTATTGAAAAGGGTGACTACAACCCTACAATCAAACTTTGCATTGCAATTTGTAAAGCACTTAACAAAACTTTGGATGAACTGTTTTGGGAGGAATAAATGAATACACTTTATGTTTCTGACCTTGACGGTACACTTCTGAACAGTGATGTTAAGATTAGTGAAAATAGCAAAAATATCATTAATTTCCTTATTGAAAAAGGAATGAACTTTACAGTTGCTACTGCAAGAAGCTTGGTTTCTGCAAGTGATAAAATTGAGGGCTTGAACCTAAAATTACCTGTAGTTGTGTATAACGGTACTTTCACAATGATGAAAGATACAGGAAAAATAGTTAATTCAAATTACTTTAATAAAACTGACAGAGATTTTATTATTGAGAATATTAAGAAATCTTCACTAAACCCTTTGGTATATTCATTTGTTAATAATGTAGAAAAGGTTAGCTACAACAAGAATTTTGTAAATCAAGGTACAAAATATTACCTTGATGTTAGAGGTAATGACCCTAGAATGAATCCTCTGAACAGTAGTGAAAATCTTTATGAGGGTGATATTTTTTATTTCACTATTATCGGTGAATATGATGAAGTAAAAGAATTTTATAATTCTATTAAAGAAAATAACAATATTAGAGCAACATTTCAGAAAGAAATTTATAATGACTCCTATTGGTGTGAGATTATGCCTATAACAGCCTCAAAGGCTAATGGAATTTTGCAGTTAAAAGAAACATATAATTTTGATAGGGTAGTGACCTTTGGTGATGCTATCAATGATGTACCTATGTTTCAGATTTCTGATGAATGTTATGCAATGAATAATGCTTGTGAAGAATTAAAATCTATTTCAACTAAGGTTATTTTAAGTAATAATCAAGATGGTGTAGCTTTGTTTTTGCAAGAAAAATTTAATAGTTAAATAAGGTTGTGGTAAATAACTTATAATGAAAAGTATTTGCCACAACCCTTTTTATTGTAATTTATTAATAAATATAGTATAATTTGAGTATTATAATTTATATGTAACTATGGATAATCCTAGTGAAAGATAATAAGGTGATATATATGAAAAAGACAGATTTAAGAAATTATGCAAAGCTAATTGCCCAAAAGGGTGTTAATGTACAGAAAAATCAAGAGGTGTATATTACTACACAACTTGACCAACCTGAATTTGTAAAAATGCTTGTTGAAGAATGTTACCGTAGTGGTGCAGGTAAGGTTATTGTTGATTGGAACTATCAGCCACTTACCAAGCTTCATGTTCGTTGGCAGAAAGAAAAGGTACTTTCTAAGGTTGAAGAATGGGAAAAGGCAAGACTTCAGCATAAGGTTGATGTGCTACCTGCACTGATTTATCTTGAAAGTGAAGACCCTGATGGACTAAAGGGCGTTAATATGGAAAAGCTGGTTAAATCTCAGCAGATTAAGAGAAAAATCACTAAGCCATATCGTGACCAAATGGATAATAAATATCAGTGGTGTATTGCAGCAGTTCCCGGTGCTGATTGGGCAAAGAAAGTTTTCCCTAATGAGCGTAAAAGTGTTGCTATTGAAAAGCTATGGGAAGCTATCCTATACACTTCAAGGGCAAACGGTGACCCTATTAAAAATTGGGAAGAACATAATAAAGACCTAAAAGAAAGATGTGACTACTTAAATTCACTTGGTATTGAAACACTAGAGTACAAGTCATCTAACGGTACTGACTTTAAAGTAGGTATGATAGAAACTGCTCAGTTCCTAGGTGGTTGTGAGGATACACTAGGTACAAATGTACCATTTAATGCAAACATTCCATCAGAAGAAATTTTTATCACACCAAAGAAAGGTGTAGCTGAAGGTATTGTTTATGCATCAAAGCCACTTTCATACCAAGGTCAGCTAATCGAGAATTTCTCAGTAAGATTTGAAAATGGTAAAGCAGTAGAAGTAAAGGCTGAAAAGAATGAGGACCTACTAAAGTCAATTATTGCAATGGATGAAAATTCAGCTTATCTTGGTGAAGTAGCACTTGTACCATATGATTCACCAATCAGAAACAGTAAAATTCTATTCTACAACACATTGTTTGATGAAAATGCTGCTTGTCACCTAGCATTTGGTGAGGGCTTTACAAATTGCCTAAAGGACTATGAGGACTTAACTCTTGAACAATGCAGAGAAAGAGGCATTAACGATAGCTTAGTTCATGTTGACTTTATGATTGGTAATGAGGATTTAAACATTACTGCTATTACTAGAGACGGCAAGAGAGTACCTATCTTCAAAGATGGTAACTGGGCATTTTAAATTAAGGTAACTTAATGATAAAGTATATTATTTTTTCAATTCTTTTTGTTATCCTAGTTGTAATAATTTTTATTGCAGTTAGCGATATTAGATTTCGCAAAATCAAGAATGTAACCTACACAATTGAAAGTGAGAAAATAAAGAAAAGTGTAAAAGCTGTCTTTGTTTCTGATTTTCATAATTGTGGTGATATAGGTGAAATAGTAAAAAGAATAGAAAATATTTCACCTGATGTAGTTTTTTTAGGTGGAGATTTAGTTGATAGAATTAGTGGTTGTGAGCAAGGATATGAGTTAGCTAATATTCTTGTACGGAAATATAACTGCTATTTTGCACCGGGTAATCACGAATATGGGCTGAAAGAACCGGAAGAAGTTTTATCCGATTTACAGAAAATCGGTGTAAAGGTTCTTGAGGATAAGGTAGAAAAGGTCACTATAAATGGCAACAAGATTGATATTTGTGGTGTATATGACGGTGTGAAATTGTCAGAAAATTCTATGGCAACACAACTGAAAAATGTAAATTATAATTCCGATAAAGAAAATTATAGAATTTTACTTGCACATTTTCCTGTTTATGCAAAAAGCTATTTTAGGTATAAATTTGACTTGATACTTTCAGGTCATGAACATGGTGGAATGATCAGCCTACCTCATAAAGATAAGGGACTGATAGGTCACAAAGGCTTTTTTCCTACCTTTTCAGGTGGAGAATATGTAAAGGAAAATTCAGTGTTGATAGTTAGTAGGGGTATCAGCTACCCTAAGTATAACTATATTTTACCAAGACTTTTTAACAACCCTGAGTTGGTTGTAATTAATATTAAAGGTTTGAATAAAGAAAATGGACAGAACAGCAATTAGAAATTTTGCAATTTTTGCAAGAAACAAATTAATTGAAGATATAAAGGAAAGGGCAACTTACTTTGGTGTTACGGAAAATGGTATTTCTCAATTTTACGGTCACTTAACTGAAGAAGAAAAAGTTGCAAGACATCATTTTATTGAAAAAATAAGCAGAAGTAACGAAGAGGATTATGTTACTTCTTTTAATGATGCCATTGAGGATATTGCCTATATTTGGTTTACAAGAATTGTAGCACTTAGATATATGGATGCAAATTCTCTATTGCCTTTCAATAATCAATTGTTTTTGTCCAAAGATGAAAAAGAACCTAAAATTATTTCTACTTTAGGTGATAATGTTCTTGATTTTACACCGGAAGATGAAATGAATATTGGTAAGTATAAAGCAGAGAAAAACAACAAAGCTCTGTACATACTTCTGTTTGTAAAGGTCAATGAATATTTAGGTCAGAATATGACCGTATTCCAAAATGACCTTGATGATTATGTAAAACTTCTCCTAAACCTTGATTATGACAGTAACGGTGTAATTGCCGAACTTTCTAAGATTAATATTGATAACTTTACCCAAGGTGTAGAGATTATGGGTTGGTTTCATCAGTATTACAACACAGATGTTTTCAACAAACTTTATGACGGTGATATGAGCAAGAAGAAAATTTCTTCAAAATATCTGCCTGTTGCAACTCAGCTATATACACCTGATTGGGTAGTAAAATATATGGTAGAAAATACCCTAGGTAGGGTATGGGTTGACCATTTAATAGGTAATGGTGAAACTGAAAAAGCAGAAAACTTCATAAACAAATGGCAGTATTATATTAAAGATACTGATGAGGATAACCCGGAACTTAAAAAAATCAGAGAGAAAAGAAAAGATTTAAAGCCTACCGATATTAAGTTCATTGACCCATGTATGGGTAGTGGTCATATTTTGGTTTATGCCTTTGAACTTTTAGTTGATATTTATTGTAATGAGGGATATAGCCAAAGTGACTCAGCACTTTTGATTGTAGAAAATAACCTTTATGGCCTTGATATTGACGATAGAGCATCTTCACTTTCTTATTTTGCTTTAATGATGAAAGCTAGTTACTATAACAAAAAACTAGTGTTAGGAAAGTACAAGGTAAATCTTTGTAGTGTACAAGAAAGTAACAATATTGAAAATGTTGATGAAGTGGCACTATTCTTTAGCAACGGTAACGAAAGATTGTTAGAAGAATTTACATATCTAATTTCTGTATTTTATGATGGTAAAGAATATGGCAGTATCTTAAATTTAAGGAAAGTAGATTTCAAAAGCTTATATAGCAGAATAGAGGAATTAAGAAATTATAGTCCAACAACTAAGGAAAAAAATAATTACTTAAAAGAAATATTCTCAAAGTTGCTTCCACTTATTAACCAAGCAAATATTATGTCACATCATTATGATGTGGTAGTTACTAACCCACCATACCTAAGCAATTCAAGAATGAATAAGAAACTTGCTATGTATGTAAATAGGGAATATAACATTGCAAAAAATGACTTAGCAGTAGTATTTATTCAGAAAGCAGTAGGTGTACTTTCTAAGGAAGATGCGTTAATTGCTATGATTACTACTGTTTCTTGGATGTACCTAAAAAGTTTTGAAAAGTTCAGAAAATACCTATTGCATAGTTTTCAGCTAAATTCTATTGTTGATTTCGGTACAGAGCTTTTTGAGGGTAAAATCGGTCATTTACCTGTTGTAACATGGGTAAACCGTAAACACCTACCATTCCAAAAACTATGTGGTGTCAGACTTTCTGAATATAACTACAGTAAGCGAAAAGAAAAGCATAATCAGTTTTTTAATAAAGAAAATTACCACTATACCGACCAATATGATTTTGCCAAAATACCGGGAGAACCAGTTGCATATTGGCTTGGAGATAGCTTTATGAAAGCCTTTGAACAAGGCAGAACCTTAGGTGAACTTACTGTTTGTAGAAACGGTATGAAAACCGGTGACAATGAAAGATTCTTGCGTTTATGGTGGGAGGTTAACCTTTCTAAAGCAAACTTTACAGCAGAAAATGTAAATGATGCCTATGAAAGTGGTGCAACATATTTCCCTTATAATAAAGGTGGGGAATATCGTAAGTGGTATGGCAATAATGACTACCTAATTAATTGGTACAAAAACGGTGAAACTGTTATGGGTAAGGCTAAATTAGACGGTAGGCATACCCAAGACTATAACCAAGAATTAAAGTTTATGCCACTTGCTACATGGTCACTTATTACAGTAAAACCGGCTTTTAGATATAAACAAAATGCACTTTCCGATATTGCAGGAATGTCTTTCTATACAAGTCAGGACAAGCTACTTTATTACTTAGGCTTTTGCAATTCTGTTATTGCAACAGAAATGATAAAGCTACTTGCACCTACTATGAATTGCCAAGTAGGTGATATTGCCAGACTACCGATTTTACATTCTTTAAGTAAAGAACAAGAAGTAAATGACTTAGTAACTGAGAATATTAATCTAGCAAAAGAGGACTTTGATTCCTTTGAAAATTCATGGGACTTTACTACTCATCCGTTTATAAAGTACAAGACTTCAACCGGTAAACTCCTTGATGCTTATTTACAATGGGAAAAGGTAGCCAACAGTAGATTTAATAAAGTTAAGGAAAATGAAGAAAAGCTAAATGAAATTTTCCTTGATATTTATAATGTAAAAGACGGTTTCAAAAGTGAAGTTGAAGAAAAGGATGTTACAATATACAAGGCTGAAAAGGTCAGAGATGTTAAGTCCTTTCTATCATATGTAGTAGGTTGTGTACTGGGCAGATATAACCTTGATGATTTAGGCAATGTATATACAGGTGAAGTGTGGGATATTGATAAGTACAAAACCTTTACACCTGTAACAGACAACTGTATTGTAATTACCGATAATGAAGATTATGACGAAGATATTGTCTATTATCTAAAGAAATTTTTAGTAACTGTTTTTGGCGAAAATTCTTTAGAAGAAAATTTAGCTTTTATTTCTTCTTCACTAAATGAAAAAGGCAAAACACCTACAGAAAAGATTAGAAATTATTTCTTCAACACCTTCTATAAGGAACATTTATCCAACTATACAGTAGGTGTATCAGGAAAAAGACCGATTTATTGGATGTTAAATAGTGGCAAGAAAAAGGGCTTTAAAGCACTTATTTATATGCACAGATGGTATTATGGTACACTTTCAGGTGTTAGAAGTCATCAGCTTTATGATATGATAAATTACTACAAAAATGCTATTGAAAACTTAGACTCAAATTTTGTGGATGAGGATGATCCAAGCTATAAGGTGATGATGAAGTATAGAGATACTTTGCTTTCTAGGTATGACGAAGTACAGACTTTTGAGAAGAAACTTTCTAAACTGGAGGGTGTTGACATTGATACTGATGACGGTATTAAGTTTAACCACAAGAAAGTACAAACAACAGTAGATGGGGAAGTAATTAATATTCTTGAAAAAATATAATTGCCTTTTCTTTGTAAATAATATATAATCAAATAAAAGGAGAGAATGAAATGGAACTTTGGGATATATATGATAAGAACAAAAACAGAACCGGTCGTACGATGAAGAGAAATGATTGGTGTCTTAAGGATGACGAATATCACCTAACAGTTTTAGGTGTTGTATGTAGAGAAGATGGAAAATTCCTAATCACTAAGAGGGCTATGGACAAGGCATGGGCTCCTGGTTGGTGGGAAGTTTCAGGTGGTGCTGCAATGGCAGGTGAAGAGTCTATTGATGCAGTTCGCAGAGAAGTACTTGAAGAAACAGGTCTTGATGTAACTAAGGGTAAGGAAGAATATCTGTTTACTTACCATAGAGAAAATCCAGGTGAAGGTGACAACTACTTTGTGGATGTATATCGCTTTACACTTGATTTTACAGAAGATGATGTTCACAATCAGGAAAGAGAAACTACAGGTTTCAAACTTGCTACTGTTGATGAAATTAAGAGATATGCCGATGAAGGTATTTTCCTACATTATGACAGTATCAAGAAAGCCTTTGAAATCTAAAAATAAATATTTATAAAGGAGGGTGCTTATGAGTAGTAAAGACAATAAAGTCAATAAAGTCAAAACCTTTAAGAAAGAGTTTATCTTTACAGCTATAGCACTTATTGCAGTAGGTGCAATGTTTGTAATTCTCCCTAAGTCCTCAACAAAGATTATTTGTTATGTTACGGCAGGACTGCTTTGTGTTTGGGGTATTATCAAACTGTTTATGTACATTAGTGCAGAAAGACAACAACAGGCCTTTACCTCTTTTTCTTTAGTGGGTTCGGTAGCACTGATAATCGGTGGTGTGGCAATTTTCATCAATCCGGAATTTTTTGCTAGTATTTTAGCAACATTCTTCGGTTGTGTAATGATTGTTGATGGTGTGCTAAAGGTACAGTATGGTGTTGACTTAGCTAAGATTGGTGCAAAAATGTGGTGGACAATCCTAATTCTTGCAGCAGTTATTATTGGTCTTGGATTAGTTGTTGTGTTTAATCCATTTTCAACTGCTATGGTATTTACAATTTTTGCAGGTGCTGTGTTAATCATCAATGGTATCTCTGATATTGTAACAACAATTTATGTTAGCCATATTTATAAAGAATTAGCTAAGAAACAAAAGACAATTACTCTTACTGATGAAGATTATAAAGATGTAGATTAATTAGGAAACTGCCTTGGGAAACTAGGGCAGTTTTTAACATTATAAGGTGATAATATGGAAAAAGTTATAACAGTAGAAACAATGCGTAAAAGTGATGCCTATACTATTGCAAATTATATTGATAGCAAAAAGCTAATGTACAAAGCCGGTGTAGGTGTATTTAACAGTTATGATTATAAAGGTAATATTGCAATAGTTTGTGGTAGTGGTAATAATGCCGGTGACGGTTATGTGCTATCATTACTATTAAAAGAAAAGAATATTTCTTCAACTTTGTTTTTAATTAAAGAAAAGTTTTCTGTGGACGGTAAGTATTATTTTGACAAATGTATGGAACAGAATATTCCTTATAAGGTGTGTGATGAAGGTACTGACTTTTCTAATTATGATATTATAGTTGATTGTATTTTCGGTACAGGCTTTAAAGGTGTAGCTAGAGGTATTGCCGGTGATATTATTGATAAAATTAATGACAGCAATAAGACGGTAATTTCAGTTGATATTAATTCAGGTCTTAATGGTGATACAGGCTTTGGTGAAAAGGTAGTAAAGTCAGATTTAACAGTGTCTATCGGCTACCTAAAGACAGGACTACTTATTAATGATGCCGAAAAGTATATCGGTAGCTTGAAGAATTGCGATATTGATATTGAACTTATAGATGATTACTATACGCTTGTTGATGATTTTAGTAATGCTGAAAATGTAGTTGAATTTAATAATTTTAATTCTTTTGCAGAAGAATATAACATTATTGAATACACAAACCCACTTGAAGTAGTAACAGAAATTGCAAAGAAAAATGATATTAATATTCTTATAAAGAATTTAGGCAAATATAGTTTCTTAGTTACTGACAAAGTAAAGGAACTTTCCGGGTGTTAATATGGCTTATTCTATTGCAATTGATATTCATGGAGAAACAAGACAAAGTGGCAGAAAGTTACTTGAAAATAAGCTAAAGTCACTACCTAAAGACACAAGAGAAATTGTAGTAATTCATGGCTACCATCAAGGAAATACTTTGCAACAGATGGTGAGAAGTTTTAAGCATCCTATGGTGGAAAGAAAAATCTTAGGATTAAACCAAGGTGAAACTATATTTCTAATAAAGAAATAAGGAGAATATATGAAAGGTGTAAAAGTAATACATAAATTATTAGGTGAGGGAAGTGTTGTTTCTTTAAATAACGATATGCTTACAGTGCAGTTTACTGAAAAAGAAATGACCTTTATTTTTCCTGATTGTTTCCAAAGTGTACTGTCTACTGAAGATAAAGATATGTCAGCCTTTGTAAAAATGGCAATCAATAACCGTGCATTAGAGAAAAAGCTACTTGAGAAAAAGGGCTTAAAAAGAAGAGTATATGAAACTCGTAAGGAAGTACCTAGGTGGAATACTGCTACAAAATCTAAACAAAGTGTAGCAAAGAAAGAACCAATATCTAAAGCTAATTCTGTAAAAGAAAATAGAACTTCAATAAACAGAACTATCCCTAAGCCTACAGAAAGACAAGTTAACAGTATTCCAAGAAAAGTACCTACTAAATCTGTAGAAAGAAAACCTATTAAGAAAAATGATTTTAATAAGTATTCTAAGAATTTAGTTAGATACAAAGGTATAAATTGCTTTTTGTATCTAGGTGAAATTAAGAATGATACAATAGTAGTAAACCCTATAGAATTAAAGGATAACAAGGAACTTTGCCAATATGTGTATAAAAACGACTTGGTATTTTCTGTAAAAGAAAATAAAGTTCAGGGTATAGGTATAGTATCCACAACTAAGTTAACGGATGAACAGACCTATAAATTTACCCTAAATATTATTCCTATGTTAGAAGAAATTAAGGTGAAGAATGAATATACAAGTGTAATAAACCACTTAACCCCTATGGGATATAGGGATTTGCTGTACGGTATCAGAAAATTTTGTCCTTATATATCCAGTATTGAGGGCATAAGAGAACTAATGTGACCAAAACAGAAAAATGAAACTTTAAATTTTTTTCCTTCAAAAAATTATAAATTTGAATTGTACAAAAATGATATTGCATTATTATACAATATGTACAAATTTAGTGTTTTTATCGTGAAAACAGTTGAAAAATTCTAAATGTATGGTATAATTACAATCAGTGAAGAAAGGAATAAATCACCTTTCTAAATTAATAAATGAAATTATCAATTGCGAAACTTTCATTTTAAGTGTATTTCTCGAAAATATCAGATGAATATTGTTAGTAGATTTATGTTAAATGGATAGGTATAAATCAAACGATAATTTCTACTCAAGACTTTATTTCAGGAGGAACAAAAAATGTCATATGTTGATGAAGTGTTAGCTCGTGTTAAAACTAAAAACGCTAGCCAGCCGGAATTTCTACAGGCTGTTGAAGAGGTATTAGACTCTCTAAGACCTGCTGTAGAAGCAAATGAAGAAAAGTTTAAGAAAGAAGCTCTACTAGAAAGAATTACAGAGCCTGAAAGACAGATTATTTTCCGTGTACCTTGGGTTGACGACAATGGTCAGGTTCAGGTAAACACAGGTTACAGAGTTCAGTTTAACTCTGCTATTGGTCCTTACAAGGGTGGTCTAAGACTTCATCCTTCTGTAAATATTGGTATTATCAAGTTCTTAGGCTTTGAACAGATTTTCAAGAACAGCCTAACAGGTCTACCAATCGGTGGTGGTAAAGGTGGTTCTGACTTCGATCCTAAGGGCAAGTCAGACAGAGAAATTATGGCATTCTGCCAGAGCTTTATGACAGAACTATATCGTCATATCGGTGCTGATACTGACGTTCCAGCCGGTGACATCGGTACAGGTGCTAGAGAAATCGGCTTTATGTATGGTCAGTATAAGAGACTAAAGGGCGTTTATGAAGGCGTTCTAACTGGTAAAGGCCTATCATACGGTGGTTCTCTTGCTAGAACAGAAGCAACAGGTTATGGCCTACTTTACCTAACAGAAGAAATGCTAAAGTGCAACGGCAACGACATTGCAGGTAAGACAGTTGCAGTTTCAGGTGCAGGTAATGTTGCTATTTACGCTACTCAGAAGGCTCAGGAACTAGGTGCTAAGGTTGTTACAGTTTCTGACTCAACAGGTTGGATTTATGATCCTGAAGGCATTGATGTTGCTCTTCTAAAGGAAGTTAAGGAAGTTAAGCGTGCAAGATTAACAGAATATGCTGCTAACAGACCATCTGCTGAATATCATGAAGGTAAGGGCGTTTGGACAGTTAAGTGTGATGTTGCTCTTCCATGTGCTACTCAGAACGAACTAAACCTAGAGGATGCTAAGGCTCTTGTAGCTAACGGTGTTATCGCAGTTGCTGAAGGTGCTAATATGCCAACAACTCTAGATGCTACTAAGTATCTACAGGAAAACGGTGTTCTATTTGCTCCTGGTAAGGCTGCAAATGCCGGTGGTGTTGCTACTTCTGCTCTTGAAATGTCACAGAATAGCGAAAGACTATCATGGACATTTGAAGAAGTTGACGCTAAGCTAAAGAACATTATGGTTAACATTTTCCATAACCTAGATAACGCAGCTAAGAAGTATGGCTTTGAAGGCAACTATGTTGTAGGTGCTAACATTGCCGGCTTTGAAAAGGTTGCTGACGCTATGACAGCTCAGGGTATTGTTTAATCTTCTAACCTAACTATTACTTAAATTTATATAGGGCAGTATGTACTTTGCATACTGCCTTTTTTATTAAGTAGTATAGAATTTCACATTTTACTATTGTGTGTTTTGTGCAAAAAATTTTAGGAAATCAATTTTTAAATTATTTGTTACATAGTTTTACTAAATTTTTAGTAAAAACAGAGACTTTTATGTTTTACTAATATTTAATATAATTGTTGTTGCATTTTTTATTGAAAACTGATATAATAATTACGTAATCTTGTTGAGATTGCATAGTGGTTTTTGAAATTATTTATTATGATGTGTATATGAGAAAAAAGAATTTGTTATTGATTAGGTATATATTGGAAAGTATAAGATATAATAGAGTGATGTATTGTGAAACCCGATAGGGAGGTTTTAGTTATGAAAAAGATTTTATTTGTTTGTACAGGTAACACTTGTCGTTCCCCAATGGCAGAGGGAATTTTTAATAGTTTAGCAAAAGAATATCACGTTGATGCAGTTGCTGAAAGTGCAGGTTTTGATACTGAAGACGGTCTTCCTGCATCTGAAAATGCAATTAAGGCTTGTTCTGAAATCGGTGTTGATATTAGCAACCATAAGTCCAAGAAGTTTGATGAATGTAACCTTGATGAATACATTAAATTTCTTACAATGAACTTTGACCATGCAAATATCCTTATTGATAAGGGTATTCCATGGAGCAAGATTGAGGTTCTTTGTGGTGCTGACCATGGTGTGCCTGATCCATATGGTTTTGGACTTGGCATTTATCGTTCTTGTCGTGATGTAATTAAGCGTTGTATCGAAAAGTATTTTATCAAGCTTGAAGAGAAAGAAAAGGACTCTAAGGTAGAAAATGAAGATAATCGGAATGAATGAGGATAATATTTATTCTGTAAAAGAAATTGAAGATGAATGTTTCAGCAATCCCTGGTCTTTTGAAAGCCTAGAAATAGAGCTTTCTAAGGTTGGGGCTTGCTTTTATGTTGCCGAAGAAGATGAAGCAATGGGTTACATAGGCTTTAATATGGTGCTGGATGAGGGCTATATTGCCAACTTAGCTGTTAAGGAAAAGTACCGTAGAAAAGGTGTGGCTAATGCCTTACTTCAAAAGGTAGTTGATACTGCTAAGGAAAATAACCTTGCTTTCGTTTCATTGGAGGTAAGGGAAGGCAACACTCCGGCAATAAATTTATATAATAAATTTGGATTTACTAAGCAAGGCGTAAGGAAGAATTTTTATCGCAATCCTACCGAAAATGGATTGATTTTAACTAAATTTCTATAAAGGAAAAATAATATGAAGATTTTAGGAATAGAAAGTTCATGTGACGAAACTGCAGCATCAGTTGTAGAAGATGGCAGAGTTGTATTGTCAAATGTAGTTGCAAGTTCAGTAGAAGAACATAAGCTATATGGTGGTGTTGTACCGGAAATCGCATCAAGACGACACGCAGAGTGTATCTCTCAAGTTGTAGAACAGGCTCTAAGTGACGCAAATGTTACTCTTGATGATATTGACGGTATCGGTGTTACTCACGCTCCCGGTCTAATTGGAGCATTACTTGTAGGTGTGAATTTTGCAAAAGGTTTAGCTTATAGTGCTAAGAAACCACTTGTGCCAACTCATCACCTAAGAAGTCACATTGCATCAAATTATATTTCAAATAAAGAATTAAAACCACCTTTTATGTGCCTAGTTGTGTCAGGTGGTCATAGTCATATTGTTATGGTTGAGTCTTATACCAAGATGAAAATTATCGGCAGAACAAGGGATGATGCAGCAGGTGAAGCATTTGATAAGGCTGCTCGTACAATGGGTATGAGTTATCCTGGTGGTATTTCTATGGATATTGAGGCTGAAAAAGGCGATCCATTTGCCTTTAAACTTCCAAGACCTATTGTTCATGATGCACCATATGATTTTTCATTTAGTGGTCTAAAGACTGCTATTATCAATACAATACATAATGCAAGTCAAAAGGGAGAATCTTTACCAAAAGCAGATTTATGTGCATCTTTTAGATGGGCAGTAGTTGATTGTCTTGTTACTAATTTCCTAAAAGCTGCTAAAGATTATAATGTGAAAAACCTTGTAATTGCCGGTGGTGTATCTGCAAATTCACTTTTAAGAAGAAGATTACAAGAAGAATGTAAGAACTTAGGTTATGAACTTTATATGCCTGAAAAGAAGTATTGTGGTGATAACGGTGCTATGGTAGCAAGTCAGGCTTATTATGAACTACTTGACAATAATATTGCTGATTTAGACCTAAATGCAGTAGCAACACTTTCTATCGACTATAGATAATTCTGTATTAGAATTATAATAATTTTTTAAAAGAAAATAATATATTGTACCAAAACCCGATTGATTTTCAGTCGGGTTATTTTTTATGTAAAAAATTCTTGACATATACCCTATGTGGGTATATAATGCAATTGTAAGTTAAAGAGTTTATTGATAATTTACAGGGGAAATTTGTGAGGTGACTCTATGAATACAGATAGCAAAGATAAAAATGCTAATATATATTTAGCAGATAATTCATTAACAGAAAATTCTGTTGAAAAAATAAATTCTTCAGAAAAATGTTGTTCAGAAAATAGTGACAATACTAATAATGAAAAAGGTTGTTGTCACAAAACTAAGGAAAGAACAACTGATGAACAGAAAAAGCTAATGAATAGACTTAGTAGGATTGAGGGTCAGATTAGAGGAATTAAAGGTATGGTTGAAAAAGATGCTTACTGTACAGATATTCTTGTACAGGTTTCTGCCGTAACCTCAGCACTAAATTCCTTTAGCAGAGAACTTCTTGCGAATCATATTCGTACTTGTGTGGTACATGATATTAAAGCAGATAAGGAAGAAACAGTTGATGACCTAATTTCTACATTAAAGAAAATTTTGAAATAGGGGTGATATTGTGAAACAATATAATGTTACCGGAATGAGTTGTGCTTCTTGTGTTGCAAGGGTAGAAAAAGCTGTCAACAAGGTTGAGGGTGTTACTTCTTGCTCAGTAAATCTACTGACTAATTCAATGTCAGTTGATGGGGATGTTAAGTCAAGTGATGTTATCAGTGCAGTAGAAAAGGCAGGTTATGGTGCATCTCTGAAAGGTAATTCTTCTAAAGAAAATAAAACTAATGATGAACCATTGAAAGATACTGAAACTCCTAAATTAAAGAAAAGACTATTTTCTTCTTTAGTATTCCTATTATTACTAATGTATATTTCAATGGGTCATATGATGTGGGGATTCCCTTTACCTAGCATTTTGGCTAATAACCATATTGCAATGGGCCTTATTCAGCTACTACTAACAGGCATTATTATGGTGATAAACCAAAAGTTCTTTATTAGTGGTTTTAAAGCCCTAATCCATAGGTCACCTAATATGGATACACTTGTTGCTTTAGGTGCCGGTGCATCATTTATTTTTAGTGTGTATGCTTTGTTTGCAATGACAAATGCCCAAGTTAATAACGATATGTCACTTGTAATGAAGTATATGGATGAATTTTACTTTGAGTCTGCCGGTATGATTTTAACACTTATTACTTTAGGTAAAATGTTAGAGTCCTACTCAAAAGGCAAAACCACTAATGCTATAAAAGGTCTAATGAATTTAGCACCTAAAAAGGCAACAATATTAGTAGATAATGTTGAAAAGGTAGTGCCTGTTGAAGAAGTAAAAATCGGTGATATTTTTGTTGTAAAACCCGGGGAGAATATTCCTGTTGATGGTGTTGTTATTGAAGGTGAAAGTGCAGTTAATGAGTCAGCACTAACCGGTGAGAGTATTCCGGCTGATAAAACAGTTGGTGACAATGTATCAGGTGCAACAGTAAATCAGTCAGGTTTTATTAAGTGCAAAGCAACTAAAGTTGGGGAAGATACAACTCTTTCTCAGATTATCAAAATGGTCAGTGATGCCTCAGCTACTAAAGCACCTATTGCTAAGGTAGCAGATAAAGTTTCAGGTGTGTTTGTACCTATTGTTATTTCAATTGCAGTAGTTACAATTATTGTGTGGTTACTATGTGGTGCAACCTTTGGTAATGCACTGGTTAGAGGTATTTCTGTACTTGTTATCAGTTGTCCTTGTGCATTGGGACTGGCAACACCTGTAGCTATAATGGTTGGTAATGGTGTGGGTGCAAAGAATGGTATTTTGTTCAAGAATGCAACTTCACTAGAAACTACAGGAAAGGTCAGTTATGTGCTACTTGATAAAACAGGTACAATCACTAACGGTACACCGGTAGTAACTGATATAATTCCTAGTGAAAATTATACGGAAAATGATTTACTAAGCTATGCTTCTTCACTAGAAAGTAAAAGTGAACACCCATTGGCAAAAGCAGTTGTACAAAAAGCTATTGACAGTAATATAAAAACTCTAGATACAACAGACTTTAAGTCACTAACAGGTAACGGTGTATCAGCTAAAATAAATGGCAAAACAATTGTTGGTGGTAGTGTAAAGCATATTTCTTCTATTGCCAATATAGATGAAAATATTATTAAACAAGCTGATGACCTTGCAACTAAAGGCAAAACACCTTTACTGTTTGTTATGGATAATCAGTTGCTAGGTATTATTGCCGTAGCTGATGTGGTAAAAAGTGATAGTCCTAAGGCAATTAAAGAACTACAAAATATGGGTATTAAGGTTGTTATGGTTACAGGTGATAATGAAAAGACAGCTCAAGCTATAGCAAAAGAATCTGGTGTTGACGAAGTAATTGCCGGTGTATTACCTGACGGCAAAGAAAAGGTTGTTACTCAGTATAAAGAGAAGGGTATGGTTGCAATGGTTGGTGACGGTATCAACGATGCACCTGCATTGACTAGGGCAGATATTGGTATTGCTATTGGTGCAGGTACAGATGTTGCAATTGACTCAGCTGATATTGTACTGATGAAAAGTAAGCTAACTGGTGTTTCAGGTGCAATCAGACTAAGCAGAGGTACTTTAAGGAATATTCACGAAAACCTATTTTGGGCATTTATCTACAATGTAATCGGTATTCCTTTAGCTGCCGGTGTGTGGATTCCTATTTTCGGTTGGACACTTAGTCCTATGTTTGGTGCAGCAGCAATGAGCCTTTCAAGTTTCTGTGTTGTTACAAATGCCCTTAGACTTAACTTCTTAAATATCAGAAGTAGCAAAAGGGATAGAAAGATAAAAAATATAACTAATAAAAAGGAGAAAAATACTATGACTACAACTCTAAAAATTAACGGTATGATGTGCCCTCACTGTGAGGCAACAGTAAAAACTGCTTTGGAAAGCATAGATGGTGTTACTTCTGCTGAAGTAAGTCACGAAAGTGGTACAGCAGTAGTTACTCTTTCAAAAGAAGTAAGCGAAGATATACTAAAGAAAGCAGTAGTAGACAAAGGTTATACTGTTGAATAATTAAGTAATATACATTCATTTAAAAATATATATTGTAAAAGTGTGGTAATATGTTATAATGAAGTCATTGGTTTAATAGTCAATGACTTTATTTGTTTTGCAAGAATGGAGGTATATATGCTTCAAATAGAAAATATAAGCAAAAAGTATGTGACAGGTGACTTAGTACAACAAGCACTAAAGAATGTTAGCCTAACACTTCGTGACAATGAGTTTGTTGCTATTCTTGGACCTAGTGGTTCAGGTAAAACTACATTGCTAAATGTAATCGGTGGACTTGATAGGTACGATAGTGGTGACTTGATTATCAACGGTATTTCTACTCAAAAGTATAAGGATAGGGATTGGGACTCTTACCGTAACCACACAATCGGTTTTGTTTTCCAGAGCTACAACCTTATTCCTCATCAAACTGTACTTTCTAATGTGGAACTTGCCCTAACTATTTCAGGTATCTCAAAGTCAGAAAGAAGAAAAAGAGCAAAGAAAGCACTTGAAGAGGTAGGTCTAGGTGACCAAATTCATAAGAAGCCTAACCAAATGTCGGGTGGTCAAATGCAGAGAGTTGCTATTGCAAGAGCCTTAGTTAATAACCCTGATATTTTATTAGCTGATGAACCTACAGGTGCTTTGGATACAGAAACAAGTATTCAGGTTATGGAATTGCTAAAGCAAGTTGCCAAGGACAGACTTGTTGTAATGGTTACTCATAACCCTGAACTTGCAGAAGAATATGCCAACAGAATTGTAAGACTAAAAGATGGTGAAATCACAGATGACACTAACCCTTATGTTGTAGAAAAGTCAAAGGTAGAAAAGCCACAACATAAAAATATGGGTAAGTCCTCAATGTCAATTTTCACTTCACTTGCACTTAGCTTTAACAATCTAAAGACAAAGAAAGGCAGAACTTTACTGACTTCCTTTGCCGGTTCAATCGGTATTATCGGTATTGCACTTATCCTTGCTTTGTCAAATGGTGTAAATAACTATATTGCCGATGTACAGAAAGACACTATGACCTCATACCCTATAACTATTAATGCTCAAGATATGGACTTAACAAGTGTTATGAATGACGGTCAAAGTGCAGCAGTAGAAAAAGAAAATGTTGACCATAAGAAAGATAAGGTTTATTCCAACACCACAGACCTTGAAATGACTTCAAGTATGACAAGTAGTGTCAGTGAAAACAACCTAACAAAATTCAAGGAATACATTGATGATAAAGACAGTGAAATTAATAAGTACATTGGTGAAAACGGTGTTGTATATTCCTACGATACTTCTTTTGGTGTGTATTCTTATGACCCTAACAAAAAGTTAGTTAATTCAGACGGTAGTTCATTTAAAACAGAAAAGGACAACTCAAATAATACCTTTAGCCAAATGACTAGTATGAGTAGTCAAATGACAAGTATGATGGGTGGTAGCAAAAACGGTTTTTCTGAACTAATGCCGGGAAAAGGTGACAACCTAGTAAGTGGTGCAGTTAAAGAAAATTATGATTTGCTTTACGGTCATTATCCTGAAAAGTACAATGAGGTTGTTTTAGTATTAGATACCAACAATGAAATTCGTTCAACTGATTTGTATAAGCTGGGACTTCTACCTGCTAAAGAATATGAAAAGTATATGGATGAAATCAACAAAGGCAAAAAGGTAAATCCCGATACTTCAAAATGGTCATATGAAGATGCTTGTAAACATAGTTTCTATCTAATTCCTGCCTGTGATTACTACGAAAAAATAAGTAATGGCACATACAAGAATATTTCTGATGATGACCAGAAAATGAACAAAATTCTAAAGAATGACGCTATTAAACTAAAAATTTCCGGTGTTATCAGACTTAAAGACTCAGACAACAGAATTATAAGTCAGCCTGTAGGATATACTCAGGCACTGACAAAATATATCATTGACTATACAAATAAAAGTGATGTTGTAAAGGCTCAGAAAAAGTCTAAGGATGTTAACATTCTTAGTAATATGAGATTTGCACCTGATGGCAAAAAAGAAAAAATTGCCGATGCTAAAAAGTATCTTAATGGTTTAGGTGTTAGTGAAAAGGCAAAACTTTGCAAGAATATTATGAATTCGGTTTATGATAACGATAAGCAAATGCAAAGTCAACTTGCCAACCTAACAGAAGAACAACTTGCCTCTTCTCTAGACCAATTTGTAAAGAATAATCCTGATGACAAGGTAATGCTGAATATTTATGATACCTATATTTCACCTGGTAGCTATGATGATAATATGAAAGAATTTGGTGTTGTTGACTTAGCTACACCATCCTCAATTAATATTTATGTAGATAGCTTTGAAGATAAAGACGGTATCCGTACAGCAGTAGATAACTATAATAACGGTGCTAGGGAAAAGGACAAAATCAGCTATACCGACTATGTAGCACTTCTTATGTCCTCAGTTACAACAATTATCAATGTTATTTCTTACATTCTAATTGCTTTCGTTGCAGTATCCTTAATTGTTTCTTCAATTATGATTGGTATTATTACATATATTTCTGTACTTGAAAGAACAAAGGAAATCGGTATTCTAAGGGCAATCGGTGCATCAAAACGAAATATCAGTCAGGTGTTTAATGCAGAAACATTTATTATAGGATTGTGTTCAGGTATTATAGGTATAGGCTTAAGTGAGCTTATCTTGATACCGTCAAATGCAATTATCCATTCATTAATGGGTACAACAGATGTTAATGCTACAATTCCCATAGTAGCCGGTATTGTGCTGGTTGTAATCAGTGTTCTTCTTACTTTAATAGGTGGTTTAATTCCGGCTAAAAAGGCAGCAAAGAAAGACCCTGTAATTGCATTACGAAGTGAATAAAATTTAAATTTTGTGAAAAAGGAACTGTTTTTCAGTTCCTTTTTTGTTTGTTATAGTATTGTAAAATATTTAATTATCAGTTAAAATAATATTATAATTTGAATAAGAAAGAAGAGAAAGAAATGGCTTTACCAAACGACCCTATGATTTTGTTATCATATGTAAATACTCAGTTAAGAGATAATTATAGTTCTTTGTCAGAATTATGTAAGTCTTTGTGTGTGGATAAGGATGAAATCACTTCTAAACTTTCCACAATAGATTATGAGTATGATGAAAACTTAAATAAGTTTGTGTGATTTTATAATTTATAGTTTTAAAGGAGTACATTTGTTGTACTCCTTTTATTTATCATATTAAATAATATCTATACAAATTAGGGTTTTTCAATTTTGTTTGTGGGTTAAGGTAAATTTCTTTTTTAGCTTTTATTGAGCATAAATGGAAATTTTAAAAAATATCATACCTGATATTATTACTAAAGTGTGGCTTACAGGTGTAGGGGCGAACATTGTGTCAAGAGTAACAAAGTTTACAAACT
>OLPY01000127.1_pt1 | contig 71037 bp, 106 predicted proteins | sample 1672481 | NCBI WGS metagenome assembly OLPY01 (sample SAMEA3136691, study PRJEB25190) | human gut metagenome | biome: human gut; feature: human-associated habitat; material: faeces | place: Austria | collected 2013 | reverse complement strand
ATTTCCGAAGCCTGTTTGCCGGTATCATATATATCATACGGGTGAATTTATATATCTCTTTATTTACTTAGAATGTAAACTTATCAGCGAAATATGCCTCAAGCTCATCAATCTTCACACGAACCTGCTCCATGGTGTCACGGTCACGGACTGTTACAGCACCATCATTCTCAGACTCAAAGTCATAAGTGATACAGAATGGAGTTCCGATCTCATCCTGTCTTCTGTAACGTTTACCGATATTTCCACGGTCATCAAATTCACAGTTATATTTCTTGCTGAGCTGGTGGAAGATCTTCTCCGCACCCTCATTCAGCTTCTTGGACAGCGGAAGAACACCGATCTTAACCGGAGCCAGAACCGGATGGAAATGAAGTACGGTACGAACATCGTTCTTCTCTGCATCCAGAACTTCCTCGTCATATGCACTGCACAGGAAAGCAAGTACCATACGGTCTGCACCAAGTGACGGCTCAATAACATACGGAATATATTTCTGTTTCTTCTCATCATCGAAGTATGTCAGATCCTGTCCGGATACATTCTGATGCTGTGTCAGGTCATAATCTGTTCTGTCGGCAATTCCCCACAGTTCGCCCCATCCAAACGGGAACAGGAACTCTACGTCTGTAGTAGCCTTGCTGTAGAAGCTCAACTCTTCTTTATCGTGGTCACGATAACGTACCTCGTCATCCTTAAGACCAAGAGAACTCAGCCAGTCAAGACAGAACTGCTTCCAGTATGCAAACCACTCAAGGTCTGTATCCGGCTCGCAGAAGAATTCAAGTTCCATCTGCTCGAACTCACGGGTACGGAATGTGAAGTTACCCGGTGTGATCTCGTTACGGAAGGATTTACCGATCTGTCCGATACCAAACGGAATCTTCTTACGGGAAGTTCTCTGTACATTCTTGAAGTTTACAAAAATACCCTGTGCTGTTTCAGGTCTTAAATAAACTGTATTCTTGGCATCCTCAGTTACACCCTGGAATGTCTTGAACATCAGGTTGAACTGACGGATATCTGTGAAGTTGTGCTTGCCGCAGGACGGACACGGAACTTCATGCTCCTTGATGAAATCCATCATCTGCTCCTGAGACCATGCGTCTACACTTCCCTCAATTGCGATGTCATGCTCTGCACAGAAATCCTCGATCAGTTTGTCTGCACGGAAACGCTCATGACATTCCTTACAGTCCATCAGAGGATCGGAGAATCCGCCAAGATGACCGGATGCAACCCATGTCTGTGGATTCATCAGGATCGCACAGTCCACACCGACATTGTACGGGGATTCCTGAATAAATTTCTGCCACCATGCACGTTTTACGTTGTTCTTAAGTTCAACGCCAAGGTTACCGTAGTCCCAGGTATTTGCAAGACCTCCATAAATTTCTGAACCAGGATAAACGAATCCTCTGGCCTTTGCCAGAGCAACAATTTTCTCCATTGTTTTTTCCATGATATCTCTCCTCATTGTTTAATTAGTGAAAACCTAAGTGTTCTCATTATACCGCATTTAAAATATATTTCAACTCATTTATTTCATAACCTCCAGAATCTGGAGACTCCGAAACCTTTTGTCCGTATTTGCAGCCGTATATCTATGTATGATATGCTCCAGTTCCAGAAGCACCTCATCCTTTACCGTAAAGGTATACAGCTTTCCCATCGGGGCTGTGGCAATAAAACGCATCGCATAAAGTGCCGAAGGTGAAATCCGAAGATTTCCCTTCTGCCCGGATGCACATTTGGCACACAAAATCCCATGAAGCTCCTGTGAAAAGAAAGTCTGGCCTTCCGGGATTGCCTCTCTTGCACACAACGCACATTGAAACAGTTCCGGGCAAAGCCCCTGCTCTGTCATCGTCCGCAGTTCATAAATACAGCGGATCAGACGATTATCCATCTTAGGATTCAGAAGAGCTCTGACCGTAACATACAGAAGATTCATCATCTCCCTCTCGTCAGTCCCTTCCCGCCCGAAATAATCCGCCAATTCCAGGAAATAATACCCATAATAAACTCCCGGCTGCATTGCTGCCAGTTCCACAAAATGGTGGGATACTGACACCTGATTCAGATTATAACTGCTTCTTCCTTCAAACAAAGTAAAGGTTCCGAAAACAAAAGGATCTGCTGCTGCCAGAAACGGACTGTTCGGTCGTCTTGCCCCCTTGGCAAAAACCGAAATCTTTCCCCTCTCTCTGGTCAGCAAAACAATTCTTTTGTCGTATTCGCCAATCGGCATCGCAGAGATCACAACTCCCTGCACGGTGATCAGATCACTCATTTATCAGATTTCCTTCTTGTTATAGCCGAAGTTTTTGATCATAAAGTCACTGTCGCGCCAGTCCTTACGAACCTTGACCCAGATTTTCAGATTAACCCTGGCATCCAGCATTCTCTCCAGCTCATAGCGGGCGTTACTGCCGATTTTTTTGAGCATGGCACCCTGCTTTCCAATGATAATGCCCTTGTGGGAATCCCTCTCACAGATGATCGTCGCTTCAATATCAACCAGATTCCTTTTGCCGGGACGTTCTTTCATAGAGTCAATTGCGACCGCGATACCATGCGGAATCTCTGCATCCAATGCATGAAGTGCCTTCTCACGGATGATCTCCGCTGCAATCTGTCTCTGTGGCTGGTCTGTTACCGTATCCTCATCGTAGAACATCGGTCCATATGGCAGATATTTCAAAATACATGGAATAATATCCTCTGTATTCTGGTTTCGAAGTGCAGAACACGGAATGATCTCGTCAAAATCATAAAGCTTACGGTACGTGTCGATCGCCTTCAGGATCTCATCCTTATCCACGGTATCGACCTTGTTGATAATAAGGATAACCGGAACATGAAGTCCTTTAAGCTGGTCTGCAATGTGACGCTCTCCTGCACCGATAAAAGTGGTAGGCTCTACCAGCCAAAGGATCACATCTACATCTTTGAGTGTCCTCTCCGCTACCTGGACCATGTATTCGCCCAGTTTATTCTTCGCCTTGTGAATACCCGGAGTATCCAGAAAAACGATCTGCCCGTCTTCGCAGGTATATACCGTCTGGATACGGTTTCTGGTCGTCTGCGGTTTCTTGGATGTGATCGCGATCTTCTGTCCGATCAGATGATTCATCAGTGTTGATTTACCAACATTCGGACGTCCGATGATCGCTGCAAATCCGGATTTAAAATTATCTTTCATTCTTTCACTCCTGTAAAATCCTCTCCGTTTCAGCCATTGATCAGCGGACTGATATTCATGAAGAGTTCTTTTTCTTTCTGTACTTCTGGTTCACTTCCTACAACACAGATTTCTTCATCAGACAATATCGCCTCGATCAGCGGAGCCAGTGCCTGAATATCCTCAGCCTGTGCATTCAGGATCTCATCACGTTCTTTCTGCACCATCTCTTCTGTCAGGCCACAGAACCATGCTGCCTTGGAAATGCTTCCTTTCATCTGTGGAGTCTTCGGTACATCCTTTCCACTGATAGTTCCAATGATGTATTTTGTCATTTCTCTTTCATCTGCCTGGAAACCACGTACATAATCCGGAATTCCGGCAAAAACATCAAAGGTACGTTTCAGATGCGGATCACGGTAGGACACAAAGAAGCTCTCGCCACTGTATTTAAATCCACTCATACATCCGTAAGCACCGCCTTTGACACGGATATTGATCCAGAGATAATCATAGCTTAAGGCAACCTTGAGAATATTAAGTGCACCTGTATAGTCGTAGCCTTTTTTGCGGAAGTTTCCTGCCTGTGCCACATACTGTACCTGTCCGGAAGTCATAAATCCTTCATTTTTCTTCTGGCAGATCATTTCAGAAGAAGAACTTTCTGTCACTTCCTGATGAAGCGTTTTCTTTAATTCCCTGATCTGTTTCTGAACACTGTCAAGGGACTCTCTCTCTCCTGTATAACTGATACAGAGATTTTCCGGACGAAGGATCGCGACCATCAGAGACTTGAGGTTCTCAATGATCTCTTCCTTTCTGTCATCAAATTCCCTGTCCAGTTTCTCAATAAACTGATAGTATGCGATTCCTGCCATTCCATCCTGAAAAGCTGCCATCGGAGATGCATAGGAAGCTGCACGGAGCACTGCTGTGGAATGTCCTGCACTTACAAGAGAGGATTGTGCTCTTGATTTGACTCTCGAAATGATTTCATGAAGTCTTCTGGTATCTGTCACATCGGATGTGTTAAGAATCTCACGGATCATACGGAAAATCACATCCATCTTCGGATACATTACCTTACCCTTGACACCAAAGAAGGCTCTATATTCATCCACAGAATCTGCACGGTCAAAAACTTCAACGCCGCAGGCAATTCCACCGGTCTCGGCATTGATCTCATTGGAAAGCTCTCCATAAGTGTAATGTGCGGTATCTACATATCCAAGCACGGATTTAAGGAGTCCCAGATATGGAACTTTATCCGGTGCAAGGTTCTTGAGGTCAAACATCAGATCCAGATAGGCAATTCCATTTGTTGAAACCTCATGATACAGGAAAAGACTTCCATCCACATCCAGTTCTTCATTATAAAATTTATCCGCAGATTTACGGATATCTTCCCTCTTAAGCATCGGGATACATTTTGCAGCCTCCGGATCTTCTTCTGCTTCCTGATATGCTTCCAGTTCACTGGTTCGTTTTACCATCTCCTGTCTTTCTTCTTCGGTGCATCCCCCAAGATAAGCGGCCAGTTTCTCTTCAAGAGCCTTGGCTTTTCTTGCGGCAAGTCCTCTGGACGGCATCAGGGTCAGTACCGAGCCATGTGGATTGTCAAGAAGATATTTACGGATCAGTTCTTCAAAATACCCTGTGTTTTTGAGGGATTTCAGTTTCTCAAATACCGGAATCAGTTCTACCTGTGCAAATGGATGCTCATCGTCATACAGCCAGTTTCCAAGAATATCAAGGCCATAGATCAGGCCCTTCGGATAGGAAGAAAAATCGGCTTCCCTGTAGCGGAACTCCATACTGTTGATTCCGGCATCCAGTGCCTTACGGTCAATTCCTGTCTCTGCAACTTTCTGAAGAACATCTCGGATAATGGAAACAAATTCTTCTTTTTTGTCTGCATTCGCACCCTTTGCGATAATATCAAAATACGGCTGACGGATTCCATCCTCATAAGCACCATAAATATCCTTGCCGATTCCCGCATCAAGAAGTGCTTTCTTAAGTGGTGCCCCCGGTGCGCTTAAAAGTGCATAATCCAAGACTTCAAACGCAATGGCAGTAAGACTGTCCATGGCAGTTCCCACAACAACATTGTAAGAAAGATATGCATTATCCTCCTCACTCTCACTCTCTGCAACCGGATATTCCTTTGTCAGATCCTGCATTGCATCAAACGCCTTCTGTTCTCTGATCTCAGAATCCACATCCAGGCTGTCAAAAGCAGAGAGATAATGTCTGTCGATGAAATCCAGTTTCTCTGTCATGTCCATATTTCCGTACAGGTAAATATAGCTGTTGGACGGATGATAATACGTTCTGTGGAAATCAAGGAATTCTTCATAGCTAAGATCTGGAATATTCTCAGGAGCTCCGCCGGACTCGCATCCATAAGTGATATCTGGGAACAGAGAGTTCATGATCTCACGTTCCAGAACATCATCCGGAGAAGAAAAAGCTCCCTTCATTTCGTTATAAACAACACCATTATAGGTCAGCGGGCCTTCTGGTTTCTCCAGGTGATAATTCCAGCCTTCCTGACGGAAGATTTCTTCTTTCTCATAAATGTTCGGATAAAAAACTGCATCCAGATAAACATGCATCAGATTCTGAAAATCCTGATCATTACAGCTTGCCACCGGATAACAGGTCTTGTCCGGATAAGTCATGGCATTCAAAAAAGTGTTCAAAGAGCCTTTGACCAGTTCGACAAACGGATCTTTGAGTGGAAACTCTCTGGATCCGCAGAGCACACTATGTTCCAGAATATGTGCAACACCTGTGCTGTTCTTCGGCGGGGTACGAAAAGCGATATTGAACACTTTGTTTTCGTCATCGTTCTCAATGAGCATTACCCTTGCTCCGGTTTTGATATGCCGGAGCAGGTAGCCTGTAGAACGGATGTCAGTTAATTTTTTTTCTTTGATGACCTTGTATGCAGTCACTTTACTTAAATCCATTGCTGCCTCCGTTTTTATATGTAGTATTTCTTATTTTACCGGATTTATTCCGGAAGTCCGCCCTCGCCCGGGAAATAATCCTCGAAGACCTTGCGGGCTGCCTTTGTGAGCAGAGCCAGTTCTTCTTCCATGCCAAGATTTCTGGGTACTTTTACGGTTGTTTCATAGATATCATTCTTAAGCTTTGACTTGACGTCATCCTTCTTCATTGTCACAAGTCCGCAAAGTATCGTATTATAACTCTTGTCTGTCTGGCAGAGATCCATATACAGCTTGACAAGATGCTCACACTCTCGATAGACGAGTTCTCTGTGCAGCTCGCTCTTCTGTATAAGTTCATGGAAGCTTACCTGATCCAGTTCTTTCTGAAGGCTCTTTCGTGCACTCCTGGAACCAAATAATCTGTTTCCGGAAGCACGGTTGAACTCTATGGTCATCCAGAACTTCAGATAACCGTCTGCCCGTCCTCCCAGGTCAGATTCCATGCCATAACGTGCATCCCAGATTTCCTTACGAACCTGATTTTCCTCGGTATTTCCCTCCTGTGCGATTGCCTGCTCCAGAAGCTCTCTGCGCTTGGCCGGATCTTTTTCTCTATAATATTGTGCAATGATTGGTGTATCCATATATACCCTCCTGTAGATATTCTATTCTGCCACGATTTCTGAAGGTGAAGACCAACATTACGAAATCATTCTCTATAAAGTAATAAAAAACCCTCTTCCCTCCAATATGCCCATTATAGCAAAGATGGAGAAAAAAGGGTAGTCCCAGTTTACAGAATAAGCATCGCATCCCCAAATGATACAGTTACGCATTCAAATATTACATTTGTAATCAATTCTTTCCTATTTTTAATATGCCCAGTATAGTCTATTTATACTACAACTTAAAATCAGGATGTCTCCCAGAAGCTCTGTATTTGACTTTTTAACTCAATTTATGCTTATGTGTTAGAATGTATGCGTCTGTCTACTTACATCCGCTGTGACGCTTTTCGTCAAAATGAATCTTCTATTTTTGTTTATTATTTTTATTGACAAACGATAAAGTTTCTGATTTCTTTTTTCTTTATCGTATATAAAAAGCGGTGCATATTTCAGCACCGCAATTTCTTATATCTACAGCAATTTCAAGCTAGTTCTCAAAGCAGTTAGTTTTTCAGCAGCTTCTTCGCGAGTGAGGAATATTGTCTTGCCAAATCGGTTAGCATAAGTGTTTACATCTATAGACGATAGATAAGTTGGACAAACATAATATTCTTTTTTGCTATCACATTCATATTCGCAACCAATGCAATTGTATTCATCAAACCTCAATCCACATTTCGAACAAATCGTCCATCTGGAAGATATGAGGTATATTTCTGCGTTCTTATTAGCTGGTAATCTCACAAGCAAGCCCTGCTCTTCTGCTTCTTTATAAGACTTCAGTTCTTCTAACAGCTCTGCGACATCTTTCAGCCAATACAGCTCCCCGTCTTCGAAGCAACATCCATAAGTATTTTGATGATACGGGCAACCAGCCGCTTCCTTCCCACTGATATAATCTCTTAAGTTCTCGCCAGTTTCACAGACAATGCGTTTATATTTATCGTCTTCCGTGTGCTTAAAATTCTCGTGATCCATATAGCAATCACCTTCTGCATCTCGACTGGAAATGCATTTAAGTGCTTTTATCATGTCTTCAAGTGTTAATCTCTCCATCTACTTCACCTCTTATATACAACCCACTTATCAGAACCTTTGAACTTTACCCTTATCTTTACCGGATGTCCATCACCAATCATTCCCTTTGGCTTATACTCACCAACAAATGCTGCTCCTTCCAATGTCTTATGGCTTTTCTCGCATGCAATAGCCTTTTCTTTATCCGCATAGTCAGTATTGCAGATTTGACATGTATATAATGTTTTCTTAATCATCTACTTTACCTCCCGTAATCTCATCAATACATTGATTCCGTCCTTCTGCAAATCCTGCATCAAATGTATTAGCCGGGTAATCTCCATTATCTTTTTCTGGCAAATCCATAAGTGGACACCAATCAGGTCTTGATTTGCTTTCACAATCATAATGTTCTTCTGTCATCAGAATTACATCATAATATAAGCAGTCAGCTAATTCACAACGTCCCTCATATTCAAGATTCCCACAATATTCAGTTCCGAACGGGCAGCCATAACAATTCTCCGGTGTATCTATAACTAATACTGATTTGCTCATGATTTCTTACCTCTCTTCATCAAAAACATTGTTGGTTCTGCGATTTCGTATCCGTTCTTTTGGTAGGTATGTATAGCTCTTTTATTATCAGCATTTACCCATAACACATTACAACCATATTTTTTATTTAGCATTTTTACAATTTGTGTTCCGTATCCTTTATTTTGATATGGCGGAAAAATACTCAAACGAGAAAGCATTTTCCCTTTCAGATCTACTTCTGCCTCTCCTACTTTTTTATCATTCAGGAATATTTCAATTTCCTGATACAGTTCATTTTCTTTAAGATTTATCATTCCGGTGCCTCCTGTAATAATTCCTCATTGTCAAAAAGATATCTCTCAATCCATTCACCATTATTAATCCGCTTTGCCTTGAAAAGAATTTCTCTCATACGTTCTGCGCCTCTTGCTCAGAAAGTGGTTCGAATCTTTTCTTCTGCTTTACATCTGGATATTTGATTCTATCCACATCACTCGTAAACATACTTAACGGTCTGCACCATGTCACAAATGGGTCTGCAAAGCACTTGTAAATCACCATAATTTCATCTGATTCTGTATGAACAGCAATATCATTTACGATGTAGATTCTTCCTTTAAAGTGCTTGTATCTTCTTCCTACCATATTTTCTCTTAACTTTTCTAATGTTTCAACTGATACGTTACTCATTCAACTCCGCCACCTTCCACAATTCCAATCGCAATAGCAAGCCCACTCGAAAATCCATCATAATAACTCATGCTATATGTATCATCAGATTTATTCATTTTCTTATTTACGATTTTTTTCCGCTTTACAAGTTCTTTTGAAATTTTGTCCGCATCAAAAACTGTCGGCTGTTCGTCAATCTTTTCAAGAATCTCTAAATCATCAGAATATGTACAATGTATCGCATGTTTCAATTTATCTGCATCAATCAGTCTCATCTCCATACCTCCTATTCCATTCATTCGCGATCAAATTTATCAAAAGTTCTTTTATCTCTTTGCTCCCCTTAAAGCTCCTTTTCATAACAACTTCACAGTGCTTGCAACACACCTTAGTGCTTAATGTCTGAGCATTTACACTGACCTCTGCTTTTCCGCCGCAAAACGGGCACGGTTTAAGTTTCTGGTCGTTCAAATTTCTTGTCCTCCTTGTATGGTTCTGGGAGTGACATCCATGCAATAACTTTATACATCTTTGTTCCTCCATGCCCATCTGAATATTTATCCCATTCAAGATACCCATATTTCTTTTCGTTCCAGTATCCATCATTCCCAAATTTTAAATAACTCGCAATTCCCATGAATATTTCAGGTGTTCCATATACCTTTTCAAGAGTTACAAGACACTCTCTTTCATCTTCCGGTAATTTCTCACTGACAGGAATCCAGCTAATAGATTTTAAACGCTCAATAACTTTCTTCTGCTCTTCTTCTGTCTCGCAATGTATTACAACGTCGTAGCTATCATCGTATGCACTAAACGTGCCGTCTTCGTTCTGTACAAGCATCATTTCATCGCTCATGTATTCAGTCCTCCTCTGGCGGATTCAAAAGCTCTCTCCAGTACAAAACTTCTTCATATCCCAGTTCTTCCACAGTGCTAAATTCTGTATCTACAAATCCTAGAGTAACTGAATCATAAATATCTGTATAGAATCCAAACCCGACCGATTCATTATACTGGAGAAAAATAGGTGCATCTTCTAAATGGTTTTCAAGCAGGCACATATAATATCTGCTGTCGCCCCCATCAGGCAATCTCTCGCTGACCGAAATCCAGCCGTTTTCTTTCTCATCTTGTTCCAGATTGCCCTGTAACTCATCAATTATTTTCAGAACATCACTTGCTGGAATCATCTGGTGATAGTCTGCAAGCTCATCCATGAAATCATGATAATCAGTTAATCTGTCTTTTATATGGCCCATTCTTCCACCTCCGAATCCTGCGGCATCTGGAAAATAGCTTTTTTATTAATATCCTTTTTCTTTTTGTCAAGGATCTCCTTTTCGGTTGTTGTAACGCGAACACTGGCTATTCCCATGAACATCTGTAAGAACTTTTCGTACTCTACATAGGCTTCCTGAATCATATCCAGTACTTTCATGGCTTTTTCTTTGGTGGAATATTCAGCGATAATGCAACAACTGCTTGAACTTCCAATGTGAATTACTGTTGTTCCATTAATGTCTCGAACTGAGATATTAAAAACATTGTCAACGTTTATTATCGCTATTCTATCCTGACTTCTGATTAACATTTTGTGCCCTCCTGTTTTGTTAATTCCTTATTTTCATTAAACTTTCTAAATTTTTTCTCTAGTTCGGCAGCGTCTAAGGCTATTTGTTTCCAACCTGACCCTGTAAATGCTTCTGTATTTTCCGAAGTATTCACAGCAAATTCTGCTTGGCTCTCTGCGTACGCTTTTTCATATTCCTGTGCCATCATAACTATACACATAGCCTGATTGCTGGCCATATTGAATGTAAACTTGTTGTTTTTAATCTTAATTTTTACCTTCATGAATATCCTTTCTAAACTAAAAACAGATCAAAGATTGTCAATTGTCCTTCTGGCAGCACCTTTTCTTTTGCAACACTTGTAAGATCATCCAGTTCTTTTCGGATTTCATGTGCTCTATCGCTGTAATTGCTGCTTGCAAGCCTTCTCATTGCCACTAAATTATGTTGCTTTCCAACTTCTTCATATCCATTAATTATCTGGATAAATCGTTTTGCTTTCTCTTCAGAACTTTTCTCCAACCAGATGTAATCCGGATCCTGTTTCACTTGATTCAGCAGCCTCTTAAATTCCTTCGGTATTTCACTTTCCTTCGCCATGAAATCATCTGGTACTTTTTCTGGAACCGGCAGGTAATATTCCTCCGGATAATCACCTGCCTCAAGTTTTTCCTCACACATCCGGCGTTCGTAGATAATATGGTTTCTTACCAAGTTCATATTTACGCCATCTTCATAAAAAGGATCCTGTCCTCCGAATTCAAGTAAGTGCTGCCACCTGCCGTGTGACTCTCTAAGCTGTTGTGCCAGTTCTTCCTTTGGATTCTGTTTCTTTGCCATCTGAGATACCCCCAAACTTTTCTTCGATTGCTTCCTTGATTCTACCCGCCAGTGCTGGTCCTACACCTTTGACCTCATTAATTACTACCAAAAGTTCTTCCGCTGTAATGCACTTTACCGGTTTCTCTGTAGAAGACTTCTTTCCGTCTTCATAGCCACTCGTATAAATTCTTGTACAAAACTCATCGAACTGCTGATGATCGTATTTTTTTACTGCCTTATATACAGTTCGTGTACTTACATACTTTCCTTCTACTCGCTTCATTTCAATACCTCCTTACTCTGCCCTGCAAAACAATTTCCGCAATACTTCCATACCCCTTTCTCTACCTGAACAAATGTCATATAGGTCGGTCTGAATTTTTCAGTATATGGATCCATTCTGCAATCATGTGGTTCTCCCATCTGCAAGTATCCGCCGCCGATGTTTCTTGGCGGTAATACATCCAAGAAATGCCAATATACATCCTCTCCTACCAGTTCACCCGGCTTACAATATTCGCCCCAGGAACCACCATGTTCCATCCACCCTTTAATTGTTTTCAGCTTTGATTCTTTTTCGTTCATTTTTCACCCATTCCCTTTCATTAATTGCCATATAATCCTTGACCAAAAATCCGTTTAGAATATTGATAGCCTGTACTTCTGACAGACCGCATAAATTCTGTAACTCCTGTCGAAGCCTTCTTCTGGCTCCAATATCCTGATTTCCATCATTCCGAAGTTCCGATAATCTACGCTGAAACTCTGCTACGATTTCCACTGTCAGTAGTTCTGCCATTACGCCACTTCCACATATAAAACGCTATCTGATCTGCAATTAAACTCCTCTAGCAATGATCTCCACAATGCATCCAGTTCTTTCATGTCCATTACATCCAGCTCAGTTTCATTTTCTTCGCCATCATTGTTTCGGAATCCAATGCGGTATGTGTTCGGGCGTCCATAAGCCTTTTTCACAATGCCTTTTCCGGCTTCTCTGATTGTCATTATTTCGCCACCTCTTTCTCTGACAGCCAACTCTTCCAATCCCCATAGGAATCATGAATTTCTACTACTTTATTTTTCTTATTAAGCATAGACACCCACCATTCTTCATCCTTTTCCGACTCGAACTGAACCAAATTATGTAACCATGCAGCCAGCTCTTCATCTTTCATCGAACGGATCCAATCTCCATTTGTCATACAGTTCCCTCCAGTTCCTCTCTCACACAATTCAGTGCATATCTTCCGGATGTGTTCAATAATCTCTGCCATGCGCCCTGAGATGGTGCCCACTTGAACCCATTCTTTTTCAGAACAGCTCTCACTTCCGGATCCGGCTTTCCATCAAAGATGATTTGCAATCTCATGGTTTCTGTATTCTCTACTACTTTGAATATCTCCAATTCTGTTTCCTTAGTTCCTTTTTCCTTAGCTTCCTTCAGCTGTTTGAGCCTTCCTTCTATTCTATGGATGTTCGCATTATTATTCTGCAACATATAGGATGGGTAACCAATCCTTCCACAGAAATCTGGTTCACGAAGATTTTTAATCTGTTCTTCTGAATATCCCATATTCCGGAGACATTCATCTCCTTTCTCTGTATCCTTCATACGAATTGCCTTATTCGCAGCTTTCATTCTCTCCTGAGTTTCTTTCAGACTTTCCAGTTTTTCTTCTAATCTCTCAACCGCATCCTGATCTCCGGATTTAATAATGTCTTTCCCGTATACTGCGCCTTCAATTTTTGACAAAATTTTCTGTGTTTCTTTCCAAAACTCATGGTTTCTTTCCCACGCTTGATTCTGTTTTTCTTTTTTCTTAACCGGGAAATTCCCCGCTCCAGAAATCAAAACTGACGGACACATACAACCGATGCTGCTTTCTTTGTTCATGTATTCAGCCATCCTTCTTGAATATCGGCCGGCCATGCTGTAAAGTCTTTCTGCCTGTGTAGGTCTTTCCTTTGCCACACGTTCTGCCAGATCATATGCTCTATCCACATATCTTCTGTACTCTCTAGTCTTGCTTCCTCCCTCGTAGTCACTCATGCTCATCATGTTATGCGCTGTTCTTGCCTGAGCTTCATTGATTTCGTAGTATTTTCTTTCCTGTTCTTTACTCATTTCCATCCTCTTCCTTACCTTTCTTCTGCAGCTTCAATTTAGGTGTTGTTTTGTTTTCGCGGCGTAATCGTAACAGTCTGGCGCACGTATCTGTCAAACATTATTTTGACTGATTATTTAATTTTCGTACAAACATCACCTCGTATCCGAGGGCGTCTACAATCCTCTCGAACTTGCTGATTCTCATGTCTCTTCTGAAAGAATCATTCAGGGACTGACGATTCGTATCCATCTTCTTCGCTAGATCTGCCTGAGACATATTCTCCGCTTTTAACAGTTCCTTTAACTTATCTGTAAGATTCATAACATCTTCCTTTCTGCTTTATTAGCTCTCGATTTTCTTTTGTAAAGATATCCGGGGAAATGTATGCTTCAAATCCCCGGAATTCGTTAAAACCTAAATTAAACAACTCCTTTGTCTGCTCAATTGCGTTAACCGTAGACGATTTCGTCAAATAACGCATACTGAATAATTTGATTCGCAGCTACCGCGTCTATCATACCAACGTCAAGTTTTCCTTCTGGAAGTATGCAGAATTCCGAACTCTCTGAATTCAAATACTGCTCCAATCCCTTTCGGAAATGTTCCAGATCCAAAGAATAATATGACTCATCTTCTTTATCAAGAAACCACAATTCACCGCCTCGGCTGATCTGATCGCTGGCATATTCTCCAAGGTATCTGCCAACTACATTTACTTCTGAACACCAGCCCTGAATGAGCTCGCTGTCTAGTGCAGCTGACATAATATCATCCACGTCTTCCTGAGTAACTTCCACCACCAGATTTTTATTTACTTCTACTCTTAAACTCTCCATATTCTTTTTTCTCCTTCTTAGCCGGTAACCATTTTATTCGCTTTCATCGATACCATCTTCCAACTTCTCGTAGCTAGTAATATAAGCGGCTTCGTTGCTATTAAGCCTCGAGAGTTCGAGTCCGGTGTCATTAACAGAAAACCTAAAATATCCTGATTTATCAGTAGTAATGCTTGCAAGCGATGATACATCATTACGTTCAAGCACTTCGGCAATGGCATTGATGTGTGGAAGCACCTCTTTTGCAATATCTTTAAACTCTTCTCTCTTCATGGACAATCCTCCTGTATATTTTTAAACATATCGAATTTTTCACACATATCACATTCCTGACTGCTGAAAATATTCTGGCAAATCTGGCATTTCGCTTCCAACGAATGAAACAAAACCGGATGATTCTTTTCCAAGTATGCCAGTGTAGCTAACGCTGTCTGTTTATCCTGCATACTTTATTCCTCCTTATAGCCTTCATAGTCAATACCAATAAACTCACAGATACTTTCGTAGCTGGTTCCATTGTCGTACATATTCTTCACACTCTGTCCATGTACTGTACCATCCCACTGTCTGATATGGTCCTCGATTAAAACATTCAGTCTGTGATTATTTCTGTCTGCCATTTCAACACCTCGCTTTCTCGATGAGGCAGCTGCTTACGCAGCTACCTCCACTTCTCCTGTCCTGCAATTATATTTATATATTGTGTAACTAAGGATTTCTTCTTCTGCTACTTCACTATCATTTATATTTTTAACCATTTCTTTCAGCTCCTGATCTTTCATCAGATCCTCCGGAACTGCCAATACCTCATGTACACTTGACGGGAGGATATAGAAATCCCCATGCATTTTTTCTGCCACAGAAGCCAGCTCGTCTTCGAAAAGCAGTATGCTTGCTCCATATTTCCTTCTTTTGTTGGTCATTACATACTGCCTTGGTTCTTCAAACATATTTGGCATCCCGAGCATTTCATTGATTGTTGTAACAAGAAATCCCTGTTTTCTCATGTTTCTGAGTGCTGCATTGTCCAATTCTTGTTCATCAATTCCCGCTTGCATGAGATTTCTTTTTGTCAGATTGTAACTTGCGACTCTCTCTTCGCCATCTGAAATGATTACCGTATAAATTACCGCCAGATCCAGAAACCTTTTATATGGCTTATCCATCAGCATCTCTGTATTTTTCTCTGCATTAATCACCCGGTATTCAACACGTTCCAAGATAAATTCCTTATCCCACAGTGCATGTGTTACATTTGCAAAGGGATTTTTTCTCCTTTCATTCTTATATATACCCACTACTTTTTTTGCAGTTTCTTTAAGTGCGATCTGCAATTCTGCTTCAAAGATATCGTCCACATAAACCACCGGAGATGCAGCTTCTCCCGGAATCGCAATCTTAATTCCGTGCTTCTCCGTCCCATTATTCTTTACTACTACATGAGATGTAACTTCGCATTCTTCTTTGATGCTCTGTTTTACGAGCTCAACTAACTTTTCCATCATTTTTTCTTTCCTCCTGGTTTTACCTTTTTCTTCGCTTTTCGTAGTTTCTTTTGATGACTTCCTCATCCGTCCTGTTCCTATGCAATACCACCAACTTTCTCGAATCCAAATATCCCAATACTTTCGATAAACTTTTTAGACGTTCTCAGTCCGTTTCCGAACTTCTGTCCTTTCACATACTGTCTGAGATAATATCCGCCAGCTAACCTGGATACTTCCCAAACTTTGTTCTGGTTGTATTTATCTCTGTAAAATTCTCTTTTAATTACCAGGCTTCTGATTCTCATATCCTTATCTCCTTGTTGTATATGTAAATGTTTATCTTGACGTAATCGTATTCTCATATGTTAATTTTGTCAAGATATATTTTTACATATGTTGATTTTATTTTCAAAAAAATTTCGGCTTCTCGCTTTATTATCCATAAACGATCTGCCGGAATTCATTCTCAAAATCTTCATACCTTTTCTTCATAATCGCAAATACTGAATAAAATTCCTCTTCCCTCTTATCAGACATTTTCACAACATTGGCTGCATAATGCATATCCATCATTTCGATCAAGTCTTTAATTCTTCCAGCCTCCATCAGTATATTTTCAATCATAATCTGTTTTGGTAAAACTACCTTTGCTGGTTCTATTCTGAGTTTTGGAATCCCATCAACTTTCGCCAGGGAAAATTTTGTCTGGTCTGTCGGTGTACCTACGCTATTGCTCAAGACTAATCCGGAGTTACTCAACTCTCTCATAGCTCTCCTGTATGAATAAATACTTCCTAATCCAAGTTTTATGTACTCATCACCTGAGAAAGAAAACTCTTTCTGCACAGACGCTTTCGCCACCATGCAACTATAAACTTTATACGCTTCTCCGCTAAGATCCAGTGCCTTTTTGCTAAACAATTTGTCACTTCCTACAGCCGGATCCTCTAAACTTTTAGAAGTTTCAATTACTGGAACCTCTCTAACTTTTTGAATTTGCTGGTTATTTGTATCACTCATTAATTCAAATAATCTATGCGTCACCCTCTGTCCCAGACTCATTGCAACTGACTTGTTATATCCGGCTTTCACAAATCTGGAACCCAACCAAAGTGCAACAGCATTCGATTTCTGGCCTGGACTCATGCCTTTGTTTTCGTATGAATCAGATTTCACCACGAAATCTGCGACTACATCCTGATCCTCAACATATTTATCAACAAGCTGCTCGATTTCTGCCTGGCTAAGCTTTGCATCTGTATTAAGCGGATATGGCAATATCTCTGTTCTAGGATCTTCTTTTTCTGTAACTACTACGTCACAGTCCTGAAAATACTTCGTTCTACCCATATTCAATCCTTTCTCCCGGTTTTCGGGCATAAAATTACAGCCACCGGAGTGACTGCAATTATGTCTACTTTTCCAACTGTTTACTTAATTTTCTGATTTCATAAATTGACATTGCAATAGTCGTGCTACCTGCAATCACTACCACAGCCACATTCTGTGGCTTCATGTGATTATATAATCCATCAAACAACGCGACCATTGTTACAATCATGCAAATTCTTCTTGCTCTTCTGATGCTTTTATATCTATCTCTCATCTTTACTTTGACCCTCCTTTATGGTAAACTCAAGTAGCAAGGGAGCTCTCGCCCCCATGCCACCGGAACTGCTGGATGCAATTACTTTAAAAATTCAATGATCGCTGTTGCAACTGCTATCAGAATTGATACAGCTGCAAAAATTGTGTTGGTAGCACTTTCAACAATCTGGATTCTGAGTAACCGCATTTCAAGCAGTTCTTTTTCTTTGTCCTTTTTGGACTTCTTGCTCTTTCCCATCGGGCCTGTTCTCCTTTCCTGTATTCGATAAATCATTGTGTATTGATTTATCGTGACGTTATCGTAACAGTCCCCATCGCTGACGGTCAAGCAATATTTTTACATATTTAGCCTAATTTAAGTTCCTCATTTAACTGCTCAACCAGCTCTCTTCCATATCTGTCTACGATCAGCTTTTTAGCAAAATCCCATTCCTGAGGAGAAGCAGCTTTGTCAAATGCAGCAAGCATATCTCTCCGGCACTGCTCATACTCAATACCATTTTCTTTAACATTCTGGATTCTAGTTTTTACTCTTTCAAGAATCATTCTTGCATTTGAAAGCTCTTTCTCCAACTCAAGCATAATGTCAGTTGTCTCAAGCATACTTCTGATAGTGCTCATTCCACCTGCATTATAAAGAATGGCAATCTGTTTCTTACCCTCTGTTTCACTGATTGCCGGATGAAATGTATACACCCGGTCAATTAATGAATAATCTTCCTCGCTGACTTCTTTCCCGATCAGTTTCTCAAATTCCTGTTTCATCATATCTTTTGTCCTCCTCTATAAGATGCAGTTTCCCTGCTTGCTGAAATCAACAACACCTCTGTTCCATCCCCAGTTAGCTCTTTCCCGCTCTCTGATGTATTCCTGCTGGAGAAGAATTTCTGTCATTACTTGATTGAAAACCCATTCATTGTCTCCGTTAAATGCTTCCTGAATGATTCCCGAAGAAACCAGGCGCACCATGTTATCAAGTGATTTCTGATTTTCTCTGTATTTTCTTCTTGTGTCACCGATGGTAACAGTATTTAAGAATTCCGGTCTTTCCATTATGCCTAATCCCCTTTCTAGTGTTTCTTTGAAATTTCATTTCTTTTGGCAATAATCTCTTCACTTCTCTTGTCATACATCTCTCTGCTGATGGTTTTCTTAATCCAGAAAGCATTTCTGACATCCTCCCAAATACAGCTGAGCTCAAATGAGCTCTGTGCATTTTTGATCTGTGTTTTGTATGTAGCTGACATCCTCTTCACCTCTCTCGACTTCAAATGCTAACCGAAATGTATTCGATTTCTTCTCCAGGTTCCCATGGAAGCCCGGCTTCATCTAACATCTTTTTCATATCCTCGCAGCTCCAACTTGTCCAACGGTGTTCTTCCCATGAGTTTTCTGGTTTTCCTATAGCTCCGCCAAAATCCTTATCCATCAACCGCTTCATCCCTTTGTAATGGGCTAAGCTATTAAAATTTCTTTTCATTCTTTCTAAGTTCTTCTCAGTATGTTTTCTCCCGCATCTTTCTTTGTAGCTTCTTTCCTCCAGGTACAACCAGCTTTCCCATGGCACCAGAATTGTAGGCGATTTCTTTGCTTTCATCATGTCTTTTCCCCTTTCGATTTCTCTATCTACTAACTCAACCTTGCAATTCAATGATCTCCAGTAAAATACTCTTCCGTCCTCTGTCACTAAAAATTCTTTGTGGAGATTACTGTTTTCCTCTTTCAGATCATAGGCTTTGCAATTAACGCCTCTACCATCAATGTACTCTACTGTGTAATCTTCGAACTCTGCTTTTTCTTCCAGATGAGAGATAAACTCTTTAACTGTAAGCTGGTCCATAAGCTTTTCTGTAGATACCATGAACTGTACTCTGTATCTATTATCATCGCTGTTTCTATATTTCATATGCCTTCCTCCTATTTGATTTTGTTTTTGTTTTCGTGGCGTAATCGTAGCACTCATGCGTGCGGAGCAGTCAAGCAATATTTTTACAATTTGTCATTGTTTTTTTTGACTCTTTTTGTTACCTTACAATAAGAAGAAATTTTTATGGAGGAATATCATGTACACTGGCAAAGAACACCTTACATTCAACGGAACTCCAATCAGCAGCACCGTTCTGGACTATTGGTCATGGGCTTACTCTGACCTGATCCGGAACGTGAACCGCGGAGCTTTCGCAGAATTTATAGTCCGAGAAGCTATGAATTCTCAATCAGAAAATACCCCCCCCCCGAGAAGATTTTCGCATATCTATGGATGCGTATGATCTGCTCAGTCCAGATGGCATCCGAGTAGAAGTCAAGTCTTCTGCATACATACAGGCACTGGAGGACGACCATCTTGCAAGAATCTCATTTCGCATAGCTCCGGCAAAAAAGCTGGACGAAAATGGAAATTACTCTGAAAAATCTGTCTACGCAAGGCATTCAGATGTCTATGTCTTCTGCATCTGGACTGCTAAAAGTTGCGACCAGGACATTCTGGACCTATCACTCTGGGATTTCTACGTGATCTCCACAAAATTACTGGATGAAAAAGTTCCAAACCAAAAAACTATAACTTTTCACTCACTTTTGTCACTCAAACCGATCAAGACAGACTTCTGGAATCTGTATTCCGCTATAAAAGATTCTTATAGTGTGCCTGTGACCTCGTATTTGCCACTTTAAAGTCATTTTTGATTAACATATGTAGATTTATTAGCCTAAATAATTAAACCGCAATACAAGGCGATTATGGCTCAATTTGGACATATAGTTTTTCGGGGGATTAAATAGACTTGTTGATTACATTTGTAAGAAAGAAAAGAACCAAAAGAAAGATATTAAAAAATAATAAAAAGAAAAAAGAAATTAAAATATAGAGTATAGAGTATAGAGATAATATGGTAAGAAATTCTTACAAGAAATCATGTAAGATTTCTTACAAGAAACCTCACAGTTTGGTGTTTTTGTAAGTGCAAACACGTTCATTTTGCAAAATAGTATCATCCGGCATCTTCTGGTACCAACTTCTCGTTTTCTCAAAATTCATATCTTCTTTTAAGCCTGTATTTGCTCTTTTAAGACTTTTTTTCATTTTGTGATGGGATGTATGCATCTATCTGCTTGCATCTGCTGTGACGCTTTTCGTCAAAAATGGCTCCTCAATTTTATTCATATTTTTTCTTGACATATGAAACATTTTCTGAACCACGAAAAAAAGCCCTGATCCCGAAGGACCAGGGCATGTGTGTGATATATTTTCCTCAGAGGTGCAGACTCTCTTCAAAAGCACCATTTCTCCGCTGTTATTTCAGTAGCTTGTTTACTTCTTTCTGGACTTCGGCATAATTGTAGCCGGCGGCTTCCAGCTTTTTCTTGCGATCGGCTCCGTTCCCCCATTTTCCGGAAACGACTTCCTTTGCAACTTCAGCTACGGATTTCTTTGTGCTTGTCTTCAGCAGCTCATTCACCTTCTTCTGAACAGTGTCATAATTATAGCCGGCCGCAGTCAGCTTCTTTTTCCGATCATCTCCGCTACCCCATTTGCCGGCAATCACCTCTTTGGCTACTGTCATTACGTCTTTCTTGGTGGATGCGGTGGTTCCAACCTTTTTGTTGTACAGAGCGATCAGCTTGGCTTTGGAATTAGTTCCGTACTGTCCATCAACCGTCAGACCGTTTTTCATCTGGAATCTTCTTACTGCGATGTCTGTTCCAGTACCGAATTCGCCGTCTGCGCCATATTCCCCACAAGAGTAGCCGCACTCAATCAACATTGTCTGCATAGTCTTTACCGCTGCTCCTGAATCTCCCATTTCAAGATAGTTCTTTTCTGCAATCGTTACGCCGTTTCCTGTGTATCGAAGAACGTTAGTCCACGGATAGTTTCTGTAGCTACGGATCAGGAACTCTTTTCCGGTCTGATCTCCCGGTTTGCCGCCGTGAGCTGTGCCTTTCTCGTTGATGGATGCTTCAACCTCCATTCCGTTTCCACAATACATCGCTGTATGGCGCGCAGCATTCAGCAATACATCACCACGAACAAGTCCAGCTCCGGTAGATCTGTTGACCTTTGCCGTAACATCTGTAAAGCCATTCGCCGTGAATGCACGAAGCATAACACCTGTATATGCTTCTCCATATTTTTTCAGAGAATATGTCTTAACCGGGACACCAGCACTCTGCCAAGCTGTATATACAGCGGATGAACAATCATAATCTCCATCTTCTCCCCATCTGTGATCCTGACAATATCCATGCCTGTCGTCCCTTGCTGTATCTTCCATCCAGCTGATAGCCTTGTTGATTCTGTCCTGTACTGTTGACACTGTGCTTTCCTCCTTCTTGGTTGCTCCGGTTGTTCCGGTTGTCGTGGCTGCTCCGGTCGCTGCATCTGAAGCGTAATTTGCAATAAACTCATACACTTTTTTCTGGCGTGTGACGTAATCGCCTACCTGATTGGTACGCGGATCAGCCGGATCCGTATTCAGAGCTGCATAGATGCTTTTTGCTGTATACGGTTTCACGGTTTTGGCAAGAATACGTTTCAGTGCCGCAGAGCCTCCCTGATGAATGATGTTGATACACTCCATCATAGCCGTATCTGGCATGGATCCATAAGTCTTGGCAATGCTGGCAGCATATTCGGTGATCTGCTCGTCCATCAGCTCATCCTGGCACTTTCTTCCAAGAGTTGAGTTGATGATCGTAACAATGCACTTCGCCTTTGCAGAGGTTGTGGAAATCGCATATGTAGCCCAGTTCTTCTTGAGTAGATCACTCTCAATTCCCTGATTATCCAGCTTTTTGAACTGTGCCGGATTCGCCCGCTGGATTTTCTGCAAGAGCTTTTTGGCTTCACCGGCATACCACTGGCCGGCTCCGATCGTGATTGCTTTTTCGTTCGAGCAGTTCGCTCCTGCCCCGATGAACGCAGCGTAATTCTGGCAGCCATAAACCTGACCACCGCTCTCTACTGCATATAAGATTTTTCTCAGTACTTCGATGTTTTTTTTCTGCATGATCTGTTCCTCCGTGTCTATTTCCGCTTGAACTGTGAAATTGCCTGGATTACCTTGTCATATCCGACCATTGCAGACAGCCAGGAAAGCAACATTAAAGCAATAAGATACACTGCCATCTGTGCATTGATCGCTGATTCTGTCAAAATGATATAGGCTGTCCCAACTGCCACAGACAGGGCTAATGCCACATATCCCGCCAAAGCATTCGCGTGATACTTCTTGTGCTGCTCCGTGAGCCAGATTTTAATGGACTCCGTACACAATCCTGTCAATGTAGATACCACCAGTAACCCAAGTAAAAAGATTTCCATGCTCATAAATTAATTTTCCTCCTGTTCTTCTTCAGACGTACTGCCGTCACTTATATCCGGCATTTCCTGTTCATACCGTTCCTGGCTTTCTTTTAGATCTTCTTTCTGCCATTCGCGGTCCTGCCGCTTGTCCTTATTCGTCCGGATCCATCCACAGATGCCGCATTCACCGATCGTTGCTGCCACGACCGCACAAGCATAGGTTTCTGGCATACTGCCATACATCCGGAAAGTCAGGATCATTTGCCAGTTGAACCACACAAAAAAAGTGCCGACAAGAATCAGCACTAAATTCAAGGTTCCAATTTGTTTGATTTTATTTCTAAACCATTTCGTTATTATCACCTTCCATATATGCCCCTGTGGGCTTCATATCGCTTCAGGGAACGTTTATATTGTTTCCGATGGTAAATTGTTTGCCGATACAGAAAAAGCCGAAGGAAAGGCTTATAATGCCTCATCTTCGACTTTGCATCAGTTCTGCATTCCATTCATAGATTACTCTTTTCTTTTGATGTGCAGTTCTTCAATCTCCTGCTTCATTTTGGTTACCATTCCATTTCCGCCCAGCGCATGATATGCCTCATACATCTCGCAGTAATTTTGGTAGGCGTACGAAGGAATGTTGCCAAGCGCCGTATACTTTGCGTGATACTCTATCAACTGGACCCGGAGCAGGAGCATTGTTCCCTTGCTGTTGGCATCTCTGTCTTTTTTCTGGTTCTTCAGAAGCCAAACGATATAGCCTAAGAGTATCGGCAATACAATAGTATATGTCTGGATAAGTATTTCTTTCACTTTTTCACACTTTCTCCGGTTGAACCGGTCACATTTTTTGCATAATAGTTTTTGGGTTCTGCTCGGATTCTCATAATTTCCTCCAAATAACAACAAAAAAGAGAGCACATCATATCAGTATTGCCCTCTTTTCAGCTTTTGCAGCAAAAAACAGGGGCCCCATCCCCTGTTTCTCGCTTCTCCATATTCATGTGTTTTGCATCCTTGCCCTTGCACTTATAGCATACTTCATAATCTCAAAAGATGCAATTTCTATAATTGTCGAAACAGCTCGTTATCGTCAGCATTTTCATACTTTCGGCAAGCTCTCTCTAATACGTCCAGGTTGTCCTCTATCTCATCCAGTGGTTTCCTTCTGGGATCTCCCTGTATATACAACAGAAGATCATAGACGGCAGACCATAAGCCTCTGATAATCTGTAATTTTGTCATATCAGTGCCTCGTCTGCACAATGCAGATCAATGCAATGCCGGTCATTACTCCGGTTACATATAAGATGATTCCGGCTGCTATACTCATTCTGTGTCCTCCTCGAGAAGAGCCTGGTAGTCATGTTTGGTCAGCTTTCCGCGTTCCTTGGCCTGATACACCATTTTGAGCCAGTCCTCATAGTTATACATTTTCTTCATTTTCAGCAAAATTCTGTACATTTTCCTCTTCCTCCTCTTCTGGGATATAGACATCTGTCATTGCCGCTAAATACTGGATAGTGACTTTCTGATTCTCAATAGTCTGTTTCTGCTGTTCTACGGTTGCTCTGAGGTTTTCGTCCTCTGCCGCTTCCGCAGGTGTCTGAGTCATTTTTCTTACTTTCATGTTCTTCACCCTTTCTTAATTTTTTGAGATATTTATCTGTTCTTTCTATCATCTTGTGTGCGTTTCCTTTGGCAGCATTGTTTTTCCAGGAATTGTGATGCTCGTCCACCTTCTCCGGAGGGAGTTTTCCTCTCTGGGATTTATGAACCATCCTTACCAGCGTCTTTCTTTCATGTTTAGTGCTTTTGGAATTGAGCGTCATTATGACTTTTCCGGTTTTTGTCATATGATAGTCGAAGCCCAGGAAAGCGAAGCCTTCTTCAAGGGGCGTAACGTGTGATTTCTTTTCATTGATTTCCAGGCCGTAAGACCGAATCCTCCGCACGGTTTCGATATATGCTTTCTCTGCCTGTTCTTTTGTTGGCAAAAGCATCCAAAAATCATCCATATATCTGATGTAATACTTTGCATGCAGCTGCTCCTTAACGTAATGATCTACCGGATTTAATAAGGCGATGCCTGCGATCTGGACCATCTGGGAACCGGGATTGTAGCCGGTTTCTCCTGCGTATTGTTCTCTCAGGATTCCTGATGCTCTGTCCGCGGTATCATCGTCTGTGTTCCAGTAAATCTGTTCCTCTACATCTTTGTGTCGCATATTCAGGTAGTATCCGTGGATGTCGATCTGCACTACCCATCCGGTACAGCCGTAATTGCAATAATAATTCCACAGATATTTCTTTATCAGCTTTCTGGCGAAATCTGTACCTTTTCCGGTTTGACAGGCACAGTTCGCGTATATGAAACCTTTGGACATCTGGGGATACAGAGAATTGTCATTAATACTTCTCTGGTATATTCTGTCTTTGAACGGTATGCTCAATGCTTCCCGGCGCTTCGGGTACGTGATTAGAACCGGTTTGGGTTTCCCATTCTTCCAGGTTCCCTCTTCTAGCTGTCTGTGCATCCGAAGTATGTTCTCTTCGCTGTTCAGCACAAAAGATTTTACAGAGGGCTTCCAGGAAACTCCCTTCTTGCATTTCATCATGGATTCATACAAGCTGTCGTATTCTATTATTTTCTTCATCTTTTGTTTTTTCCGCAGTTTCTCAGTGCTGGCAGGCTCCCTTGAGTCACGCACTGTCTCTTTCGATTATCCGCGGTATTATTTAGGCTTCTGCCAGGGATTTCGGCTCCTTGTCTATAATCTTCAAGGCAATCATTGCTATGCAATGACTATAATGCTCTTAGGAAGACAATCGGGGCGTAAGTATTCGAGTTCCAGCCGTTCGTGTTGTTGACTCCGCCATCAGCGTTCACATTCATAACGTTATTAGCGTTACCGCGATTGGCTGAACGTGAAAATACATTCTGAGGTGATAGCCTACATCCCATATTTTCAGGAGTATCTTTCTATGTCCGATTCTCTCCACTTTTTGATGTAATTTCTTGCCTTTACAGCCTGATCTGACCAGTATTCTACCCTCTTTCCTCTAAGATGGAAAAGTGGATGTGCAAGCCCGATCAATGCAAGCAACTTGCTACAGTCCAGGATTGCCTGGCGTTGCAATCTACTTCTCCAAGGCCACATTTCTTTCTTGTTCTTTTCTGTTACCCGGATGTTGTTGGCTGTCCAGGAATTCAGGTAAATAGCCGTTGCAGTCCGAACAATATCATCTGTGAGTGACTGGCGGTGTTTTGGAAGAAACACATTTTCATTGTCACAAATCTTGATTGTGTAGAGTGCCAGTTCTCTTGCGTACCACACGGCATTTAACTGCCTGTTCTGTGGAGTGTCCGGTACATTTCTTTCTCCTGCCTTTACTGACATTTTCTTTCCTTTCTATCCCTGCATCCGTGGGTGCAGGGATTAATTGATTAATGATTATATGAAGACAAGCGGGGCGTAAGTATTCGAGTACCAGCCGCTCGTGCTGTTGACTCCGCCATCAGCGGCCACAAACATAACGTAACTAGCGTAACCGCGATTGGCTGAACGTGAAAATACATACTGAGGTGAGGTGTGGTTTGCTGCCGAATACCGAATCATAAATGGGTACTTCTTCCAAGGCTCGATCGGGGTCTTGGATTTCGTTCTTCTCTGCCAGTATTCATGTACTGCCCCTTCCTCTTTACTCATGTTGACATTCATCTGGGACATGGACGCAAGGAACACTTTGTCGTATGTGATGTCTGTCACTCCGCCATCGTTTACGGTATTTGCCAGAGTAGTTACCTTTACGGTCTTCAACACTGCCAGCATTTCGGCTGGCATTCCGCAGAGAAAACCATCTTTTTGGGCAAGCTGAGCCGGTGCAATATCCCAGTCATCCTGCTTTGCCCACCATTTTCCTTTCGGCTGTGTAGAATTAAGCCACTGTCGAGCGGCTGAGTACTTCCATCTATTCCAGCCATATCCGGCTTCCTGCATACTGTTCAGGTTTCCGTTTCTGGTCGCATACTGCATCGTTCCCAGGGATGTTCCGCCGGATCCGGAAGTGATCGGCACTGTCTCGATTGTTGTGATTCCATCGGCGGCGTATGAGGTTGCTTTCCAGTTGGATGCCACCACATCCGGCATCTGGGTAAATCCAGCTACTGATCCGCCGGCAGGAACAGCTTTTGTGAGCGTAAACTGCCATGTAGTGTCTTTCTGTGCGTCTTTCTCGCCCCATTTTGCGCCCAGCGTTACATTGTAGGTTCCGGCTGCAAGTCCATCCGGGCAACGCAAAAAGGCACGGTTGCTAAACTGCACGCCGAACGGTGTGGTGTAATGAGCTTCCAGGAAGGTTCCCTGGATATTCTCTCCATCCTCCAGCTCTGCAGTATCAAAGTGTGTGATATGCCACGGGAAATCGTATTCCTTGTTGTTCGCAGCTGTATCAGTCCATTTTTCAAGGATCTGATCGCCAAAATCGAATATCTTCTGGGTGATTCCGTTCCTTGAAAGTCCGCTAAACTGTGCCCATGTAGAAATTTTTTCCAGGTCTGCCGACTGGGTAAATGCCATGGTCTGCAATGCCTGGGAAATTTCCTGCAAGGTTTTTTCTCTCGGGAAATTAATGAGCATCTGGTCTCCTGTTGCCATTTTCTTACTTCCTCCTTATTCTGTGTAGACAATATTCAGACCGCCGTCTTTCGGGTCAACCTGAAATGTTATATGATTCACCTGTGCCATCACTGCCTCCGCAGCTGCGTTTGCATTCTTAGTAGCTTTTTCCGATGCTTCGGCACGAACTTTTTCTGCATTCACTCTGGCGGTTTCTGCGGATGCTCTGGAAGTTTCCGCAGATGCCCTTGAAGTTTCTGCATTTTTTCGTGCCACTTCTGCTTCAGACCTGGATTTTTCCGTAGATGCTCTGGAATTCTCTGCTTTCACTCTGCTTTCCTCAGCAGACACCCTGGAGGCTTCCGCCTGTGATCGCTTAGTTTCAGCAGCATCTCTCGCTTTCTCCGAAGAATTTCTGGTATTTTCGCTACTGTTTCTTCGGTTCTCTGCCTCAGTTCTCGTTTGTTCTGCCTGGCTTCTGGCATCTTCTGCCTGATTGCGTACCTGTTCAGAAGATGCTCTGTTTTTTTCGTTTGCTACTCTATTAGATTCATTAGCCGATCTGACAGATTCTTCCTGATTTCTTGCAGATTCAGCTCGCACGCGGCTTTCTTCGGCGGCACTTCTGTTGTTTTCAGCAGTTTTCCTTGACTTCTCATTTTCATCTCGGAAGTTTTCGGAAGTTTTTCTTGTTTTCTCGCTAATAGCTCTTGTATTTTCAGCATCAGCTCTGGCACTTTCAGCTTTTACTCTCTTATCTTCTGCATCAGCCCTTGCCACTTCAGCTTTTACCCTGGCAGCCTCAGATTCACTCCTGTTTTTCTCCGATGCATTCCACTTGGAATCATTGGCTGATCTTGCATTCTCGGCTTCTACTCTGGATTGTTCAGAAGCATTTCGTGTATTTTCTGACTCCTCTCTCTGCTTCTCGGCAAGTGCCCTGGCATTTTCTGCCTGCCCTCTGGCATTCTCTGCTGCGGATCTTTCTTTTTCAGCAGTTTTTCTTGCTTCTTCGTTCTGAGATCTGGTGTTTTCTTCTTGCACCCGCTTCTCTTCAACCTGAACTCTGGCAGCCTCAGCAGACTCCGTTTCTTCTGATACCGCATTCATCTTCTCCATAGCGGAAATAAAAGCCTCTCGGACTTCTTCACCATACTCAGCCTTCCTCAGCTGTTCGATTTCAACTGATATATCAGCCATATTACTCCTTTCCGGAAATCTGAATTGCATACTCTTTTACTTTCAGTTCCCTTGTTTCAGACAGTACCATGCATAACATATAGTCCATAAGTGATGCCGGGATGCCGTTCTGGTACATAATAGTCAATACTGCATCTCTGATCTTTTCTGTATATGTATCCAGAATTGCCCCCAGCGGAATGTCGTTCGGGGCAGCTCCTGTTTCTACTTTCTCGGAGTCTTTTTCTTCCGGATTTTCGTTAACTGGTTCTATTACTTTTTCATTTTCTACTGCATTTTCCTCTTTTACCATTTTAGTTCCTTTCATACAGATCCTGTATCAATTTAAGCATGACCGGAATGATAACCCTAAAGTTCCAGTCTTCCGGCTCGCCATTCTCGTTAATCTGAGCCGCTTCCGGGAGTGCAGCATATACATCCTCTGCATACAAGCCTGGAAGTTTCTTTCCATTCAGCCAATCGGTTTCGCTAAGATAATTGTCTTTATACTTAAACCAGATTACAGGAATATTTAAGATTCTTCGTGCTTCTTCTAATGTCATATCCGCAATATGGTTCTTATAACGTTTTGAAGACGAACTCAAATAGCACACTGTAGCACCGTCATTTCCGAATACCATATGTCCGCCAGATGTCACATGAGTCAAATTAAATACTTTGAAGGCGTCTGATCCGTCCGAAAATTTAGAAGTTCCCGGTCGTATTTCCAAACCGTAGTTAAATACGAACGCATGAGATCTCATACTTAACGTAGCGTAACCCGTACTTATTTTCCCGTCCTTGATCGTGAAGTCTCCGATAGTTCCTTTTTTGGCGATAAATGATCCGTCTGTTTTAATTTGAAAATACTTATTCGCTGAAACCATGCCATTAAAGTCAATCTTGCTGGCTTTAATTGATATAGTCTCAGCCGTCTGGTTAATGGCGGATATAATTCCGCTTTTCTCAACCTTGGTGCTGATGGATCCTGCTGTCTGCGTGATCTTGGATCTTAGTTCTTCCTCTGCGCCTTTCGCCCTTGTGATTTCTGTGGAAATCGAATCAGACAGAACACTGAATTTTGCTTCTGTTTGGTCAGAGCGGTATGCATATATACCTACATCCGTAATATACACTCCTGTATAATTTCCATTTTTTGTGGGCGTAATACAAAGATTATGTGTGCCAGCTTCAAGTTCCAAAGCATCAACCGTAACTTCTGTCCACTGTTTACTCAAATCTTTTCGAGGAATAGACTTAATAACAGTACTATCCATTTTGATTTCCACGGAATTTTCTTCCTGACCTGTCGTTCCTTTCAAAGCAAGCTTCAGTACAACTTCTATTGACATCTTATTATCAAGTTCATAGCTCCATATTGCGGAATTCGGACTATACAGCTTGTTGTCAATGTCCGTAATAAGTGCACAGGTTTTCCCATCGTAAGTATAATTTTTCTTGCTGCCCAGGCTACTGCCACCGGGCGCGGTTCCGGCCCATCCAGAACAATCTTTCTCAAACGACCCATTGGTACAATAATTGTAATACACCTTGCTCCGCACTGACATATTAATCTGGTCTGCCGCAAGCTGTATTGCCGACTGCATTTCGGATATTTTGGTGTAATCCTGTAGCTTTCCGTCTGTGGCATCATTCGCATCTTCCAGGGCTTTGTTTGCCTTACTGGTTGCATCATTTGCCGCAGCACTAATCGCCTCGGATTTTGCAGTATTTGCAGCACCTTTCCAAGCCTCCTCTGCGTCCTCGAACCGTACGTCAACGTCACTCTTGGTTATATATGTCTCAGAGATATTTTGAGTGACCTGGGCCGTAATGCTGCTAGCCTGCTGATTGATAGCAGACTGCACTTGTGCGGTTGTGGCGTATGACGTCAGCTGTTCCTTGAGATTGTCTTTGCTGACATACGACGTTGCTATATCAGCTTTCACAGAGCTCTTGATACTGTCAGCCTCGACTTTCAGTTTAGCTTCCAGAGATGCTGTGCTTACATAATTCTGCAGCTGCGTGGTCGTATTATTAACTGCATCCTGATACAGCCGTTTGGACTGATCTGTGGTCGTATAGTTCTGAGATACATTCAACAGGATACTTTGCTGTGCAACTTCAATCTTGGAGTTTATCTCTTCCGTTGTAAGGTAGTTCTTAAACTTTGAGTTTACCTCTGCCGTGATCCGGTTTGCTTCCGTAGTGATTTTGGCAGATACATTGTCGATCATCTCTGTAAGATCTCTCAGACATCGGATGTTCGTGACATAATACTCAGATCCGGCAGATCCTTGAACAGTAACAGCGACCGTTTTTGCCGCAGCTGTGATTTTCACCTCTTTTTTATACAGATGAAATTCCTCAAAAGTGTAGCTGCTCAAATCGAAAGACGTTAAATTCCCATCGAATCCAACTCTTACCGTATTTGGGCGTTTTCCACTTGGGTATGCTCCATCTGCAGCAATCGTATAGGTTCCCTCTTCAAGATTCCCAACGGATTGTTTGATTGTCACCGTCCCGGCGGCTTTAAAAGCAATCTTGAAGCACTTCATGTTCAGGTATTCTGCCTCTGTCACCGTAACTGAAGAATTTGTTCCGGAAACTGTGAATTTACTCAATGCAAGAGTTTCCTGTTCACCGTTCACGATATAGTTTTTTCTGGAAACATACTCTTTCAGGGACGATGCCGACAGAACAATCTTGCTCTCCGTATTCTTAATTGATATACTGATGGTTTCTTTTAAGAGTTTTTCTTTTCCATCCGTATAATTATTGCTTGCCGTTGTCGCATTTGTCTGAGCATTGGAAATGGATGTTTCAACTTCTTTTCTGTATTCTACATCTATGGACTCAGCAACAACGGAGTTTGCAAGGAGCATCTTTCCGTTGATCTTGCCATCCATAGTAAGGGCAACTCCATCAATCGGTCCATCATATCCCTGACTGTAATGTGCAAGCCCGCCAAGCCCCCACCGCCACAGATAGGTAGCCTTCGTTTTGTACTCTTCATCGTCAGCCACAATAAACTCTTCTGGCACATGGATTGCGTGGCCATTCTTCACCTGTGCATTTATCAGCTTCTGTGCTTCCGTTATAGCCTCTCGGAGGATTTCTCTCTTTGAAGGCAAGGAATTTATTGTCTCTTCCATTTCAGCTGTATTCTGGGCATTTGACGAGGTGTACGTCTTAGCACTTGTACTGTCACCAAGTGTTACGGTATTCTTTGAAAAATCAGATATATATATCTTCTTCTTTGTCAGTGGAAACTCTCGATCCAATCCATTCTGCTTGGATATGCAGCGAATCTTATCTCCAATCTGGAATTTCTCAATCTGCTTATCACGAAGGTTCATGTCGATCGCTTTAAGTTCCAAAACCATCTTCTCATACTGGACACTCTTCAGATATTCATGTCCTTTTTTCATCAGGTTTGCAGGTACTGTGACATCATCCCAGATTACAACCTTGGTAATCTTTCCGAATTCTTTCACCGCATTGGTGTCTGTGACATAAATAACACCACCGTTGACATCTGCTATCGTAAGGCGGGCATCCAGGACTCCAACTTTATCGCTGTCATTTTCCAGGACTGCTCCAAGTGGGATAATCCGCGTAGCAACTTCTGATGCATCCATGTTTCTTGCGAAATCAAGTAGGTTTTTGCCGAACTCAATAGTCTGTGAATTCTTTCGGTAAAAATCCTCGTCCGAAAGATAATCCAAATATCTGAGGTCATTTTCGTGCCGTACAATAAAATGACCACCTAAACGATCTGACAGGCGGTCTTTTAAAAGGTCTCTTGTGTTGTTGTAATTAGAATACCGGTACAGAGAATCGTTACTGTCCGTTACCGTGACCCTGCCAAGAGTGAACTGTTTTCGTTCCTCAACCTGTGAATTATGTATATCCAGCAAATCTTTCAGATATTGACTCACTGTAACGTCCTGATATTTCTTGATCGGCTGTATACTGTCACAAAAGAACGCAAGCTCCCCTTCGCAGAATACTTGTTTCGCTCCGGAAAAATCATCCTCATCATCGTACAGAATCCGTCCGTAAAACTCCGGAACACCATCGTTATAAAACACAACGTCAGTAGTCAGTTTCTTCACATACTCATAGTAGGGATGATCTGGGTAGACAGTAAATTCCGCCTGCCCATTGATATTATCTCCGATTTCAAAATATCCATCACCGACAAACAGGTTCTGCTTAGGATCATGCAGTACATACTCCTTGCCATCTACAAAGGCTTTCACTGTGTACATTACAGGACACCTCCTGTTCCGTCTGCTTTCGTCTTATATGGATTGCAATTACAGGAAATGACAATCTGAGCCAATACCTCATTGGTCTTCTCGGTGTTCAGTTCGCATCTTCCTGTGTACCGATAATCCGGATCTGTATCAAGCGTAATCTGCAGTTTCTGTCCATGCACTGCTGTTGCAATGGCAGTCACTAATGATGCCCAGTCTGTATAGCTGCAATTTCTGGCGTCAAACGAAAACTCTAACGTTCTCATGCCATAAGTAACTCCGCCGAATGTAGCTTCCGTAAGGTCCAGGGATCCGTTCATGCCAGGTACTTCGACGTAACTTGTCTTAACTTCTGGCAGTCCTATCTTGATTTCTTTCAGTTTCAGTCCCCACGCTTTGTAAGAATGGTTTGTTCCAAATGTTACTCCTGTTCCTGACACGATCATCCTCCTCTCCTTTTATGTGCGTCAATTCTAGCCATGTTCTTGTCTATGATCGGAGTCTGAGCTTTTCCAACCTCTTTTCCGTCTAATTCAACATGTACATGTGTTTCTCCTGCAATCTCAACAGTTGTATCACCCGCTTTGAACGTTCCGGCTTTTTCTTTTTCCAGCTTATATGTGGTATTAATGTTCTTATCCAGTGTAATTTTACCTGTTTCAACCCGTACCATGGACTGCATTCTCCTGCCAAGAGATGCCATTTCTGTGTCCATCTTTTTGTACAGATCAGGCATTTTGCTTTCAATACCCTCTGTGATTCCCGGCGGGATCCACTGTCCTACCTCATCAGCAAAAACTCTGGACGGAGAGTGGATGCCAAGAGCAGACTTTGCATTGCTGACAATATTGCTGAAGAAATTATATACAGAATCACGGAACCAGCCAGCCGCATTACAGATACCATTCCATACACCGCTGACAATATTAGATCCAACAGATACCATCTCGCCCGGAAGCCCTGATACTCCATTTATCACAGCATTTACCAGGGTCGATGCAGCCTGTGCACCCATGCTCATCATGTCACTAGCCCAGTCACTCACTTTGTCGATGGTCTCTGACAGCCACTCCCATATCTTTCCTGGTAATCTCGAGATAGTGTCTACCACCCTCGACACGAATCTGGACGCTGTGCTGGTTGCTTTTTTAAGCATCTCGCTTCCCCAGGACGTAACTTTTTCTATGGTCTTGCTCAGCCATGTCCATACTTTTCCAGGAAGCTCCGAGAAAAAGTGCACGATCTTATTTATGATCTTTGGCACATTTTCAGTCACATATGAAAGTGCTTTGCTTCCCCAGTCACTTATTTTCGACAGTACCAGTGACAAAATGTTCCAGATCTTTCCCGGCAGCTGTGAGTAAAACGATATGATGTTCTCAATGAAGACCGGCACATTTTGCGTGATCCAGGAAACAACATTTGAGCCCCAAGAAACAAGAGTCTCTATTACCGGTGCAATTGCATCACCTATTTTTCCGGGCAGCTCTGTGAAAAAGTCTACTACAGAAGAAATGATTTCCGGAACAACTGTGGAAATCGTCTCGCCTATGGAAGTACCCCACTCTACAACTTTATCTGCCAGCCCACCGACAGCCGACATGATTGCATCTGGAATTCCCTCAAAGAAAGGAATAGCAGTATTCTCCCACCAATCAGGGAGTGTTTCTGTAAAGAACTCTTTTACTGCATCCCAGTTGCATATTATAGCAATGATACCGGCAATCGCGGCAACAATCGCAATGGTAAGCGGGCCGCCAAGTGTCGCTACAATGCCGCCGATGCCAGAAACGATCGTGCTTCCAAGGCTTGAAAGCCCAGTTAGGGCAGCACTGCCTAAACCAGAAAAAACACCGCCAATTTTCGTAGTGATTCCTGCAATCTTAGGAAATTCAAGTGCAAGGACCTCACTAAATGTTCCAGCTCCGCCTTTTATCAGCGAAAATCCTTCTACCAGCTTTGGAATAATGCTGGTTGCGGTTTTTGCTCCACTTGCGAATCCTTGAATTGCTGAAGTTGCTGATCTTACAGTACCGGCAACTGCACTCGCGGTTTTCAGCGTGACAAACGCAGCTGCAATCTTTCCAATTGCTTCTCCGATGGAGCGAAGAGTATTTGGATCCGCGTCTTTCAGGACATCAAAGATCTTACGCACCAGATCCTGGACAACTTCCAGTTCTGGTCCGATTACACTTGTGAATCCGTCAAAGATTCCTTCAAGCAGGCTTCCGATCTGCGGTGATTCCTGCTTTATCCCCTCAATCAGTCCCTGTACAAACTGTTTTCCAACATCCAGGATCTCCGGAATTCCTTGTATCAGCTCAGACACCAGGGTAATAATGATCTTTGTTGCTGATGCTCCCAGAGAAGGGGCATTGTCAACTAAAGAATCGGCAAACTGGCTTAACGCAGCTTTTCCGGTTTCAACGATCTGAGGCAGGTTATCTGCCATTCCGGCAAGAAATTCAGTAATGAGAGTAGCTGCCGCACTCCAGAATGTACCCGCAAATGACAATACAGTTTCTATGATTGTTGTTGCCAGTTTAGCTCCAGACTCTGAAAATTCAGGAGCATGTTTCATAATCTCCTGAATAAAAGTATCGCATAATGTTCCTGCCAGCTCGACCAGCTTCGGAGCTTCATCAAGCCCCATCTGTGCAAGCTGTGCCAGAGATGATGCGAAAGAGATTACCAGTCCATTAAACCCATTTTCTGCCAGAGAATTGTTCATATCCTCCAACATGGAAGTTACGGTTTTTACCGTATCTTTCATTGGTTCCTGTACTTTTTCATACAGGGCAATCTGGACCGATTCCAGTGCGCTCTTTGCAAGTGTAATGGCTCCCTGAAGGTTATCATTCATGGTATCTGCCATTTTTTCAGCAGCACCATCGGAATTGTAGATAGCCTCTGTCAATTTGTCGAAATCATCATCTGATGAGTTGACGATCGCGAGCAGTCCGGACATTCCCTGAGTACCGGCAAGGGTAGCCGCATATTTAGCTTTTAATGCACCCTCGGCACCATAGGCTTTTTCTGTCAGGTCCTGTAATGCTTTATTGTACTTCTTCTCGGTCAGCTCGCCGTTTGCATACTGAGTATCAAGCTCAGCCAATTTGGATTGAAATTCATCCATCGGCATCTGGCATTTTCCAAAACTTTTACGAAGATCCTGCATGACATCCATGAGGGATTTCATGTTTCCCTCATCATCCTGCAAGGATATTCCTAGATAATCCATTGCTGCAGCCATGGAATCTGTCGGCTTCGCCAGGTTCGTAAACAGCTGTCGCAGAGATGTGCCTGCCATAGATGCCTTGATTCCTGAGTTTGCCATCAGTCCAAGGGCAACCGAAACGTCCTGGTAGGAATAACCTAATGCGCCGGCTACAGGAGCAACATACTTGAAGGATTCTCCCAACATAGCAACATTCGTATTTGAATTGGATGCTGCCGCAGCTAATGCATCCGCAAACTTTCCAGACTGATCTGCGGCTTCTCCAAATGCTGTCAGTGCATCCGTTACGATATCAGATGTACTTGCCAAGTCTTCACCGGATGCTGCAGCAAGATTCATGATACCTTCGATGCCATTCAGCATGTCCCCTGTTTTCCAACCGGCCATTGCCATATACTGCATCGCTTCAGCAGATTCTGTAGCGGAGAACTTTGTCTTCGCTCCCATTTCTTTTGCTTTATCAGCCAGCTTTGCAATCTCATCTCCGGATGCCCCTGAAATAGCCTGTACTTTACTCATGCCGGCTTCAAAGTCACTGCCTGCTTTTATGGCTGTAGCAGCAAACCCGGATACTGCAGTAGCAGCACCGCCAATGATCGCGGCCGTTGCCTTTATTCCCTTTGATGCAATACCGGATATATTATCTATACCATCCTGAAACCCCGATGAATCAATCGACGTATCAAATTTTAGCGTACCGTCATAAGCCACAATCTCACCTCTCTTTTCGGCTCGATCATCGGCTCATAATGGCACTACTTGATCTGTTTTCCGTTTTTTAACTTTACTTCAAAAAAGGCATGACAGTTGCGCCCCTTACAGGCAACCATCACGCCTTTGCATTCTGCCGATTCTTTAAAAAATATCGGCATTGTGTATCCGCATTCCGGGCACTGTACCCGGTGCATCGAATTCTTTACTTCAATTTTCATCACCTCTTACAGCAGCCCACTAAGATCTCCGCCATTCATGAGGGCATTTGCGATTGCATCTGCCTTTTCAATCTCATCGGCAGGCATAGGCAACGCATACAGATCTTTCATCTTCTGGTAATAATTTCTCTGCTCAGTTGTCATTTTTCCATCAATCTCCATACTGCGATATCCCATAATCTCTGATATTTTCACATCTGGCTGGAGAGAATGGAACAGTGCCCGAAACTTCCACCAATGCATATACGGCACTTTCTGTAGATCAATATGATACTGTGACAGGAAAGCAGCATAGATATAATCATCGTCATGTTCATATGAATAGATCATCTGTCTATCAGCTAGATCCAGTGCACCACTTCGCCGAGCCTGTTCCTGCCGGTATATTTTCCCTCCCTGATAGAACCACATAATCTGGTCAACCGCAGCGTCAAGATCATCTGGAATGATCGGATAATATAATCCCAAAGCTTTTCTTGCTTTCTGGGCATCTTCAATATCCGGATCCTGCATTAATATTTCAAATGCAATTGTAATCCGGAAATCAGAGTTGATTGCATAGGGTGTGCCACCTATGCTTACAATCTTAGGCAGAGGGTCTATGAGCATATTATGTTTCATCATGGGCGGTTAGCCTGGTGCACTGACATATTTCCTCTGCCTTTTTTGTGTTTCCTTCTTGCTGCTCTGTTCGGTGCAGCACCGCCTGGCATATACTCTCTGCTGATTTCTTTGATCTGCTCGCTGCTTTTGTTAGCTTCACTTACTACAGCCGCAAATGATTCCATGCTTCTTCCGATATGATGTTTTCCTTCAAACAGTTTTTCAGACGTTCCCTCACCAAACACACAGTCAAAGAAGTCATTCACAACTTCACACTGATAGCGCATAGCACCCGAATTGCTTTTTCCTTCATAAGCTTTCTTATCAGCAACACGATCCTTGACCCTCTGACATTCAGTTTCAAACTTTTCAGCCACATCTGCATCCAGAAGATCCAGTTCCAGCTCTACTCCATTAATTACCATGCTCATATCCTCCTCTTATTACTTTGCGGTAAACGCAGGTGTCTTTGTATTGAAATATCCATCTACCGGATCTCCTACTGCATTCAGGTTTCCTTTTACAGACTGTTTCTTATCGCCTTCAAGGGTCGATGCCTCAACAGAAACCAGGAATTTACGTGCCGCATAGGTAGATTCTGCCGATGCTTTTCCTTCGAACAGTTCCACTCGACAGTATTCAAATTCTGCTTCTGCTCCAACAAGATGATTTCTTCCAACCGTGTACAGGGCGTTTACAGCTTCCTGGCTCTTGATCAGATGTGCCTCAAACGGGAACACCGATTTATACGATGTCACAGAAGAACTTTCGGATGCTTCATTCACATACTTGCTACTTTCACTTTCCGCTCCGAAGGTTTCATTCAAACTGGTAAAACCAACTCCCATAAGAACCCAGTTCGGAGATTCCGATGTGCCGATATTGAGATAATCGGCAATCTGGTGTCGCTGTACAACGTCTCTTTTTCCTGTTGTCTCACTCATTTTTCGTTGCCTCCTTGTAATATAATAATCGCAAGGCTATCTGGTACCTTGCGTTTTCCATTGCTCCATCATAGATATATCCGGGTGACAGCACCTCGATTTCCTCTGCCGACATTCCCTCTGGCATTTCCGGAAGGTTCCCAGATAAGCTATTTTCCTCAATCCAGTCAGCAAGCCGCTCGTAGAACTGTGAGTTTTCAATGTTCTGGAGCCTGTCCATGCTGTAATATTCCCGGGATCCAAACTGGAACTGATACTGCCGCTCAGTGCTGCCGTCCACATACCTCTGTATGATCGGATCACAGATACCTGTTTCGATCACATACTCCACGGCATCCTGTCCAAGTGCATCTACCCTGAATATGCCATCCTGCAAAAGAGGGCATTGAAGAAAATACTCCGTAATGCCCTCAATAATACTTTTCACTGCCATTTCTACACCTCAAATCTGCTTCATTCCCCGCAGAATATCGTCTTTTTCAGATGTTTTCATACGTTCAAACCATTTTGCACCACGGTTCGCGTCATAAGATCGTGTCTCAGCGGTATCATAATACTGATATGCTGCATAAGGTGCTGTGTACCTAACCTCGCCGCTTCCGATAGAGGTCCCCAGCTTTCCGGAAGTCTTCAGGAAGCCTGACTTGAGCGGTACCCTGGGATCGCATCTCCTGAGAACTTCTGAGTCCACGAATGCCTGTTTTTTTCGAAAGTTAGCATTCATCCTGTTGGCAAAGCCTGATGCCCATGAAAATGTCCCTTTTCCGTTCTTTCCACTAAAAAAGCTGCTTCCCGGGGTTGTGATCTTTCCTACACCGCTCATGCCGCACCTACTTTCCAGTGTCTTACCCTCGGACTTCCTCTTTTGGTATTGTCCGCATACCCAGTAACCTTTATCATCTTGCCATATTTCTTGTTCAGATACACGCCAACATCACTGATTGAACTTGCGGTAATTCTACCATAACGGAAGCTGAACGGATCCCAACGCCATTTCTTGCCGTAATAAATGCCAGCCTCAATATCATTCCACTCCGGAACGATCATCCCTGTCCGGAAACTGAAATCATCCCAACGCCAACGTTTAGGGTACATCAGCTTTGGGAAAATATAGTCTCCTTCCTGTATCGTCCAGTGTTTAGGAATCTTTTCCAGTGGCAGTCTTCGGTATTCCTCAGGCGGCAGGAATGTTCGGTTATCCTGAATATGTGCTGTATATGGAATCCGGATAGCATAGGCATCCTGACTCTTTTTATACCCATCAGCTCCAGACACGCCGCTGTTTTCATACCAGCTGATGCCATAGATTCTAGTCGGAAAATAAGATTCTCTCCTGTCCGGACCTGTGATTGCATTGAATATCGTCATTTCTTCAATGGCGTTTATCATGGTCCATCACCGTCCTTAAAATCGTACTGTCTGGAAAATCCTCGATACAGCAGACCTGTCGAAGCCAGGAAAGACCGTATCTTTGCCACAGCATTTGCAGTCGCATCCTTCTGTGTTCCCCCGGTGGAATAAGTCACGGAATAACCATCATTGCTCTCGGACGTAATCTCGCGTTCTGCTCTCACTTCATTCTGATACAGGCATTCTGCAGCCGCACATGCAGCTCTTTTTACAGATTCCGGAACTGTATCCAGCCTGTGGATCCTACCGAAGGTAAGCTGGTCAATGAGCGCAGATGCAGCCAGCATATTCGGGCCAAATTTCTCAGCAGTAATCTCAGTGCCAAGATAGTTCTTGGTGTAATAGGCATAATCTGCATACTTTCCGTTTTCCATATCGTACCTGCCTCTCAGTCTTTGGTTTTCTTGTTCTCTTCTTTTTTCTGCCCGGCAGGATCATCCAGATGGATCGCTCCTACTTGTCCAGGTTTCTCATTCAGATCGGTGAGGCTGTACCCCAGTTCTTTATAGTAGTCCGCCTTAGAATCCGGAATCCTGCATACGGCATTACCTTTCTGTGCAAGCTGCATCTTTACGCCTCCTGATCTGTCTTCTTTGTGGTCTTCTTTCTGGAAGCTGGTGCATCTGGCACAACTGCTCCCATTGTAGACTGTGCCTGGAGTGCAGCTTTCAGCTCGGCATTTTCCGCCTGAAGCTCCTCGATCTTCTTATCTGCCTTCTCTGCGTACAGGGTAGCTTCTTTCAGTTTTGCCTTCAGTTCCGCTACTTTTCTTTCAAGATTTTCCGGCTCGATCACCGTTTCTCCTGATTCGTCAGAAATTACATAACCCATTTTTGCATATTCCTCTGCTTTTTCTTCTGCAATGGTAAGTACACGATTGGCTTTCTGTGCAGTACAACTCACTATTTTCCCTCCTTCATTCACTATTCGTGCCCGGGAAAACCCAGGCACGTAATCCGATCATCACGCCTCTACAGACATTCTGATTCCTTTATTCTTATTCTTCAGCACGAATACATCTTCGTGAGACTCCTCGTAATATACATACTTTCCTTCAGACAGAGCAGACGGCGGATCGAGTTTTGCAAACTCATAGCTGGTCGGTGTGATAACGGAAATCGGATTAATCAGCATCATGTTAACCTGTTTCGCACCTGCGGCCGGTTTCCATCCCTGAGTGAAGTTGTACAGTGTTTTCATCAATTCGGACGGAACCTCTGAGATTTCTACTTCTTCCAGTGCCGTGATTGCTCTGGAAAGTCTGTTCTGAGCTCCAACGTTCAGGGTTCTGTAAATTCCCTGTGCGCTCTTGATCAGAGTATTAACTGCCGGAGTGACATACAGCAGAAGCCCGGTCTTCGGAACTCTTCCTTCAGACATCTCTTCCAGGAATTTATCAAACACACTGAGGATATTCTCCGTTGTAAGCACGGTAGTGTCTGCTTTTTCTCCCTGTGTAGTCCAGTCAGCATAGATCTTGGAAATGGTATATGCATCCATTTCCGGAAATTTCTGTTCCTCATTGAACACTTTTGTAATGTTCGCAATGGTAGTTACCTGGTTTGTTTCCTGAACATCTCTCGGATGAACAAGAGTAGACCATTTTCTCTCGTTTTCAAGTGTCAGCGGGATCCAGCTGTTGTCGTAATTCCTTGCGGCTGTAGCGATGGTATCTCTTGTGGAATCAACACGTCCTGTTACGGAAATGCTCGGAATCTCAATGGTCTTTCCGTTTAACCATCTGTATCTTCCGTTATTTGGTGTTGCATACAGAGCACCAAAATACAGGACATACGGAAATGCCTGCTCCAGTGATCTCTGGTATTCCTGTGCATAGTTTAATGCTGTCATAGTCTGTTTTCCTCCTAATCATGTTTTCTGACCCCGGTAAATCCGAAGCTGAATGCCGGTGTATTTTCCGGATTACTGTGTGACTGGGTTGATGCTACAAAAAACGGCTTATTTTCCGGTTCATTAACCTCCGGTTTTTCCTCTGTCTTAAAGGCTCCTTTGTAGTCCTCACTCTCCATAAGGGTTTTCATGTAGTCCTCTGCACCAAGGAATTTACCGTCTTCCAGCTTGAATCCTTTCTTGTTGAATTCTGCCATGATTCCCTCGCGGGCCGGCTTGCTGGTGAACTGGTACTTGCTCATAAACATATCGGCAGCATGCGAATACTCCTGTGCTTCCAGTCTGTCTTCCAGAGCTTTTGTATCGGCATTGTACTTGTCTTCCCATTCTTTCGCTGATTTCTGGATGCCCTCAATATCCATATCCTTATAGGACTGAATCTCTGCATTGGCATCTGTGAGCTGCTGTTTTACTCCGGTCAGCTCTGTAATCTTGGCATTGTACTTTTCTTTAGATACATAGCCACCACCGGACAGATCTGCAATTTTGATATTTCCATCTGCATCAATGGCAGCTTCCAGTTCCTCATAAGTCATTGCCTTCGGTTCTTCGCCTTCCTTCGGTGTTCCAAACAGTTTCTTTAAAAAATCGTAAGCCATTCTGCTTACCTCCCTTTCTTCGCTGATTTCATTTAATTTCCGGTTCACTCCGGCACCGCTATCGTGCTATATATCCTGGCACGATCAGGAACGAACAGTTTAAACGCCATGTTCAGGGCAATAAAAAACAAGCTGCATTTACAGCCTGTTTCTGTTGCGTGTGATATGCTTGTAGCTTCGTGATAGCCCTCAGGAGCCTTTATAACTGCTTGAATAGAGAAATTATTGCATTCAGCTATAAAAGCCCTTAAATGGCTTCCCTGTAACCCAAGGGACGGGAGATATTGGATCACCTCCTTCAAAGCGGTTCGTAGTTTCTTTCAAACTCGCGTCTGCTCATTGCGATCATCCCTCCTTCCGGTTTTCTGATGATGTAATCTCCAACTCTTACATGGATCCTCTGCATCTTCCCATAAATCGTGCAACCATATACCTCTACATGGTCCACAACCAATTTCCGGTCGATCAGAATATGTTCTTCCCGGACTGCATCAATAAACCAGTCCGGAGCTCTTGCATCTGCGGCTTTGGTAAGAACAAAAGCGTCTACCTCTACCGGCTTATGTCGAAATTTCATGCCATCTTCTCCCTTCTGTTATCTGTCGGCAAAATACCAGTCTTCCGCAAGGCAGTCACGAATGGACGGAACCCACATTGCATGAGAACCATCTACTGTACTGATCTGAAGGTACGGTTCGCACTTAAACAATTCCCCTTCTTGAAGTCCCCATGCTTCCGCAGTCTGCTTATTACACGGGATGCCGTCCGGGTAGCCCTTCTGATACACAACAGAAAGTCCTTTGCCGTTCCAGCCTTTACGGGCAAGTCTGTATCCTTTCGCCAGATACTTTAATGCTGACCCGAATCCAAACGCCTCTGTACCTCCAAGTTCCGGACAGTTCTCTTCATTGGCGATCAGCCATTCCTCACTGCAAATATTCTCCATCGTGTAAGACATAATAGTAGATTCCCGAATATCAACCTCTTCGCCAGTTCTAAGATGCATGATGATTGTTTCTTTTTCAGCGTCCCAATACCAATAGCCGCCCCATGTTGGCAGCTTTACTTTGTTTCCGGATCTCATTTCTCTGAATGCGTCTGCAAATTTCATAGCTTTATTCCCCTTTCTCGTAATCTTCAATTACTGCAATGCCGTACTCAATAGCGCAAGTATTCTCAATCTTGCACCCTCTGGCTTCGTCCCATCCTTTAGCAAAGAACGCCACATCAGCTTCTGCAAGAAGTTTAAGGGATTCACCCAGATACCAAAGTGGCTTTGCGTCAACTGGTGCTGATTGAAAGAATGAATCAATTACTTCCACTGGCTCACCTACCAGTTTTTCTGCGCTTTCAATTGCCTTTTTTCTTACTGCAAGGATTTCTTCGTCTGTCTTTCCTCTCATTGGCTGGCTGATAAATAATTTCTTCATCTCTCTTATTCCTCCACTTTTTCATATGTTTTTTCAAAAATATCTGGTTTGCAAGGATATAACTCTCCGTTCACTCCCCGGATAACATAATCTCCTACAGATACATGGTGCGTACCTTCCAAGGTGTCAATAAACAGTCCCAGTTCCGCATAGTCCACATCTTTGAGCTTATAACCATGATGCATGATTCCAGATTCAAAAGCGGCCGCCGCCCATTCTGGGACACAATAGCTGCCATCTGAGTTTTTCAGATCACCTTCGTACTTGAATGCATCAATAACTACCGGTTTCTTTCTGTACTGCATAACTTTTCCTCCTATTTTTTCTTTGCTTTCCTGTTCGCCCACACAGCTTTTGCACTGACTGAACGGTTAAATGACACCAGATTGCCTTTATGGTCCTTAACGGCAACAACCTGTGTCCGGTCAGATTCCGGACTGCGGTTTGTCTGCCTGCAAAAGTCCTTCATCTGCTTCTCTTTTTTCTTCAATTTCACTGCTTCTTCCGTAAATTTTTCGCGGAAATAAGCCTTTTCTTCCTCGCTGTCGGTATTTTCTATGTACGAATCATACCCGGCAAGGACTCTTTTGTACTCTCGGATAGAACGTTCATATGCTCTCTGTCTCTGCATACAGTCATATTCCGTAAGCAGGTCACCAGCATAAGAATACTTGGGTTCACTGTAGCTTTTCAGCGTGTCCTTCGTATAAGCCGGTTTTGAGATGCCTGGCCAATATGGAAAAAAGCTATGCCTACAGTTCCATCCGCACAGTCCCTCGCCCGTTCCATAACCGGTTGCATCATAGAAGTTATCATGATTGCCATCCGAACCCTCAATCCGGTACACCCTGCCCTGCCAGGTTGCATGGGACGGTCTGGCTCCGGCATGGGCTGTAACTTCATAGTATTTGGCATCCATGTCTTCAGCGTACAGTTCTGTCAACTTCCCGGCTGTCTGATTTACACCAGTCAGCAAAGCAACTCTCATTGCAACATCAATCTTAGATGTGTGACCGCTGCTGTACAGCACGCTCGTTCCATCGACAGCGGCAGATCGTATAGCCTGCCTGATAGCTTCCTGGTAAGAAAAAGCACCGGACGAGGCTTTCATATATGCCTCATTCAGTGCCTGTAAAAACTTCTGCTGTGTAGCTGCCGCCGTTGTCAATGTCAGATTACTTATTTCTCCCTTGCACTTCTCAGCTGCCGCATTCATTACCTGTTTCATTGCATCTGACATTCTGAGTTCAGATGATTTGAGCTTTCCGGCACGGATAAGTGGTGCAGCATCGTTCTTCATCCCAACCAGTCCTGCATCCCGGAACATCCGGTATACTTCTTTTTCTGACATTCTCGTAAGTACGCTGACCTCCCGGATCACGTCCTGCATAAGTGCCCCGGACTGTTTCGCCTGTCGAGCCTGCCATTTTGCAGTGCTTGTCATGCCTCCGGTTTTTGCAATCCTCCTTGCAATATCCCGCGTGATCTGTTCATTGAGAACGTCGCACATGCCAAGATACCCATCAGTAAACTTATTAAGATACTCCGGTGTCAGCATCTGCCCCTCCTACTCTTCCGGTGGAAACTGAGGTGTCTGCTCTGGCATCATTGCAAGTGCTTCTTCTTTGGAACATCCAAAATACCACTGGAGGAAATCTTCTGTCTTCAGCTTCCCTGCAAGAACCATAGCCCATCGCCTCTGGTATTCTGCGTCGGTATCTTCCAATACTCCATCTCCCCAGCTACAGTTAAGTTCTGTTTTTCCATCTGGAACGATGCTGTACAGCACCGCAAGTGTCCGCATAGCTTCTATGAGATTTTCAAACCCTCTCTGCCATGCTTGCTGCATAGCATTGACTGTGTGGTAGGATCTTTGCTTTCCATTCTTGATCTCAGTAGCAGTTTTCTCAACGTCCTGCATCTCTGAGAGCGTCCCTGGAGCCAGACCGACAAGCAGCTCAATGAGCTGTAACTGCTTATTCAGACCTTTCGACTGGGCATCATACCTGATCTCTGGAGCGTATGTCTGGATAAATCCGCTTCCGTTATCAGCCTTGTCAAAGTCAAATGTACGGAACAATCTTTCTTCTCCTGCCGGGAGTTCTGGCTTTCCTTTCTTGTCCGTTGCGAATAATGACTCATCTGCATTGATCGCCGCTTCTGTTGCTTTGTACTCCCACCAAAATCGTCCATACTGTTCATCTGTCTTCTCAATAACTTCAGTAGCCCTGGAATACACCGATACGCCCAGCGGTGAAGCAGTATCGATATTGTTAGCAACCGGGACCTTGATATACACAAACAAAGGTTTATCCATGTTCCCAATCCGAACCGGTTCCTCAGATAAACCAGCCCATTCAGGTACACTGCTGAGAGGTACTTCTGTCTGGAACCGGTCATTGACTGTATATCCTCCATCGGTATCGTACTGGAAGATCTGCTCTGACCGGAAGGCTTTGTTCGTGATCGTGTACTCTCTTCCACTCAGTTCATGGTATTCCAGTCTGGTGTAGAGGTAATCACCGACCTTCTTGCCTTCAACGAACACCGCAGCTGTTATCATTTCATTGTCATAAGCACATGGGAAGAAATCTACTGAACGAACAAAGTCCAGCTTGATTGCTGTCGGTTGCCCGTTCTCGTCCACTCCTGATACATACGGCTTAATGGCTATTCCTCCACCTGCACAATACCACTCCACAAACTTTTCCAGCTCTAACGTATCTTTCTTAAGCTGTCCGTCCAGGTACTCTGCCATTTGGGATCCGGATATTTCAATGCGAAACTCCGTCAAGATCAAACGTGCAAACTCAGATGAAATCACCGCTGGAAGATTCAACGGTATCGTATTGTTTGGTCCTCCCTTCCACGGCGGCTCATTCTTATACATGTCCTGCCATAACTCAATGGCGTTCTTCATAGCTCCTGATTCACATATCTGTACTTTCAGGATCTTCTCAATACTGTTCCCAGGAAGCAAACCTCTCACCAACTTTCTAAATATATTTTTCAAAAATGCCATTCCGTCACCTACTTCGCACCTACATTTATGTATTTCTTCATATCTCGCTCATAACTGTATTCAAAACCATCCAGTGTATCAATATCACTGGTTCCATCGTCCAAACGTTCCAATTCCACAGTATCAGGTTTCCAGACTGCCATGCTCAAAGCATCCTCAAGGGTTTCACACTCATCTGTGTACATGAATCTGCCTTGTGCCACCAATGAAGTGAAGCAAAAAATCCTGTCATTAATTCTATCTTTTTTCGCATTAGCAATCTTAATATCTCCTCTATTTTTCTGTGTAGCTGCTTTTCTCAAGCCTCGTATCAGAACCTGTTCTGCGGAATCACAATACACCGCTGTTATAAATCCGAACAAATCTGTAACTTTTTCAACAAACTCCATAAAAAACTTGTTCAAATCTTCCGGATCCAGTTCCTCGGTATGCAGTTCAGAGATCAGACCTACCAACTTTTCATATCCAACAGTCGGTGCACTCGCAACAAAAGAATGGCCCGAGCCATTCCCTCCAAAGTCAACGCCTATATAAATCTGCTGTATCTCTCCATTTCGGACCATTGCCTGTGCATCAGCAATCGTAATCTTCATCGGATTGTTTTCTCTCGCCGCTATAGCTGCAAACTTTGCATATACGAGGCCTTCCGCAATGCTTCTCTTTCCAAGGATATCCCTAATATACCAGATGCTATTTTCATCGTACTGGCTTACAATTTCTTCCAGTCGCTCCTGAGAGATATTTACATTATCATAAATCGTGAAATGAGCATAATTATAGCCACCTTTCAGAGTGCCTTCCTTTGCTTTGCGATCATAAACATCCAGGTAATTCACATAAATCGCTGCTTTCGGATGTTCCGGGTTCATATCCCAGAATATCTTCCTGCGTTTAGCGGCAAGCTGTCGGTTGAAGGCTTCCTTGATAGTGTTATCATGATGCAAGTTAATCTCTGTAGCAATCCACAGGCCATAAGAGTTACCACGGATTTTCTTGTAACTATCAGAAGATGAAGCTCCTGCAAAAATCACAACCTTAGGTTTAAAATTCGTCATTGGTCCTTGGATAATCAGTGCTTCCATATCCTTATATTTGCCCCAGTGGCATTGACCTCTGAATATACATTCAAGCCCAAAACCATTCGCAACGCCTATATTCAACTTAGCATTACCCATCGTAGATCCAGTAGCAAGATGAATTTTGTCCGGTGTAGTCTTCAGCTCATGTGCGAAAGCAAAAACATTATCAACAGTCTTTCCAGAACGAACAGCTCCTTCCAGTATATTAAACGTTGCATATCTGCACTTCCGGATGTATTCCTTATGTCCATCACCGAAATTAAACTGTATTGTTTTCTTCCGCCTCAGGTCCGACTTCTTGATTTTCTTTACTTTCTTGTTCGCTGCCATAAATCTCTTCCTCGATTTCGTCTAAATCCTCAATCTCTTGGATGATACCAGCGTCACGTTCTTTCTTGTACTCGAATTCCTTCTTCTGCTGGATGGTCTGTGCATTCTGTCCAGCAGTATCTCTCATAAACTCAGCAGCTCTGACATTCCCATCCATAGCCTCTCGCCACATACTGACCATCATTGCAGTCTGGTTTGTAATCATATCGTCTTCAAATCCCATCTTTTGCAGAGTCTGAATGACCGAAGGATAGGCTTCCTCTGAGATAGGCATATTGAGCAGTGTATCCGCAACCTTTTTCAGTGCTGTTTTCTTTCGCCTTGTCTCTCCAGATTTCTTTCCCCCTTTAGAACGCATAGCTCTTTCTTCGCTCTCACTTCGGTGTCCTGATCCAAAAGGTTTGAGGTTCTGCTCATTTGCCATAAAGCTACCTCTCTCTTTGCGTGAAAAAAGCAGTGGATTCATTGACTAAACCCGCTGCTTTCCTCGAATTTTCTTTTCCTTCTATCTCTTACCCGTACAATCTCTTCACAACCGCTTCTCCCTCCGCTATCGCTGCGTTTGTATCTACTCCAAGTTCCTGGTAGAAACGTGCATTTGTGTAGCATTCGTGTGCTCGCACCATTGACTTGTGATCTTCCGAAGAAATTCCAAGAGCAAACTTCTTAGCAATAGCAAGAGCTTTCTGATACTGGCCTTTTTTTACCAGCTCTCTTACCATGTCTGATTTTCTCACCATTTCTTTCCTCCGAATAAATCCATCTGTTCATAGCTTACAGTCGTTCCGCCAGAAAAATCTTCGTTTTCCAAATTTTTGAGTTGCTCAGTAGTTGGCATCGGGTATCTTTCATCGTCATTGATCCATCCGCCATGCTTTTCTGCATTCAAAAATCTTTCCCAGGATTCTTCGTCATACATACCTTCCTGCTTCGGCTTCAGTGATTTCTGTTCATCTACAATGAAATCTTCCACTGTCTTGCCTCTTCGCTTTCCCTCTAACGTATGACAATCGTACGCATAGGAAGGCATTCCGGTAAACTTGCAATCTTCAATATGCAGATATTCGTCATAATTCTTTACCCGCTCGCTCTGCATCATGTTGCAACTGAAATAATCTGCATCTCGGTTTTTTCTTGCATATAAAAGCAAAGTAATAGCCTTGCTAATGAATAGCGGTTCGCGTTCATATCCCTTTCTTTTCTGGTTATAAACATCATCCGCTTCACGCAAAGCTTCAATTTCTTGTGTCATGATTCCGTAACAATCTTCTGCTGATATAGCAAGCAATCTTCTCCAGAGGTAGGCATTGTATCTTCCTCTCAGTTCATTAGCTGCATATCCCGCAACCTCCGCATCTCCTCTTCTGACTGCTTTCTGAAGCAGGCTTACCATATCATACATGCTATGACCATTCTTTGTATACAGCATTGCCATATTCTGATACTTCCTTTCTTTGATATATTTATCTCGCAGTATCATCGTAGCAGTCATGCACGCTGACAGTCAAACTATTTTTGGACAATTTCAGATATTTTCGTATTTATTCACAATATTAAGGAAGAACTCTGAATCTACCTGTTTCGTAAGTCTGAAAATTCCATTTTTCTCTACTTCTTTGTGCAACCATGGGTTAGCATAGATGATCCTGACATGTCTTTTGGTTCTACGAACACTGTCTTCGATATTATCAATCACTTTACGGAACGTATCACCTCTGAACGGGTCATACAAATAGAATGTATTGTACCCATCCAATAAATCTGTAGCTTCTGTAGCATCCATATGAAAGACGTTTACCATCTCCCCGTCAATCTTATTCATGTTAGTCCTGGCAATGCTACTGAGTTTCTCACTCTTTTCAATCCCGTCAACTTCTTTGATTCCCGCTGCAAGCATGATAGCAAGTGCAGCTCCCTTTCCACATCCAAAGTCCAGAACTGGTTCTTTCATCATGCCAGTGACCCGGCAGATGTCAAACAGACTTCTCTGTCTACTTGGGCCGCTCGCTGTCGCGTCCCCTGCTTCATAATCAAAGTCTTTGGTATCGACCTTTGTTTTAAAATCAGCTCCGCAGTCATATTCCATCCAGTCATAGAAGCTGAACTCAATCGGTGCAATCTCATCCGTCAGAAATATGATGTTTTCGCGATCCTTGTATCCATAGGCATTCATTCTTGATAGACTTACCTTCGGAATATCCTTTGCACTCACAGAAGACAAGAGTATAGTATCATCCGGATTAATGTACTCTAAAACAATTGTTCTCTGAATAGAGCGTCCAGGAATACACACTGTATCATCAATTACGCACACAAACTCCTTCCTGTAAATGCGTTGAAAATACCATTCAAGAAACTGTCCACTTTCTCCATATCCGTACAGAATCACGTTCTTGCCTTCGCATTTCTTGACAACTTCTTTGATTTTTGCATTAAACTTTTCCATCGTTTTCATATTCTCACCTCGGCACCTTAATCGTTACTGTATTCTTCTTCTCATCGAAAGTGTAATATTTTCCCCACTTCAGTTTCATATACTCATTACATTCTCGAATTACTTTGCTGTTCTTATTGATATTATCTCCACCCTCATTCGTATCTGTCTTCACATACATAGCCAGGTACTTCGGCATCAAGATGATTCTGTTATACATCAGTTCCTGTAGGATTTTATCTACGTCTTCTTTGCAATCCGCCTGATCGTCATTCTTTGCTTTGTAGCATTCCTTATTGTACCAGTAGATTCCTCCTCCCATACTGTTAAACTTGAACTCTTCCTGATACAGATACGGTCTCGGAGTGACTGTAATCGTGGCATATCCCAGTTTCAGGTCACTGAGTAACTGAGCTATCCGAAGAAATTCCATATCAATGATATCCGGATCCTTAATCTCCATTACAATATCTGTCCGATACAAGATTTCTTTAATATCATCATCTACCTGGACAATGATGTCCTCCGGAGAATTATCAAGGATCCATTGCCTTACTTTAGACATGCTATTGATTTCTTCATCCGGGGCAGAGATTAACTTCCGGACTCCTGCATTCCTGTAGGCTTCTTCTTCCGAAGCTCTCACTACATAAGTAACGTCATTCAGGATAGTCTGTGTCATAATGCAGTCTGATCTACGGTAACTGGGGCAGTAAACACCTACTGTCTTTTCTCTCATTCCTGCCTCCTATTCTGGAACATCGGAAGCTTCTGTAACAGTTTCATCATTCCGTCTACGTCTAACCTTTCTGTATTATCGGATGAATAGGACTCCATATTTTTCTTTGTTTGGCTCTTGGGTTCTTCATGGTAGTGTAATGTGTGCTTATCAGGTAAAATTCTGTAAAAAGCACCGCAATCATGGGCATTTGACATTTCTTCCTTTGTAATCAGCACCTCATTCAGCTTTTCTCCCGGTCTTTCCCCGATAATGGAAATCCTGCTCTCATCACAGTTCTTCAATCTACAGATAGCTCTTGCCAGAGTGTCAATCGTAGCTGCCGGAGCTTTCTGTATCAGCAAATCACCAGTTTCTCCGTATTCAAAGGCATACATCACAAGGTCAACCGCATCTTCCAGACTCATCATAAACCTGGTCATGTCCGGATTCGTGATTGTAATATTCTCTCCCATTTCCAGCTGCTTTACAAATAATGGGATAACAGATCCTCTGGAGGCCATAACATTGCCGTATCTGGTTCGGCAGATCACTGTCCCACTTTGCTCATATGCCTTGGCTACTGAGATTTTTTCAATCATGGCCTTGGTGATTCCCATGGCATTAATCGGGTATGCTGCCTTATCCGTGCTGAGAACAATAACTTTCTTTACCTTTGCTTCAATAGCAGCATCCAAAACATTTGTGCCGCCCAGCACATTCGTCTTAACCGCTTCTTCCGGATAGAATTCACAAGTTGGTACCTGTTTCAGTGCCGCTGCATGGAATACATAATCTATATTCTTCATTGCTTTCTGGACACTTGTATAATCTCTTACATCTCCGATCACAAACTTCAGTCGCTGATCTCCATGGTATTCTTTCTGCATATCATATTGTTTCTTCTCGTCTCTGGAGAAAATAACAATCTCTCTGATTAATGTCTTGAGGAGCCTGTTAGTAACAGCGTGTCCAAAACTTCCTGTCCCTCCGGTAATCAAAACTCTGCTATCAGTAAATAAATATGTCATTTACACCTCCATGATGTGACGAATTGCTTCAATCACATAATCCTGTTCTTCATTCGTCATTCTCGTATCACTCGGCAGGCATATTCCTGTCAGAAAATGATAGTCCGACACATAGATAAAACCATTGTAGGAAGCTGAAAATCTTCGACAGTTCTGGAAGATCGGCTGTCTGTGAAGCGGTTTCCATATCCTTCTTGCTTCGATATTTAATTTGTTTAGTTCCTCGATCATATATCCTGGCTTTATCTTAGTTTCCGGATCTATATGTGCACATGATAGCCATGCAACTCCTGAGCTTGCTTCAAGTCTGATGCCAGGAGTCATAGAAATTCCACAACCATTTTCTTTAAATGCTTTATTGTATCTGTTCCATATCTTTCTCTTATTTGTGATTCTCTCTTCAATATATTCCATCTGTCCGCACCCAAAAGCTGCATTCATATTCGCCATGCGGTAATTATATCCAACTTCCTTGTGCTCATACCACGGAACAGGTTCCTTTGCCTGAGATGCAATGAAAGCAGCTCTTATGGCTTCGTCTTCACTTCTGCAGATAAGCATCCCACCTGTTCCCCCGGCAGTAATCATCTTATTTCCATTGAATGACAGGCATCCATAATCTCCGATTGTTCCTACTGAATCATAATCTATAGTAGCTCCAAATGATTCCGTAGCATCTTCAATAACTGGAACTCCATAACGACTACAGATATCCATAATCCTATTCATATTAGCAGGCATACCATAAACATGGACAACCACTACTGCTTTCGGAAGTAATCCGGATGCGAAAGCTTTTTCCAAAGAATCCGGATCCATATTCATAGTATCCATTTCGCTATCAATAAACACTGGCTCTGCACCCAGATATACAATAGGGTTGGCTGATGCGGCAAATGTAAGATCTGAGCAAAACACCAGGTCCCCTTTCTGTACTCCTGCCATAATCAGTGCCAAATGAATTGCTGATGTTCCGGAGTTCAGTGCCACTGCTTTTCCAGAGCCTAAAAATTTCTCAACGCTACGTTCGAACCTAGCAATATAGGATTCCTCGTTATAGGCAGATGTAATCCAACCGCTTTCCAGTGACTTCTGAACATACAATGCCTCATTCCTCATTATTTCCGGTCTCGCCAGCCATATCTTCTCTTTCAGACGTTCCATCCTGCTCACCTCCCTCTACAATCTGCCCTTTAATCTGGTCGTACCAGATAGCTCTACCTTTGATTGTGCGGTTTCTTCCCATACTTACTTTTGCTCCTTCGATACCGAGCTTTCTAATCAGTTCATTGTAATCCAGCTCGTTTCGGCATACCAGGAGTACATAATCATACTTTTCAAAACGGATCAGCTCCATCTCTTTGATGGTTTTCTGCGACTGATCCTTGTTGTCCAGTTTGACTCCAAGATCAATGTTCAGATCAGCTGTCCACTTCGCCAGTTCTTCCAAATCCCATTCACCAGAATGGGTATTATCTTTGATATTAATGGCCCTAAGTTCCGACTTTGTATATCCAATCAGTCTCTTACACAGAACTTCAATATCCCCGTCTTTTCGCTGTAGGATGGCAAGTCTCTGATTGCCTGCGATCACATTATCATGTTCGTCAATCAGAAAAAGTCCGAAGTCTCCATACTTATCCAGGGATTCTTCCAAATCTTCTGCTTCTTTCTTACCAATCTTTCTCGGATTCCCAAATCCAGTCTTAATATTCCTAACTTTCATGGTAAGAGTCTCAATTCTTTTTTCTTCTAATAAACTCATTCGTCACCTCTTCTTTTCCACTAAAAAAGAGCCGACGCAATGTCAGCTCTTTCTCGAAAGGATTTACATTGAAATGATACATACGCATCCCATACCCTCACCCTCTGTCTTTTAATCGACAGCCTGTTTTACCAGGCTGTCACAAAACATAAGGTGGAAATGAGTATGTCCAGTCCCCGGTAAGACTGGGTGTTCTGTCTTTCGACTTCTCACATCCTACACTTTACACTATGATACGGTACGATTCTACCCCCAAAAGGTTAGATTTGGTTAGATGCAGGTCAAATTGGGTTATACCTTGACAGCATATCATCAAATTTAGTCTGAAATTCTCTCAAGGCGCATCCATGCAATTGTATGATGTACTTACGATTGTACTGCATATCTACCGATATAGCATCCCATGATTCATTTTGAATATACCGCTTATACAGCAATTCCACATACCGTTCATCCTCTATCTCGTTTATCTCACCGGAAACTTTCAATCTGAAATCTACTAAACTATCAATTTCATCTGCGATCTTACGTTCTTTTTCATCAATCCTCCCGTACAACGTCCCGAACTTATCTGGATTCTTTGATGCCTGGACCCGTTCTCCAGTTCCAGCCCCTCCTAATGAATACATCATCTCTATCAGATTTGCTCTGTCTCTTTCTAAGTTTCTGATAACTGCTTCTTTCAGTTTTACCTGTCCCAAATACTCCTGTGCAGTCATTTTCCCGGTTTTTTCCTGCATATGTATTTCCACCTCCCAATATTGACAAATTCGAAATCCTTTTGTAAAATTGTCATAGGCTTTTGGGCTTCTTCGGTCAAGATCGGGAGGCTCTTTTTTTTATTTAGCCAAAACTAGGTTAATAATTAATTTTCATCCGGCTCATCATACCCATAATCATCATCGAAATCTGATAGCCTTGCTTCATTCTCAACCGGTCCTGGTAATGCTGTTTCATCTGCCACAACACCTTCAATAAGGCTTTCTTCATTTTCTTCTGAACTATTTCTGTTCATAGTTTCCTGAATATCATCATCAAACATACTCATCTGTCCGCCCTCATTAACATATTTAAGAACAAACTTTCTAAGATGATCGTCATACACGATCTTCATTCCTGGATCTTTCTTCCCGTCCATTCCCTCTTTCACCGGAACTGAATAATCAACCTTGTATTTGAGTTTTGGCTTCTGGCATTCCTCGCTTTCTCCGTTCCCGTCCGGAATCCACTCTGTTGTCATATCGATGCTCACACTCAGTGTAATTTTCCCTTCATCTGCGGCATTCTGTTGCATCTTATACAGCAACTTCTGAATCATCGTATTAAATGATTCTCTTACTCCGGCGAAGATATCACTCTCAATAGTTACATCTACATAATTCTTAATGCTCATATCATTCTCCTATCTGGCTGATTTTTATTACAACTCTTGGTTCATCTGAAAAAAACTTTCTCACCTGGCAATCTACAATCTGAGTATCATCCTTGTAGGCAATGTTATTCAGACTGTCGGCAATTGCTTTAAGGCAGTTATCCATGTCAGGCTTCTTTGTCGGTCTGACTATCCCTGCCAGCATCTTTTCTTTCATCTTTTCACTTTTGGATTTTGCAATACTGTAATACGCTATAACGCGCATATCCAACATCGCTCCATCAGGAAAACGGAAATCTCCGCATTGTTTCTCATATTCTAGTTTGACCAAGTTCTCATACATCACCGTCTTATTCGGTGTATATGCTCTTGCATATGTTTTACCATTTGCCCCGGTATAACCAGAAAATCGAGGTCTTCCTTTCCCTGATGGTTCCCCGGGTACTGTGAATACTACCTGTTTCATGTTTGCTGTTCCCTGCTTACAATCTTTAACCGTTTCTCTCTCATTTCCATAATAGAGTTGCGGGTCTGTTCTGGTAATTTCTGCTCTTCCTTGATCCGTAGCACAGTCGTTCGGAAGTTCCTGATAAAATGGGACTGACCTACAGCTTCTACTTTTTCATAATCCATCTTTGCCCACTCTTCCAAATTCGCTGCGTTGCCTACAGCTATCTGGCAGGCTTCCGGAAGTTTATCGAATTCTTCATTTGCGTGGTATGCGGAATTTCGTATTGCCTTCCTTACTAAAGCCCATGCTTCCAGTTCGCTCATTTCTATTTCCGGAGTCTCAAACATCTGTGCCGCTTTTTCTCTAATTTCTGCTGGCGTTGGAGGGAATTTCTCAGTTAGCATATACTTCTGAATGGCTATATTAGCAGTCTTATATGGCAAATCGCAAAGTAACGCAAACCACATTTCAAAAGCATCCTTATCCGGAATAAAAGTTGACTGTGCATATACAGCCTTCATTCCCTTCACAAGTATCTTGAATTCATCTCGTGTCATTACCAGTTATCCACCTCACTCACTCTGTTCTGTATCTGATTTCCATTCTTCTTTGCCTGTTGCTGTTCCTCTTCCAGTATCTTCCAGATGATTCCAACCCAGTTACTTGACATACAGGTATCGATCAGATCACAGATTCTTTCTTCGCCATATTTCTGAACATTCTTTTCGACTCTCCGAAGAAGAGCTTTCATTCCTTGCTCCTTATACGGTTCCTTTCGTTCTGTCTTGTACATACACCATTCGTTCATCTTGTCTTTTACCATATCCGGAAGCTCATAGTCTGCAACAAGTCTTTCAAAAATCTGTACTGTCGTTTCTCTCTTTGGCTTCTGCTTTTTCTTCGGAGCTTCGACTGTTTCCGGCTTTTCCTCAATCTGCTCAATTTCTCCTGCGGCAATAGCTTCCTTCTCTTCTTTCACCCGATTGTAATAAGCTCTCTGCCTGTCAGCTTCCGTCGATGATTTACCTATGTAATTCTGAATATCCATCATATATATAGCTCCATTGTCCAGAATCTCTATCAGCTCCAGCTCTCTGAATATCTTCAAGGCCTTTTCTACTGTTCCCACTTCATGTCCTACCAGATCAGCAAGGATTTCCGGCGTATAAGGAATACGGTTTCGGTACATCAACCTTCCATCATACTTTAAACTCCGGAGGTACAGCTTCAAAAGGATATTTCCGTACATATAGCCGTCTTTCATGCCCTCCAGAATCTTCATTTCATCTGTATCGAAGAAATTCTCTTTCACTTTCAGGTAATAATACTTTCCATTGTCTGCCACGCTTCCAATTACCTCCTTACAAATTAATCGTAAGATCTGTGATGGGGATAGGTTTCTTCAAGACCCTGGTTTCTCTACACCATCCGCAGCACTCGCATCTAAGAGGTGTTTCTCTGCCATCTTTCAGTGCTTTCACGCGTTCAATGTTAAGCCTCACACCTGTCATTGCTTCATTCAGGTAGAAATCGCTCACATAGATCACATTGATATCTGTATATTCTTCCTTGGAGGCTCCGGCAATGTAAAACGGCAATCTCTTTCCGGTATTCTGATAGACAATCTCCTGATATATAGCTCCCTGGATGTCATATCCCCAGTAACGAACAAAGTCCAGATATCCAATATCCGGAACCCAGTTCAGCTTTGTCAGTGATGCCATAACTTTCAGATCCACAATAGCTTTATCTACCAGGTATGAGTCCATCTTGATTTTCCAGGGAATCCCGAACAGCTCTCCTGTCATAATGACCTGCTTTTCTCCTGACATATAGTTCTGGAATACCTTATCTCTTTCTGTTCTCCTGATAATTTCCTCTGCTTTCATATAGGGCGATTTCAGCTGACCATCCTGCCGGAACATAACCGGATTGTCTTTCTTGAACTTATCGAGCGTACCCTCATAATATGAATCCACATAGCTTCCGACCATCATCGCAGTAGATGGAGGTTCGCTGAACTCTCCTCTGATCTTTGCCAAAGCCATTTCTTCGCAGCCTTTACGTCCGTAAGTTCCTATAAAATCTTTGTACTGACTTACCGACATATACTCCCGGTTAGCTTCAAGCGAATAATAATTATCTTCCGTCAATTTCATTCCCATCTTATGTCTCACCTCTTATTCTACTTCAGTTATGTCCTGATTTTCTTCTGAAGCAAACACATCCGGTACCTCTTCTAACTCCGGAACATCTTTCGGATTATCCAAATAATCCCCGTTTCCATCTTCATCAAAAACTTTCTGGTCGTCGCGGATCGCATTCTGCATATCAACCGACAGAATTCCCCATTTGCTGAGCAGAAGTTTGATTACTGTTTTTAATGCCATAGCTTCAAAATCAGTTGTCCATTTGCTTGATTTCTTATTATTGTTGAGGTCATACCGGTATGCCTGAGAGTATGTTCTGGCATGGTTATCTACATCCGCCGTAGACATATATAACTCATGGCTGTATCCTGATTTCAATCGGAACCAGGCGTAATATCCATATATCTTGCTTTTATCTCCAGATGCTCTCTGTGTACACTTGGAAAAGTCTGTCACAAACTTAATTTCTCCAGTGATCGGATTATATCCCAGCAACTCATCTTCATAGACAACAGCATAATTCATTCTCTCATACTCTCCAGAACGGATCGCAAGCTGAATAAATCCTTTATACATCATCTGGAACTGAGCTCTCGGCACCTTATCCCATGTTCTTGTTGCCTTGTTATATACACTTTCGTTATATGGAACGATTGCTGCAAACCCGAGGTTCGGATCAATCGGCAGATCAAACGTGGCTGCTACAAATGCAGCTCCTATAATGGACGATGCCGGACATTTCTTTAACTGGGCACTTCCAGACACCGCATTTGTGACAGATGCCATAAACTGAGGAGCTTTCTTTCCAAGAACTTCCTTGAATTTCTCTTTGATTCTGTCCTGATTCATCATATCTTTAAGTTGCCCAAGTACAGATACTGGCTTAGTTTCTACGGGCTGTAATGTATTTTCACAAATTTCCTGATTATTTTCCTTAACTCCCATAACTATCTTTCCTCTCTTGCTTCCTCCAGGTCTTCTTCCATTATTTCAAGAACTTCTTTTCCACTCATTCCTCCTACGCATGCATCGCATATTGCTCCATCCGGCGAATCCCAATAACGATCTCCCTGAAAAATTCCTCCGCCGCAAACTATACATCTGTACACCGGTTCTGGATCTGGAGCATTTGGGCATCTGCTGTCACACGGTTCTTTTCTACATAAAGCACACATACTTAAGCCCCCATTCTTTCCTGTACTTTTTTTGCTGTATCATCGGTTTTGAGTTTTCTCTTCCTGCCTTTCCGCCTTTTGCTTCTTACGAAATCATAAACGTCTTCCTGAACTAAAAGCGTAATAGTGAACCATGCAAGAACTCTAACCACAGTATCAAAATCCCCTATTGCCAGTGTCCACGTTACTGTTGTGATAACACTACCAATTACTAGCCTGTAAATAATTCTCTCTGGATCTACCATCATTTTTCATTACCTTTCCTACTGGCGTGGTGAATATTCCAATATCTACAGCTTTCTGCTGTTCCATAGCATCCATCATATCTTTCATGGTTTCATACCCATAGTTTTTCATCCGCTTTCTAATTCTTTCCGCAATATCCATCACAGCCCTCCCTTTCCTGAATGATTTTAAGCTCACCTAAGATTTCTACCAGCTCGTCCATCTCTTTACAGATGTCTCTAAGCTGAAGAGCCTCCTGCTTGCTTACTTTCCCGTCCTGGGCTATATTTACGAGCTTACTTGTAATCTTCTTGATTTTGCTTTCATCCATCTGCATAATGAATCTAACTGTAACGTTTTCAATACTGGCTGCTGATGTTGCCAGAGCCATCTTCTTTCCAATCAGGCACTCATTCTTGCAATACATTGTTCTTAACTGTGGAGCACGATACAGGTCAGCCATCTTAACAATAATTTCAACCGGAGGTATTGTAACTCCCAGCTCATAATTGCTCATTGTGCTGACTGCTACTCCCAGAAGTTCTGCCGCCTTTTCCATACTGCTTAGAGCCCTGTTGTAGATTGCGGCCTGTTTTCTACATTCACGATATGGATTTACTAACTGTTTCGTACAATTGCCATCCATTGCGTTCATCCTCCTTTGGGCTTATAATTAGCCTATAACCTATAAGGTACAACCACAATCAAACGGAATGTTGAAGTAATCGCTGATCAATTTGACAGTATTCTGTGAATAAGCTCTGCCATTCACAACTGCTGAAACATGTCCCCTAGACATCCCCAGTTCATCTGCAAGTTCAGTAATACTCATGTCTTTATCAATAAGTGCATGTTTGACACTCTTGCACCATGGCGATAACTTTTTACTCATATCTTCCTCCTTCCTTTGATTTTTCTGCTTTACACCTTCTTGAATCTGCGGTAAAATGAACAAAAGTGTAATGGCAAACACTGACATGGGAGATACTGGCATATCTCCTTTGTTTTTTACCACACTGATTACAAAATGCGATATAAATTGCAGTGATTATTATGTTGATTTGTGCTGTACAAATTAATCATAATCAACATATGTTAATTTGTCAAGCAATTATGTACGCATACGCTAATTTTTTAGGAGGTTTCAGTATGACAATCGGCGAACGCGTACTTTCTCTGGTGTCTGAGCGTGGTTTTTCTCAGAAAGCACTGGCGGAAGCACTTGGAACAAAACCAGCTACTGTAAGCGGTTGGAATAAACCAAACCGTAATCCGTCGTCTGAGTATATCGTGGCTATTGCGCGGTTTCTTCATGTTCCTGTCTATTATCTACTTACAGGTGAAGATGAACCAGAAGTTCCTGTTACCAAAGAAGATTTAGACTGGCTTAATGTCATTCATCAAATTCCGGAAGAACGTAGGGATATGTGCAAGGACTTTCTCCGCACCCATATGGTTGTACCTGAGAAACATCAAGACAAGATAACCGGATAATTTCTCCTAGCTATCTGTCTTACATTCGCAAAAACAGGGGGAATCCAGATGGCAAATAACAGCTATGAAATTGTGAAAGAAAACGACAGAAAGGAAGAATTCAAACTTGAACTAGAAAGGTTACTGGCCTGTTATCAGCTCGCTTCCTACGATGATAGACGCGTAGTATGGGCAGTTCTTAACAAATATGTAACCCAGATAGACTGAAATTGCCCCTTTTAGGGGCTTTTTCTGTTTAAGTGATGAATTGTAAACAAATCTATGAATAAATACCAAGGAAAGCCTAAAAAAGCAGCTTTGTATGTTCGTGTGTCAACAAATTACCAGGTGGACCGGGATTCATTGCCTATGCAACGGCAGGATCTGATAACTTACGCAAAGCTCATGTTTGGGATTGATGACTATGTGATATTTGAAGATGCCGGATATTCCGGAAAAAATACTGAACGTCCTGAATTTCAAAATATGATGAGAAGAATACGTGGAGGCGAATTTTCGCATCTGCTCTGTTGGAAGATAGATCGCGTCTCTCGTAATCTTCTGGACTTTGCTGCTATGTACCAGGAACTGAAAGACTTGAATGTTACTTTCGTATCTAAAAATGAACAGTTTGATACCTCTACTGCCATTGGAGAAGCTATGCTAAAAATCATTCTGGTTTTTGCTGAGTTGGAACGAAACATGACATCGGAACGTGTAACTGCAACCATGCTGTCCAGGGCTCAGAATGGTCTCTGGAACGGGGGTAAAATTCCCTATGGCTATTTGTATGACAAAGAATCGAAAAAATTTTCTGTAGATCCAGAAGAATCTGTTGTCGTGCAAAAAATATTTGACAACTACGCAGAGCATCATTCAATCATTACCGTTTCCAGGGCATTAAATGAAAATGAGTACAAAACCAGAGCCGGCAATGACTGGTCACCTGTAAGTATCTTTACCATACTCACCAACCCATTCTACAAGGGGACATATCGATACAACCATTACAAAGATCCAAATACCAAGATTGAAAACGATCCCTCTGAATGGGTAGAAGTCCCGAACCACCACTCGCGTATAGTATCTGATGAACAATTTAATTATGTGAATCAAATTATGAAAAATAACGCCAGATATAAAAGACTTCCTGGCAAGCAGCATATAACGAATAACATTCATATCTTTGGTGGACTTTTGTACTGCAGCTCCTGCGGATTGCTATATACATCCTCCCCTTGCAAAATGCAAGCCTGTGGACTCCGCCCATCAAAATACGCTTGCCCGAACCTACGAAAACAAAAAACTTGTACTTCTAAATCTATTTCTGATCCAGTCATCGGGGAGTTCCTCATGAACTACGTTCTCAATATGATGCGTACAAGAGATTCGTTCTCAACGCTCCATTCCCCAGAAGATCTTGAACGATCATTATTACGAGGAGAAACATTTAACTCTGTGGACCACATTGGAAAAGAGGGCATAGATAGTTTTTTTCACATGCTTACTACTGTTCCGATCAACGGCAAACGTATTCGCAAGCCAAAGAAGATTGCTACTATTGATCCGGAATTAAAACGGCTTCGCAGTGAGAAAAGAAAGACTGAACGAGCTCTTGAACGACTGGTCAATCTATATTTATATTCTGAAGATAGCATCAGTCAAAAAGATTATACTATTCGCAAATCTGCCCTAGAGGATTATCTAAAAGAAATAGTCGAAAATCTAAGTATGATAGACCGTGCTAATAACAGCGAGATCATATCAGATGAAAACTTTATAAAAAGAGCCAGTTACTTCATCATTAACAAAGAACTATCAGACAAGAACTATATTTATTTCAAAAAAATGCAACTGGATACAGATCCAGAGATTCTTCGCAACTTCTTCCACGAAATCATAGATTCTGTTGTTATGGAACAAAGCCGTGTAAAGGAAATTATCTTTCGAAATGGTCTAGCTCATGTATTTTACTACAAAGACAAAGAAAAACCAGAGGCATAAACCCCTGGTTTTCTTTGTTAGACAATATTACAAATGTAAGATGTGGATACTATTCGATAAGCATCGCATCCCCAAAGGAGAAGAATCTGTATCTCTGGCGTACAGCCTCTTCATAAGCTGCCATAATATGCTCTTTACCTGCAAGAGCAGAAACCAGCATCATAAGCGTAGACTCCGGAAGATGAAAATTTGTGATCAGTCCGTCAATCATTTTAAAGCGGTAGCCCGGATAGATAAAAATCTCTGTCCAGCCACTTCCTGCACGCAGAATTCCATTCTCATCTGTCGCAGATTCCAGAGTACGGCAGCTTGTCGTTCCTACAGAGATCACCCTGCCGCCCTGCTTCTTTGTGTCATTGATGAGCTTCGCCTGGTCTTCCTCTACCATATAGAACTCAGAATGCATATGATGCTGTTCCACATCATCAACCTTGACCGGCCGGAAGGTTCCAAGTCCTACATGAAGCGTCACATGAGCAATATTGACGCCCTTCGCCTTCACCTGCTCCAGAAGCTCTTTTGTAAAATGAAGTCCTGCTGTCGGTGCTGCCGCGGAACCGTCATTCTTTGCATATACGGTCTGATAGCGGTTCTTGTCTTTTAATTTATGTGTAATATATGGAGGAAGCGGCATTTCCCCAAGCTGATCCAGAATTTCCTCAAAGATTCCATCATAGTGGAACTGGATCAGACGGTTTCCCTCATCTACAACATCGATGATCTCACCCTTAAGGATTCCGTCACCAAATGTGATCTTTGCTCCCGGTCTTGCCTTCTTGCCCGGTTTTACAAGACATTCCCAGATATCATTTTCACGGCGTTTCAAAAGCAGGATCTCGATCAGTGCACCGGTTTCTTCTTTGTGTCCGTAAAGACGGGCAGGGATAACCCTTGTGTCATTGATGACCAGACAGTCTCCTTCTTTCAAATAATCCAGAATGTCTGTAAAATGTCTGTGTTCCATGGATCCGTCTTTCATAGAAAGATGAAGAAGCCTGGAAGAACTGCGGTCTTCCAGAGGATCCTGTGCGATCAGTTCCTTCGGAAGATCATAATAAAAATCTGATGTCTTCATAACTACTCCTTTTATTGGTTATCGTTCTTTTCTTTTTCTTCTTTCCACTGTTTCTTCCACTGGCGGATCTGATTCCACTCTTTGTTGGTAAGATCTGCCTTTTTGAGAAGATCCGGCCGGTTCTTTGCTGTACGCAGGATAGACTGTTCTCTTCTCCACGCTTCGATGTTAGCATGATGTCCTGATAAAAGGACAGGAGGAACCTTTTTGCCATGCCATTCTTCCGGTCTGCTGTACTGAGGATATTCAAGAAGATTTCCTGCAAAAGACTCCGTCTCTCCCGATTCCTGATTACTCAGGACTCCCGGAACCATTCTTGAGACAGCATCCATCATGACCATCGCCGGAAGCTCGCCACCTGTAAGCACATAATCTCCGATAGAAACAAAATCTGTAACTACTTCCTCGAGCACGCGCTCATCAATCCCCTCATAATGTCCACACAGAAAAACAAGATCCTGCTCTTTTGCAAAATCTTTCGCCATGGTCTGATTAAATACGCTTCCCTGAGGTGTGAGATAAACCACTCTCGGCCTGTAGCCGATTTTTTCCTCGATAGACTGGTATGCAAGATAAACCGGCTCTGCCTGCATCAGCATTCCGGCGCCGCCGCCGTAGGGATAATCATCCACCTTCTGATGCTTATTAAACGCATAATCACGGATATTGATCGCATCAACGGACAGATATCCTCCCGCGATCGCACGTCCGATGATACTGGTGTTCATTCCCTGCTCTATCATTTCCGGAAAAAGTGTCAAAACATGAAAATTCATTTATATAAGTCCCTTCATCAAATGTATGGTCATTGTACCGCTTTCCAGATCTACATTCAGAATACACTCTTTGATCGCCGGAAGAAGGACTTCTCCGTGTTCCCTGGAATTAATGATATAGACATCATTCGCTCCCGTCTCCATCACATCCTTAAGTATTCCAAACTCCGTTCCATCCTCCAGGACTACCTTCATTCCCAGAAGGTCCGCGATATAGTACTCATCTTCACCCAGTTCCTGACCCTCTTCCCGCGGGATCCAGAGAGCACACCCCTTATATTTCTCGATATCGTTGATATTATCGATACCACCAAATTTAAGGATGGCAAGGTTTTTAAAAAATCTTACATTTTTGATATCCAATCTTCGATACTCTCTGCCTGTATCCAGCAGTACATAATCCAGATCCAGAAAACGTTCTGCATCATCCGTAGTAGGATATACTTTAACTTCTCCCCTCACACCATGTGTAGTGGTGATCACTCCGACCTTTAATAAATCTTCCATAAAAAACTCCCTTTAAGATGTAAAAAGGAGCTATGTTTCCACAGCTCCGATACTTTCTTTATTGCAGAATATCTACAATTACTTTTTTGCTGCTCTTTGAAGAAGCCGCTTTAACTACTGTACGGATTGCCTTGGCAATACGTCCCTGTCTTCCGATGACCTTTCCCATATCAGAAGGGCCCACTTTCAGTTCAATGATAACTGCATCTTCTTTTTCGTTTTCGGTGACTACCACCTCATCCGGATGCTCCACAAGAGATTTTGCAATTACTTCAACTAATTCTTTCATTACATACCTCCCTGTACTGTCTATGACAGGATCTTAAGAAATACCTTCCGTATCGTATCTCTTATTTCTCGATTCCGGCCTCTTTGAAGATTCTTGCTACAACGTCTGTCGGCTGAGCTCCTGCTGCAAGCCATTTTTTAGCTTCTTCTTCGTTTACTTTGTAAGCGCTTGGCTCGATGTTCGGATCATATGTTCCGATCTCAGCGATGCATTTTCCGTCACGTTTGCTGCGGGAATCTGCAACTACGATTCTATAAAAAGGTGCTTTCTTCTGTCCCATTCTTCTTAATCTGATTTTAACTGCCATTTTTGTTTCCTCCATTATGATATCTTTTATTGTTTTGGTTGATTTATCTATTAAAAAGGAAGCTTGAAGCCGCCTCTTTTACCCATTTTACCGCCCATCATTCCAGGCATCTGTTTCATTAATTTCTTGCTCTGCTCAAACTGCTTCACAAGACGGTTGACTTCTGCAATGTCCACACCCGCACCCTTCGCGATACGGTTCTTGCGGGATACATTCATAATCCCCGGATTGCTCCGCTCTGCCGGTGTCATGGAAAGGATGATCGCCTTGGTACGCTCCAGTGCCTTCTCATCGATCATATCTTCAAGTTCCCTGGCCTTACTGCCAATTCCCGGAAGCATGTTGAGGATACTGCCGATACCGCCCATCTTGTTCATCTGTTCCATACTGGTGAGATAGTCATTGAAGTCAAAATCCATTTTTTTGAGCTTCTTCTGCATCTCTGCCGCCTGATCCTGGTCAAGTGCCGCCTCCGCTTTCTCAATAAGGCTCATCACATCTCCCATTCCCAGGATTCTGGAAGCCATACGTTCCGGATAGAACTGCTCCAGATCTGAAAGCTTCTCTCCCATACCTACATAAAGGATCGGCTTTCCGGTTACTGCCTTGATAGAAAGTGCTGCACCGCCTCGGGTGTCACCATCCATCTTGGTAAGGATAACTCCATCGATTCCAACCTTGTCAACGAAAGTCTTGGCTACGTTTACCGCATCCTGACCTGTCATCGCATCTACGATCAGAAGTGTCGCATCCACCTGTATATTTGCCTTGATGTCTGCAAGCTCCTGCATCATGTTCTCATCCACATGAAGTCGGCCTGCGGTATCAAGAAGAACTACATTCTGCTGATTGGCTCTGGCATGCTCAACTGCCGCCTTCGCAATGTCTACCGGGCTCTGCTTATCTCCCATGGAAAAAACTTCCACACCCTGCTTCTCTCCATTTACCTGAAGCTGTGTGATCGCTGCCGGACGATATACGTCACATGCAACCAGAAGCGGTCGTTTTCCCTTGGATTTAAGTTTGCCTGCAAGCTTGGCAACTGTAGTTGTCTTACCTGCACCCTGAAGACCTGCCATCATCAGTACTGTGATCTCGTTTCCCGGTTTCAGTGGAAGCTCTGTTGTCTCGCTTCCCATAAGGCTTACAAGCTCATCATTAACGATCTTGATCACCATCTGTCCCGGATTCAGTCCGTTCATGACATCCTGTCCGACCGCACGTTCCTGCACAGATTTCGTGAACTGCTTTACAACCTTAAAGTTTACATCCGCTTCAAGAAGAGCCATCTTGACTTCTTTCAGGGCGATCTTGACATCTTCCTCTGTAAGTCGGCCTTTACTTCTCAGCTTTTTGAATACATTTTGTAATTTTTCCGTCAAGCTTTCAAATGCCATGCGTTATAACTCCTCTAAAATTTCATTGGAAATTTCTGTAATCTCCTGTGCCTGATAATCGGCCGCAATTTCTTTGATCCGATGAACCTGCTCTCTGATATTTAGAAATTTCTCTACCAGATGAAGCTTCGCCTCGTACTCCTCCAGCGTGTGATTGCAGCGCTTAATCATATCATGGACACCCTGTCGGCTGATCCCCAGATCCTCTGCTACCTCACTGAGGGAATAATCCTCCAGAACAACGCTCTCATATACCTGCTGCTGTCGTTCCGTAAGCAATTCTCCATAAAAATCATATAACAATGTCTGTTCCACAAATCTTTCCATCTGTAACCACCTTGGGTATCATATCGTATTTTGGCGTGGGTGTCAAGTGTTTTTTCTTGACAGATGTTTTTTATTCTATAATTACTATTCTGCTAATTTCTCAAATTCTGCTTTACTAATCTTTATGCCACTTGCCGCAAGCCGGTCAGCTCTGTCATAATATATTTTATCCACAGCATCTGTTTTTTCAGATGCAATGCCATAATGCAGCAGTCTATGACATATCGGACATAGACAAACCACATTCGCGTAAACATCCAGACTGTTTTGAAACATCTCCTGATACCTCATTGGTAACGCATGATGCCCTTCCATGTATGGATGCCCTGTCCCCTTTGCAATAAAGGTTTTATGCTTTGGATCTAGTTCACATTCATATCCTGCTGACTCTATAGACTGCAATTTGATTATAGAAGATCTTTTCCAGTTTTCCATGGCAATAACACGTTTATCCTCAACTGGAACGTCAATATCCATAACCTCTATCTGATTATGAATATTCTCAAAACCTTTGCCATTAGCAAACTTCAGATAATTGTTAAATCCAGCACTGTACATCCTGTGTCCACGTATATTTAGCTCAACAAACTCTGGATTTGTGTATAAATATTCCTTTATTATTTTCAGTTCATCAAGATTCTGGATTTCATAGACTGACTGTCTTATTTTTTCTTTCTTGACAAGAAATTTTGAAATGTATCGCATTGCTCTTTGATAATGATCAATTGTAGAATCTGACACCTTGCATATCTCTTTAAGATATTTTTCATAATACGTCATAAGAGCATATCCATTCATATACTTTACCCCACTGATGTTTTTTAATTCATACAGAATCACTTACCTATAAGTATACATCCCAGTTTATATTTTTACAATCAGCACGTTAGAATATCAACCAGCAGAAAAACTCATCTGTTACTGCGTTTTCTTTAAGAACATTTTTTTATTAAAGATAAATTTTTTCTATCATCTGCCTCATTTAAAATTATCTTTCTGAAAATACTTTCGAAAATTGGCACAGCAATACTATTGCCAGCCTGTTTATATAATGCCGTATAGTATCTGCCTTTTTTTGCTGTGCCTGTCTTGCTCGTTCAAAATCTTCGTCTGTATATCCCTGCAATCTCCAGCATTCGCGTTCCGTTAAGTATCTGTGTCTTCCATTTCCACAATCTATCACCTGTGCAGGTGTTCTGTCTTGTCGTGTGGTAATTGTGAATGCATAATCCCGTATAACGGTTGCCCTTCTTACACTTCCAGTCACACCAATCACATTTCTTACGGAAGGTTGTGTCACATCATATACTTCTGGTACTTTCTCATTATTTTCCAAAAACTCACTAATATTACGCATTGGGGTTCGAATCAGATCGTCAAAACAAAACTTTTCTTTTCCAAGACTAGAAACCGTAAACACTCTTTCTCTTGCCTGCGGGAGTCCAAACTCTCTCGCATCCAATACTTCATAATTATTTGTATATCCCATATCTTCCATTTCTTCCTGGTATCTGGAAAAATTTGCAATCATATGACGACTCATAACATTCCGCACGTTCTCCCATATCACCCACTTTGGTTTCCAGTTTCCCATCTGTTGAATGATATGTATTGTTTCCCACATCAGACTTGAGCGCGTTCCGCTTCCTTGATCTGCTCCTTTTCCTCTGTTGACTCTTCCATCTACCATCGTTGCTTTCCCCTGATGTCCGGCAATACTCATATCCTGGCAGGGACTTCCATGTATCAAAATATCGGGACATAAATTTCAACCTATAATATTTTGCGTCTTATATGATAATTCTTCTGAAAATATAGAATTATATGATCGAACTGCTTTTTCATCGATTTCCACATAATCTATTGCTTTTGTAGGTATATTAACCACTCCTTATAGTATTTTTCTGTTACTGTGAACAGTTACATTTTTCTTTCTGTCAATAACTTTAATCCATATTTTAAAGAACAAATCGTTCCTGTATATTATAATACATTTTTCATACTATAACAAGCATTTCTCTTTTTAAAAATTTCTCCTATTATATACTCCAATTTGTTCTTCTTTATGTTATACTATGTATGTTGCTGCCCTCAATCTGGCAACAGAAAGGGGGTGCTTGCGTTGAATGCAATCGTATCTTTTTTAGTCGCTGTTGCGGCTGGTGTAGCCTGCCACTACATCATCAAATGGTTAGACGGTGACAAATAACAGCAGCTGGCCTCGGTTCGTGCACCGTAAAAGCACAAAAAGAAATCCCTCAGAGTGCCCGCTCTGAGGGATTTTGCTTTGCATTGAATATTAATCATATCTTTTTTGCCTACGGCAATTATAGCATATACATTTCTGTAAATCAATATGCCTAATCTTGGTATTTCTATGGATTTTTCTCCATTTGGCACAAATTTGTCACAGAATCAAATTCCATATTCCGCAAAGTCCTGTATTTCCTTCATTTCTCAGGAATTTATATCAAGTGTTTCTTCTTGACAGATGTTTCGAATTTACTGGAACTGTTTCTCGGGCTCTTCTGCCTCGAATTCAAATACGCAGCGGTCAAATGCATTGACCACATTTGTTTCTTCGTATTTGTCATAACGCTTGTGTTTTCTTCCATATGACATGTGAACGTGTCCGTGGAGGAAATATTTGGGGCGGTATTTTTCCATCAGGCGACGGAAGACTTTAAAGCCCTGGTGCGGAAGATCACGTCCGTCATTCAGCTGATAGGCCGGTGCATGTGTCACAAGGATATCAATCCCTCCGCGAAACCATATCTTCGGAAAAAGCTTTAATACCCTTTTGTTCATTTCCCATTCTGTATACTGGTGAGTGCCGGGTTTATAACGCATAGATCCCCCAAGCCCCAGGATTCGTACTCCTTCGTAGACAACAAGTTTGTCGTCAATGCAGATGCAGCCCTCCGGTGGGATCTTTTCGTATTTATCATCGTGATTTCCATGTACATAGAAGACCGGAGCCGATGTAAATGTAGCAAGAAAGGACAGATAACGCGGATCCAGATCTCCGCAGGAGATGATAAGATCGATTCCCTCCAGTTTGCTTTTTTCGAAATAATCCCATAGATACTTGGATTCTTCATCTGCTATGGCAAGTATTTTCATCTATTGCATATCCCGTTACTGAAAACTTATAAAAAGTTATAAACTTCTATGTTTCATTCCTACTTCAACGAGTATGTTTTTGATGATATAAATATC